>Ga0183260_10000003_pt1 | contig 156103 bp, 127 predicted proteins | sample AntDrymUQ4972206_2_FD_129768 | JGI IMG/M metagenome (GOLD analysis project Ga0183260, IMG submission 129768) | Polar desert sand microbial communities from Dry Valleys, Antarctica - metaG UQ497 (22.06) (version 2) (version 2) | ecosystem: Environmental > Terrestrial > Soil > Desert | place...
CTACATCGAGGGCTGGTATAACCGGCGCCGGCCCCACGGCGGCGCCAAGGGCCGTCCGCCGCTGATCGCCTGGGACCAACAGATCGTCCAAAATGCTGTCTCACTTTCTTGACACACACCAGAGATTGGGCACTCTGGATTATTGCGGAGTTTTTGCGGTCTTCTTGAAGCTCACTTCCCCAAGAATAGCAATGCGTCGTTTCGGGCGTTATGGGATTCTTGTATTCTTGCACTCCAAAACGACCAATCGCCATTTCCACAGTGAAATGACACGTCGGCGCATTTTGCGTTAGCCTGGATCTGTCATTAGGTCGAGTGACTGGTGGCGCCCTCCCGAGGAACGATCCAGCAGGCGGGCGTGACCAGGACGGCAAGCACCATTTGGGGTGACCGCCCCGTCTCCCAAGGTCAACGCGGGTACGTGCGTGAACTATCGTCCCAGCCGTCGAATGCGGCGATTGCGGCACCGACACCTGTACCGGGAACCATCTCCCGACCGAGGTCGATCAAGGTCCGTTCCAGCATCCCTATCTGCGCCACCAGCAGCGCCGGATGTGCGGCCTGACCCATGTGACCAAGTCGAATCAGCTTTCCGGCCAACTCGCCATACCCTCCGGCGATCATGATTCCATAGCGCGATCGCAGGGTGTCAATCACCTCGCGATCGGTCACGCCATCGGGAACCTTCAATGCTGTGCAACATGAGGTCGCGATTGCCTCGGATTCGGGCCAGAGATCCAGACCAAGCGCCAGGACAGCGGCGCGAGCGGCCCGTGCGCTTGACTGGTGACGACCGACCAGCGATTCGAGCCCCTCGCGCAGGGTTTGCTCGAGGACCGACTCCAGTGCATAGATTTCGGATACTGACGGTGTGTAGGGAAAGCGCTGATGCTCGATCCAGGTGGTCTTCCAATCCAGCAACGAGAGGAAGGTTCCCCGTAGCGGTTGGGAACGACCTTCCATTGCGGCCCATGCCCGTGGGCTGACCGAGATCAGCGAAAGTCCGGGCGTGCCGCCGAGACACTTCTGGGGACCGGCAACCGCCACGTCCATGGCCCAGTCCTCGGGGCTAAGCATTTCGCTCCCCAGACCGGACACCGTATCGACGATCGAGATCACATCGAATTCGCGAGCGATGCGACAGATGTCGCGAACCGGATTGATCGTGCCCGATGGCGTCTCGGAATGGACGACGGTAAGGAACTTGATTCCGGGAATCGTCTGCAACACGCGACGGACATCTTCAGGATCGACCGCCGCGTTGTACGGAACGGAAAGCTCGACCGGATCACCGCCGTACGCGACGATGAAATCCTCCATCCACTTTCCGAAGACACCGGACACAACGTTCAGGACTTTGTCGCCTGGCGTCACGAGCGAAGCCACTGCCGCTTCCAGCCCGAGGATCGCCTCAGCCTGCATGATCACGACGTCGTATTCGGTGTTGAATACTTGTTGCAGCAGACCAGTCGTCCGCGCGAAAACCTCGATAAACGCTGGATCATAGTGATACAACACCGGCCGCTGCATCGATCGCAACGTCTCGATCGTGACGTCGACAGGGCCCGACGCCATGTTGAATCTCGGCCAGGTTGTCATTCCGGTTCGCCTTCCGTGACGAAAGTCATCGAGGAAATAGCTCTTCGAGCCGTGCCCGAACGCCATCGGCATCGCCAATCGCCGAGACCGCGATCTCGCCATTCACGATCTGGGCGCGAACTTCCTCGACCGTGCCGAGGGTTCCCGGATCGGCGAACGATGCAAAATCCAGGAGCAACACGCCTTCGTTCTCAAGACTCATGGTGTGGACTTCGCCGAACCCGCCATCCTTTAGTTGCTGAATCAACTCGGTATAGGCGCCGCGATAATCAAACAGCACCGAGGTCAGGAGATACTGACCAGCATCGGAACCTGACTTGTCACCGATCACATCGATGAACCAGACCTGGTCTTCCGTCTCACGGTCAAGGTTGTGCTCGTTGATTGCCTGGATCATCCCGAAAGACGCGCCGTCGCCCATGCCGAAGACGATGTCGGCGCCGGCCGCGATCACCGATTCTGTCACCCGCTTCGCGTTCGGAGCATCGTCGTATGCCGCCTCGCCAATCACCTGGTATACAAGCGTGGCGTCAGGATTCACCGAGTGCAGACCTTCGGCGAATCCCACCGTCATGAAGTTCCAGGTCGGGGGTTCGCCGCTCACGACCACCGCGACCGTTCCAGAGCGCGTTTCCAGACCCGCGACCACACCGGCGAGATAGGCCGCTTCCTGGGCCTGAGTCTCGATGTCGGCGACAAGGCCGTCGGTTACGGCGGCCGGATTTTCGACGACAACGACCGCGATGCCCATCGCCTGAGCGAATTCCGGGCACACCGACTGATATCCAGATGCATGGCAGACAATGAGATCGGTCCCGTCAGAGGCCAGGTCGTTCAGGATCGGGGTGATGTCGTCGTATCCGGCATCCTCGACGACCTCGATTTCGATATCGAGCGCCTCGCCGACCTCGACCAGGTTGTCGACGCCTTGCTGGTCCCATCCCTGGTTCGTGCGGCTTGCTGGCGTCACGATCGCGACCCGGTCAACGGCAGTCTCTTCAGCCAACACCGGGCCAGTCGGCGCCGCAAGGAAGAGCAGAACCAGTGCGTGAAACCAGGATGATCGGCGACCCGGTCTGAATAAATGTGCTTTCATGAAAACATCCTCGTCGAGACGCGACTGGCGCGCACAGGCGTCCACCATGGGGTGTTGACCTCAATCGTACGAGGTTGTCGATTGATTGCCTACCGCCGGGAGGCGATTCCGCCATAGGGTTGTCCCAATGCCGGCGGCAAGCGGACGCCGCGGCCAAGGATCGCCAGGCCAATGACGACCCCCGCAAAGGGCAGCATGCGCAAAAGCTCTGGTCGAGCATTGACGCCGGCAATTTGCAAACCTGTGTCGAATCCGGTCAGCAATCCGAAGGCGAGCGTGAAGAGACCCACGCGCAACGGTGAAAGCCGACCCAGCATGGCCAGCGCTACGGCCAGGAACCCAGCCCCTGCCGTGATCCCGGGGCTAAAGAAGCCGAGTTCAATGACGGAAAGCGCAGCTCCGCCAAATCCGTAAAATACTCCACCGATCGCGGCCGCTCCGATTCTCACGGCCGTGACGTTTCCGCCAACGGACTCCAGTCCGAACGGCGATTCGCCCGCGGCACGGAGTTGCAGTCCGGCCCGTGTGCGCCAGAGGAAGAAGTGCCCGGCAAGCACCATAATCCAGGCAACGAACACAAACCAGCGTTGATCGCCAATCGCCGGACCGATCACCGGGAACCAGTCGAGCCAGCCCTCGAACGGTCGACCAATGCCAAGGGCGAGAAGTGGTTGAGTCGAGCCATACCCCTCGCGGAACAGAAAGGCTGTGCCTCCTGTTCCCCCAAGCGTGATCCCAAGCCCGAGCACCACCTGGTTAGCGTGGAACACTGTCGCCAAAATGCCAAACACAAGTCCAATTCCAAGTCCGACGACCGCGCCGCCAAGCAGTCCCACCGTCACCGACCCAGTTTCCAATGCGATCCAAAAGGACCCGAAAGCCGCGCAGAGCATCGAACCTTCAATCCCCAGATTGAGCAATCCAGCACGCTCGCCAATCGCCTCGCCAACGGCCGCCAGCATCAGGGGCATCGATGTCAGGATTGCGGCGGCGATCAGCGCTGTCGAAATTGCTTCGACGTTCATCCTCCACCACCCAAACGTCGCCAAGGTCGCCACCGGAATGCCGCAAGCACAATCAGCAGTACACCTTCGAACAGCGAGAAGAACGCGGAGTGGATTCCGGCTGCCCTCGGCATGACGTCAGCTCCATACGCCAACGTGCCGAGAAAAAGCGCCGCGGGCAAGAGAGCAAGAACGTGTCGACGCGCCAGGAACACCAGGGCGAACGCACTCAGGCCATATCCTGGATACCATTCCGCCTGAAAGGCGCCCTTGGTCGAAAGCACATCATTGCCTCCAGCCAAACCGGCAAGTCCGCCACTGGCGATCAACGCGGCGCCCAGCACCACAATCACCGGAATCATGGCGTGCCGCGCCGCTCGTGGATTTCCACCGACCGCGCGCAACTCGAATCCCGCCACCGAGCGATGCAGCCACCAGGCCGCCACCAACCACGTCGCCACGGCAATCGGAAATCCGATGTGAACTCGTGTGTCACCGAGACTGGCAAACCGCAGTGCTGGCGGAATCAGCGGCGTTTGCGAGGCGACCAGGGTCTGGTCCCGCAACGGTCCCTTCACGAGCCAGGCAGTCAACGAGATCGCCACATAGTTGAACATGATGGTCGTGACAATCTCATTGATTTCCCAGCGGGATCGTAGCAAGGCCGGAACGGTCGCCCACACTGCGCCGCCGATCAAAGCGGCCGCCACCGCGCCGACCCAAAGCACAGGACGGTTGGCGCCGACAAGCCAGGCGCCAACCACTGCCGCAGAAAGCGCGCCGACGAGCACTTGGCCATCGATGCCTATATTCCAAAGACCGGCCCGGGCGGCAATCAGGACGGCGACGCCAGCGAGCAACAATGGAGTGGTGTGGACGAGGACCTCTTGGAGACCCGCCGAGCGCAGCAACGTTCGATCGACAAATTCGGCGAATGCATTTAGGGGATCGTGGCCGGCAACAAGCAACATCAATCCCGAGATCGCGGTCGCCACGGCGATTGCGAGCAGCGATTCAAGCAGTGATGCCAGGGCCTGGTCCGATTCTGGGCTATCGGCGAGAGTTCGTTCACTGGGCAAGACGGGAAGGGCGCTCACCAGCCATTCACCATCATCGAACCGTAATCCTGACGATCGGCCCCTCTCGGAATCGTCATTGACGAAAGGCGTCCGTCGAAAATCACGCTGAGCAAGTCGCTGTGGGTGATGGCCTCATCAAGGTCAGGGGTAAAGAACAGTACGGCACTGCCAGCGTCACAGAGATTGCGGAGGTGTCGCCACATGAATTCCGCGGTCCGCGCATCGAGTCCCTGAACGGGATTCACGGCCACAAGCACGAGCGGCGCCCGTTCGAGTTCACGTGCCGCAATCACGCGTTGCATGTTGCCCCCTGACAACGTGTCGAACCGGAGTCCAGGATCGCGAGGATGCACATCCCAGGCATCAATCGCGTGCTGGGCGTGACCAGTCATCACCGATCTCCGAAAGACGCCCCATCGGACGAGCATTTCCTTCCGTGGTCGCTTGAGAACGATGTTTTCCGCGACCGAAAACGAACCAACCGCCGCCTCGCCAAGCCGATCGTCGACCAATAGGCCCATCCCGGCCGCCGCCCGCTCGACCGCCGGCAGCCGGGATACATCCTCACCCGCCAACGCGATGCCGCCGGCGGAAATTCGATACCCGGTCATCACCTCGGCCAGTTCAGTTTGTCCCTGACCATCGACACCCACGATGCTGTGGACGTGACCGGCAATCAACTCGAAGTGAATGTCGTGAAGCGGTTGTGAACCAGGCGCCGGTTCAGTTGCAATTCCGTCAACGTCCAGAACAGTGACGGGGTTCAAGGTGAACTCGGTGGGCGGGCCGCTTGTTTTGACCAGGATGGCATCGCTTGCGCCCTGTTCTGGACTCCATTCGAACATCAGCGCCAGAACGCTTCGCTCCGTCTCATCGGGCCAGTCCCCGTTCACGCGCGAAAACGATCCAACTATGCGCCCAGACGTCATCACCACAATCCGATCGGCAATTGACATCACTTCACGCAGTTTGTGAGTCACAATCACGATCGCGGCGCCATCACTTCGGAGAAGGTCCAGCAGAGTGAAGAGCGCCTCAACCTCGGTCGGCGCTAGAATCGAGGTCGGTTCGTCCAACAGCAACACCACTGGATTCGCGACGATTGCCTTGGCGATTTCGAGGCGCTGTCGCTTGCCAGGCGGCAGTCGTTCAATCACATCGTCCCCATCCAGGTCGCCAGCCAACAATCCAGGCAAGGTGCGTTCCTTCCAACCCGCCAACGTGATTTGTTCGCGCACGGTGAAGGTCGGAACCAGGGACAACTGCTGATGAACCATGCCGATTCCCGCGTTGCGAGCCGATGCTGGCAAACCCGGGGGCACGACTCGTCCATCGACTGCGATCTCGCCCGCATCCGGCTTCAGGAAACCCCCAATTATTGAGAGCAACGTCGACTTTCCGGCGCCGTTTTCCCCGACAAGACCGACAATTTCGCCTGAGTCGATTTCGAGCGAGACATCCGCGTTTGCCTGCGTCGCCCCAAACGCCTTGGAGACATGGCGCACCGCTAGCACCGCGCATCACCCGGCGATCGTGCACGAAAAACAGCGGCGAACCCTCGTGGTCGAGGAATCTCTGGCAGAATGGAACGCAGAATCTTGAACATGTCGCGCTGATCCTGACAAAAGGACGTGCCTTGTCATGCTGAAACTCGCCGTCAACCTGACGATGCTCTTTACAGAGTATCCGTTGCTGGAACGATTTGATCGAGCCGCCGCTGCCGGTTTCAAGGGCGTCGAGCTCCTGTTTCCCTACACCGAGCAATCAGCAACAGTGCTCGGCGCCCTGCAACGAAATGAACTCGAGTTCGTGCTTTTCAATCTCCCGGCCGGCGATTGGGCAGCCGGGGACCGTGGCATTGCCGCTCAACCTGCCTTGAAGAGCGAGTTTGCCGACGGACTCAAGCTGGCTGTTGACTACGCGTCTGAGCTTCATCCCCTGCGAATAAATTGCCTGGCCGGAAAGCTCGGTCCCGAGCCGGACGCCCGGGAGACGCTCGCCCACAATGTCCAGCTTGCCGCGGAAGCGCTCGACCAGATCGGCGTGCAATTGACGATCGAAGCCGTCAACAACGTCGATGTCCCGGACTTTGCGCTCCCGACCACGCGGTCCGTGATGGACCTGATTGCCGGCATCGACAGTCCTAACGTCGGTCTTCAGTACGACATTTACCACGCGATCCGCATGAAAGAAGACCCGTTCGCATACATCGAGCAACATGGCAGTGAAATCAGCCACATCCAGGTTGCCGATTTCCCAGGCCGGCATCAGCCGGGTTCCGGCGAAATCGACTTTGCGAAACTCTTCGACGCTATAGTTGATTCCGGGTATTCCGGCTGGGTGAGTCTTGAATACGTACCGGACGGTCCGACCGACGGAGGGTTCGGACTGGTCCGCGAGTTAGGTTTGCTTTCAGCTTAGTCCATCACTCGATGGAGCGTGCCGCATGACCGCGAAAAATGCGATGCCGACCGTGCCGACGCTGACCGTAAGCCAGCATCCGCTCGTCCAGCACAAGAAGACGTGGCTTTCAGATGAGCGAACCGACTCCAAAACGTTTCGAGAACTGGCGCGAGAATTGACGACGCTCCTGATTTACGAAGCAACCCAGGACTTGCCTTCTGCCCGCACTCCCTTTCGGACTCCGCTCGAAGAAACAGTTGGCGACAAGGTGACAATTCATATTGGGTTGGCGCCGATACTTCGCGCTGGGCTGGGAATGGTCGAGGCCGCCGCCGCCGTGCTGCCTCACGCCGGAGTCTGGCATCTCGGCATGTACCGTGACGAAACCACCCATCGACCGGTGAGCTATTACAACAAGTTGCCCGCAACCTGTCCGGACGACCTGGTGATCATCCTTGACCCGATGCTGGCAACTGGAGGATCGGCCGTCGATGCGATTTCAGCGCTCAAGGAGTGGGGGGTCTCATGGATCAAGTTCGTAGGGTTCATCGCCGCTCCTGAAGGTGTCCAGAATGTCTACCGACATCATCCCGACGTGAGCATCTATGTCGCCGGTGTGGATCGGGAATTGGACGCCAACCGTTTCATTCGTCCCGGACTGGGAGATGCCGGCGACCGATTGTTCGGCGCCAACGCCGTCGATGAACTTCCGTCACGGTGAATATGTCGCCGGTCGAAAGTTACCCGGATGCGTTCTTCACGGCCAATTCGAGATTGGCAAGATCTTCGATGCTGAGATCATCGTCGATGTCGAGGCTCAATTCTGAAGCCAATGCCAGGTCCACCCCAGCGTCCGCCAGTGCATCCCGAAATCGATGAACGAGCGGCAGCTCCGAGTCGTTGAGTTGGTATCCGAAGTTGATCAACGCCGCGTCGAGATCGTCGCGAGCCGCTTCACGGAACGACTGATCGGACATTGCCTGCTCGGCCAGGCGCTTGAGCAATGGCAGTCGAATTTCCTGATCGGTCATGTCGCTCCGTCCGCTGGTGTGCTTCCAAGAATTTCCGTCGTGCCCATAAGTGTACAAATTCCGTCGACGCCAGCGCGCCTCAATCTGCTCGAGCGGATCGAACAGCTTCGACCACCGCCTGCGCGCGCGCGGTAATCGTTTCCCAATCCTTGTTGGCGACCGCATCCGGATAGACCAAATTACCGCCCAGCGCCACCGCCCTGGCTCCTGCCCGGATGTAATCGCCAGCATTTTCGGCGCTAACGCCACCGGTTGGAATCAACTTGACGTGAGGCAACGGCCCAGCGACATCCTTCAGGTAGCGAGGTCCGGCCGCACTTGCCGGAAAGACCTTCACGAATGTAGCGCCTGTTTGCCAGGCGCTCAGGATCTCGGTCGGAGTGAACGCCCCGATTACCGTCGGCACTGCATACCTCAGGCACATCCGAATCGTGTCCACGTTCACAGTAGGCGTCACGATGAAATCGGCCCCCTGGAGTATTGCGGCCCGGCACGTCTCCGGATCAAGGACTGTGCCTGCTCCGGCCATCACCGTATCGCGAAATGCGGACTTGACGACTTCAATCGCGGCGCCCGCTTTCGGATTGGTGTACGTAAACTCGATCACATCGATCCCGCCGTCGATCAACGCGCGCACGAGGTCCACGGCCGAAGCATAGTCGTCCAATCGCACGATCGCGATCACACCTGTAGCTTCGATCCGATCATTTGCGCTCACCACACTGCTCCCACACGCGCGTCATCCTGCCAAGCGTTCGATACGTTCCCAGTCGACCTGAGTAAGTCTGCGGTTGGCCTCGTCAAGTGTCGAGACGTGTTTCGCAAAACAGAACCTGACCAACCGCGGCGCGGATTCCGGATGCAGGTAAAACGCCGAAGTTGGAATCGGCGTAACCTTGGCTTCGGCAATCATCCAACGACAGAACGCCATGTCGTCCGCGAACTCCAGATGGGCGAACGACGACAACAGAAAATAGCTTCCGTGTGCTGGGAGAGCAGTGAGACCTGCATCTTCGAGACTGCGTTTCAGCACGTCACGTCGCCTGGTGTATTGAGCTGTAAGCGCAGCGTAATAGTCATTGACCCGTGCCACGTCAAGGGCCTCCGCCATCGCGACCTGGAGCGGCGTTGAGGTTGCGAATGTGACGAACTGGTGGACTGCCCGCAAGGCGGATTGCAAGTGCTCGGGACCGATTGCGTAACCGATCTTCCAGCCCGTCAGGGAAAAGGTCTTTCCCGTGGAGTTGATCGTGAGCGTGCGCTCCCACATGCCGGGCAAGGTCGCGATCGGGACGTGGTCCACGCCATCATATGTGATGCGGTCGTAGACCTCGTCGGTGACAACCATCAGGTCATGTTCGATCGCGAGATCGGCAATCGACTGCAATTCATCGCGAGTGAACACCTTCGCGGTCGGGTTGTGAGGCGAGTTGAGCAGGATGATACGGGTGCGAGCCGTGATCGCCATCCGAAACTCTTCGATCGAGAAGCTCCAATCTGGCGGCCTCAGCGTTACGACCTTCATGATCCCACCAGCGATCGCCACGCTTGCCGGATACGAGTCGTAGAACGGTTCGAACGTCACCAACTCATCGCCTGGGTCGAGCACCGCGACGATCGCGTCGAAGATTGCTTCGGTCGCCCCGGACGTGACGGTGACGTGACGATCGGGATCAATGTCGACGCCATGCTGCTCCGTCCAATTGGCGGCGATCGCCTGGCGAAGAGCGGGAACCCCGTGGGGATGCGCGTATTGATTGAGATCTTCGTCGATCGCCCGCTTCGCGGCATCCTTGACAAACGCCGGAGCTGGGAAATCCGGAAACCCCTGTCCAAGGTTCACGGCGTCGTGTTTCGCCGACAACTCGCTCATCTCCGCAAACACGCTCGGGCGAAACGCCTGGATCCGGTGTGCCGCACGCCTCCTCATCTCTCGCTTCCTCTGTCCGATGTCAGTACGGTCATGCTACGCCTGGTGGTCGAGGACACCGTTGTCAACGAGACGCTCCATTTCCGCGAGCGCCAACTCGTATTCCTCGAAGGCAATCCGGATCGGATCAGGAGTGGACAGATCCACGCCGGCAGTCTTCAACAGGGCCAGCGGGTAATCCGATCCACCGGCCGAGAGCATGCCGAGATAGCGGTCGCGGGCCGGTTCGCCTTCATCGCGCACGGCCCTCGCGATGCTGATCGCCGAGGCAAGACCCGTCGCATACTGGAAGACGTAGAACGCGCGGTAAAAATGCGGGATTCGCGCCCAGTTAACCGTGGTCAAGTCATTGACCGCGACCGTCGGGGAATATACCGCCTGAACTTCACCGCATTGCTGGTTCAGGAAATCGAGGGTCAATGGCACTCCGGTCTCGGCCGCCCCATGCGTACGTAGCTCGAAATCGGCAAACATCGCCTGGTTGACAATGGTGCCTTCGAATCCGGAAACGAAGCGGTTGAGCAGCGTGAATCGACCAACCGGATCGTCCCCGGCTTCCGCGCCAAGCAAATGCCAGGTAAGCAGCACCTCGTTCACCGTCGATGCAATCTCGGCCAGGAAGATTGGATAGCCGGCCATGTGAAACGGCTGCGCGCCATCCGCGTAAAACGAGTGCATGGCGTGCCCCGCTTCGTGCGCCAGCGTGAACACATCGTAAAGCGTGCCGTTCCAGTTCATGAGCATCATCGGCGGTGCGCCGTAGACACCCCAGGAGTAGGCTCCAGACCGCTTGTTTTTCGTTTCGTGGACATCGACCCAGCGCGAATTAAACCCATTACCCAAGTCCGTGACGTACCGCTTGCCAAGAACCGCGACGCCGCCAAGCACTATCTCAACAGCCTCTCGGTAGTCATGAGACGTCCGGGATTCCCTGGCCAATGGCACAACAAGATCGTAGCGCTGAAGTTCTTCGACCCCGAGCGCTCGCCGGCGCAACTTGAGCGATCGCTCGATCAGTGCTCGCGAATCCTGCACGACCTGCAACAATCCGTGATAGACGGATGTCGGCATGTTGTCCTCAAACAGCGCCTCGTCCAGGGCCGACTCGTAGCCTCGCACCCGCGCCGCCGCCACGTCCTTGCGAACTGACGACCCGTGAAGCGATGCGAAGGTGTGGGCATGCGACTTGTAAGCGCCAAGCATCGCTTCGAACGCTCGCTTGCGGGTCTCCCGGTCCTGACTCTCCATCAGCTTCCCGTACCGCGCCTGGGATAGCTCGATAATCCTGGCCTCGTCATCCTCGATTTTCCCGAATGAGAGATCGGCATCCTCCAGGGCGTTAAATGCTTCGAAAGGGGCCCTCGAAACATCGGCAAACTGGGCGAGGACTTCTTCAACTTCTTCGGAACGTACATGAGCACGGCGGCGCCGCAAGTCTTCAAGAAAGTGACGGTAATTTGCGAGTTCCAGAGCGGCGACCAGCAGCGAAAGCGTCTCCCCTGGCAGGGCAAGTATTTCCGGCTGCAGGAAGGCAAGCGCCTCCCCTGCCTTGATCGAGGCGGCAACTGCCCTCTCGTAGCGCGCGTTTGCCTCAGTGTCAGTGATGTCTTCATCACGTCGAAAGCTTGCATAGACGACCAATCGCATGATCTTCAATTGCGCGCCAAAGATGACGTCCAGCGCCTCACGAGTAATCGCCGGGCCCTCGCCGAGTCGTCCTCGATACGCCGTCGCCGACTCAAGCGTCGGTGAAATGGAGCCATATTCCTCGTCCCAGGCGTCCTCAGTCGCATAAATCGTCGAGAGATCCCATGTGTCTTCCACGGCGATCTGGCCGCGAGTCGGGATATCGGTCATCGTCATTTCGGCCACTGATATGTCCTTCCCTATGGTATCGGTCGAGTCCGTGGTGGACCGGACGCTTTCCGTGATGTATTATGCCCGGCCCGGTCGAATCGAGCGGCGGGGCGGCGCCCGTTCGGGCGCATCGGAGTCAAAGCGTGGAATCGGGAACCCCGGCGCAATCGCGTTTCGGGGCTGACGCCGTGCGCAAGTCGCCAGAGAGCGGAGGTGAAGTCGTGCGATTGTATCTGGAGCTTGCACGCCGATCTTTCCAGCAGCAGTTCGCCTATCGGGGGGCAACACTTGCCGGAATCTTCGTCAACGGCATCTTCGGGATCATGATCGCGTCGGTCTTCCTCGCGCTCTACAACTCCCAGTCCAGCGGCGGAATGGACGACGTGCAGGGATGGAGCAAGGACCAAACGATCACCTTGGTGTGGATCAACCAGTCGCTGCTCATGACAGTTTACCTATGGGGATGGTGGGAGGTGACCCACAACATCCAGTCGGGAGCGATCGTCAACGAACTGCTCAAACCGTACGACTATTTCTGCTACTGGCTTTCCCGCGACCTCGGTCGAGCACTCGCCCACTCCCTGATCCGGGGTGTTCCAACGTTTCTGACTGGCATCGCCCTGTTCGACGTCCTGGCGCCGGAAACATCGGCGCGATTCGTCGCCTTCCTGGTCTCAATTGTGCTGGCGGTGATCGTCAGTTTTTGCCTTCGCTTCATCGTCAACCTCGCCGGATTTTGGGTGTTGGACTATCGCGGCATCGCGGCGATGTTCACGGCAGTGCTGAACGTGCTCTCCGGAATGCTGGCGCCCCTGGCCTTCCTTCCTGATCCGGTGAGGATCGTTGCTGACGTATTGCCGTTCAAGGCGGTGATCATGACCCCCAACGAGGTCTACCTGGGACAGGTCCCGATCTGGCAAGGATTGGGATTCCAAATCTTGTGGATTGGCGCATTGGTGGCGATTGCCAGGAAGTTAATGGCGATCGGCGAAAGACAACTGGTGGTCCAGGGTGGATAGCCTCTTCGACATGCGCGCCGATCTCACGATCGCCGGGCGGATTGCGGCGCTGCGGCTGCGCGGTCAGATGCAATACCGATCGTCTTTCCTGATGCAGATCTTCGGAAACTTCGTGGTCAACTTCGCCGAAATACTCGTACTCTGGTCGCTATTTCAGCACTTCGAGGATATGGGTGGTTGGTCACTGAATGAGGTGATTTTCCTGCATGGCCTGTCGATGGTTATGTTCTCGCTTGGGGACACGGTCACGAATGGTGTGCAGGCCGTGCCTCTCCTGATTCGGGACGGAAACTTCGACCGCACGCTGGTTCGACCCATGTCATCCTACGTCCAGTCGATGGTGAACGAAGTGTCGCTTCGTCACGTCGGACTCCTTGGGCAAGGATTGCTCTTGTTGGCGGTCGGGATGGCGACGGTTGATTCAGAGTGGACCCTGGCGAAGACCGCGTACATGTTGGTGGTGATTGTCAGCGGCGCCGCATTATTCGCCGCATTATTCACGATCGAAGCAATTCTCAGTTTCTGGACAGTCAACTCGATTGAAGCAGTTAACGCCTTCACCTACGGCGGGTCCGAACTTGGCCAATACCCGATCCACATTTTCCAACGCGGCATGCGACTGCTGTTCTTGTATGTCGTTCCCGTGGGATTCATGACCTATTATCCTTCGCTCTATTTTCTCGACAAACCGGACCCCCTCGGACTGCCAGGGTTTTCGCCATTTATGGCGCCAATCGCAGCCTGTGTGTTCTGCATCGTCGTGGGCCGTGGGTGGACCTTCGCTATTCGACACTATCGTTCGACCGGCAGCTAATACCTGAGGACTTTGAGGAGAAGAATGCCCGTGACGGAAACGATCATTTCGGCATGCGAGCTCACGAAAACCTTCTGGCGACGAACGCAACGACGCGGCATGCTCGGGGCGATTCGCGGCCTCGTCGATCGTGGGGGCATAGAGGTCACCGCCGTCGATTCGGTGTCGTTCGACATTGCCAGGGGAGAAATCGTTGGCTACATCGGTCCAAATGGCGCCGGAAAGTCAACCACGATCAAAATGTTGACCGGTATCCTCGTCCCGAGCAACGGCGACGCATTGGTGGGAGGGTACACCCCGTGGAACCAGCGTCGACAGTTGGCCCAACACATCGGCGTTGTCTTCGGGCAGCGATCGCAACTGTGGTGGGATCTGCCGCTAACCGAATCGTTGGAGTTATTGCGGTTCATGTACAAAGTGCCGGCGGACCGGTTTAAACAGAACTTCGAAATGGCCACCGAACTTCTTGACCTGGAGCCATTTCTGGACACGCCGGTTCGGCAACTCTCTTTGGGTCAGCGAATGCGGGGCGATCTGGCCGCGGCGCTCCTGCATGATCCACCGATCTTGTATCTCGACGAACCCACGATCGGGCTGGATCTTGTCGCAAAGACGAGGATTCGCGACTTTTTGGCCGAACTCAATCGATCATCCGGAGTCACGATCCTGCTCACCACCCACGACCTCGCAGACATTGAACGTCTCTGCAAGCGGATCATAGTCATCGATCACGGACGGATCGTTCATGACGGCGATCTCGCCGCCTTACGATCACAATTTGCGGCCACCCGTCAACTTACGGTCGACTTCGACGAAACTCCCGACCTGACGGATGCCAGGGAGCGAATCAGCATTCGAATCGTGGATCAGGACGGTCCCCGGGTGAAGGTTGCCTTCGATCGAGCGATCCATAGCGCCCCGCAAGTGCTGGCGATCATGGGCGCCTACGGCAACGTCCGCGACATGACGATCGAAGAGCCTGCGATCGAGGAGGTCATCAGTCAACTGTACGCACGGTCGACCAAGACCACGATGTAATGCCAGCGCGTGAGGTACCATGTCCGGAATTGTCGAGAGCATCGTCTCGGAGATCGACTTTCGTGAACAAACAATCCGCAATCGAACCTGCTTGCACCGTTTGCGGTGAACAGTTTTTCGTACCGTCCTCCGAACGGGAGTTCCGGCGGGATCGTGGCCTTCACGATCCGGTTGAGTGTCCGGAATGCCGTGCCCGCTTGCGATCTTCCAGGAATGCGGAACTGATTTCCATGTACGAGCGAGTGGACTCGGTGTCAGTCAAAGTCGCCAGGACGCCGGTCAAATCAGGTCAAAGGGCGAATTCGAGACGATCTGGCCGCCAGGCGAATGTCAGCAACCAGCGCTACAAGACCGTCTGCGCTGCCTGCGGCGTGGATACGGAGGCGCCATTTATTCCGAGGGGAGATCGACCGGTCTACTGCCGCGATTGCTTCAACGCCCGCAAGGGCCGCTAGCTCTGGTTTCATAGACGTCGAACGGATTCGCGCCCCCTTGATCCGCATTCGTCGTAGTATGCAACAACCTCCTGCAACACAGAAATCGTATTTTGCGCTCGCGGAAAGACGCGAGATCTTTCCGTTGAAGACCCTGTTCGCGCAGCGATCTCCCGCGGAAAGGTAGACGTACATTGCCGAGAGTAGAGGCTGAACTGGTGGCGCGCTCCGCCCAGGAAATACGAACGCATCGAAGAGCGGAACATGCGCCACGGCGAGGGAGTAGAAGGCGCCATCACTTCCCGGCGATTGGCCAGTCATCGGCAACAACCGGACCATGCGCGCAAGCGGGCAGACCCCTTCGACTTCGCTCGGTGCAGGCTTCGGATCGACCACATTCAGTGACGATCGGTTCGGCGCCGGATCGATCCACGACGGCTCGCACGAGCCTCAGCAAGCAATCACCCGGTGCTCATATCAGACCGTGATCTCCGAGGCGAACTCGTTTTCGGCAATCGTCAAGCATTCGTCGGCGATCGTGACCATGGCGTCGATCTCGTCCCTGGTCACCACCAACGGCGGGGCAAAGTGCATGACTTCGCCGGTGACGCGAGTGATGAATCCCCGGTCCATGAGCAAGCTGGTCAAACGCTTCGGGAACCTGGAATCCTTTTTCCACTTGGCCTTGGCGGCCTTGTCGCTCGTGACCTGGATGGCGTTGAGCATGCCGCGTCCCCGGACTTCGGCAATCGTCGGATGGCTGCAAAGCTGTTCGAGGCCCTCGCGAAGATAGACGCCCATCTCACTGCCCTGTTCGACGAGATCCTCATCCTCGTAGATTTCAAGGTTCTTCAGCGCCGCCACCGCCGCGACTGGATGCCCACCGAACGTCAGGAGGTGCCCCATCCCGATCAACTCCTGTTTGGTGAAGACGTCGAATACCTCCGGGCGCACCACCGCCGCTCCCATCGGCGCGTAGCCTGAAGTAAGCGCCTTGGCGATGGTCATGATGTCCGGAATGAAACCGAAATGTTCGATGGCGAACATCTTGCCGGTGCGCCCAAACCCATTGATTACCTCATCGGCGATCAGGAGAACGCCGTGGCGATCGCAAATCTCGCGCAGCATCTTCCAGTAGGTCGCCGACGGGACATGGACACCCGCCGCGCTCGAAATCGGCTCGCCAATTACGGCGGCGACCGTCTCCGGCCCCTGGTTCTCGATTTCCTGCTCGACGTATCGCGCGGCCATGATGTCGGCCGCCTCGCCTTCAAGCCCGAAATCCGAGCGGTACTGGTTTGGATGCGGAACGTGCGACACGCCATACATGAACGGTCCAAAGTACGCCTCGTTGCGCATGGCGGTGAGACTCATTGCGCCGTGGGTCATGCCGTGGTACGAGCCACGCCGCGAGATGATCTTGTACCGGCGAGGGAAACCGCGCATCGCCTGAACCTGTTTGGCGATCTTCAACGCAGTCTCGACCGCCTCCGATCCACCAGAACAGAAGTAAACCCGGGAGAGATCGCCCGGCATGATTTCAGCAAGCTTGTGAGCGAGGCGGACGGTGGGCTCTGACGTATAGGACTCGGCCGAGACGTACGCCAGCTTCCTGGCCTGCTCAGCCATCGCCTCGCCAATCTCGACCCGACCATGACCTGCATTAACGACCCAGAGTCCGGAAATGCCATCAATGTACTCGCGCCCGTGGATGTCCCACAGTTTCGAGCCCTCGCCCCTGGCGAAGACGCGCATCCCGTCGTTTTCGGCGACATCGACCCACGGCAGCGAATGTGCCCAGACATGTTTCCTGGCTATCTCATCCATCTCGCTGGGTGACGCTCCGATTCCCGGCATCAGACCTGTTCTCGTTTGCTGCGCCGCCATGGATGACTCCTTCTCGAGTGCGATCTCCGACGATCACATTCCACGATTGCCGGACCGCCGTTGTGCCCCGGCATCGATGCGCCTCAATGAGCGCCAGAATGATACCAACTCCCACGGGCACACCGGTCCAGGACCCCCAAGCTCCGCCCACTTCGGGTGTCGAGTGCTACCATCCAGGCATCGGCGCCAATGTCCCGCACAACCCGCCGGGCCGGACCTGTGGCCCACCATTGAAAGGACGTCCCGTGAACGCAGATCCCCCGGCGTCGAGATTGGTTATCGACTATCGAAACGCGACTGTGGCCGGTGTCGGCGACAGCCACGGCGTATCCGGGGCCGATCTCGACAACGTCGCTGAGCAGGTGCGGTCGGAGCATGAACGCATTGCCGGTGAGCACGAATCCGGGGTACAGCGATGGCAGGATCTTCCCGACGACACTGATCTGGCGGGTGAGATCGTCGAGTTCGCCGGATTCGCGCGCGGACGATACACCGATTTTATACTTATCGGGATCGGCGGCTCGACCTTGGGCGCGATAGCGACGATCCAGGCATTGACGCACCCATACCGAAATCTCCAGCCGGCGGAGCGACGCGCTGGTCCGCGATTCTTCGTGCTTGACAATCCCGACCCAGAGAAGGTGGCCGCCACACTCAACACGGTCGACCTCAAAAACACGCTCGTCAATGTCGTATCGAAATCAGGACAGACCGCTGAAACCGCCGCCAACTTCATGGTCGTGCGGGCAGCGATGAACGAAGCGCTCGGTCCCGCGAAGGCGCGCAAGCAGATCGTGGCGACCACCGATCCCGATAGTGGACTCCTCCGCCAAATGGCCGAGCAGGAGGGTTTCAGAACGTTTCCCGTCCCGCCGGGCGTGGATGGCCGTCAGACGGTGCTGAGCGCGGTCGGAATGCTTCCGGCAGCACTCGTCGGCGTCGACATTCACGCGATCCTTGCCGGAGCGGCGGCGATGCGCGAGCGCGCTTCGTCTGCAGACGTACGAGAGAATCCTGCGTATCTGCTGGCGGCGCTATCCGTGCTAGCCGATCAGAACAGAGCGAAGTCGATGCTGGTGACGATGCCCTATGCTGATTCCCTGTTCGGAATTGCCGACTGGTTTCGCCAGTTGTGGGCAGAAAGTCTCGGCAAGAAGCTCTCGGTGGATAACGACGTGGTAAACGCCGGGCAAACACCGATCAAAGCCCTGGGCGCCATCGACCAGCATTCCCAGATTCAGCTCTACACGGAGGGCCCGAATGACAAGCTGATCCAGTTGATTGCGGTGGACAGATACCGTGAAACAGTGACCATTCCGGCGCCTCCGGAAGGACTTTCCGAACTTGGATACCTCGGCGGCGGCGAGTTGGGACACTTGCTGGATCGGGAACGACTGGCAACTTCCTGGGCGCTGACAGAAGCACAGCGACCGAATCTGACGATCATTGTGCCCACGATCGACGCAAGCATCATGGGCGAGTTGTTCTATCTCTTCCAGTTGCAAACGGTGATGGCCGGAGCCCTTTACGGTGTTAATCCGTTCGGGCAGCCAGGAGTGGAAGCCGGAAAGAATGCCACCTACGCCCTGATGGGTCGTGCCGGCTATGAGGAGCTCAAGAGAGAACTGCTTGTCCTGCCCCAGGATGCGGAATCTTATCTAAATCGGCCATAGACATTCGGGTTGCCGGTCCGGAGCGACGAGGTTGCGGGTCGCATGAAGAGAGGGCGGAAGCCACGTTCATCTCAGGTGGTCGATTCCCCGTCCGCGTCTTGCCAGAACTGGTTAGAATGAATCCATGTCAGGGGCTGCGCTGAGTCCAGATTGAACTTGGTGACTTTCCGCCTACATCGCCAGAATGCCGGGGCTCCAGGTGCCAAATTCCCTTTCCGTCACTCGCCTCATCCTTTACACCCTCGCCGTATTGGCGGTCGTGGCGCTGGCATGGATCGTGATCCAGATCAGGTCGATCATCTTCGTGATGGTGTTGGGAATCATTTTTGCGGCCGCGATCGAACCACTTGTTTTCCGCGTGCGCCGGGCAGGTTTCAAACGCGGCCAGGCAATACTTGTTGTATATGCGACCCTGCTGACGCTTATCGTCGGTGGTCTCTACCTCCTGGTGCCGATGATCGTGCACCAATTCGCCTCGCTCGACGAGGCGATACCAGACATGTTCGATCAACTTCGACAACGCGCTCTCGACAGCGATAACACGATCCTCCGTCAATCCGGATACCAGGCGTTGTGGCGTATCCAGAACACCTACACACGGATTCGCAATTCTCCCGAGATTGGCCAGGACCAAGCCTTGGGCGCCGCGACATCGGCGTTGGGCATTCTGTTCACGATCGTGTCATTGCTCATCGTGGCGTTCTATTGGATGACTGAGAAAGCCACACTCAAACGGGTCCTGCTCGGCCTCTTCCCGCTCCGCCACCGGGCTCGGGCCCATGAAATCTGGGACGAAATCGAGTTCCGGATCGGCGGCTGGACCCGAGGCCAGTTGTTGCTGATGACGATCATTGGCGTCTGTTCCGGCATTGCGTACTGGCTCATGGACCTTCGTTTCTGGCTTGCGTTGGCGATTTGGGCGGGGTTTACGGCGGCAATTCCGTTCATCGGCCCGTTTATCGGCGGGGGGACCGCCGCCTTGTTCGCGTTGGCCGATTCTCCGGAAAAGGCGTTGTGGGTGATCGTCTTTGTGATCGTTTTGCAACAGCTTGAGGGGGCTGTGCTGGTGCCCCGTGTGATGAAGAATGCCGTCGGGATGAGCCCGCTGACCGTAATCCTGGCAGTCCTGATCGGCAATGCGCTGGCGGGTCCTATGGGCTCCCTGCTGGCCATTCCGGTTGGCGCCGCGGTCCAGGTGCTGGTCAGCAATCTCCTGCGTGGCCGGGACGACCGCCTCGCCACTGAACTGAGCACGATGGACATCTCACCGCTCTCGCCCGCCCAGTTCGGCTCGCCCTTCGTTCCCTCGAACGGTTCGCTGGCCAGACTCAAGCGCGGGGCCGCTCAGTCGGCGAAGACGAGCGGACGACAGGCAATCTCGCGAGGCAGCGAGACACCGCAATCATGAAGGCGACTCAAACCAGATTCAGCCGCGGCAAGGATGCGATCGACTCGTCGCATGCGAAAGACCAGGATTATCCTCGCACCATAATTGCGCTGTTCGACGACACGATCGATGCCGAGCACACGTTGACTGCACTTCGGAAGAGCGATCAGCCCTCCGAAGGAATCTCCGTGATTCTGCGCGAGCGCGTGCTCGATCCGGACCCTACCGTGCAATATGAAACAGTGCTCTCAAGGGTGATCGCATCGTCTGCGCTCGACGCTGTCGGCAGTTGGTTACAGGGTCTGGCGTCGCTGATTCTCCCGGATCGGGCGAGCTATTTGGTAGCTGGCCCAATTGGCGCCGTGCTCGCAACCATCCGCGATGTGCGTCCGGAAGTTGGCAATGGCGAAGATGGATCAATCAGGTCCGATGACTCGAGCCGTCAACTGAGTCGGGCTCTGACTGCGTTTGGATTCAACCAGGATGAATCGGGGTATCTCGAACAGCGGGTGGTTGCCGGTTCGCCCTTGATCGCGGTGACATCGGCTCATGTCGCAACGGTGAGAGCGGCGCACAAGACCTTCGCGGCGTTTGACGCCGTCCATGTTGGGCTCGCGCGAACCGAGAGCTCCATTCACAAGACTGCCCTGCGACTGCTCTTGACCGGACCTGACGGAGGTGGATCTGTCGTCATCGCCGACGCAATTGCGCCACTTCGTCGACTCACCAGCGACGGCGGTTGGCGCAACCACTCGATCGACCTGCGTGGACGCCAGGCCGCGACGCCCCAGGGAGAGTCATTGGGATCGATTGTAGACGTGCTGTTCGAGAACAAACTGTTGCTCGATGGCGACAGTGCGCCGCGCTCGGCCGCCGACCGCCGATCCGTCGTCATCCGGTATGTCCTGGTGAGTGCCGGCGGATTCCTGGGCATTGGGAGAAGTCGCGTCGCCGTTCCGGCGGTCCTGGCGGATACGAACGGCTGGATCGTCAACATCGACACGACCCGCGAAGAACTGCATGCGGCCCCCACGTTCGACAACCTTGCTCCGCTCAGCCGGCAGGACGAGGTGACGATTTGCACATACTTCGACGTGCCATTCTACTGGCAGGGGAGCCACGAGACGGACGATTGATCCAAAGCTGTCAGGATGCGGGGACGGCCACGTCATCCGTCTTGCGCATCACGCTCAGGATCCGTTGCCATGGTGGGGCGCCGTGTTCGGCGAATATCACATTGCCGTCCTTGCCGACAATCACCACCGATCGCTGGATGCCTTCGCCGTCGGGCTTGATGGCGCCATAGTCATGGGCGACTCTCGCGTCATCATCAACGAGCAGATCGAAGTTCAGGCCATGCTCCTTGCGAAACGCCTTGTGACTTTCGGCATCGTCTGGGTTGACTCCGATTGGCTCGATCCCTGCCCCACGCAGTTGCTCGATGTTCCTGCGAATCTGAATCAACTGGTCGGTGCATCCTGGGGTGAAGTCTTTCGGGTAAAAGACGAGCATGGCGCGCATGAAGCCGCGAAGGTCCGCCAGATGGAATTCTGCGCCTTCATCGTTCTTCAGCGTAAAATCAGGAGCTACCGCTCCGGCCCCAATAAGTGTCATGTGCTTCTCCGTTACGGAACCGATAGCATGCGATCGAGCGCCACTCGGGCATCATCGGCGATCATCGGATCGACCGTGATCTCGTTGACGACTTCGCCACGCACCAGATGCTCAAGTGTCCACAGCATATACGCCGGGTGAATCCTGTACATGGTTGAGCACGGGCAGACCACCGGATCGAGACAAAAGATCGTCTTCTCCGGCATCTGCGCCTGAAGCCGTCGCACCAGGTTGATCTCGGTGCCGACGGCCCAGGTCGTGCCGGCCGGCGCGGCCCTGATCACGTCGATGATGTATTCGGTCGATCCATCGAAATCGGATGCCTGCACGACATCCAACGGGCACTCTGGATGGACAATCGCCTGAACATCCGGAAAATCTTCGCGCGCCTTTTCAATTTGGGCAACCGAGAACCGGGCATGGACCGAGCAATAGCCCTTCCAGAGGTATACCTTTGCGTTGCGTAGTTGCTCTTCGGTGTTGCCGCCGAGCGGCTGAAACGGATCCCACACCACCATCTGGTCGAGCGGGATGTCCCTGCGCACAGCAGTGTTGCGACCCAGGTGCTCATCCGGAAAGAAAAACAATCTCTCGCCGCGATCGAATGCCCAGCCATATACGCGCGAAGCATTCGACGAGGTGCAAACGATCCCGCCGTTGCGTCCGCAGAATGCCTTGAGCGTCGCGGCGGAGTTCATGTATGTCACCGGAACGATACCGGTGATTCCGAGACCAACGAGCGTATTCCAGGCAGCTTCGACATCTTCAGGTTTGGCCATGTCCGCCATCGAACAACCAGCCTCGAGATTCGGCAGAATCACATGCTGGTCCGGCGATCCGAGTATGTTGGCGCTCTCGGCCATGAAGTGGACACCGCAGAACAGGGTATATTCGGCTTCGGTTTGGGCCGCGGCCAGCTGTGACAACTTGTACGAGTCGCCCTGGTAGTCCGCGAATTGAATCACCTCGTCACTTTGATAGTGATGTCCAAGAATCGTCAGACGTTCACCAAGTTGGTGGCGAAGGTCCCAGATCCGGGCATTGCGCTCTTGGGCTGGCATCTTGAAATACGCCCGGTCGATTCGCTGTTGACGCAGTGGGCCAACTCCATATTCCTTGAGTTGTGCGTAGGCTCCGGCTCCCTCCTCGGGAACACATGACGCGGGCGCCAACTGAGAATCGACCAACCAAAGAGTGGGTTTCGCCGGGCGTTCCAGCGTAGCGGTTGTTGTCCCTTGTGGTTCGAGATTCGGCCACATTGCCAAATCAATGGTTTGTCGCTTGGCGACCATGAAGTTCGGTCTCCTCACACAAGCTGGTCTCGTGCCGGCTGGACCTCTGTGGTCCGCAAAACAATGACGAAAAGGTAGGCGCGACTTAAGTAATTGTCAACATGACACTAAGTAGTCACGTTGCGCCAATGTTAATAGCCGCTCGAGTAATTGTCAATGTGACACTAAGTCCTGTTTTGAGTGAGGAATTTACGTGTCGCTCTTTCGATTCCAGCAACTGAGATGGTTCGCCTGGTCGATTTCGATAGAATCACGCGGAGGCATCGGTCGCAGCTCTTTCGGAACATCGACGCCGGGGCAATTTGCCTGAACATCAAGGAATGAACGATGACCAAGCGTTTAAAAATCGGCCTGCAACTTCCCGAGGTGGAGTACGTTGCAACCTGGCGTCAACACCTTGAGATGGCCCAACTCGCTGAGCGCCATGGCTTCGATTCCGTCTGGTTGGGCGATCACCTGCTCTATACATATCCAGACGCGCCTTCCCGGGGCCCATGGGAGTGCCTGACGATGCTGTCAGCGCTCGCCGCGACCACAAACAGCATAGAACTGGGACCATTGGTGCTTGCAACATCGTTTCGTAACCCGGCGTTGACCGCGAAGATCGCGGAGACTATTGACGAAATCAGTGGTGGCCGCCTCATCCTCGGCCTGGGCGCGGGTTGGAACCGCACTGAATATGAGGCGTTTGGCTTCCCATTCGATCGACGATTTGCCCGATTTGGCGAGGCCTTCGAAATCATCCGGACGCTCATTCACACCGGCGCGGCGAACTTCGGTGGCGAATTCTATTCGGCCAGGACCTGTGAACTGTTGCCTCGTGGACCGCGCGCCGGATCGATTCCGCTAATGATCGGCTCGACCGGCGAAAGGATGCTCCGCCTGACCTTGCCGCACGTTGACCTCTGGAACATCTGGTATACCGAGTACGGAAACACCGTCGATGGCCTCAAACCGCATCTCGACCGGATCGATGACCTTTGTCGCGAGGTCGGGCGCGATCCGTCTGAAGTCGGTCGCACGGCGGCTGTGCTCGTCACGGGTCCGGGTGGAAACTCGAGGACTTCCGGGGCGCCACACCGGCGCCAGACTCCGGGCATTTGCGGACCGCCTGAAGATGTTGCCGCGCGATTGCTCGAGTTTACGTCAATAGGCATCAGCCACATTCAAATCGTGCTTGATCCGATCACCCCGGACGCTATCGGGTGGCTGGCGCCAGCCATCGAGATCGTACGGCACCAACAGACCGCGTCAACGACAACGTTTGACAAGGGAAAGATGGCATGACTCAGGCTGCTCCCCGATCGCACCAGCACCTGCTGATCGATGCCGACGATACGCTTTGGGAGAACAATATCTACTTCGAGCAGGCGTTCGAGGATTTCGTCGCATACCTGAACCACGAGCATTTGAGCAGCGCCGAAATCCAGGCTGTCATGGACAATCTTGCTCTGGCTAATCGCGCAAACCTCGGCTACGGCTCCCGGGCGTTCGCACGGATCCTGCGGGACACCTACCGCGGTATCACCGGTGTGGCTGAAAACGATCCCGAACTAGACGAAGCGGAACGACTTGGACTGCGGATACTCGATCAGAACTTCGACATCATCGATGGCGTAATCGAAACGATCACCGCACTGAAACCACATCACGACATGTTCATCGTCACCAAAGGCCACGAGGGCGAACAACGGGCCAAGATCGAGCGTTCGGGGATCGAGCATCACTTCGATGCGATCGTGATTGTCGACGAAAAAAATGAGTCGACGTACCGGTCAATGGTCGAACGGTTCGGACTCGACTCCACCAACACCTGGATGATTGGCAACTCGCCCCGATCCGACATCAACCCGGCAATTCGCGCAGGAATCAATGCCGTTTACATCCCGCATCCACAAACGTGGCATCTCGAACTCGAACTCATTGCCACATGCGAGGAAGCCGCCGGCGAACTGGTGCACCTGGCAACGTTCCGGGAGTTGTCACGGCTGTTCTTGTCCACTTCCGGAGATCCTGACTGTTCCTCCATGGGCAGCGAACCTTGAACGTCGCAAAGACCCTCCTCCATCATTGTAAGTGGTGTACGTATGCACTTCACAGAGACAGGCCAGTGACTCATTGGCCGAACTTTCGGAGGAGTTTGCCCGATTCTGCCTTCTGACCTATAATCGGGAAGCGAATCTCAATGGTGCTGCGACGACGGTACAACTATAGAATCCAGGGATGGAGAACTTCATGCGCAGGTCCGTAGGTATCGTCGTGCTTGTGACGGCAATCTGCCTGACCATGATTCCCGGCAGCGCCGCCGCGACGCCACTCCGTGTCTTCCCTCAGATCCAAACCGCTTCCACGGCAACTACGACCGACCGCCTCAACCTGCGCACCGGCCCAGCGACTTCGTTTGGGGTGATCACGGTCTTGCCGCTCGGCGCCACCGTGACTTTAGCCGGCGGCGAGGAGAGTGGCTTTCGAGAGGTCTCGTACAACGGTCGAGAAGGCTGGGCGTTTGGCGCATTCTTGTCGGTTGACTCTCCTGCTCCCAGCCCGAATGACACGGCCATGACAACCGATCGGCTGAATCTTCGGGCCGGCCCTGGAACTTCGTTTGCCGTCGTCACCGTACTCCAGGTCGGTGCGATCGTTACGCTCACCGGGCAATCGGAGAACGGCTTTCGGTCTGTAACCTGGGGCGGATTCAATGGCTGGGTCTCCAGCACCTTCTTGAATTTTGGCGACGATCCCCCCGATCCTCCCGATCCAGTACCGTCGGCGAACGGCGTGACCACAGCCAACCTGAACCTCCGCACCGGACCGGGAACGTCGTTCGCGGTGATCAGGGTGATGCCGGCCGGAAGTAGAGTCGTACTCGCCGGCCAGGAGTCGAACGGTTTCTTGTCGCTGTCGTTTAATGGCCAGAACGGTTGGGCATCCGACGACTTCCTTGTGATCGACGGCACGGCGCCAATGCCGATCGACACAACGACCACCACCACCCGGCTGAATCTCCGCTCAGCGCCAAACACAGCGTCTACCGTGCTCAGTGTCATACCCGCCGGCGGACTGGTGAATCTCACCGGTCAAAGCACCAATGGGTTTCGTTCCGTTTCCTTCAACGGAATCAGTGGGTGGGCGTTTGCGTCATTTCTGAATCTCGGAGGAGTTGAACCCCCTTCGCCACCACCGCCCACGTCGAACGCCCCATTCGTGGTCACGAACACAATCGTTGGACCGACTCGGGGTTCAGTCGACGAGGCGTTGGCGTACGCGCGTTCCGTAGGATCGCTTCGGATAGACGAGGTGGAGCGGTTCATTGTCGAAATGTATCGCCTTGCCCCACAAATTGGGTTCGATCCGGCAATCCTTGTCGCGCAGTCTGCGCTTGAAACTTCCTATTGGCGTAGCACGTTCTGGCGAGATCGTTTGAATCCGGCGGGTCTCGGGGTGACTGGGGATCCGGCGCAAAACGCGGCGAGCCAGACCTTTGCCAATGGAACGATGGCGGCTCGTGCCCAAATTGCTCACATGCACGCAGAGGTGTTCGGGAGTTCCCGACCGCTTCCTCCTGTGCTCCAGGGCGTAGACAACACCTATCAGCGGGTCTTTGCCGCCGGCTGGGCAGGGACCATCCGAACGATCGAAGACCTGGCCGGCACGTGGGCGGTGGATCCACTCTATGACACAAAGATCGTGAGTCGGGCGAGGGTGATTTTCGGTTCGTAACCTTGTACCGTAGTGGTCTCAAAACCGACCCATTCAACTCGGGATAGTCATCGAACACGTCAGAATGGCCAGAGTTCCGCGGCAGCATCGACACCGTCGCCGATGCCGCCACGAATTGCCTGCCCCTGTTCAACTACTCCTTGCATGAACGACATGCGTCCAGTCCATTCGTTCGGCCGCAATCCTTCCGACCAGACCCAACCCCGGAGTCGGGATCCATTTTGGTCGATCGTCACCGGCCACCAGCGTCCCTGATCGTTGGATTCTGACAATCCAGTCACCTCGACGCTTTCACTCATTGACAGCACGGTGAGCACCGTGAACTCGGCGCCAGGGCCAGTCCGCAGATTGAGACCATCCACGACCACCTCGGTCGTGGCGCCCGGAGCAACGGCCAGGAACTGTTCGACGAGCGCTTCCGGGCCCTGACGGACGAAGAGAACCGATCCGAGCAGCAGGTTGCCGACTGCAAAGATCAGCACAAGTCGCCAGAGCGTGCCCTGTATCAGTCGCGTTCGACTGGCTGCTCGTCCTCCAAGTTTCCAGGCGCGACGACTCCGTGACGGATCGGATACATGAAAGTCAGCGTCCCTGGCCGATTCCAGTTGAGTCGCGGCGGGCCTGTGGTGTCGCCTCCCTCGATAGGCGCCCGTTTCCCGATACTCAACAGGGAGCGCCTGGGTGGTTCCCCCTTCACGTTCAAGCCCTCGTCTGGCTGCCTTCGCAAAGTCCAGCACGGTCGCAAACCGATGCTGTGGCTCTTTTTCCAATGCCCGCGCGACCACGTCGTCAACCCAATGTGGGAGTCTTCGATCGAGGCGGACCTGGGAGGGCGGAACTGGATCACTGTCGAGGTGATCGGCGATGAGCTGGCGTTTTTGATCGGAACCGTCCGGCGCCTCGAATGGAGGTCGGCCGGTGAACAGTTCGTAGACAACGCAACCCAAGGCATAGACGTCGGTTCGACGGTCAACTGCACTTCCGCTGGCTTGCTCCGGTGAAAGGTAAGCCGCGGTGCCGAACGCACTTCCGCCAACGGTGTCCTGACGTGGCGCGACCGATTGCGCCAAGCCAAAATCAATCAGTTTGATCGGTCCATCTTCGGTCACGATCAGGTTTTGAGGTTTGATGTCCAGATGCACGATCTTGCGGTTGTGGAGGTGTTCCAGGGCGTCGGCAACGCGTTCGAGAATGCTTACAACTTCTCCTGGGGTGAGCGGACCGTTCTGTTCGACAAGTTGCTTGAGGTTCTTCCCTGGAACCACTTCCATCACGATCCACGATTGGTCGGCATGTTCAACGAGGTCGTATACCGTGACCAGACCGGGGTGCGCCGCGAAGGCCATCATTCGCGCTTCCTGGCGAAATCGCCTCCGGGATTCAGGGTCGGTCTGGAACTCCCCTCGCAACGTCTTGATCGCTACCTCGCGACGAGCGCGCAAGTCATGTCCGAGGTACACCATCGCCAGCCCACCGGAACCCAGGGGCCGGTCGAGGTAGACGTCGTAGTGTCCACCGATCACCACTGTCTTGGAATGCGATGCGGCCGTCGTGGCTTCAGTCATATAAGTGAGTCGATTCGGAGCGGGCCTGGCCAAACGTCTTGGCGCCCACAAAGTTCGAAGCAGGCGCCGCTGGTGTGCGTACACAAGCAACTTTAGCAGAGCATCGGCCAAAACCTGAAGACCGACAACGATCTGACAATGTCGTACCGATTGCCCGCGACTTCCGCACTGAGTATGATGCCGATCACGACGACATGCCGGAGATCGAGGAGGGACCAACGACGATGAAGATTGGTGTGTTTACTGTCTTGTTTGCGCAACGACCGTTTGAGGAGGCGCTGGATTTCATTCGGGATGCGGGCGTGGAGGCCGTCGAAATCGGCACTGGCGGGGCGCCCGGAAACAGCCATTGCGATCTCGACAACCTCGTCGACAGTCCGGATGCGCAGGCCGCCTGGCTCAACCTGATCTCGAGCCGTGGACTGGAGATCAGTGCGCTCTCGTGCCATGGCAACCCGCTGCATCCCAACAAGGCGACGGCTCGGGCCGATGATGAGGTCTTTCGCAAGACCGTGCGTCTGGCGAGCCAACTCGGCGTTCAGAATGTGGTCACCTTCTCGGGGTGTCCCGGCGACTCAACGCAGGCCAAGAGACCAAACTGGGTCACCTGTCCGTGGCCAACGGAATATGCCGACATGCTGAAGTGGCAGTGGGCAGAGATTGCGACGCCGTATTGGTCGGACGCCGCGAAGTATGCTGGCAACCACGGCGTGCGTGTCGCGATTGAGCTGCACCCAGGCTTCCTTGGGTACCACACGGAGTCATTCTGGAAACTTCGGGAGATTGGCGGCGAGGCGCTTGGCGTGAACTTTGACCCCTCCCACCTTTTCTGGCAAGGCATGGATCCGCTCGTCTGTGTGCGAGAACTCAACGACGCGATCTATCACGTACACATGAAGGACACATGGCTGGACGAGCCGAACATCAAGCGCAACGGAGTGCTGGACACCAGGCCATACACCGACGAAGTCAACCGTTCGTGGATCTTCCGCACGGTCGGATACGGTCACGGACCAGAGTTCTGGCGGTCGCTCGTATCGGAGCTGCGGTTGGCCGGATACAACGGCGCCCTCTCGATCGAACATGAAGACTCCCTGATGAGCACCAATGAGGGGTTTACCAAGGCAGTCGAGTTCCTGAAAACATCCGTGATTCGTGAGTCTCCTGGCGAAGCCTGGTGGGCCTAGTGCGCCACGGCGCATGTGGGGAAGGTGACCTGTGAGTGAAATCGGTGTGGGGCTGGTTGGCTACAAATTTATGGGTAGGGCACATTCCAACGCATACCGCCAGGTCGCGCGGTATTTCGATGTCGACCCGGCTCCGGTGATGCGGGCGATCTGCGGCCGGGACGAGGCAGCGGTAGGCCGCGCCTCGGAACAGCTTGGATGGCAAAGCGTCGAGACGGACTATCGCAACCTGGTGAAGCGGGATGACATTGGTCTGGTCGATGTCTCAACTCCGGGCTACACGCACCGGGAGGTTGTACTGGCGGCGCTCGCTGCCGGGAAGCACGTGCTCTGCGAGAAACCGTTGGCCAACAGCCTGGACGAAGCGGCCGAAATGCTACTCGCCGCGCGCAAGGCCGGCGCCATCAACATGGTCAACTTCAACTATCGCCGGGTTCCCGCGGTGCAGTTTGCGAAACAACTGATCGACAATGGACGACTTGGTGAGATTCGACACTGGCGAGCTGTCTACCTTCAGGATTGGCTTGTGGATGAATCGGTTCCGCTGGCGTGGCGTTTGAAGAAAGAGCTGGCCGGATCCGGGGCGCTTGGCGACATCGGCGCGCACATCCTCGATCTCTCACAATACCTGGTCGCGCCGGTCACAAGTGTCGTCGGCACACTCAACACATTCGTCAAGCAGCGCCCTGTAGAGGTCAGGAACATGGGGGGAGCGGGGTTAAGTTGGGAAGCCGGCGCCGAAATGGGCGATGTCACCGTAGATGACGCGACAACCTTTCTCGCGAGATTCAACAACGGCGCGACCGGCACGTTCGAGGCAACGAGGATGGCGCCCGGACGTCGGAATTTTAACAGCTTCGAGATCAACGGATCACTTGGAAGCATCGCCTTCAATCTCGAGCGTCTCAACGAACTGCGGGTGTATTTCCGCCAAGACGAAACGGGGCTCCAGGGGTTCCGCACAATCAATGTCACCGAAAGCGCGCATCCGTACACGAGCGCGTGGTGGCCGGCCGGTCACATCATCGGGTGGGAACACACGCACGTTCACGTCGTCAAGGACTTGATGGAGGGAATTCGCACGGGCGTCAATCCGGCGCCTTCGTTCGAGGACGGATTCAGGAACCAGGCGGTGCTCGACGCGGTGTCGCGCAGTGTCGAGTCGGGAACCTGGGAACAACCAACTCCTGTGCCGGCCTGAAGTTCAGCCCAGACGCCTGGTCGTCACGCGCGCGCACGGGCTGCGCCCCGGCGTGAGCGAATCGCGGCGGCGACCCGATCGCGCTCGGATTCCGAAAGCATTTCGAGCGCATTACGTGGATCGGGAACGGATGCTGAGACGATCGCCACGTCGTTGTCACGGGCGATGGCAGCTCGTATCCGGCGCACGTGGGCCATTTTGATCACGTACTGCCCAAGGCGTTCGACAAGGTTGTCATCGCCCAGGCGAGGATCGTGCTCAAGACCCAACGCCCGAATCGCCGGCAGCAATTGGGCAATCCGCGCGTGATTCAGGGGACGGGCTTCTGACGCCTCCAACAATTCATCGATAATCGCAACCCGTTCGACGACGCGCTGGATATGGTTCCAGGTGGCGCGGTCGGAGACGTGCGCTCCGACACGCTCAACCTTGTTGAGGGCGAGGATGATGGCGTGATCGTCATCCGACTCGATTACCTGTTTAAGTTCGGATACGGCGTGTTGTCGCTCAATGGCCTGTCGGATGCGCCGCCGCTCCGGACTACTCAGTCGCTCAGGTCCGCCTTCCGGTGGGTCTACAAGCAACTGACGCAGTTGTCCGGCATTTCGCCGGGTGAGCGCTTGCCGAGCCTGGGCCAGCCAGAGAACCCGGCGGCGTGCGAGATTCACCCGCTTACGAACATCGTCGTCCAGCAATCCTGCTCCCTCGAAGAGCTCCTCATCGAAGGCGGCGGCGATCATGATGTCGTCATCAGATTGAATCGCACGTTGGAGCGCGGGCCACTCAATCGCCTGTAACACGCGTTGCAGCGAGCGGCGATCCGTGTCGCCGAGAACGACCAGCTTCCCAGAAACCGCGAGGTCCGCAAGTTGCTGCCGGTTGTCGTTGGCCAAGGCGGCGTCCAGTTGAGACTGCACGACAAGTCGTTCTCGCGCCTGGCGCACAATCGACCTTGCCTGAGGACCGAGGGGAATGTGCCGACCATGAGCTTCATCGGCAACGGCCGTAACCGCGGCATCCCGCTTTCGCCTGGACTCGGCAATGACGCGACGGTCATAGTTGGCGGCGATCACGGATTCAACGTCACCCCGGAGCAGACCGGCCAAAGGATCATGATCGACCTGAGACCAGATCCGGATCACCTCGGCCTCATCGTGCCGAGCGAGCGCGGCTTTCAACTCGGCAATATCCCCTGCGGTTACCTGCTCATTGGCCGTCGATTCGCCTGAGTTCCACGTTTGCCACTCATCGGTTTTTGACGAAGGCTCAGGCAGGACGATGGTTCCCGAGTCGTCATCTCCGTAAGGTGTGGACGGTTGACGCCAGGTGTCCGAGTAATGCGCCCGCATCCTGGCCACGATCGGCGCTACATCCCACGTCGATGCGGATCGGGACGATGCATCGGCCACGGATGGCGGCAACGCAAATCTTGGAATTGCGGAACAGGCGTCTACGATGTCCGTCATTTCACCGACACACGCCGACCCCAGAGCATCAAGGAGTTCACCAGTACGGGTAGAGGCGCCGGCCCGAGCCTCGGCAAAGACCTGAGACGTCGCTGGATCGGCAAGATCCCATGGCGCGAAGAGGAGTGCCCCATCGTATACTGCCGGACCGTCGCCGTGTTTCTTGCGCAGGTCAGGAGAATCCGCAAGCGCCGCCAATGAGGTCAAAATAACCAGCATCGCAAAGGCGTCGCGGATCGAGGCATCCCTGAACGTAATCGGATGACGATATGCGGGAGAACCCTCGCCGGCGGACCCCAGGGGCGCGTCGAGCCACGATGCGGTATCCAGATCCACGCAGGCGATCTGACCGTTCGAGCGGACGAGGAGGTTCTGGGCGGTATAGTCGCCATGAACGAAACCGAAGGTCTGGACCTCATTCCACATCTGGACAATCGCCGCCGAAAGGGCACGAATCACGCCATCATTACCCGAACGCGCGGCCCGATCGATTCCCTGGAGCAGAGTAGGACCCTGAATCCATTCCATCGCGATCCCAACTGCCCCGTCCGATTCGCTCATCTCACTCGACGACAGCGACGGTAATCCTTTGCGAACAAGCTGAATCGCGGACGGCAATCGCTGGAGTGACCGGGTCTCCTGCAGCTCCGCGAGGGCGGTGTATCGAACCGCCCAGTCACGTCGCTTGCCATCAGATGCTACGATACGTAATGCAACGTCTCCCCCGTCTGCTCGCCTTAGGCGTGCCACCAAGGCGTTGTTTCCTGCAACAACATGGGGACGACCCGCTTGATCGAGGATGGGTCGGGCACGCAATTCTGCAAGCGCAGGAACGCGACGCTCGGCTAAAGCGTTCTGAAAGTAAGCAAGTTTCTCCACGCTGATTCGTCCTCACACGTGACGACGCATTCGTGTCAGCCATCGAGACACTCTGGCTAAACAGGCGACACCGCAATCGAACTGATTGTAGTGGACCCTGCAAGGCAGCCGCTGCATACCGGCGGTCGCGGAAAGGTTCTAGCCTTGCAACTACGAACACGAAACAGGCCGGGCAGCGCTACGGAGTCAACCGACCGAACACGGCCTGGCGATGAGTACGGACCGATACCGGAGAGCAGCCGCGGCCGAACGCCGAATGGACCTGCACATGGCAGCATCTGGACCAGCGCCTCCAACATCGCCTCCGAAATTCAAGGCATTGCGGGATCGCTCTCCGAAGTCGACCCACGTTCATCGGCCCGCCTTCAAGATCTGGGCAACGCCCTGACCACAGAAAGTGGACGCGCCAGGTGGTCTGACGTCGATTTACGTCGGGCGTTCAATACGGATCGACTTGCGCACATTTACGCCGTCCGCCGTGAAGGTGGATATGCGCCACGTCGGATCGAAATTGCGGACAAGATCCGCAATATTCTGGTGTTGGTGCCAATCCTGCTCACCTGGGCGGCGCTTGCCGAAGCATCTCGTGCCTATAACCGATTCATCAATGAAAACCCTGAAGAAGCCTCGACTCCCTTCCTGTTGCTCTGGCAGCGCGGATTCGGAGGCGAGTCCAGCCTCTTGTCTCCGACGTTCTCCACCGTGGCGATCATCGACGCGATCGTGATCGGGGTCATGATCATCCTGACGTTTTACACTCACGGGCGTCGCGAGGAACAGGAGGACCTGATTGCGGACTCCGCTTCCTCGTTCCAGGCGGAGTTTGACAATGTGATGGCCGAGGCCGGCGTCATCCTCGCCGGTGACCGCACCAATCGCCCCGCGCAGTTGGCCGACAGCGTCGAACGGCTCGCGGATCGATTCGACCGCGGCAGCCAGGAACTTCTCACCCAGTTGCAAGTCGAACATGACCGGCTCGAGCACCTGGCGACCCGGCGCGAAAAGGAATTCGCCGATTTTGGCAAGTTTGCGACGGGCATGCGGGCCGGGGCGGAGGAAATGCACCGGCTGCTGGTGGATCTTCGGCAGGTCTCTTCCGGGCTTGAGACCGCGCTGGAGGATCTTGCCAGCGAGGTAAGCGCATCTGGAGGTCAGCAAAAGAGTTTGCTCAATGCAGTCACCAATCTGGAACGCATGACATCGTCGGCGATTCAAAGTGACCAGGCCGTCACTCGCCAACTCTCGTTGGCTGCCACTAACCTGGCCGAAACTGCCGACAAGTCGATCACCGGCGCCGAACAGACGGCCCAGGCCGGTCGAATCGCGTCGGAAGCAGTGCGCGGTTTGGGTCAAATCGCCCAAAAGATCGCGGAAAGTCAGGAACGCGTCGATCGCCTCATCGTTGGCGACATGGAGGCAAGCGGTCGGCTCTCGGAAGCGCTCCTCTCAAGTTCGACGGGGGCCGAATCGACGACCAGGGCGCTCAACGATGTCGGAATGGGTCTCAACCGAATTCGCGGAGAGTTCGAGCGCATCGGCGCCCAGACGGGGCAACACACTGGCGCGCTCCACTCCCTGCTGGCCCAACAAGCCGACATCGCCAAGGACATCAATGGCGTGGCCAAGGAGCTTGGCTCCGTGGGCTTGACGACAGCCCAGCGCCAACGCGAGGTCAATCAGGATTTGCAGCATCTCGTCCAGCGCCTCGATAGCCTTGCCAACACCCTCAATCGCATGGTTCAGACAGCGCCCAGCACCGAGAACCTGCAACAAGCGTTTTCCGCGGCGCTCCGGACCGAGCTAAGTAGAATGGGAGCCGGAGAAAGCGGCGAAACCGCCATCGGGCGTGGGCCATGGTCACGATAATCATGCCGCCAATCACGCGTCATGACTCGACGACCAGAACCGGAGCACGCTGATGCACCCTTACAAGCGCAAGCGGCGCACGCGACGCGACATGTTCGTGCTGGGCGGCTGGCTGTTTGCAGACCTGCTGCTCGGATTGGCGATGCTCTTCGCGGTCGCCAACACCGTCGGACAGGCGCCACCAACCCCGACGCCAACGGCAACTCCGAACCTGCTGGCCACGTCGGAATCGAACCTTGCGCTGCAACAGGCGGAAAATGAGCAAACGGTTGTCGCGCTTAAACAACAACTCGATGATTCGTCGATAAGTGCCCAGCAGACGCAGGAGGCTGCCGACCGCGTATTCGCCGCCGCCACCGAGGCGGCAATCGCCGAGGCCACACGTGCAGCGCTGACCGACGACCAGCGCGCCACCGCCGATGCCCAGGCGACTCAGGACGCCGTGTCGGCACAAGCGACAATCGAAGCATTGGCGACCGAACAGGCGAGTTCCGCCAGCAATGTCGACGATCTAAGTAGCCAACTCGCGACGAATGTCGCATTGGCCACCGAAGCGGCTGACAACCTCTACGCCCTTGCGACGCAACAAGCCGAAATCCAGGTAATTGCCACCGAAAATGCCGATTCCGGCGCCAATGCCGAGGCGACTTCGGCAGCACTGCTTGACGACCTCGCCGAGAGCGAATCTCAAGTCAGTTCGGCCCAGGCGACGAGCGAGGCGATCGTCGACGAACTCGCCGTCGCCCAGGCCACCAGTGAGGCGGCAGCCCAGGAGATCGCGGACGCTCAAGCAACCGCCGCGGCGCTGGACCAGCAGGTTCAACTCAATTCGCTCAATCCCGAGTCGGTCACAGAAATCATTCAGGTCGATCTGGGCGGCGTTGTCTCCGGCGACGGAGGGTCATTGAACGATGCGCTGGAGGAACTCGACACGGCGCTCGGACCGTATGTAGATGGCGTCAACTGTCGGATTGGCTTCGTAAATATCTCGTCCCGTGCGGGAGATGTAGGAGATGGCGTTGCGCTATCAAACGTGATCGCTGAACTCATCCAGGAGGAGTTCTCCGAACTGCTCCCTGAACCGGCCGATGGCGCGGAACTGGAACTTGCCAGCAATTCGATTGCATTTCCCAACACCGAACCTGTCGGTGAGGTGCAACTCCAACTCTTCCTGAGCACCGGTTGTCAGCCTGCCAATTGAGCGCGAGAGGTCATTTCCTGGGTATTGGAATCTCACACTCAGACCGTGTGAGTGGAGTTCGTGGCTCAAGCGACCGTGCTATCCTCAGTAGCAGATTTCATGGTTGTCTTCCTCAGACCAAACGTTGATTGACGATTCGTCCAGAAGATGCGGTATAATATACTTTGTAAAGTACCTTTCACTTCGTAACCACAGAGGAGGACTCACATGGCCAAACCACTCGAGATCAACGACAGCACGTTCCAGGCAGAAGTGATCGACGCTGAACAGGTCGTTCTGGTCGACTTTTGGGCGCCATGGTGCGGCCCGTGCCGGATGGTGGGACCGATACTCGAAGAAATCGCCGCAGAGCAGGATTCGAAAATCAAAATCGTTAAGCTCAATGTCGACGAAAACCAGCAATACGCGGGTCAGTTCGGCGTTTTCAATATCCCGACGATGATTCTTTTCAAGGACGGGCAAGAAGTCGACAAGATCGTCGGCGCACTCCCCAAGAACCAACTGCTCGATCGATTGACCCCTCACCTCTCCGCCGCGACTGATGAGTCCGATCAGGTCATCGCCTTGTAGAGACCCGTTTAACGTAACGACACCCGAGGATCTATCCCTCGGGCGCCCGAAGCGGACGTTTCCATGGTGGTTCAGGCCAGCGTGTCGACTTCCCGCCGGAGATCCTCGATGTCGGCAAACTGGCGATACACCGATGCAAACCGGATATACGCCACCTGATCCAATGCCTTCAACTCGCGCAACACAAGCTCGCCAATTGTGACGGATGGCACTTCCTTGAGACTGAGAGCGGTCAATTCACCTTCAACTCGCGATATGAGCTTGTCGATCTGGTCTTCGCTTACTGGTCGCTTTGTCAATGCTACGCGCAGTTTCTGTCGTAACTTGACCTGACTGAACTCCTCGCGCCGACCGTCTTTCTTGACGATGACGAGAGATGTCGCCTCGACGCGCTCATAGGTGGTGAAACGACGATGACAAACAACGCAGGCGCGACGCCTTCGGATCGCATCGCCGCCACCCTGTTCGCGGGAATCAACCACGCGCGAATCATCGGTTCGACAAAACGGACAACGCATTCGTTCCACCCGCAATCGCTGATCGGTCGATTTGAGCTGATTGATGCACGCGCCCGATGCCGGGACGCCACCCAGGACAGGTGGCATTCCATCGTGGACGGTGGCCTCAGTGACCGACCTATCGCTCGCGCAGGAACCGCACGATCGAAGATTCGGTTTCCCAATCGTCATCCGGATACACCGGGGGCTCTGATGCGGGTTGCCGGCTGCCACGCGGCGCCGAGCGGCCGAAATCTCGCGGCGAGTCCCGGCTTACATTGTGGACCGAGAACGCGTCCGCGCCGATTCGTTCATCAAATCCGGTGGCAATGAGCGTGATCATCACGCCGTCTCCGATCGAATCATCAATTGACGTTCCGTAAATGATCTCGGCGTCGTCGTCGGCCGCGGCACGGATTATGTCGGCCGCTTCGCTCGTTTCGAACAAGGTCAGGTTCGAGCCACCGCTAATGTTATAAAGCACACCCTTCGCCCCCTGAATGTTCATTTCCAGGAGCGGACTTTCGATTGCCTCGCGGGCCGCGTTTACGCAGCGGTCGGCGCCTTCACCGTATCCGATAGCCATCAGCGCCGAACCGGCGTCTTGCATAATCGTTTTGACATCGGCGAAGTCGAGGTTGATCACACCCGGTTTGGTGATCAAGTCGGATATTCCCGCGATTCCCTGGCGCAGCACGTCATCTGCGATCTGGAACGCTTCGGTGACGGTAGTCTTCGGGTCAACCATGTGCAGCAGGCGCTCGTTGGGAATGGTGATCAAGGCATCGACCGTTTCCTTGAGCAGCGCGATGCCTTCCTCCGCGGCCTTGCGCCGGCGTCCGCCTTCAAAATCGAATGGCTTCGTCACGACGGCCACAGTCAGGGCCCCCGCGGCCTTTGCGAGGCGTGCAATCGTGGGTGAGGCGCCGGTCCCCGTGCCGCCGCCCATGCCCGCGGCAAGAAAGATCATGTCGCAATCTTTCATCACTTCAGCGAGACTCTCGGCACTTTCCTCGGCGGCGCGCTCCCCAATTTCAGGTCGTCCCCCAGCGCCGAGACCTTTGGTGAGCTTGTCGCCGATCCGGACGGCGATGGTGGCCTCGCTGGTCATTAAGGCTTGGGCATCGGTGTTGACGGCGACAAACTCGATGCCATCGACCCCGGAGCCCACCATGCGATTGATGGCATTGCCGCCAGCGCCACCGATGCCGACGACTTTTATCCGAGCGTAGGCTTGGGCATACGAATCATGCGACGTCCAACGCGATGCCTGAGGCTGAGGCACGTCATTCACGGCTGCCGGTCCACCTGGATCGAGTGGCCGCTGCGACTGGTTCGTTGGCTGCGCGCCATGAACTCGCACGGGTTGTTGTCCTCTTGCCGGGTTCTGTCCACGGGATTGCATCGTCCCATCACCATCCATGTAGAAGCGAAGCGAGACCGGTCGGTCAGCCGCCGAATCCGTCCAGGTTTTGGTCCGCGGAAGAGCCTGCCTGCGTCTCCCATTCCGCGCATTGCATGAACGACCGACCGAAGCCTGAACTGCGTTCCATGGGTTGAAAAGCCTTGTTCAGGTTCTGTAGCGACAAACAATGCATGGCGGGTTGGCTTACCCGCCTGGGCCTGTCCAACCGCGCTGTCCCAAACATGTGAGAAAGTATACCACGGTGTCCATACGCTCTTGACGCATACGACAACATCTGGTTTGTATGAACCTACATGCGAACGAACGCAGGGTTCTGAGCGACTCGTTCAGTGGCGATCGGCATGCCGCTCCAAAGCGAGTTGGATGAGCCGATCAACGAGTTCATCCAGCGGAACACCGCTTGCTCCCCACAACATCGGATACATGCTGATCGACGTGAATCCGGGCAATGTATTGACTTCGTTGACATAGACACGATCTGTATCGTGCTCGACAAAGAAATCAACTCGCGCCATTCCCGCCAGGTCGAGCGCCTTGAATGCATCGATCGCCAATCCCTGGAGATACCCCAACAGGTCAGAATCGATCCTCGCCGGTATGACGAGTTCGGCAGTGTCGTCGACATACTTGGCGTTGTAATCGTAAAACTCGCCTTCTGGCCGAATTTCGCCAGCCACCGATGCAATCGGTTCGTCGTTTCCCAACACGGCCAATTCCAATTCGCGCGCTTTGACGCCTCGTTCAATCACGATCCGTCGATCGTGATGCGCGGCCAGGTTCATGGCCGCCTCGAACTCTCCGAGACTGTGAACCTTCGAAATACCGACGCTGGACCCAAGATTGGCCGGTTTCACAAAACACGGGAAGCCGATCGCCTCAGAGATCCAGCTGGCGATGCCATCCGGATCACGGCGCCAATCCTTCCGGGTAACGAGCCGCCACGGGAGTTGCGGCAAACCAGCGTGATCGAGGATTGTGCGTGTAACTGCCTTGTCCATCGCCACCGCTGACCCAAGCACCCCGGAGCCGACGTAGGGCATGCCTGTCAGTTCGAGCATGCCCTGGACCGTACCGTCCTCACCCATCGGACCGTGTAGTGCCGGAAAAACGATGTCGACGCCATCCGTCAAACCAGGCGGCGCCGAACGAGAGGCCGCCGACCCGGCCCGTTCGGCCAAAGCCGACGTTTCGGCTTCGTCGAGGGTCTGAAGCGACCTCTCCTCGCCGTCGCCGAGATGAAACATCGGCGAGGCCGCGGTCAGGGCCCGCATCGGGTCGCCGCCGGAAAGCCATTGGCCAGAGCGGGTGATGCCAATCGGCAACACCTCGAACCGTTTCGGATCGAGTACGTTCATGATTGTCTGTGCCGACCGCAATGAAACGTCGTGTTCGGCGGATCGACCTCCGAAGAGCAACGCGATCCTGATTCTTCGGGCGACGTGGTCGTCATGGGTCATGGGCCGGTGTTCCCTTCGTGTCCCGAGGTCGTCATGTGTAGCCGCTCACTCCCAGGAATCCCCAACGCGCTCGATCTCAGGGCGGAGGTCCACGCCGAATCGGTCCATGACAGTGTCTTTCGCATATTGAATCAGTTCCCAGGCCTCGCTGGCGGCGCCACCGCCGGTGTTGACCACCCAGTTGGCATGCTTGGGCGAGAGTTGAATCGCTCCCACCCTGTGCCCTTTGAGATCCGCTGCCTCAAGCAGTCTTCCAGCGAAATCCCCTTCCGGGTTCGCGAAGGTCGAGCCTGAGCAGGCGCCCGTCGGCTGCGTTCGCTTGCGGAATGCGGCGTGTTCGTCGGCAAGGGCAACCAGCTGGACAGGATCGGCCCTGGGTAATTCGAAGACCGAGCGTAGAACGACCCAATCCCGAGGGCGGAGCGCGCCTTTGATCCTGGTCATTCGATACGACGGATTGAGCCATGACGCGGGTACTCTTTCGATGTCACCGTTCTCCGCGAGGATATCAATTCCGATCAGATGGTCCTTGAGTTCGGCGCCATGGGCGCCGGCGTTGTTAACCGTCGCTCCGCCAATCTGGCCAGGGAGGCCGACCCCCCAGTCCATCCCGGCCCAACCCTGCTCCGCGCAGTAACGCCCGACCCAGGATAACGGCGCCTGGGCACCCACCGTCGCCTGGACACGATCTCCCAGATCGCGCACCTCCACCAGTCCGTCGGCCCGCTCACCAGGCGTTCGCGCCACGATGACTAATCCCCGTATCCCATCGTCGGCCACCAACAAGTTGCTCCCACCACCAATCACGGTTGTGGGCAGCCCTTCGCCTTTGGCCCAACGCATTGCCGCGATCACGTCGTCCGCTGTTGGCGCCCTGACGACAAAGTCGGCGGGACCACCCAGTCGCATGGTTGTGAACATCGATAGGGAGGCATCGACCATCATCTTGAGGTGCGGCGCGTCAGGCATCTCGATCGTCGCAATCGCCGGACGCGTCCGCTTTGGCGTGAGTGCTTGCAGATCCGACGTCGCTTTTTGCTTGACCGCGAGCAGGTCGAGGATGAGCGTGCCCGTGCGAGTAATGTCTCCTGCTCCCAGCGTCAGGATCACATCCCCCGCCCTGGCCAGCGCCACAACCTTCCGGGCGGCCTCATCTGGACCAGCAGCGGCCATCACCGGGACGTCCAACAGCGCGAGCAGGGAGCCTGACGATACTCCCAACGACTCCGTTTCGCCGGAAGCATATATGTTGAGCAGGACGACCTCATCCGCATGGTCGAGCGAAGACGCAAATTCGTTCAACAGAGATTTGGTTCGGCTATAGGTGTGCGGTTGGTGAACGACCACGACGCGGCGGTTGGGATAGTGCAACCGTGCGGCGGCTATGACCGCGGTGATTTCATCGGGGTGATGGGCGTAGTCGTCTACTACATCGATTCCGTTGACCGAGCCCTTGTGCTCGAACCGCCTGCCAACGCCGGTAAATGTTCCCACGGCCTCGAGGGCTTTGGCCGGCGAAAATCCAACGGCATTGAGCGCCGCGACGGCGGCGACGGCGTTTCTCGCATTGTGCATGCCGGGTACGGAGAGTCGCGCGGATAACTCATCGCCTCCCGGAGTGCGAAAGGTCCAGCCATTCGCCGCGGTCGTTACACGCCAATCGGAGTCGGCCGTCTCGCCGAATGTCGCGATCGAGAACGGCAACTGGCCGTCTTTGCGAATCAACTCCCGCACTCTTCGACATCCGGCATCGTCAGCCGCGATGACGAGCGTGCCTCCAGGCTTCGTTTGGCGGGCAAATGTCAGGAACGCACTGTCATAGTCGATCTGGTCTCGATAGATGTCAGGGTGGTCAAAACTAACCGAGGTGATGATGCAGATGGCCGGCGACAGCCAGAGAAACGAGCGATCGAACTCGTCCGCCTCGACGATCATGAACTCACCCGATCCGGCTGCGGTATTGCCGGGCAAACCCGGCATCGTCGCGCCAACGGCATAACCGGGGTTGTGCCCCAGTTCGAGCAGTGCTGTTGCGAGCATCCCCGACGTCGTCGACTTTCCGTGTGTTCCTGCCACCGCGATCGAACGCATCGGATTCGCGATCAAACTCAGCAATTGGCCACGCTTGACGATCCGGGCGCCGCTGGCGCGAGCTGCATCGAGCTCTGTCTGTGCCTGGAGTTCCGCGCGGCGGGTGCTGACCACGATGTCGGCCCCAAATGCATACGCGGAGTTGCCGTGACCGATGACCACTGGAATTCCATCGTTCCGAAGCGCCAACACTGCCGCGGACTCCTCGGAATCTGAGCCCGTGATCGAATAGCCCATGCCTTGAAGCAATCGGGCAAGGCCGCTCATGCTGATTCCGCCTATGCCAATAAAGTGGACGGTTGCGGGCAGATGGGGAAGGGCGATGTGGTTCGCGACTCGTTCGAGGTCCATCACGGTTCGGGGTTCCTCGTCCTGGGTGCTCGATTAGTGTCGATCGCCAGCGTGGCGCGACGGAACTGTTCGCCTCGATCGAATTCGTTGCGAAACATCCCGAAGCTGGCGCAGGCCGGGCACAGGGCAATGATGTCCCCTGGTTGGGCGCGAGTTGAGGCGGCGCGGACAGCCGAGGCCATCGAGTCAAATGTACCGGAAATCTCGATACCGCGCTTGGTGAGGAGCACCGCGAGGGACGGCGTAACTGTTCCTTCAAGGAGATAGACGAGCGCGTCGGCGACCGCAAGTTCATCGGCAAACGGGGTGAGGTTCGTTCGTTTGTCGGCTCCCCCGGCTATCACATGCAATCGGTTCGCGCGCGGTGAGAGGACTCGTATGCCCGCAACCGCCGCCTCAGGGGCGGTGGCTGAGGTGTCGTTGACATACATGACGCCATCAATCTTGGCCACAACTTCCAGGCGATTCTCGACTCCCGAGAATCTTCCCAGAGCTTCAGCGATTGCCCATTCTGGCGTCCCGTAAGCATACGCCGCCGCAATCGCCGCCAGTGCGTTTCTCGCCCCGTGGTCGCCGCCAAGCGACAGCACGTCAGGACGCGAAAACGTGAGCAGAGTTTCGCGTTGCCGAATCGTCAGGTCGTCGCCGACCAGCCAGGCGCCGTCGCCGCGATTGCCGCCAATGCCGAATGGAAGCAACCGCGCGTTCGTGAGGTCTGTCACCTTCGACGCTTCCACATCGTCTGCGTTGTAAATGACGATGTTGTCTGGAGTCATCGACTCGACCAGCCCTCGCTTGGTCGAGGCATAGTGGTCGAAGTCACGGTAGCGGTCCAGGTGATCCGGGAAGATATTGGTGATGACCGCCACATGTGGTCCGAGGTGATGATCGTTCAGCGACTCGATTTGGAAACTCGAAAGTTCCAGCGCTACTGGAGTGGTGTCCGAGAGTCGGTCAAGTTCGAGCAATGCCGAAATACCCATATTGCCCGCGAGAAGCGATTCAGGTTTCCATACATGCAGGATGTCACCAATCAGGGCCGAAACGGTGGTCTTTCCCTTCGAGCCGGTAATGCCGATAATGGGCGCCGGACAATCGCGGAAGAAGATCGACATCTCCATTTCGACCCGCACGCCAGAATCGATCGCGGCAGTTAGATACGGCGAGTCCATGGGTACACCCGGATTGCGGACGACGATATCGGCTCGCTCGGCCGTAAAGTCGTCCACCTGGTGTCCACCGAGATGGTAAGCGATGGGACAATCGTCCAGCGTCTCGATTGAGTCGGACAGCGCCGCGGCATCGCGCATGTCCGTCACGGTTACCAGCGCGCCGTGCTGAGCGAGGTAACGGGCAGCGCCGACTCCGCCTCCGAGAATCCCCAAACCCATCACTGTGACACGCTTGCCGTTCCAGCGAAGCTCCGAACCAGCGTCTATTCCCGTCATTTAGAGCAGCGCCAGCGCCACGCCAAGCAAACCAGCCATCATCCCGGCGATCGCGAATCGCATCGTAACCTGGGTCTCCGACCATCCAAGGATCTCAAAGTGATGATGCAGCGGGGACATCTTGAAGATTCGCTTGCCGCCGGAGAGTTTGTAATATCCAACCTGCAGCATTACGGAAAGCATTTCGGCGATGAACACGGCTCCCACCACCGGCAGCAACAGCCATTGCCCGGTCATGAAAGCCGCTGTCGCCAAAGCGGCGCCTATCGCTAGCGCTCCGGTATCGCCCATGATGACCTGAGCGGGATGTGCGTTGAACCAGAGAAACCCAGCCAGGGCGCCGACCATGGTGAAACAAAAAGTAACGACTCCCAACTGACCCTGGCGGTAGGCAATGATGCCATAGGCGCAAAAGGCGATCGCGGCGGTAATCGCCGCCAGCGTATCGAGACCGTCGGTGAGATTCACGGCGTTGGACATGCCCACAATCGCAACCGCCGCAATCGGGACGTAAATCCAGCCGATATCGAATTGGCCAAAAAACGGCACATACGCATCATGCAGGCCCAGCCCCCACGGATCGGGAAGGTGGAGGATGAAACCGCCAACCATGCCGACCACCGTGAGCCAAACGAACTTGAACCTCGCGGTCATTCCGGTTTTTCGGCCGCCAACGAGGTTCATCCGGTCATCCACCGCTCCAAGCACTCCGGCGGCGATGAGGACCCCAATCGGAAGCAGCATGGAGAGTCGCCCAACGGTGTTGAACACCAGGGTAACAACGACGGCCGACGATGTGATCATCAACCCGCCCATCGTCGGGGTTCCAGTTTTGCCGACATGGATCGTCAGCTCGTCACGAACCTTTTTCCCGAACTTCCGCTCCCGCAGGAACGTAATCATCGGGCGACCGATGATGATGGTTACCCCGAAGGCGAGGGAGGCCAACGCCAGTGACACCGCCATATTCTCGTTTTCGTCCGCTGGCATGACCTGGGCCGCGGCCAGCGTGACAGACGGAAGCAATCCAAGACCCGATATCATGACTTCCTCTGATCCGGTGATCCGGTGACGAGGTGCACATCAGTTCGGAGGTCCCTCACGAGCGTCTCCATTGCGAGGCTCCGAGAACCCTTGAATAGCACGACATCTCCAGACCGAAGCTCAGACCGCAAGAGATGGACGATTGCATGCTTCTCGCCCTCGCCTTCGGAAAACGAATGCACCGCAATCTTCCTGTCATCGCTGGACATCAGCAAGGCCTCTTCCGCAACCACCCGGGACGCATCTCCATACGTGATGAGCAAATCGACGATGGCGCCGGCCCGGCGGCCGACGACGCGATGCTCGTCTTCCGATATTCGTCCGAGTTCACGCATCTCCCCGAGCACGGCGATCCGGCGCTTGGCCAGAATGTCGTCCAGCAGTCCTAGTGCCGATAGCACCGACGGGGTGCTCGCATTATAGGTATCGTCGATGAGATCAGAGCCGGCTGGACCGGGAGCGAAAAGCAACCGCACCTGCGTATCTGGATCCTGAAGGCCAGCCAGCATCTCCGATATATGCATGCCAAACGCATGCCCAACAGCCAGCGCGACAAGCGCCACCTGCACGCCATGCGACCCCACAAATGGCACCTTCACGAAGTAGCGCTCTTCGGCAATCGTGAGCCAAAAGCTCGTACCCTTGAGCCCATCCGTTGTCACCGAGTCGGCCCGCACCTCACAGCGCGGCTCGAATCCATAAAACACGATCCTCGCCGAGGTTTTTTCGGCCATCGCGCGGACGCGTTCGTCGTCACCGTTCAACACGGCGATGCCATTCGCCGGCAAGGCCCGAACGAGTTCCGATTTCGTCTCGGCAATCGCATCGATCGAGCCCATCCGTTCGAGATGAACGGGGTATACGTTTGTGACTACACCAACTTGAGGCTCGGCAATTCCGGCGAGAAGCGTAAGTTCCCCGAACGCGTAGGCCCCACCCATTTCAAGGACCATCACCTCGGTGTCATCGGGCGCCTCGAGCAATGAGTACGGCAAACCGATTTCGTTGTTGTAACTTCCCGGGCTCTTGTATACACGTCTGGTCTGACCGAGAACCGCCGCGATCGACTCCTTGGCGCTGGTCTTGCCGATGCTCCCAGTAACGCCAATGACCGTGACGTCGAGCCGATCCCTCCGCCACTTCGCCCATCGCTGGAGCGCGACAATTGTGTCCTCGACCACGATCAGGGGCATTTCCATGCCGGGGTGGGCATCTGCCCACTCGCGGGAGACGATCGCGGCGGCGGCTCCATTGGCTTCGGCGTCTGCCGTAAATTCGTTTCCATCGAATTGTTCGCCTTTGATTGCGATGTAAAGGTCTCCGGGCTGCACCCGGCGGGCATCGCGTTCGAGTCGCGGGAAAACGAGGCCGACTGGAATCTCGCCTCGCACTTCACCCTCGGCGCCGGCCAGCACATCCTTCAACCGATACCGATTCATTGGCTGCTTCCTCGATTGGCCACCTGACCGTTGGAATCCAGTCGTTCGGCCACGCGCATGATCGCGCTCCGGCTCCGCGGGTTGTCGCTGATCTCAGAAAGTCCGGGGCGAACAGGTTTCCCAACGCGCCGCAATCTGGGAACAGTGTCGCATGTACAGACGGGTTGTTCCGGCGGACAGACACAGTTCCGTGTTGCCGCTTCCAGGAAACGCTTGACGATTCGATCCTCGAGTGAATGAAAGGCAATCACCACCAGGCGGCCGCCTGGGCCAAGCGACTCCACTGCTGCCGGCAAGACCTCAGTGAGTGCGTCAAGTTCGTTGTTGACCTGTATGCGCAGCGCCTGGAAGGTGCGCGTCGCCGGATGAATCGGCGAGTTCCCCCGACGACCCACAGTGCGTTCGACCACCGATGCAAGTTCCCCGGTCGTCAGGATCGGCGACCGCTCACGCGAGCGAACAATGGCCGAGGCGATCCGGCGCGATTGCCGCTCTTCGCCAAACGTCCAGAGAAGTCGCGCCATTTCCTCCTCCGATTCGTGATTCACGAGTTGGGCAGCGGTGATTCCCACACCCTGTTCGTAACGCATATCCAACGGCGCATCGTACCGGAACGAGAAACCGCGCTCACCTTCATTGAGCTGAAAGGAGGACAACCCAAGATCAAGCAGCACGCCGTCGACGCGATCCACTCCCGAATCTCTGAGCACTGAATTCAGTTCGCGAAAGTTCCGATGAACGAATCGCAATCGTCCCTGGCTGCCCGGATCAACCGCGAGCGCTGCGGCCCTGGGCGCGGCTTCGATATCGGCATCAATCGCAATAACTTCCCGGACCGGAGGTTCATGCCGCAACAGGAGGCCGGTGTGACCACCGCCGCCAAATGTGCCATCAATGTAGACGCCGCCAGACTTGGGATTGAGAGCCGCAACAGCTTCGTGCAGCAATACAGTCACATGGCCGTCGGGTGATGCGTTGGTCGAGGGAATATGAGATGCGCCAAGATGGTTGTCGGTCGGGAACTGTGCGGGCATGCTTCTTCTTCGACTATCTGGACCTGGAGTGGAGAATTGGCCGGTTTCACTCAATATCACCTGATGCTACAGCATTCCCGCTAACCGCGCGGCAATGTCATCTGCCGCTGCGTCCATTTCTCGTGACGTGGCTGCCCAGCGTTCCGGACTCCAGACTTCTACTGAAGATTCGACACCGATGACAACGACTTCCCGGTCGATCCCGGCAAACGACCTGAGCGCGAATGGCACAAGTATTCGGCCCTGGGAATCGAGCTGGAGATCGATCGCTTCAGAGAAGACCATCCGTCGAAATTGTCGTACGTCGAAATCAGTGATCGAAAGGGCGTGGATCCGCGATGATAGTGATTCCCAGGCAGCGCGTGGGTAAAGCGCAATGCAACCGTCAAAGCCGCGCGTCACGACCAGGCCGTCCGCCAGGAACACTCGAAACCTTGACGGCACTGCCACTCGGCCCTTGGCATCCAAAGCGTGTTTGTGGCTTCCAAGAAACAATCGCCTACCACTTTCGACGAGATCCATGCCCGATCACCGCTGGCATGGCAGTATTATCCACAATCTACTCCACTTATCCCCACTCTACCCCATACTTGTCCACATCGAGGTGGACTGAAGGACATGCACTGAGACTGAGCACGGCGTCTGGGGTTCATGGTTCCGCTGCGCCTCGCCCGGACCTTCATTCACTGTGCAATGCCTGACCCTGGATGACATTTCGTTTGGCAGTCATTCCGGTCCCGCGAGTCGTCGAAGGAAGGAGGAATCACAGCCCTACTGGCTATCGAAGTGGGATCAAGTCAATCCGTCTTAAGAGGGTTGCCAACGTGCCAACATCGTCGTCTCAACAACGACTCTTCTGGCATCAGGCAGAGACGATCATGGCAATCGTCTGGCCGATTGAAACGGTCGATCCCGGTTGCGGGGTAGGGCCGGCAATCGTCCCAGTCTTGTGAGCAACGAGTTCGTTCTCCATCTTCATGGCTTCCACCACGCAAATCAGGTCGCCGGATTCGACGTGCGCGCCCTCGTCAACCGCTACTCGAATCACGGTCCCCTGAATCGGACTGATGAGGTCGTCGCCGCTCGCTGGGGCGGCCGCTCCCCGTCCCGCGCCAGATCGCTCCGGTCGCTGACGACCCCATCGTCCGCTCCTGGCGGTTTGTTCGGGAAGACCTCGAATGGTTGTTTCAAACCGCCGACCGTCGACCTCGATGAGCAGGTCCAGCGAAGGTCCAGCCGTGGAACCAGATTCCTCGGAGGGCCTGGATTGGTCGGCAATAGGCAGCACATCCGGAAAGTCGGTCAGAAACGTCGTCGACACGTTGCCAACCATGAATTCAGGATGCACGAGCAGATTGAGATGAAACGGAATGGTCGTCGCCGGCCCCACGATCTGAAAGTCGTTAAGCGACCGCATCATCCTTGACCTCGCCTCATCGCGAGTTCGCCCCCAGGTGACGAGCTTGGCGATCAGAGAGTCGTATTGCGGCAGCACCGCGTCTCCCTGCCCGAGGGCGCCATCGACGCGCACACCGAACCCGACGGGCTCGACGTAGCGGCTGACGGTTCCCGGAGTGGGTGCAAAGTCGCGACCAGCGTCCTCGGCGTTGATGCGGCATTCTATCGACCAGCCGTTGGGTTTCACATCGTCGACAGTAAACGAAAGGTTCTTTCCCACCGCCACCTCGATTTGTTCACGAACGAGGTCTATTCCTGTCACCATTTCGGTGACAGTGTGCTCGACCTGGATGCGCGTGTTCATTTCGAGGAAATAGAAGTCTCCGGCCGAATCGAGCAGGTACTCGACTGTACCGGCGCCGACATACGTGACCGAACGGGCGAGCGCAACCGACGCATCGCAGAGCTTCTGGCGAAGCGCGTCGTCCACAGCTGGCGACGGGGATTCTTCAACGAGCTTCTGGTGGCGACGCTGCACCGAACAATCGCGCTCGCCGAGGGCAACGACATTGCCGTGGTTGTCGGCGAACACCTGGACCTCAATGTGTCGAGGTTGCTTGAGATATCGTTCAAGGTAAACCTGTGGATTGGCGAAGTAGCGTTCGGCCTCTCCGCTACTCCCCTGGAACGCATCCGGAAGTTCCGACTCCAGGCGCGCGACACGGAAACCGCGGCCACCTCCTCCGCCTACGGCCTTGACCGCCAGGGGATACCCGATATCACGACCCGCTTCAACCGCCTCGTCAATGGTCGCAACCGGTTCCTGAGTCCCAGGAACCGGTTGAAGCCCGGCCGCGACAGCAATCTTGCGGGCCGCCACCTTGTCGCCCATCGTCGCGATCGCTTGGGGCGGAGGTCCTACGAACACCACGCCACTGTCGATCACCGCCTGGGCGAAAGTCGCATTTTCGGAGAGAAATCCATATCCGGGGTGAATGGCGTCGGCCCCAGATTGTTTCGCGGCTTGAAGAACAGCTCCAATGTCAAGATAGGCGAGACCATTGCCGGCCCGTAACCGGTACGCCTCGTCTGCATAGCGCACATGCCTCGCAGAGTCCTCGCCGTCGCCAAACACCGCGATCGACACAATCTCCATTTCACGACAGGCCCGCATGATGCGCAGCGCGATCTCGCCCCTGTTGGCCACCAGCAAGCGTTTGATTGAACGATCTGATGGTGTCGACACCGGTCTCCTCTCCACCTCGGCACGCTCCGGGGCTTGTTGACTGAAGCTTATCCGCAACTACCCGGATCGTCTCTGTTGCTCCAAGCGTATGACCGCACAACTTTGCATACTCTGCCTGTTGCGGCGACGTTCATGATGGTTGATTTGCCGCCAGTGTTCCTGGGAGACCGGGAATCCCCCTTGATTTGAATGACAGTGCCTCGTTTGGTTGGAAGAATCTCAGGATCATTGCGGTGTTCTTGAGACGGGTATTCAGAACCGACGATGACATTACGGTCACCGGTGTTTGGTATACATGAAGCAGCGAAACGAACGGGTCTTTCAGACGCCGATGCCGGTATCGTTCTCAAATCTAGATTCGGGATGAATGTCGATTGAAACATCTCAACGATGCCACGCACACACCGACCGCGGCGGCGCCGATGCGCTGGTTGCTCCTGGGTCTGGGTTGTGCGTTGCTGTTCGCCTGGGCGCCAGTATCTACGGCACTGGCATCGGTCGGCGTCGAACAACCTGTGCGTGAGTCCGTCTCCGGTCAGGACTGGTATATGGTGATCGACCGGGCGGGCGTTCTCGATCAAGACCGGGAACGATTGGCGATCAATGATACCTACCGTCTTTATCTGCACGGCATCCCCACGCAGGTCGTGACGGAGTACGCGGCCTTCAGCCAGAATCAGGCCGATGCCCGGGCACGCGAGTTACGAATCACGAATGGCATCGAATCGTCGAGGGGCGCAAATGATGGTCTGCTGCTGTACGCTGCCGTCAATCCCCGCAACCGAGATTCGTTCGTGATCTCGATCTCGGTTGGCGGCGCCGCACTCCCGATCAATGGTTTAACACCCGGAAGCCTCGAGGACGTCCACAACAATGCGATCGCCCCGCAACTCGATGCGGGACGTCCGGCGCGGGCGATCGTCTATGGGCTGCGGGAGATCATTTATCTGGAGCAGTACGTCCCACCGGCCGTGACGCCGGTCACAGGATGGCACGCAGGCGTTCGTCGGGCGCTCGACATTCTGGGACCGATCATCGCGTTGATGGGAAGTGTGTGGATGTTCCGGCGGCGAGCAGAGGGTTCTCTGGCGGCTCGATCGGTGCTCGTATCTCTCGCGGCAGGCGGATCGATCGTGATTGGGACAACGCTCCTGGCGATCCCGAGTCAGAGCACGATCGGCGTGTATTCAGCTCTGGTCCTTGGTGTGGTCCTGGTCTGGCAGGCAATTGTCATCGACACCCGGAACTCGTCACCGGCTATCTCGAGGATGACCGTCACTCCACGAGTTCCCGGGTCGCGCACAGTTTCCGCTCGGCGATCACGAATCGAGGTCAAATGATCGTCACCGCCGCGCCGCCGATAACCCATCGGACCGTTCGATCGCGGCGAACGTTACCACCTCGCACAACTCCTGCCCACCTCCACGGGCGTGACTCGTCGACGCTCCGGTCGAGGCTCGATGCGGGACCTTCGATCGTGGTCGAGCAACCGTGGCCTTCCAACAATGCCCTTATCCGGATCCGGATGGCGGTGTTGCTGCCAGCGATTCTTTTCGGATTCTCTCTGCTACAAAATCTGACCAACATGGATACCGTCGACTTTCACCGCGACGAGGCGAGGTGGATCAATCGCGCCTACTTCCTGGAAGCCCTTGGTCGGCCGTTCTCCGACACCTGGTCCGACTATTACATCACCCAGGGCCAGCCGCCGCTTGGCAACTACCTGATGGGAGTTGGTCTTCTGCTCCAGGGGCGCGATTTGGATACAAATCGGGTCTGGGATTTCACGTATGACGAGGCCTGGAATGTGAGGTCAGGGGCGAGTCCTGCTCCGGAGGACCTCAACGCCGGCCGGCGAACGAATGCCGTGATCGGCGCGCTCGCGGTGGTCTGCGTCTACCTCCTCGCAAGCAGATTGACAAACCGCTTTGGCGGATGTGCGGCGGGACTCTTTCTTAGTCTGCACCCACTTCACCTGCGGTTGAGTTCACAGGCTCTGTCCGATGAACTGTTCGCGTTGCTTCTGGCTTCGTCGGTGCTCGTGGCATTTCGATTTGCCCGGTCGCCATCGCTCGGCTCAGGAATCGTACTGGGCATCCTGTTGGGGATGGGCGGCGCCGCAAAGCTATCGCCCTTGTTGCTGAGCTTACCGCTGGCGGGTTTCGGGGCGATCTGGTTAATCACCAGGCTCTGGCAATCAGGTAGGCCCGCACTCGCCTGGAAGCGGGCACGATTCGGCTGGATGTTGACAATCCAGCCGCTCGTCGCCTTCTCCACGTTCATCGTAATCAATCCATTCTTGTGGCCAAGTCCATTCCAGCGCTCCTGGGACCTGTTCGAGTTCCGACGATCTGAGATGGACGGGCAATCCAGGGTCTGGCCAGTCGCCGGGGTGGACGGTTGGCTGGCTGCGCTGGCCCGAACGGGCCGGAGATTCAATCGGGACTATTCCACGTCGCTCCGGGTTCAAGGGTGGATCGAGGATGTCGCCACCGTGTCGTTCCGCCACGTCTCGCTCGATGTCATTCTGATGGCTGCCGGTTTGGTTGCACTGATCGGCGTTGTCGCCAGACGAGGACTCTGGAGTCCACACGCGCTCGCCGCATTCGTAATGGCCAGTCAATGCGGCGCCGTAATCGTCGGTATGGGCGTGGATTTTTACCGATACTTCCTGCCGCTGCTGATCGTCGCCAGTGTCTGCGTTGGCGTCGGCTTCGGCAGCGGCTTTGAGGCAGTTCGGCGACGTTGGTTCGAGAGTCCCTATCGCGCGTAGCTTGAGAAGATATCTGGCGCCCAAGCTTATGCCGCCTGTATCCGAGTACAATCACGCCTGAACATGGCTGTCGCGGTGATTGCCGATGTGGAACATCCGGACGCTGCCGATTCAGGAAGATGCGGTTCAATGTCGACGATTTCGATCATGCCAACTGACATGGCTGGCTGCGTTCGACGTTGGCTAGCGGGCGTCGTTGTCGTGGTTGTCTTGATCTTCGGCGGATTCGCGATGCCTGCACACGTCATGGCATCCGCTGGTCAGTCAGAAACCGAAACTACGTCTGGTGCGGTGCAGGTGGAAGAGTTCCCGGAGCGGAATCAGGATCGGGACATTCGCGTGTACGACACCACCGATATCCTCACCATGGCTCAGGAACAATCTATGGAAGGAGAACTCACGCGGGCCCGCGGACTAGGGGTGGAGGCACTCGTCTATACCCGCATGTCCGACGACTCCGCCACCGAATCCCAGGCGTTTGCAGACCGGCTTCGTGTCGAGTGGGGTGTCGACTCTGGTGATGGCGCGGACGATGGATTTGTCTATCTGATCACTGTCAATCCCGCCGCGCCGGATACGAATTCCATCCTGATCTCCACAGGCGCGAACACCCTTCCGATCCGTCAGCTCGATCAATCGACGATGCAAGGTATTCTCGACAACGAAATGGCGCCTCAAATCGAAGAAGGCGAGTTCAATCAGGCGCTGCTCTTCGGTGTGCGACGGGTGCTCAACCACGCAGACTATTCGCCGCCAGCCCCGCCTGACCCCACGCCTTGGCAGGCCGATTTCCAGGTTGCTTCGAACCTCCTGGGCGCTGGACTGCTGCAACTGGCCGTGATCGGGTATTTCCTGGCGCCGGCGTTGCGCGAGCGAAAGTTTACGCTTTTGCCTTCGACACGATCACTGACAATCTACGCCGCGGTGATCGGCACGTTGGCTGTAGGAACTGGAATCGTTGCAATTGCCAGTCGCAGCACGTTTGGATCGCTTGCTGCGCTGGTCGTCGTGATCTGGGCCGGTTGCTTTGTGCCCCTCCTCATCGAGTTTCCCTTCCAGAGGAGCGAGTCGCCCGCCTCCATGCTGCCAGCGCCGGTCGACACTGGCGCCACTTCGATGACGGGACAGGTCAATGGTTAGGGAGCCTGGGCACGTTACCGAAGCCGCGGACGTCCCGATCCCAACACGCGGCACCGGGCCGCAATCTGGATCGCGTTCCCAACCTCGGCGCATGAAGTGGGCCGTCAACGCGCTGATCGCAGTTGTCCTATTTGGCGTTTCCTATGCAATCAATGAATCGAACATTCATTCCACCGCAATGCATCCCGACGAAACACGTTGGCTAAATCGCGCCTACTACATCGAAGACTTTGCCGATCCCTACGGCCAGACGTGGCAGGATTACTATTTGACCCGCGGCCAGCCGCCTGGAGGTAGTTATCTGATTGGGTTTGGTCTCCTTGTTCAGGGACAGCCGCTCCACTCGAATGGCGTATGGGACTTCCATCACAGCACGAAATGGAATGAGACTGCGGGGGCCGTTCCGAGCGACGATGTGCTCCTGGCGGGGCGGCGAACCAATGCCGTAGTCGGCGCCCTGGTGGTGGTGTTTGCGTTCGTTGCCGCCAGCATGCTTACAAACAGGGTGGGAGGAGTTTTCGCCGCGCTGTTTCTGGCGTATCACCCGCTGCATATCACGCTGAGCACCCAGGCGCTTTCCGATGAACTCCTAACGCTGAGCCTGGCAGTCACCTTTGTGGCCGCGTTTAAGTTTATGAAGAACCCGTCGTTCAGCTGGACGCTGCTGATGGGAATTGCGCTTGGAATCGGCGGGGCGACGAAACTGGCGCCGCTGGCGCTCAGCTTTGTGCTTGCGGCGCTAGGCATGCTCTGGCTCATCTCGCGATACCGGCGCCAAGGTCGGGAGGCATTGCGGTGGCCGGCATCCCGGATTGGAATCTTCCTTCTCCTGCAGCCGGTGATCTCGGGTTTCGTGTTCGTGGCGATGTATCCCTACCTTTGGGTTTCGCCAGTTCGCCGCGCTCTCAATCTCGTCGAGTTTCGACGTGCGGAGATGGCCAGCCAATCACGAATCTGGCCGTGGGCACATGTCGATAATCCCAAGGAAGCATTCATGCGCTACGGCGAGCAATTGCACGATGCCGCATCCACGACCAAGCACGCGCAGGTGTGGATGAACAACCATCTGGGATTCTCGATCCAGAATCCGATCAGCATCGATTTCATGATTGTGGCGATCGGGGCAATTCTGCTCTTGAGAATGGTGATCGAACGCGGCCTCTGGAGTCCTCACGTAATGATGGCGTTGTTGATGGCGGCTGAAGTCGGCGCGGTCACAGTCGGACTCGGCGTCGACTTCTATCGATATTATCTCCCTATCTTGCTCATAAACAGCATCCTGGTTGGGGTCGCGTTTGGCATCGTTTCGGCCCGGCTGCGTGACATGTTCGCCCCGAATCGCGTTGCGGCGACATCGGCGGAAGCGACTTCGCCCGTGGTTACGTGGAAGTCACGGGAGATCGGTTCCGAGAGCGCATCGTAGCGCTGGTCACGCGTCAACTCCTGGCCCGTCGACGACGGCCCAATGTGATTGATGCGTTCTCGCCGGCTCCGGATCACCGCTTGGCACGGTTTGTTGAGCAACCGTTTCACCCGTTCAGGTCCCGGCCGATGACACGACCGTGCGACACGTGTATGACGGCTGCTAATGCACCGAGAGCGAGCGGGAGTCGGTGCCCGCGGCGGCAACCGATTCGCGCGAGCGGGCAGCGGGACCGTATAGTTTGTCAACGTAGTCGATCACCATCCGCCGGGTGCTGAAGTTCGGGGCAACGGTCCGGATCGCCTCCTTTGACAACGCGATCCACTCATGTGGATGACCGCTTGAACCTCGATCGTAGTACATCGGCACGATCTGCTGTTCAAGCATTTCGTAGAACGCGTTCGCCTCGGCCTCGTCCTGCGCCTCGCCGTCCAGGTCGGAAGGCGGAATGCCCCAGCCATTTGTGTTGCAACGGTCCCAGCCCTCGATCCACCATCCATCCAGAATGCTGCAGTTGGGCACCCCGTTCGCCGCCGCCTTCATTCCGCTGGTTCCGCTCGCCTCGAGCGGGAAGCGTGGGTTATTGAGCCAAACGTCGACTCCAGCAACGAGTAAACTGGCGAGACCCATCTCGTAGTCTTCCGCAAACGCGATGCGCCCGCCGAGCCTGGGTTCCCGAGCCTTCATGTAAATGTCACGGATGAGGCTCTTTCCGCCTTGATCAGCCGGATGCGCCTTGCCCGCAAAGACGATCTGCACCGGGTGGTCCAGATTATTGAGAATGGCGCCAAGTCGATCGATGTCTCGGAAGATCAAGGTTGCGCGCTTGTACGTTGCAAACCGGCGTGCGAAACCGAGCGTCAGCACATTCGCGTTCTGGAACGGACCTGACGACAGCATCTGCCAGGCATCGAAGTCGCCGTCGGCGTAGCGACGACGAGCGCGCTCGTCCATTTCGTCGATCAACGCCTGCTTGGCGGTAATGTGGGCATTCCAAAACTCCTGGTCAGGGATGTTGAGAACGGTTTCCCACATCAGTTGGTCTTCCTGACGGTCCCGCCACCGGCGCGGCAGGTATTGATCGAAGAGGTCTCGCATGATTGGGGAAATCCATGTCCGCAAATGCACGCCGTTGGTGATATGGATGATGGGAGCATCCGCGACCGTTGAGTCGGGCCACAGGTCGTGCCACATTTCGCGAGAGACTTCACCGTGCTTTTCGCTCACGCCGTTGACATGCGCGGCCAACCGCAGGGAAAGGGCGGTAAAGTTGAATCCAGGATGCTCGCCGTGAGCGCCGAGTGCGAGAAACTCGTCGCGTGAAAGCCCAAGTTCCGGCCAGTAATTCTGGAAATAGCGGTCCATCATGGCGTGCGAAAAAATGTCGTGACCGGCGGGAACCGGGGTGTGCGTCGTGAAGATTGTGCATGCACGCACAGCGGTCACCGCTTCGTCAAAGGTCATGCCCGTCGATACATGCTCGCGAACCCGCTCCAGTAAGTGGAGGGCTGCGTGGCCCTCATTGGCGTGCCAATACACAGGCTCGATTCCCAGGGACCTCAGGAGGCGAACGCCGCCGATCCCGAGGACAATCTCCTGGCGGAGTCGATGCTCGGTGTCTCCACCGTAAAGCCGCGACGACAATTCACGGGTCCAATCCGGATTTCCTTCGACGTCGGAGTCAAGAAGGTAGATCGGCACTCGCCCAACCTGGACCTGCCAAACCGCCAGGCACAACGGTCCGCTCCCATCGGCCAGGTCCACTTCCACGAACACCGGTGTACCGTCGCCGTTGAGCACCTGGGTTGTCGGCTCGGCGCGTGGGTCAAGCCTGGCCGGCACCTCTTGCTGCCATCCTTGATGATCGATCCGCTGGCGCAAGTACCCCTGGCGATAGAGCAACGACACGCCAACGAGCGGAATGCCCATGTCGCTTGCTTCCTTGGCATGATCGCCGGCCAACACGCCCAGACCGCCGGAGTAGATTGGCAGCGCCCGGTGTAAACCGAATTCCGCGGAAAAGTACGCGACAGTCTTTCCGACAAGTTCCGGCCGGTTTCGGCCAAGCCAGGTCTGTTCCTGTTCTTCACCGATCATCCGGTCAAAGGCCGCCACTGACTGGTCGTAGCGCGCCAGGAACTCCGGATTTGTCGACGCCGATTCCAGTCGATTTCGCTCGATCCGGTGGAGGAAAAGCACCGGATTCTGTTCCACTACTCGCCACAGCACCGGATGCAACTGTTCGAACATCGACCGGGCCGGGCGACTCCAGGTCCACCACAGGTTGTGCGCCAGCTCATTCAACCGTTCGATGCGCGCCGGCAGTTCAACTTGTTCGACAGCGTGGGTCAGGGTCATGATCAAAATTGCTCCTCAAAAATGCACACTCGTCAATGCTGAGCCGCCAGAACCGGGACTCACGACCTGCGATGCGGCCACCTCGATGATGCACCAGTATCCACTACCCTTGCACCGTCAACAAACCGCATGGCCTGATGAACGTACAGGGTAGAGGATGAGATTGGTGAAGTGCATGTTACCTTCAGCGCCAGCGCGCTCGCCGCGGTCGGGTCCGCGTTTTGACGGTTCGCCACGAGACCCCTTGGCCCGGGGCTGGCCGAAGGCGCCCCAGTGGCGCATGTAGATGACGAATGATCCGACACGGTAAGGGGAGCAACCTGAAGACATTCACCGCTGCTCCAGACAGCGCGGCCGACCCGCGTGTCCCCACTCAATCGCGTCGTTGGCCTTCTGCCGCGGGGCTCATGGCGGTGTCGATCATGTGGGCGGTCCAGTACCCGTTCTGGCCACATCGCGAGGAGCTTCTGGATCAGGGGAAACTGGTCGAATACAGCCCGATCGCCTTCGCGACCTGGATTCTTGGTTTGGGGCTTTGGCTGTGGTGCATGTGGAATCTGCTTCGGGGGTTCAGAGGGCAGGGATTCCGGAGCAACTGGCGTGTCGTGTGCCTCACGACGGCGGTAGTGCTCATTTCGTTCGTCGCCATGTACCCGACGAATGCGATCGACGTCTACATTTATGCGGCTCGATCGCGATTGTTGAGCCACTACGGTCAAAATCCCAACGCGGTGAGACCTGACATCTACTGGGACACCGATCCCTACATGCAATTCGCCTCAAGGGAATGGGCCGACAACCTTTCCCCGTATGGCCCACTCTGGAATCAGCTCGCTGCCCCAATCACCTGGATTGGCGGCGACAGCGTCGCTTTGGCGGTCATCGGGTTCAAGTTGCTGAGCGTGATCTCAGCGCTGGCGATGACATGGTTCGTATACGACATCGTCAAGGCAACCCATCCGGAGTGGTCGCTCGTCGCCGCCCTGGCATGGCTTTGGAATCCACTGGTGATGTGGGATGGCATCGCTAACGCCCACAACGACGTAACGTTGATGCTGCCGGTGATGGCGGCGTTGTGGGCGTGGCAGAGGGGTCACTATCGCTGGGTGATCCCGCTCCTCATGGGCTCGGCGCTTATCAAGTACGTCACCGTCATTCTGTTGCCTCTCGCTCTCATCTCTGTCTGGAGGCGCGCTCCTGATCCGAGGCAACGTCTGGTCGGGGTGGGGTGGTCGGTTGCGGGCGCACTCTGCTTGATCGGGTTCAGCCTCTACCCCTTCTTCGATCTCGACGCGATCTGGGACAGCGCCCGGGAGCAAGGGGCCCGAGTAAACGCCTCGCCCGCCTGGGCCGTCATGGCGTCGCTCCGTGAATCGTCGGTTGCCGACATTTCGGCCGAGGTCGTGCGAAACACTGCCTATACGACCGTTGCGATCGGCATCGCGATTTGGATGGCGGTTTGCTGGTCGCGACCCCAGCGATTCGCCCTCGCCTGCTTCGAGGTCATGTTCCTGTTCATGTTTGTGGCATCCACCAACCAGCGGGCGTGGTATGTAATCTGGATCGTGCCGCTCGCGGCATCGCTCCTGCCCGGCATCCAGTGGCGCCGAGCAACGCTTTGGTCGGTGACCGCGATGCTGGGTCACGGGTGCACGATTTGGTTGTGGTATGTCTGGGATTTCGACGCTTGGGGATACTATTGGTACCTGATGATTATCGTCACCGTCGTTTTCCTGCCCGTGATCGTCCTCACAGCTTGGGAAGCAAGCTCCCGAATCGGCTCCCGAAGAGTTCGATCGGGCAGTCTCCATCGGCGCCAGGTGGACACGGAGTTCGGTTGATTGGTCGGCAAACGTGGACGCTGTTGAGGCCATGTCCAGGCGGACAACCACTGCTTCACAGTCGGCCAGATGTCTCCAACAACCAGGTTACCGACACCAACGCGGTGTAGTTAGATCGTCCCGGGTGTGGATCACACCGCCGCAAGAACGATGTGCATCGCCTGGTGCTCGGCGGCTCGATGATACGACTCGCCGCGGTCAGACCTCGCCGAGGTAGGCCTTGCGCACCATTTCGTTCCTCAACAATGCCTTGGCATCGTCGGCGAGCAGGACTGAGCCGGTTTGCAGCACGTAGCCGCGCTGGGCAATTCCCAACGCCATGAGCGCGTTCTGCTCCACCAGCAAGACGGTTGTACCCTGCTTGTTGATGTCCTGCACGATCGAGAAGATTCCTTCGACCAGGATCGGCGCCAATCCCATCGACGGTTCGTCGAGGAGCAACAGGTCTGGTTTCGCCATCAGCGCCCGGCCTATCGCCAACATCTGTTGCTCGCCTCCGGACATTGTCCCCGCTTTCTGACTGACCCGCTCCTTGAGTCTTGGAAAGAGATCGAAGACGCGCGCCAGGTCATCCGGATCCATCTTGCCATGCACGAACGCGCCCATCTGCAAATTTTCCAGCACCGACATACGAGGAAACACTCGTCGCCCTTCGGGAGACTGGGCGACACGCATCCCGGCCACCTTATGGGCCGGGACTCCACTGATCCGCTTGCCCCTGAGGATCACCTCGCCGGAGCGGGGCGCCAGCAACCCGGAAATCGTCTTCAGGGTGGTGCTCTTGCCAGCGCCATTCGAGCCGATCAGGGTTACGATCTCTCCCTGTTTGACGTCGATCGTGATTCCCTTGAGGGCATGGATGTGCCCATAATATGTGTTGACGTCACGCAGCTCCAGCATCTTCGTCTCGGACACGCTGCGGCCGTCCAGATCGTTGGGCTCCGGGATGGCGGCGGCTGACTGGCTCACGGGTTCGCTCCAGGATGTGATTGCTCATGCAAAGGATGCTGATCCGTGGTTGTGGGAGCATCGAACTGGCGCGAAAGATCAGCCGCGCCTTTGCCGAGATAGGCCTCGATCACGAGCGGATTGCCCCGCACCTCGGCCCCGGATCCATCGGCAATCTTGACGCCGTGGTCGAGCACTGCGACCTGATCCGAAATCCCCATCACCACTTTCATGTCGTGCTCAATCAGCAGCACCGTGAGATTCAGTTCCCGCCGCATCTTGTCGATGAAGGCGGTCATCGCCGCCGTTTCGCGTGGATTCATGCCTGCCGTCGGTTCGTCGAGCAGGAGGAGGCTTGGGCCACTGGCCAGCGCCCGTGCCACCTCGAGCCGCCGCTGATCGCCATAGGAAAGGTTTTTCGCCGTCGCCGAGGCATGGCGGCCGAGCCCCACATAGTCAAGCAGGCTGTACGCCGTCTCACGTGCCTCCCGCTCTTCCTTCATCACCACTCTCGTGCGTAGCATGGCGCCCAGCGCGCCGGTTTTCATTCGCGAGTGCATGCCGATCAGCACGTTCTCAATGACGGTCATGTTGGCGAAGAGACGGATGTTCTGGAAGGTCCGTGCGATCCCAAGCGACGTGACCTGGTCTGGCCGCAGCGACGTTCCGCCAAATCCACTTCCGCCAAAGATCGGTTTGCCCTTGAACGAGATTGTCCCGTCGCTTGGCTTGTAGATGCCGGCAATCATGTTGAAGAACGTGGTCTTGCCGGCGCCGTTCGGGCCGATCACGCTCGTGATGCTGCCGGTGGCAATGTCGAGATCGACCGCGTCAACGGCGATCAAACCACCGAACTGCTTGGAGATATTTCGCGCCTCGAGGATCGGAGGTCCAGCCTGCGTGGCCATTGTTATGCATTCCCTCCAGCCAGCCGCGCGTCTTCTTCACGCAGGTCGTACAAGTCTTCTTCTGGGTTGCCTTCATCGTCGTCATCGCCGCTCAACTCGGCGGCGCGCCTTCTCGAAGGGAAGAGACCGCCTGGTCTCAGGAGCATAATGAGCACCAGCGCCAGGCCGAAGATGAGGAATCGATCGGAGTTGAGGTTATGTGTCGCCAGCCAGTCGCCCAGCCACTGGAGCGGCGTCCAGGTGATCTGTTCGCCTACCCAGTTCATCGGCCTGGTCAGCTCGGTGGCCAGGATCCGGTCAAACGAGCCGATAATGATCGCTCCAACAATCACGCCATATATATTGCCGATGCCGCCGAGGATGACCATCGAAAGGATGATGATCGAGACCGAGAACTGGAATTGATCCGGATAAACGACCCGAACATAGCCGGCATAGATCGATCCGGCGAATCCGGAGAACGACGCCCCAAGCGCGAATGCCCAGAGCTTGGCGCTGACCGTGTTTATGCCCATGCTCGCCGCGGCGATTTCGTCTTCGCGAATCGCCTGCCACGATCGCCCCATTCGGGAATCATAGAGGCGCGTGATCATGAAGATCGAGACAAGTCCCACCGCCAGCACCAGCCAGTACCAGTTGTCCTGGTTGATCGTGGAAAATCCGATTTCGCGGCCACCTGGCAGCGGGATCGACGGAGGTGAGGCGATCTGACCGATACCCTGCGGGCCGTTGGTGATTGTGGACGCGTTCCTGTAGAAATCCGGTACGATCTCGCCGAATCCCAGGGTCACGATCGCCAGGTAATCGCCTCGCAGGCGAAGCGTCGGCGCCCCGAGAATCACTCCGAAGATGGCGGCGAGCACCCACGAGATGGCCATCGCCGGCCAGAAACTCTGCGCCAACTCCGGCACCCACCCTCGCTGCACGAACCAACTGTTGGGCGAGGTCAGGAAAGCGTTGCCATAGGCGCCGATCACGAAAAACGCGACGTACCCGAGATCGAGCAGGCCAGCATACCCAACCACGATGTTGAGACCCATTGCCAGGATCACGAAAACGAATATCGGAATCCATTGCCCCATCTGGTCGAGACTCAAGGCGCTATCGAGGAACGGGTAAAGCGCCAGCACGGCGGCTCCGAACAAGACCCAAAGCAACCGCTTGCGTTCTTCCTGTTTCCGGTCGGCGAACCATTGTTCGGCGCGGGTTGCATAAGACGTTGCCATGTACGATCTTCCTCCCCGTCGCCGCTAGACCTTGTCAGCCACGTCCTGGCCAAGAAGACCGGAGGGACGAAAGACCAGGACCAGGATGAGAATGCCGAAGATCACCGAGTTGGTCCACTGACTGCCCCAGCCACTGATATACAGTCTCATGAACCCGTCGCTGAAGGACCAAATCAGTCCAATCAGGAAGCCGCCGACGACGGCGCCCGCCATGTTGCCGATGCCGCCCAGCACGGCGGCTGTAAAGGCAAACAGCCCATAGGTGAATCCCATCTGGAACCGCCCCGAATTGTTGTACAACAACGCCACCATCCCGGCAGCCCCGGCCAGGCCGCCGCCAAGCAGGAAGGCGACACCAATCGTGCGGTTGATGTCGATTCCCATCAGCGCGGCGGCTTCCCGATCCTGCGCGGTCGCCCGCATCGCCGTTCCGATACGCGTGCGATACACAAACCAGGAAAGGAGAATGAGAAGCGGGATCGTGACGCCGATCACAAAGAGGTCGATCAGTCGAAGTCGCAGCGTCGAATCGGCAAACCAATCGCGGAGCACCGGCCATTCCTGGAGCACGTTGTACGATCGGACTGCTCCCGGTATGAGATCAGGGCCGGAAAACGGATTTGGCCCTTTCCAATAGATCGCAATATTCTGCAGGATGAAGCTGATCCCGATTGCCGCAATCAGTGGCGCCAGTCTCGGCGCCCTTCGCAACCTGCTATAGGCAAGCTTGTCGATCGCGGCATTCAACAGTCCTGAAAATGCCATCGACGCCAACAGGGTAAGAATCAACACGGAGACGATCAACGCGGTCGATGAGTCGCTTGTTACACCAGTCACCACGATGAGTGTCGCCGCGAAAAACGCTCCCATCATGAAGACCTCGCCGTGGGCGAAGTTGATGAGTTCGATAATGCCGTAGACCAACGTGTAGCCGAGTGCAATCAACGCGATCAGGGACCCTGACGCCAGGCCGATGATCAGGAACTGGAAGAAAAGCGTCCACTCAAAGTCCACGGGCAAGATCCCATCTTGTCTCGCTCATTGCCACCGCGCCGATTGCCTGGACTGTCCACGAAGGAGTCCAACCCCTACCTCACGCGGACCGAAACCGGCAGTCCAGCCCAGCGCATGGCGCCGTTTCTAGTGTGATACAGGCTGGCCATGACGCCGGCTCCAAATCCTGGTTATGCCGGTGCATACGCGAACCGGGCCGAGCGATGTGCTCGGCCCGGCATTTGCGGTTATATCTCTACTCCGGAAGTCCGATGACTTCCTGGAAGGTGATCACGCCATCCGTCACCACGTTCAACGAGATGGTGTCGGCAGTCGTGTCGCCCGTCTCGGTGAAACTCCAGTCGCCGAGCAATCCCCGGAAACCCTCCGTGGCGAACATCGCATCGAGGATCGCGCCGCGATCCTTCTCGCCGACGATGTCGATCGCCTGGAGCACGACTACGGCGGCATCGAACGTGTATTTGGCGTAGGCGTCCGGTTCGCGACCGCCGAGAATCTCCTGGATCGCGGTATACCACTCGGCGCCAATGCCCTCAAGTTCACTTCCCGGCAGCCCGCCGATCGTGAGGTACATACCCTCGGCCGCGTCACCGGCGCCATCGATGAACGCCTGGTTGATGAGACCATCCGGTCCCATGATCGCGACATCGTCGACCGGCATCACCTCGCGCAGGTTCTGGACTAATTGGCTCGCGTTAAGGTTGACAATCGCACTGATGTAGATGAGTGCCGGAGCGTTGTTGGCGATCGTCGTCGCCAGCGCCTGGTACTCCGGCGCATCGGGCTCAAAACCCTCGAAACCCAGCACTTCGCCACCGAGTTCCTCAAACGTCGATTGGAAAACGGAAGCGAGACCCTCGCCGTACGTCTGGTTATCGTGAAGAATGTGCACGGACTGGGCGCCAAGGGTGTTGAAGACAAAGTTGGCCGAAGCGGCGCCTTGAAGATCGTCCGCCGGTACGACACGCATGTAATTGCGCTCACCGGTCGGATAGAGCACCTCCGGATAACCCTCTTCGTTGGCTTCGTTTTCCTTGGTCAGTTGAACGGCGGTGTTTGCCGGGGAAATCATCGCCATTCCGGCTTCGTTCATGATCGGAATCGAGGCCAGCGCGGCCCCGGAGTTGTAGGTCGCAATGTAGACCATGGCGTCGGGGTCATTAATCACCTGTGTGGCGTTGTTTGCCTCGACAGTTGCGTCCCAGGCGCCCTGGTTGGCGGCGATGCCGTCATCGAGCGCCTCATAGTTGATCGCGAAGCCACCGGCTTCACCGCCCCAGATGTCCACCGCCATTTGCACCGCGGCGACGGAATCTCCGCCGATCTGCTCGGAGGCGCCGCTCAGCGGCCACGACGAGTAAATGTTGATCGTGCCCTTGTCCGTGCCCGTAATGTGCTCGATGCCTTCAACGCCGAGATTCTCCGGCGTTAACCCGCCAGCGACCGGCGAAGCCCCCGGAGTTGCGTCCTGGGCGGCAACCGTGCCTGCCAGGACGGAACCGGCGGCAGCCGCCGAAATCCCGAGCGCGAAGGAGCGAACCATGAACGTTCGACGATCGATCGCGCCGCTTCGTACTTGCTCAACGAGTGTGTCAAATCGCGGGTCTGCCATTCGAGGATTCCTCCAGCTTCGATCGCCTGCGCGACCAAGAATCGTGTTGCGCCACGAAGACCATCCCCGGGCGCGTGCCTTGCGGCTCTCCGTAGCCTTGCGGCCTCTATCGTTCGCCAGACGCACGGTCCGCGGTCTGGCGGTTGACCCCTGTCCCTGGTATGCAGAACCTCCTCGTCCCACGTCAGTCCAGCGTGCGGCTCATTCCTTAGTAACCATGCGCCCGGTAGTAAGTTCGGAGAATAGTCGTTTTTTCGCCGCATTGTCAAACACTTGGACGTTGAACGACCTTCAGTATGCATCGCGCCACGACGCAGTACCACAATTCCCAACCCGTGAGGTCAGAAGCGTTATGCCGACTGCGGTTGGATTCTTCACCGGGCGATTGTCGGAGAGTCGGATCGCCGACGTTTCGCCTCGCCGCGCTCCACGATCCATCCTGGAACCGTATGATTGGTCGATCAGTCGTCACGTTCCGGCCGATGCGGAGATGGCAATCCAATGAGCCCGCGCCGAAACCGAAACACGATCGGAGAATGCGACGTGATGTCCGGATGTGTTCCGCTTCGTCGCAACTCGTCCGATCTGCCCGGGACGGCCTCAGTCGTGATTGTCGGCGCGGGGATCGTTGGCATCGCCTCGGCATGGTTCCTCAAGCAGCAAGGAATCCACGCGATCGTCCTGGATGCGGCCAATGACATCGGCGCCCGAACGACCAAGATGTCTGCCCACTGCATTCGTGCCCAGTTCAGCGATCGGGACAACATCGCGATGATGACCGAAAGCCTGGACTTCTACGAGAACTTCGCCGAACGATGCGGCGCCGGTCGACACTTGCCGTCGATCGACCTGCACCAGCAGGGTTACCTCTTTGCGTCCACCGAACCCCGAGATGAACCTGTATTTGCGGCGCGTATCGCCACCCAACGCCAGGCGGGGCTCGATGACGTTGAATTGTTGTCCGGCGATGAGGGACGCCGCCGCTTCCCCTGGCTGAGCAACGACATCGCCGTGGCGACGTTTCGGATCAGGGACGGCTGGATCGATAGCCGCCTGGCGGTGGAGGCGATGGCCGCTGGGGCCCAGAACCCGATTTACCTGGGAGTAACGGTGAACCGCATTCATGTCCAATCTGGTAAGGTGCTTGGTGTGGACACGACCACTGGCCGGATCGCAACACGAACAGTTGTGGTTGCCGCGGGTCCGTTCTCCCGAGAACTTTCGCCGGCGCCGCTCCCGATCTCGCTGTGGCGACGGCACCGGCTCATCGTCTCCCCGCACACCTCCATTCCCCAATCCGGCCCTGTTACGATCGATGCCAATACCGGATCGCATTGGCGTCCTCACAAGGGAGGAGCGCTGCTGGCCTGGGCCCAACCGGAACCAGATGCACCGGCGCATTGGCCCGTCAAACCGGACCCGGGTTTTATCGATCTGGTCCTCCGGAGTGATGGTGGCGTCGGACGGTTAGCGCCGTTTTGGCATGACCTAGGCCGCCGGCTTCGCCGGAGCGACATGATGCTTACGGCTGGCCAGTACACTATGACACCAGACCACCGGCCCTTGATCGGAGAGGCGCCGCACATTCGCGGACTCTACCTGAACACCGGATACAGTGGCCACGGCATCATGGGAGCGCCGGCCGGCGCCCGCCTCCTGGCAGACCTGATGAACGGGAACAACGAGATGGTCAACCCGTTTGCGCCTGGACGATTCGAGAACCAAACTGGTAATCCAGACATTGAACAGGTGGTCATTTAAGTGGTGTCTTCCACCGTAACGGAGTCTTCACGGGTGACAGCATTCAATGTCCCATTCGGCGGCAACGACGAACAATTGATCGAGAACCGGATCGAACAGGATCGGATCGCCCTTGAAGACGTTCGCGCTTCTCTGACGGCGGCGGGTTTCTACGCATACGGCATGCTCGACGATCAAAATCGATGGAGCATCGCAGTCGACGATGAGGCCGGTCGGGCCAATGTGCGCATCGGCGATGACGGCTACGACGTGGAACTGTGGTCGTCCTCGCCCGGACTCTATGCCGACGAGGAGAACGAATGGCGACGAAAGTCCCGCGCCCGGTTGGCGCGGCTCATGCTGCCCAACATCGCTCGCGGTTTTCTTGAACCGCATCAACAGGCAGGTTGGGATGAGGTCGACGAGGGAGTTGCCGTGACCGAGATCGTCCAATTGCCGTTCACCCGAACCGGTGACATTGGAACCTTCGTGCGAACCCGTCTCCCCGAGTTGGACCAAGTGCTGGCGATGATTGAATCGCAACTTGGCTAACCACGTTAGAGATGGAGTAGCGACACCACGATGGGCGACGAAAAGGCGTATTCGGCTGCCGACGCTGACTACTTCATGTGGCTCTGGCAGTGGCGCCGCCGGATCGCAATTGCCCAGGGCCGGGTCGAACCGGCCACGGCGCTCATTGGCGGTCGTGTCCTGAACGTTTTCTCGGGTGAACTGATCGAGGGGGACGTCGCCATCGACGCAGGCGTGGTCGCCGGAATCGGGTCATATCCGAGCGCCGCTAACGTCTTCGACGTCAGCGGGATGATCATCGCCCCATCATTGATCGATCCTCACCTGCATCTCGAGAGCACCCTGCTGTGGCCAACCGAAATTGCCCGGGCAGTCGTTCCGCATGGTACCGGGGCGATCATCACCGATCCCCACGAAATCGCGAACGTGTGCGGATTGCGTGGGGTTGAGGCATTGCGCGACGCCACGCTGGACCTTCCACTTGACATTCGATTTACAGTCCCTTCCTGCGTGCCAGCCAGTCCGTTGGAAAGTCCAGGCGCCGAATTTGGGCTTGACGATATCAAAGCGATGCTGTCATGGCCGGAAACGGTCGCGCTCGGCGAAATGATGAACTTCCCCGGCGTGCTTGGCGCCGATCGGACGATCGGTTCCAAGCTGTGGGCTGCTCGCGGCCATCCGCGCGATGGTCACGCCCCCGCTATTCGCGGATCGGTGCTTCAGTCCTATGCCGCGGCCGGGATCACTTCCGATCACGAATCAGTTGGTATTGAAGAAGCTCGCGAAAAACTCCGTGCCGGGATGATGGTGATGATGCGCCAAGGTTCGTCCGAGAAGAACATGTTGGACCTGTTGCCGTTGGTCACCGACGAGACCTGGAATCGAACCACGTTCTGCTCGGACGATCGCGACTGCCACGATCTGGCGACCCACGGCCATGTCGACCACATGCTTCAGACTGCGATCGAGGCGGGCCTGGATCCGATTCGGGCAATCCGGATGGCGACCTGGATTCCGGCTCAACATTGGCGTCTCGAAGGTTTGGGCGCCGTGGCTCCTGGCTACAAGGCGAACCTCGTCGCCCTCTCAGACCTCAATACCGTGTCTGTGGCCCACACATTCCACCATGGAAAGCTGGTCGCCAGCGACGGCAAGCTCGTCGCCGCAATGGCACCAGCCGAAATTCCCGATTTTCTGAGGCGCACAGTCAATGCCGCCCCAATCCACATCGCCGATCTCGCGCTGCCGGCGAACCAGGCGCGACACGCCGTCGAGGTCATACCCGGCCAGATTGTCACCCGACTGATCGAAGCGGAACCGCCAATTCGGGATGGCATGGCGCAGGCGTCAATCGCCGCCGACCTCCTCAAGCTTGTCTGTGTGGAGCGCCATAGCTCAAGTGGACGGGTAGGCGTCGGGCTTGTGCGAGGATTCGGATTGCGACACGGCGCCCTGGCGAGCACGATCGCCCATGATGCTCACAACATCGTTGCGGTCGGCACAAATGACTCGGACATCCTGGCGGCAATCGCCACAGTGGCGGCATCGCAGGGTGGCCTGGCGGTCGTGTCGGAACTCGAGGTGATCGCGCACTTGCCATTACCGATCGCCGGTCTCGTTTCGGACGCGCCGCTCAGCAAGGTGTCCGCCGCCTACGCGGCGATCGAGTCGGCCGCCCGCTCACTCGGGAGCACCCTCCGAAGCCCGTTCGGTCAGTTGGCGTTTCTGGCGCTCTCCGTGATTCCGGAGGCGCGAGTGACCGATCGGGGCCTGATCGACCTTCGACTTCCGGCATTTTAAAACGGTCGAAGGTGTATGACGAAACCCGAATGAACGACCGCCAGGTAGATTGTTGCAAGCAGGTAGCCGATGTGACCGGGGAAGATGTGTTTCCTCGTCTTCTCTGGTTGACCCGTAAGCTGCCGACATCGCGAGAGCGGCAACCGGAATGGAGACGGCACTGACGACTCTGAACGAGCTCACCGAATCGGTGGTGAACATGGATCCCGCGGAGGCGGCCGAAATTCGGAATCTGCTCCTGCTTGGTCGTGAGGTCGCGACCTTAGCGAAAAATCGCGAAGAACGGCGCGGCGCGCACTATCGCGACGACTTCCCCGACCGCGAACCGCGATTGGACAATCAGCACCAGGTTCTCCGCAAACACCGTGACTGCATCGCGCGCCAGTTTGGACCGCTTCGATCGGATGCGCCAGCGTGACCCGCCCGGCTACGTACGAGCAGGCAATGCGTCTTGTCTGGAACCGCTCGGGATACGACCGCGGATTCATAAGCAATCCATTTGCCGGCGACGATGCGGCCCGCCTCGGACTGATCCGCACTGAGAAGACGCTCGCCCTCCTTGGTAATCCAGAGAGGGACTATCCAATCATTCACGTCGCCGGGAGCAAGGGAAAGGGATCGACCTGCAGCTTTATCGACAGCATCCTGCGGGCGGCGGGAGCCATGACCGGGCGCTTCCTTTCGCCTCACCTGCACTCGTATCGGGAACGATTTGTCGTCGACGACAATCCGATCGATGAAGAGTCGTTCACCGAGCTCGCGGCCGACGTCTACTCAGCTGCGCTGGAGGTGGAATCCGCCAATCCCGAAATCGGCCAGCTCACCGCCTGGGAACTTTCGACCGCGATGGCGCTGTTGTGGTTCTCGCGTTCCCGCTGCCACGCCGGGGTGATTGAAGTGGGATTGGGCGGCGCACTTGACGCCACAAATGTTGTCACGCCAGCGGTTTCCGTGATCACCAGGCTCGACTTCGAGCACACGTCGATCCTGGGCGACACCATGGGTGAAATTGCAACCAACAAGGCTGGAATCATCAAACCGGGGAGACCAGTCGTCTGCGCCGAGCAACCGATCGACGGACTTCTGGTGATAGAGCGGCGCGCCAAAGAACTAGAATCGCCGCTGTTGTTCGCCAATCGTGACTGGACCATCACCGGCACGGACGAGTCGTTCGCGGTCAGTGGCCCGACGTGGCGATACACCGGTCTGCGATCGTCACTTGCCGGGCATCACCAGGTCGACAATGCCGCACTCGCGATCGCCGCCGTCCATGTGCTCATCGATACCCCTGAGGTGGCGCTCCCCGTTACCGAGGCGATCGTGCGCCATGGTCTGGCGACAACGTTCGCTCCAGGACGATTCGAAGTCTTCACTGATGACGCGGGCTGCCGGTTTGTGCTTGATGGCGCCCATACGCCTGAGTCGATGCGTGCCCTCGCCGGCGCCCTCCTTGCCCGCTTTCCCGCCGACCAACTGACAGTAGTCGCCGGCATGCTGAGCGACAAGAATCCCGAAATTGTCCTTAGTCCGCTCGTTGACCTCACCGATCGCTGGATTGTGTGCCCGGCGAATTCCCCTCGTTCGCTTTCGGCTGAGTCCATGCAATTGTCATTGAGTCGACTCGATGTAGCAGCGGAATCGAGCGCAACCGTGGCCGCGGGCATACACGCGGCGGCGACTCACCCGTCAACTCCCAGCAGTGCGCGGGTGGTTGTCGTTACTGGTTCCTTCACGATCGTCGCGGAGGCCCGCGTTGCGCTGGGATTGGCCTTATCGGGCCGGCAAGACGCGTGAAGTATCCTTGGCATGGCACACCGACGCTCAGTTTCGTGCGTTGTATTCAATGAACCCGCGCCCGCGCAACGCCCCGCCGGCCTTCGAACAACCACGTCGTGACAGCAAATGAGTCCGAATCAACAATGTTGATTGCTATACATCCAATCGAGAAATGGCCTCGTACATTGATCGAGACCGATTTCGATGCGTGCAACATACCGTGCGGGCAGGGATCGGGACGATGACAGTGGCGCGCCCCGAATCCAGCATCAACATGCGGGAACTGGATGACGCGGCACTGGCGGGGCATGTTGCGGAAGGCTCCTCGATTGCGCTGGAGATCTTGTACGATCGGTATTCCCGGGTCGTGCTCTCCTTCGCCACTCGAATGCTCGGAGATCGACAATCGGGGGAAGAACTGCTCCAGGAGGTGTTCTTGCGTGCGTGGCAGCAGGCTCGCAACTACTCAGCCGAGCGAGGATCATTCGTGACCTGGTTGCTGAGCATCACCCACAACATGTCGATTGACGAGATTCGCAAGCGTCGGCGTCGACCGCAACGGGCCGATTCCGCCGATCCGGTGTTGATGCTAAGCAACGTCACCGACGATTCTCTCAGTGTCGAGCAACTCGCGGAACTGGGAGAACTCAGGCAAACGATGATCCGGGCAATCCACGTCCTTCCCGTCGCCCAACGCAGCGCAATCGAACTGGCCTATTATCGCGGACTCACTCAACGCGAAATCGCGGTTGAACTTGGCCAACCGCTTGGTACGATCAAGACTCGAATGCGCCTCGGCATGCGCAAACTAAGGGAACATCTGGAAACACATGAGGTGGAGTTGGCGTGAATAGCCGACCGAAGAATCAGTTCGAACACCAGGGCAACGGCGACGGTCGAGACTGTGCGTTCACGCTGGATCACGTCGAGAGTTTTGCCCTCGATGCGCTCGATTCATTCGACCGCGGAATTGTCGAACACCACCTGCGTTGGTGCGAATCGTGCCAGAAGGAGGCCGCGAGTTTTGAACGCGTCGTACGAAACATGCATCTCGTCACGCAATTGGGAGCTCCGCCACCTGTAAGTTCCAGGCAGGAATTGATGCGTCGCATCGCGGCCGGCGGCGAAGATGCACCCCTCGCCCGCCCGCAATCGAGCCAGTTGACGCGTCAGGCCGAATCGGCATCAACCGCTGGCTCCTGGACCCGTTACATACCCGTCGCGATCATTGCCCCGCTGGCGTTGGCGCTGCTGGTGGTCGGCGTCTGGGTGAACTCGCTCCAGGATGACCTTTCCAACCGCAACCTTGAGCTCACCAGCCAGACGCATCTGAACCAATCCCTTGCCAATGGTGGCCAGGTTCAATTGTTTTCGGTTGAACAGTCCTGCCCGACCTGTCGGGGAAACGGACAAGTCGGCGTCAGCGAGTCCAAAGGCATGGGCATGGTGGTCGGACATGACTTCGATCCTTCTCAGCAGCACGACGTATGGGGCGTGAACGACAAAGGTGAGAAGAAGATGTTCTGCGAACTGGAAGTCGATTCGGCCGGCGCCGTGATGCAGATGTTCACCTTCCCGGATGCGCCATCGGCATTCACCGATGTCTACATCACAGACGAGAATGGCGCGATGATGTACGTTTCCCGCGGTTCGAGCGGAACGAACGAGTCGACGCCATACGAGCGGGAAACGCCTCTTCCAACTACCTGAAGTTTTCGCCATCGGATATCGCCGGAGCAGCTCCGGTCGTTTGCGTTCCCACTCCTGTCAACGCTATAGTCCGGCAGGAGAGTGGCATGACTACCTGTTCGACGAACTGGGTACCATCGTCGGCCGCCGGCGGGTATCGAGTCTTTACCGCCGTACTTTACGGGAGCACTGGTAAGCGTGGACGCGGCGATTTCCTCGACAGACATCCAAACCACCGTCCCTCCCGGCCTGAAGCGCCCCACCCATCGGGAGCGAGTCGACGAGGTCGATCTCGTCGCGGGCTCAGTTGCGCTGGCGCCTGAAGCCGACATCGCGCCCAGTCCAGTTGAGTCGCTGACGATTCTGATTCCGGTGATGAACGAAGAGGGGAATCTCCTGGAGCTGTACAACCGGCTCGTAGGTTCACTCGCCGCGATCGGGTTGCCATTCGAAATCGTCTTTGTTGACGACGGATCGCGGGACGATACCTGGAGCCTGATATCCGATCTGGGCGCATCGGATGCCCGCGTGATCGGCCTCCGGCATCGCCGAAATTTCGGAAAGGCTCTCGCCCTCTCCAATGGATTCGCGATCGCCAGGGGCGACGTCGTCGTCACCATGGATGGCGACCTGCAGGACGATCCGGACGAGCTGCCCAAGTTCCTGGCGATGCTCGATGAAGGTTACGATCTTGTCTCCGGTTGGAAGCAGCGCCGCCGCGATCCACTGGGCAAGACCGCTCCGAGCCGCGTCTTCAACTGGACAGTGCGACGGACCACGGGAGTACAACTTCACGACTTCAATTGTGGGTTCAAGGCCTACCGACGTGAGGTGACCTCCTCGATTCGGCTGTATGGCGAACTTCACCGGTTTACGCCGGTGCTGGCCAGCGCCGAGGGATTCCGGATCGGTGAACTCGCGGTCACGCATCATGCCCGCAAGTGGGGTTCGTCCAAGTATGGCTGGTCCCGGTTGACGAAGGGCTTCCTGGACTTGATGACCGTGATCTTCCTGACTCAATACCGGCAGCGGCCAATGCATCTCTTTGGCTTGCCTGGGCTCGTCTCGATGGCGCTTGGCGTGCTCCTGGGACTCTGGCTGACCTTCGAACGAGTGGTGCTCGATCATCCGATCGGCACCCGACCAGCGCTCCTCCTGGCAGTGCTGCTCGTCGTGATCGGCGCCCAGTTCTTCGGTTTGGGCCTTCTTGGCGAGTTCCAGGCGCATCGCTCGAATGCCCCCACTATTGCCCAACGGCTGCCCTTGAGCGAAACCATCGGGATCGCCACTCGACCCGATCTGGGTCCGATTGTCGGGCCCGAGCCTGACGCTTGACCGGAATTGACCGTCTGGTGACCCAGCCTTCGTCGAAACCCCCGATTTCACCACGAAAGCAATGGTGGAGAGTCTGGTTGTCGCCGCTCTTGCGAATCCCAACTCCGGCAATCTTCGCGATCAGCGTCGCTGTCGCGCTTGTCGTGCTCTGGTTCCAAGGCGCCCTCCAGGCTGTCGTCGGGGCCCTGGGCGACGCTGATGTCCGGTTGCTGATCTTCGCTGCCCCTATTTACCTTGCCAGTCTTGCCCTGCTTTGTTATCGCTGGCACGTGCTCGTGCGGATGGCCCACGGCGTCTCCGATCTGCCCCGCGCCGCCGAAGCATTCCTGACTTCTGTGGTCATCAATTACGCGGCGCCGATTGGACTGGCCGTTCCATCCCGCGCGCTGCTCACCAAACGGGCGCTCGGTCTTGACGCGAAAGCAACCGGGACGATCTCGATCTGGGAGATCGGGTTGGACGTGATCGTGCTCGGTGCTGGCACGCTGTTGTGGCTGATGCTGACCCGTGGTTCCGCCAGCATGGTGGGCGACGAACTCTCGTCGGCAACTGACGCCTTTGCCGCGATCGGCGGTGTTTCGCTCGTGTTGGCTGGCATCGCGCTGTGGTGGATGTTCAGAAACCCTGAACGGCGGGAACGGTATCTTGAATTCGGTAAGCGCGTCCTGCTGGCTCCGAAAGTACGTCCCTGGGAGGCGACGATTGCGCTTTCCGTCACAATCGCCTATTGGACCGTGCAGGGATTGGTGCTCGCGGTCCTGGTCTCCGCATTTGGCGTCGATCCGACGTTCGTCTTCATTCTCGGCCTGGCGTCGCTACCGATCCTGGTCGGCATGCTGAGCCCGATCCCGGGCGGCGCGGTGGTCCGCGAATCCCTGATGTACGCCGTGGCGCGACTGGCCGATGTGCCGGGGGCTCCGGTGATCGCCGCCGCTCTGGTGTACCGGTTGGCACTGTTCGCGGCAATACCAATTCTGTATGGACTCACGAGATGGTGGATTGTCAGGAGCGGCGAGCTGGGTCAGGCGCCGGACTCGACCACTCGCCAGAAGCAGTAGACTCACAAGCGGTTTCAATCAGGTCGAATCCACAGCGTGTAAAGGACGAGTTCAAGCATGAGCATAAGTGAAACGTTCAAGTACGAAGGCGCAGGGCTGGTCGACACCAGCAATTACCGAAAGCACACGAGCGACAACGCCGTGCAACGCCGCCTCATCGACCGCTTCCATCGAAAAGTCGCGACCATTGTGACCGGTCTTCATCCGGCAACAATGCTCGATGCCGGATGTGGTGAGGGATTCGTCGCCGACGTATTCCTGGCGGCGATGCCCGACGTCGAGATCACGGGCTTCGATCTCCTCGAGGATTCAGTGAGGCTGGCCCAGCAGCGCAATCCACGGGCATCCTTCACAGTGGGTGAGATCTACGACATTGGCCATCCGGACAACTCGTTCGATGTCGTGTATTGCTTCGAAGTCCTCGAACACCTGCATCAACCAGACCGGGCGCTCCGCGAACTGACCCGTGTGGCGCACAGTCACGTGGTGTTGAGCGTTCCACACGAGCCGTTCTTTTGCCTGGCCAACGCGGCGCGCGGCAAGAACCTCGACATTCGGCCGCGAGGTTCGGATCCCGATCACCGCAATTTTTGGTCCCGCCAGAAGTTCGGCGAGTTCGCGAGCATGCACCTCGATGTCGAGGTCCTGACCGGATCAATGCCGTGGACAATTCTTGTGGGCTCGCCAAAGCGCTGAACCCACGCGGCGACGGCGTCTGTCATCGGGGTAAACTGATCGTAGCGTCAGGATGCAGAGCCAAATGGATACCCCGCCACAACCACCCGAACGAGGACCAGGACCGCACTCCGCAACCAATCCACTCGGGGGCAGGGTTCACAACTCGCGGTCCGGGAGATCTGCCAAACGATATTGGTCAGGATACGTCGCCTACGTTCGACGCTGCCCAAAATGTGGTTGGGAAAACGACGAATCGGCCCTGTTCTGCGTGTCCTGCGCGGAGGACATCCGTCAGATCGAGCCAGATGCATCCTCTGACACCCGCCCTGGCGTCGCCCTCCTCCAGAAGCGCCTCGATCGTGAGCGGCGCCAGCAGGCGCGGTCCCGAGGCAACGACACATCGGGCGGCGGGGGATGGATCGGGTTCGGAGCAGTGTTGATTCTTGTAGCCCTGGTCGTCGGTCCCGACAGGATGATCGGCGCCTCGGTCTGGATTGTGGCAGTGACATCATCGGTCGCTGGCATCTGGCAAATACGGCGCGATCATCGTGCTTTACGAATGTGGGGAGCATTGCTCGCCGGTGGCGCTGCTCTGGTCTTGCTCGCGGTTGGTTTCAGGGCAATCCAGGCATCGAATAATCTCGGGAAGCTGGTTCCGACCTCGATCGAGGCTTCGCCAACAGTCGGTCCGAGTTTGACTATTGAGTCCGCGGGTTCCAACCCGCCCGTTGCGGGCAACATTCCGATGTACGGCGGCGGACCTACTCACGACGGGATGATGCCTGGTCCAGCTCCCGGTTCGGCGCCGGTGCTGGCTTGGCAAATGGACGTCGGCGGCGAAGTGTATGCCTCGCCGACACTGGCAAACGGTGTGCTTTATGTCATGAGCAAGTCGGGGGTGCTTTACGCCATCGACGCATCGACCGGGATCGAACGTTGGCGCCATGAAGTCACCTCCTACGTCACTCGCGCCTCACCGGCAGTGGTTGACGGCGTGGTCTACGTTGGCGGCGGCTTTAACTTTAGCGCGCTCGACGCCGCCACCGGAAACACAATCTGGACGGTTCCGCTTCAGTATGGTGGCCATGCCTCGCCAACGGTGCTGGACGACATGATTGTGGTGAGTAGCCAACAAGGTTGGGTGTACGCCCTCGACGCCGTCACCGGTGAAACCGACTGGCGGTCCCCGACCGAAGGGATCGTCTTTGGCGCCGCCGCGGTGTCGGATCAATCCGTGGTCTATGGGACTGACGAGGGGGTCCTCTACAATGTCGATCCGGCCGATGGCGCCCTGAACTGGCGCGCCAGCATCCCTGGCGCCCTGTATGCAACCCCCGTGGTTATTGGAGGAACCGTGCTTGTGGCGACCCAGTCAGGTGAGATCCATGCCCTTGACCTGGCATCAGGCACAGGGCTGTGGAGCGCCAATCACGGTGGATCCCAACCACCGGCCACCAATGGCGAGGTGGTGGTCCTGACGGCCGCGGATGGAGGGGTGTATGGACTCGACGCCGTCACCGGCAGACAGGTATGGCTCTACCCGAGTGGCAAGCAATCGCTGACCGCGCCGTCGATCGCTGGCAATCTCGTGCTCTTCGGCGCCGGACACGCACTCTACGCCCTGGACATTCAGACCGGCGAAGCGGTCTGGTACTACCTCGCCGGCGACACGGTGGAGTCACCGCCAGTGATCGCGGAAGGGTACGTGTTTTTCGGGAGTCGCGACGGATTCCTGAACGCGGTCACCGACCGCTGACTCACCCCTCCGCCGACGCCTCAAACGCGTCGGCCACGGCAGCGAGGGTGAGGTCGAGATCTTCGCTACTGTGCGCGGTCGAGAGAAAGAGCGATTCGAACTGGGATGGCGCAAAGTACACCCCTCTTGCGAGCAAGGCATTGAAGAATCGACCGAAACGAACTGTGTCGCACCCCTTCGCGTCATCGTAGTTCCGAACCGGACTGTCGCTGAAGAACATTCCGGCCATCGTGCCCACTGCCGCCGCCTGGATCGGTGTGCCTGACGCACGAGCGGCTTCGGCCAGGCCGGTTGCCAGGCGATCAGCGGAGGCGGCAATTGAATCCCACACGCCTCGCCCGGCCAATACCTTGAGGGTTGCGATCCCGGCCGCGGTCGCGACCGGATTGCCCGAGAGCGTCCCCGCCTGATACATCGAACCGGCCGGGGCAACATGCTCCATGATTTCCCGCTTACCGGCATAGGCGGCCAACGGAAATCCGCCGCCTACAACCTTCCCTAACGTAACGAGGTCAGGCACAACGCCGAATCGCGCCACAGCGCCGCCGGGCGCGACCCGAAACCCGGTCATCACTTCGTCGAAAATCAGGATTGCGTCATTGGCCAGTGAGATTGCACGAAGTCCTTCCAGAAATCCCGCGCCGGGCTCAACCAATCCCATATTGCCGGCGACAGGTTCGACGATGATCGCAGCGACCGTCCCTGGATGGTCGGCAAACAGCGCTTCGACTGCCTCCAGGTCGTTGTATGGCGCGACCAGGGTATCGGCCGTCGCTCCAGCGGGCACTCCGGGACTATCAGGCAGCCCCAACGTGGCGACGCCGCTCCCGGATTGCACCAACAACATGTCGGCATGACCGTGATAACACCCCGCAAACTTAACAATCTTGTCGCGACCGGTGGCGGCTCGGGCGAGGCGAAGCGCGCTCATCGTGGCTTCGGTGCCGGACGACACCAGCCGAACGAGGTCGACGCCAGTGACGGCGCGCACGATCAGCTCGGCGAGTTCAGTTTCCGCTTCTGTTGGCGCCCCGAAACTCGTACCCTTAATCAAAGCGCCGGTGGTCGCTTCGATCACCTCTGGATGAGCGTGGCCGAGAATCAGTGGTCCCCACGACAGCACATAGTCGATGTACGCGTTGCCGTCGATATCCCAGAATCGGCTTCCGGCGCCGCGATCGACAAACAACGGCGAACCACCGACCGACCGAAATGCGCGGACGGGGCTATTGACGCCGCCGGGAATCACTCGTCGGGCCGAGGCGAATGCAGCATTCGATGCTGTGCGAGAACGAGCGTCGAGTCGGGGTCGGGCAGTCACGAAATCTCCTCGATATTCACTCAGGATTTGTGGGACGGCATGAAACAGAACCGGCGGGCGCGCCACAGCGCCGTACTCTTGAACTGAGTCTATCCGGATTCAATATGGACGGGAACCGACGTTAGTCTGATTTCACGCCCAGAATGCGCAAAATCCGATCGGACTGTTCGTCCGTGCCGGCCTCGCGCAAGGCAAGGATCGGATCGTGTACGAATTTTCTGGTGACCGCATGGGCCAGCGCCCGCACCAGGTCCTGATCCCGCTCGGAGAGGTGGGAAAGTCTGCGCAAGGTGCGTTGGACCTCGGCGTCGCGAACGTCCTCGGCATGTTGATGGAGGCGGGTGATAGCTTTGGCGCCAGCGCGGCTTCGCGCCCACTCTCCAAATTCGTCGACAGCCGACTGGACCAGGTCCTCAACCTTGGTGACCTCATCAGCGTACTGGCGACGAGTCTCCGCGGCGAATGGCTCCAGGGCGTCAACATCGCGGACCCGCACCCCTTCGACCAATTCGCAGTCAGCGGAAATCGAGCGAGGCACGCTGATGTCGATCATTAGGAGCGGCCGCGCCCGGTGAGCCACGAGATCCGCCGCCACCATCGGTTCATCGACCATAACGGCGCCGAAAACCAGATCGGCCCGTGCGATTGCCTCCATGAGACCCGACACGGGCACGGCGAAGCCACCCACCGCCTGGGCCAGTTCTTGTGCCCGAGGAAGTGACCGGTTGACCACCAACAGTTCGCCAATTCGGTGCGATCGCAGGAGCTTTCCCGTAAGTGTGGCCATCTTCCCGGCACCAAGCAGCAACACCGACTTGCCGCTCAATCCATCAAGTTCCCGCACTGCCAGGTCCACCGCCGCGTGGGCAATGGATACTCGATTGCGAGCGATGTTGGTTTCGGTGCGCGCCCGCTTCCCCAATCGCAGGGCGTCTGAGGCCAACCGCTGCAGCACCGGACCCACCGATCCGGCATCACGGGCAAGAGCGAGCGTCTCGCGAATCTGGGAGAGGATTTGGGGTTCGCCAAGCACGAGCGAATCGAGCCCGCTTGCGACCCGGAAGAGGTGCGCAACTGCCTCTGCACCGGAATGCGAATACGATGCATTCGTCAGGATATGAGTGGGCACGCTGTGGTAGCCAGAGAGGAATTGGAAAATCTCGTCCCGAGCATCGACATCGCTCGTTTCAACCGTGTAGATCTCCGTGCGATTGCACGTCGAGAGGATCATGCCTTCGCCGAGTTGGGCATGAAGCGCCTTCAAGCCGTCCGTCAGAGCCTCGCCTGAAAAAGCGAGCCGCTCACGAATGGCAACTGGCGCATACTCATGGTTCGAACCGACAACCACAACCTTGGGCGTCGTCAATTCACCTTACCCCAACCTGCACTTGGAAATACCGAGGCGCCTTGGGCGCTATCACTGCCGCCGACCCACCTCAGGCGCGAGAAAGTCTTGTAAGGATACTTCAGAAAGGGACGCCCGGCCGCGCCCAACGGGCGCCAATTCAGGAATGATTCTCAATTCATCCTGGACTTGGTGTGTGTCAAGGAGGTGAGACAGTGTTTTGGACGAGCTGCTGGCGCCAACTCCCAATCCGTGTTGCAAAGCACGGTCCGGAAGTTCGACTTCCTCGCGGTGCGCAGGGTCCCGGTAGCCCATGATCCAACCGCGATCCTGCCCGCCGGACTGCCCCAATTGTGAGCGCGGCCGAGGGACTGCCCTGGGCGGCGGCGAATGGATCGCCTCGACATCGCGGTTCGGCCGGCATGGTCCCGCCCCGCTCAATCGTGCCGTGGGAGGCCAGGAGCCAGTTCGGACCTTGGTGCATAATCCGGGCTCACCGGCCACCGGACGCTTTGCGCATTCAGGCATCGCACCTTATAGTGCTGGCGGGTAAAATGGCGTACTCAACATGAGGTGGCGCCCCCCGTTTGCGCCGGTTCTCGGCGCCGAATCCGCGGCCCATATCGGTCAGGGAGACGATCGCCCGTGACATTGGCCACAGATCAGACGATCCACGCAAGGTATCGTGAGGAATTCGCTGGCTCGGAGCGACTGTTCGAGCGCGCCCGGAAATCGATTGTCGGCGGCATCACGCACGACGGGCGCCATATCAAACCCTTCCCCCCGTATGTCTTCCGGGCCGACGGCGCCTACAAGTGGGATGTCGACGGCCACAAGCTGATCGACTATGCGATCGGACATGGCTCCCTGATTCTGGGCCACAACGATCCCGAAGTCGTCGCCGCGATTAGGGACCAGGTCGGTCGCGGTACACACTTTTCCGCGGGACACGAAGGTGAAATCCTCTGGGCCGAGAAAGTCGTCGAGTTGGTCCCGTCTGCCGAGGAGGTGCGGTTCACGGCCTCAGGCACGGAAGCCACGCTCCTGGCGATGCGTGTCGCCCGCGGCTTCACTGAGAAGACCACCATCCTAAAGTTCGAAGGTCACTTTCATGGATGGCAGGATTACGCCCTCAAAGGCGAAAAACCGCCGTTCGAGTCAACCACTGTGCCGGGCATTCCCAAAGAAACGCTCGACACAGTCTCGGTGATCCCATCAAACGATCCAGCAATGCTTGAGGAGCGCCTTGTCCAGGGCGATGTCGCGGCCGTGATCCTTGAACCGAGCGGGGCATCGTGGTCGACGATTCAGTTTAGGGACGACTTCCTCACCCAGGTAAGGAAGATCACCACCAAACATGGCGTGCTGCTGATCTTCGACGAGGTGATCACCGGCTTCCGCTGGGCGCCTGGTGGAGCTCAGCAGCGTTTCGGGGTGATCCCAGACATGACGACCATGGCCAAAATCGTGGCTGGTGGGATGCCTGGCGGCGCCCTGGCCGGACGCTCCGAGGTCATGGAGATGATTGCATTTCGGGATGAACCCGGGTGGAATGGAGCCCGTCGCGTTTCGCTGGCCGGCACATTCAATGCCAACCCGTTGGCGGCGGCGGCGGGATACACGGCCATTTCTAGATGCGCTGACCCGAGCGTTCAGTCGCACTGCGATGAACTCGCGAAGAAGATCCGGATAGGTCTGAACCAGGTGATTACCTCGCTCGCCGTGCCTGCCTTCGCTTGGGGCGAGAGTTCAGTCTTTCACGTTGCATTGGGCCAGACAGCCGCAAACCTGGTCGCTGATGACCTGCACACGCCGGAGGGAGTCTCGGTGGAGTTCCTGAAAGGAAGCGGTAACGACACACTGGGCATGGCCTTCGAGATTGGCATGCTCCTCGAAGGCGTCCATGTCTTCCATGCGGGAGGTTTGCTTTCGACCCGCCACTCCGATGCCGACGTCGACCAGACCGTTGCCGCGTCCGAAACTGTGTTCAGGGCGTTGAGGGCCGAGGGCGCGTTCGGATAGTCCGAATCACCACTGCGCCGTCGGGGCTCGTTCGAGCAATTGAGCGTAGTCCTCAGCGGTGTCGACATCTACTGGAACCTGATCTGAACCGCCGTCGACCAACACCACATCGTCACCGTGGCGGCGAAGAACGTCGCGGCCGCCCTGATCGCCGGTGATGTAACGAAGTTCGTCGAAAACCTCATGCCCGAACAGCACCGGATGACCTCGCCGCTCGCCATATCGCGCCATCCCGAGTGTGGCCCCCGCCTGCCTGGCCTCGATCAGGCGATTAATCGCGGCGCCATCGATGCCAGGCTGGTCGGCGAGGACAACAACAACGGCGCCGGCTCTGCCCGCGGCGGCAATGCCGGCGATGAGCGACGTAGATTGCCCTTCTTCGTGTCGGTCATTGACCACGAAGAAGACATCCAGGCCGGTGAGGGCATGTCGCACTGCCGCCGCCTCATGCCCAACGACGACGAGGACGTCGTCGAGGCGCGACCCCAGGCAGCATTCGACGACATGAGAGATCAGCGACTTGCCGTCGAGAACCAGCAGCTGCTTGGGTTGCCCCAGCCTCCGTGACTGGCCCGCTGCCAGCACAATGCCCTTGATCAACGGCGAAGGGGACGTGGCCATCCTAGGCTCGAATGCGTCCCGAGGAGGCTCTCAGCGATTCGCCGCTCCGGTTGTTTCGAACCGCGATGACTTCAGCAAGAATACTGATCGCCATTTCCTCAGGACTCTTGCCACCGATATTGAGACCAATCGGCCCATGAACCCGGTCGAGTTGTTCGGGTTTGGCTCCGGTCGCGAGCAAACGGTCGCGCCGTTCCTCGTTCGTTTTGCGGCTGCCCACGGCGCCGATATATCCGGCATCCGTCTCAAGCGCTCCGAGAATCGCCGGCTCGTCGAATTTTGGGTCGTGAGTCAGGATCACAATCGCGCTCGTCGAAGCGATCGGCAAGCGCGAATACGCTTCGTTGGGCCAGGCAACAAGGAGGTCATCGACCGTGGGGAAACGATCTCGAGTCGCCAGGGCTTCTCGCGCATCGACCACCACGATCCGGAATCCAAGCGGCTGGGCATAGGTGACTACCGCCTGCGCGACGTGTACGGCGCCGATCAGGATTAATAGTGGCGGAGGTGAAAACACGTCGATGAAGGCGTCAACCTCCGGAATGAGGTTTACGACCCCGGACGATCCGGTGGTGAGCGCGATTCGAGCTTCGACAATCGTGAGTTCGTCCAGTTCACTCGATCCCAGGGTCCCCTCCGCGTCGGTGGAGGTGACCAGGAGTTTGGCCCCCGGGTTGTTTCCCCGGACCACTGTCACGACGGCGACGGGCATTCCGTTGGCAACCAACTCTCGAGCCTGGAGCAAGTAAATTGAATTCGATCGCGATGATGGACTCGGCATTGTGAATTTACTCGACGGGTTCGACGAAGACATCGATCGTCCCACCACATGCGAGGCCCACATCCCAAGCCATTTCGTCGGTGATCCCATAGCGTATCAATTTCGGTGAACCTGATCGCAAGACATCCTCGGCTTCCATCGCAACGGCGCTCTCGACGCATCCGCCGCTGACCGACCCGGCCAGCTCACCTGCCTCGGACACGGCCATGCGCGCCCCGACCGGACGCGGCGCCGACCCAATAACGTTGACGACAGTGGCGATCGCCACGCGTTTGCCCGCAGCTGTCCAGGAATCGATCTCCGGCAACCATTCGCTCATGTTCAAATCCTCTCTTTTCTTAAGTGCACAGGTGGTCAGATGATGCTAAAGGGGCGGGGAGACGTTGGTCCTGATCTGACGGCGGACCGGCTGAGCATCCTCTACGGCGCCGAGCAGCTTCGCCAGGGACTCCATGCTCTTCAAGTTGTGAATCGGCAGAAAGTGATCGACGTACGGCAACGATGCCCGGATTCCCTGGGTGAGCGGCTGGTATCCCGGCGCCCCAAGCAGGGGGTTTAACCAGATTACCCGGCGACACGATCTTTGCAACCTGGCCATTTCGGCGCCCAACAGGTGTGGATCGCCGCGATCCCAACCATCACTGATGATGACCACCGTCGCGCCGGACCGCAGGACACGCCGGCTCCATTTGTAATTGAAGTGCTTGATCGAATCCCCGATCCGCGTGCCTCCGGACCAATCATCGACCGAGGCGACGACATCCGCAATCGCCTGGTCGACGTTCTTCTTCCGAAGTTCCCGCGTGATTCGCGTCAACCGTGTGCCAAAGACGAAGACCTCAACCGAATCCAAACCATGTTCGAGAGCGTGGACGAAGCGAAGCAGGAGGCGTGAGTAGCGATCCATCGATCCTGAGATGTCGCAAATCAGCACCAACGGCCGCATCCGTTCCTTGCGCTCCCGCCACTTGAGATCAAGCGGTACACCACCGTGTTTCATTGCGCCACGCAGTGTCGCCCGATAGTCGATGTAAGCGCCATTGATCGCTCGCTGGCGACGACGTGTCCGGCGTGTGGCGAGTCGCCAGTCCATCGACTCGATCAGCCGCCGGGCCTCGGCAAGCTCCTCAGGCGAGAACTGTGAGAAGTCCTTCTTGCGAAGAGCTTCGCTGGAACTGAAGATCAGCACGTCATCGGGCGGGATTTCGTACTCCTCGGTTTCCCCGATGTCCTCAATGTCGTCAGTTCCCTCGACCGCGATAACGGATTTGTCGACCTCACTGCCTTTGGCGCCCTGCCCTTGCTCTCCCTTGTCCTTACGCTGAGATTGATTGGGCATGCCCACAGTCTCGTCATCGTCGTGGATCGCCTCCGAAAACATCGGTGGCCGCTGGTCGATAAGATCGGACCAGAATCTCAAGAACTCGGCATTGAAGCGGGCTATGTGTTCCGGCCGCGTCACCAGACTCGCTTTGGCGGCGCTGTAGACATCGTCACGCCGCCGAACGCCGATCGCGTCAATGGCCTCGACAAGCCCGAGGATTTGACCGGAACCGACCGGCATTCCGGCAACCCGCAAGCGACGTCCGAATCGCAGCAAGTTGCCGGCGATGCGTCGCGAACGCACCTGAGATACATCGATCGCTTGCTGACCGTTGGCGTTGAGCATTGCTCAGCGCTCCGTGACGGCTGTGGACACGGCGCGGGCCACAAGCCGGGAAGAGAGATCGCCGCGCATCTTGTCCACGTCCTCCTGATACTTGAGTATCACTCCGAGTGTATCCTCGACGACTTCATCGGTCAGGTCCGTGCTGCCAAGCGCCAGGAGGGCCTTCGCCCAATCCAACGTCTCCGCCATGCCCGGAGACTTGAAGAGTTCGATCTCCCGAAGCGCTTGGGTATAGGTGCAAATCTGCACCGCCAATCGTTCCGAGGCCCCGGGAACCTTGGCGCTGAGGATTCGATACTCTTTCTGGTAGTCCGGGAAGTCGATCCAGTAGTACAGGCACCGCCGTTTCAGCGCATCGTGAATCTCCCGCGTCCGGTTTGAGGTGAGTATCACGATTGGCAAGTGTTCCGCCTTCATCGTTCCCAATTCAGGCACCGTCACCTGGAAATCAGAGAGGATCTCGAGCAAGAAGGCTTCGAGTTCCTGGTCCGCGCGATCAACCTCGTCGATCAGCAGCACTGGCGATTGGGTGTGGGCGACGTCGATTGCTTGCAACAGCGGACGCTTGAGCAAGAACTCCTCACCAAACAGGTTGCGTCGAACCTCATCCTGGTCGAGTCCGGAAGTCGCCTCAAGCGTCCGCAAGTAGAGCATCTGACGCGGATAATCCCATTCGTAAATGGCCGAGCTGGCGTCGAGTCCTTCGTAGCATTGCAATCGAATGAGAGGGGCATTCAGCGCAGTCGCCAACACTTTGGCAATCTCGGTCTTGCCGACTCCCGCCTCGCCCTCGAGCAGCAGCGGCTTTCGCAAGCGAAGGGTGAGATACAGCGTGGTCGCCAATCCGCGATCGGCGATGTACTTCTGGTCGCGAAGCGCCGCTTCAAGCGCATCGACGGTGACAAAGTCGCCGGGCGCCGCTTCCATGTCGACGACGTCTGCCTGATTACTCAACGAACAACCTCTCTTGCCACAATTGTGGGAACGTTCCGGACGGTTAGGACGATCCTCGACCGACCGCATGCTCAATTATCCCCGAGCCAGATGTACATGGCCAGAGGCAGGACCATGATGAGCCATTATCTCGGGTTCGGTTGGCCGTGAAGATAGAGCGGTTCAACTGTCGCGGGATCGACTATATCCCGGTCCGTCCAGCGTCGGTAACCGATCTCCGCGAGAATCGCTGGGCGCCGCGTGGACATCGCCGGCGTCGCGATCTTGGCGTGGACTTTCAACACCGAGTTCCGCTGTTCTGGCGTCAACTCACCAACAACAACATGATTCGGATGCGGCGCCAAAATTTCGAGGAAGCCATCGAACGTCATGTTTTGCGGAGGAGTTGGTTCGCCGTGTTCCGGGTAAATCGACCACACAACCCGAGCGCGACCGGCGGGGACCAGAGCGATGCAGCCAGCCCCTGTCGCCAGGTACGGAAATGCCGAAACATCGAGCGTCGGAATACCAACCAACTCCCGATTGCCGTCAATTACGAACCCCTTGGCCAGACTCATGCCGACCCGCAATCCCGTGAACGAACCAGGACCCAATGACACCGCTACACCACCAACGCAATTGAGGTCGATGCCAATCATCTGGAGCATGGATTGAATCGCGGGCAAGACGCTCGTCGTCTGCCGGCGCCCACCGGGCCACGACATTTCCGCCAGTTGGACGCCGTCGAACAGAGCAATGCCAGCCTGCTCGGTGGCGGTGTCGATCGCCAGTAGCCACGGCCGCAATTCGTTTGCGTCGGAATCCTCATCTCGAGCAGGCTGCCCGCCCGCGGTGAGCGACATTTAACAAATGCCTCCCCATCGTGTTAGCATTTCGAAAACCATTGACGAGAGATAGTGATCCACGCTTACGGTGTTCCAGGCGTGCGGACTCAGTCCGGAGCGCAGCGCTCGACCAAGTTTACGTCGCGATCATGAGGTCGAGTGAGAACGCGTCAACCAAGGTCTCACGGACCGATTTGACGAACGAGGTCATGAGATGGAGAGCGCATCCGGTACGCTGGCAACATCCACGTACCAGGGTAAGCAGTACGAAACCGCGAAACGTACGTTTCGCGATCGTATGGCGTCGAAAGAATGGGTCATCTTCGCCCTGTTCGTGACGCCAAATTTACTGTTCCTGTTGCTCTTCACCTACTGGCCATTATGGGAAAACGTCCGGTTGAGCGTGCAGCAGACTGACCTGTTGGCGCTCACTGGCTCTAACGAATTTGTTGGACTCGAGAACTTCGAATACATCTTCAACAATCGCACATTCCAGCAAGTGCTGCGCAACACCCTGGTGTTTCTCGTGGCCAGCGTGGCGCTGACGATGCTGAGTGGACTGCTGATTTCCCTCCTCCTCAACCAGAAACTGAAGGGCCGAACCGCGGTGAGGGCCATTGTGTTTGCGCCAACGTTGCTCTCCGGCGCGGCGATCGGGATCGTTTGGGCATACATTTTCGATCCTCGGATCGGGCTGCTGGCCCAAATTCTGGACTGGTTCTGGATTCCGTCGCCGCATTGGCTCGACCGGCCGGAGTGGTCGCTGCCGGCGATCATCATCGTTTACGTCTGGAAAAACCTCGGGTTCGCCGCCGTCATTTTCCTGGCGGGTTTGCAGGCGATCCCGCAGGATCTGTACGACGCCGCCAAGATCGACGGCGCCAACGCCTGGTGGCGATTCAAGTCCGTGACCATTCCAATGCTCTCACCGATTTCGTTTTTCCTGTTCATCACCTCGATCCTGGCCACGTTTCAGGCATTCGACATCATTCAGGTCATGACCGAAGGCGGGCCCGCATCTGGCAGCACCACGCTTGTCTACTATGTCTATGACCAAGGTTTTGGCGAGGCGGCAAATTTTGGCCGTTCGGCGGCAGCGGCAATTGTGCTGTTCCTGGCGATGCTGGTGGTGACGATAGTGCAGCTTCGATTCACCGAGAAAAAGGTGCACTACGATGGATAGGTTGTCGCAATCCCAGCAACAACGCGTCAGTAGTGCGGCCAGTTACCTGGGTCTTGCCTTGGTGGTCTTGATCATCGGTTTGCCGATGTTCTGGATGCTCTCGAGTTCACTCAAGACCCTGGGTCAGATCTATACGTTCCCGCCGCAATGGATTCCCAGCAATCCCCAGTGGTCTAATTACGAAGAGGCGTGGAACACGGTGCCATTTGGGCGGTTCTACATTAACTCGATCATCATCACCATCGCCGGGGCCGGCTTGCAGATCATCAACGGCACGCTTTGCGCGTATGCGTTCGCCTTCTTAAAGTTTCCGTTCAAGAACCTGCTTTTCATCCTTGTGCTTGCTGCGCTCATGGTGCCCGGTGAGGTCGTGATCCTCCCCAACTTCCTGTTCTTCGGCAACAAGGTGCGCGAATGGTTCAACCTCGACGGCAACTGGATCAATACCTACCAGGCGATCGTCCTTCCCGGAGCGGCAACCGCCTTCGGCACGTTCCTGATGCGGCAAGGATTCATGGGGCTTCCCCGCGACGTGCTCGATGCCGCCAAGGTCGATGGAGCAGGGCACTTGCGGACGATGTTCGGCATCGTGCTGCCCATGGCCAAACCGATCGTGATCACGTTCGCCCTGATATCGATCGTCAATAAGTGGAACGACTATCTCTGGCCACTGATCGTCACGCGCACCGTGGAAATGCGGCCAATCACCGTTGGTGTGCGCCTACTTTACGACGCCGAGGGCAACAACAACTGGGGCGTGATCATGGCCGGCACCACATTTGTCGTGTTGCCCCTGATTATCGTCTACATCTTTGCCCAACGGTTTATCATCGATGGCCTCACCGCCGGCGCGACCAAGGGCTGACCGAGAAATCCGGGTCCTGGCCACCGATTCATTAGCGGTTTGGCAACACTTCACGAGTGCGGCACATGCATAGTTGCAGTGATCGTGTTCGTCTCAACATTGGGGACCATGAGCGGCCAGGTCGGTCGCTCGCTGAAACATCCGATCGAGGAGGATCGAAGTCCATGGGTAAGCACATGAACCGCCGTTCATTGGTAAAGGGAGCTGCCGGAGCCGGTGTCGGCCTGGCAAGCGTGGGCGCGCTCGGCGCCGCAAGTTCGACATTCGCGGCTCCGGCCCTGATCCAGAACGGACCACTTGAGCTGAACTACTGGCATGCCTTTCCTAGCGGCCCGAACGGCGATGCCCAAACCGCCATGATCGAGCGCTTCCACGAATCGCAGAGCGAAATCATGATCGTTCCGCAACCGCTCGAGAACTATGAGGCCGTCGCCGCGCAGTTGATCACAGGTCTTCAGACTGGCGACAGTCCCGACATCGCGATGCTTTCCGATGTTTGGTGGTTCCGGTTCTACCTGTCAGGTTCGCTGGAAGACCTCACGCCGCTGATTGCGGAATACGATCCTGACGACTACGTGCAGTCGCTCTATACCGAATTCCAACGGGGTGGGGGTCTGTGGGGTGTGTCGTTCGCGCGATCGACGCCGCTTTTCTACTACAACCTCGACGCGGTCGAAGCGGCGGGAGTCTCGGAGGATGTCTTCGCTACCTGGACTTCCTTCCGCGAGGCCGCGCCGGATCTGATCGCCGGAAGCGGCCTGGAATCAGCCATGCTCTTCGGCAATGCCGCATCGTACGGCGCCTGGGTGCTGCACGGCCCAACCTGGGCATTCGGCGGCGATTACTCCGACCCGGACTTCAACATCCTTCTTGAAGAAGAGGGCGCCGTCAATTGCGGCGAGTTCATGCGCGAGTTTGTCGAAAGCGGCAACGGACTTGCCGTGGCCGACCCCGGCACGGACTTCAACACCGGTGTTTCAGTTGCCGCCTTGCAATCCACCGGTTCACTGGGAACTACGCGCGATACCGCCCAATTCAACTTCAGGACCGCCTTCCTGCCCGAGGAACTGGAATTCGGGTGCTGCACCGGCGGCACTGGTCTTTCCGTGATGGCCGGACTGGAAGAGTCCAGGCAGCAGGCGGCAATGGCATTCATCGGCTTCAGCACCAACACCGAGCAGACCACCCTCTGGTCGCAGGCCACTGGCTATATGCCAGTCCGCACTTCGGCGATCGAGAGCGAAGAAGAGCAGGCGTTCCTCGAAGCGAACCCAAACGCAATGACGGCCGTGAACCAACTGCCGTTGACCAGGCCACAGGATTCCGCCCGCGTCTTCATCCCTGGCGGCGATCAGATTCTTGGTCGCGGCTGGGAGCAGATCCTGGTCCAGAATCGGCCGGCGGCCGAAGTCTGGGCGGAAGTCACCGCCGAGCTCGAGCCGGAAGCCCAGGCAGTGCTCGAGCAACTCGAAGAAATCGAGGGCTAACAAGTTTTGCGCCGGGATTCGTTCCGGCTACATGCGGAGCGAAGGGCGCCGGCGTTGGCCGGCGCCGCTTGTAAAAGGTGATGCATATTTTTTGCTGCGGTTTAGGCCCAAGGCCGGGATGATCGGCGCGCACACGGTGTAGGGGCGGACCCCGGTCATGAAGGACACCTTGACAACCGCATGACAGGGGTCGTCCGCCCGTTCGAGAAGGCCGCACAAGCAGGGTAATGTGCATCAGGCGTTACGAGATACTGTCGCGCCATGAGCGGCGGATCGTTCGGCCCCCGGAATCGTTGTGCGCAATCTGCAGCAGCCAGAATTGCTCCGGCGTCCACCCGCCAGCCCGATCCGACCATTCGACGATCGAGATGCCGTCGACGGGATCGATGTATTGTTCGTACCCCAAGCCCTCAAGCTCCTCGACCCGTGTAATGCGATACAGATCGAGATGATAGAGCCGAACCGGTGCCCCCGCAGAGTCGAACCCGGAGTGTTCGGCGACGAGTGCGAATGTCGGGCTTTGGATGTCCTCAAGCACGTTGAGACCGGCCGCAATCCCCTGGGTCAAGGTCGTTTTCCCAGCGCCGAGATCGCCGTGAAGAAGCACCACATCGCCGCTTTGCAACCGTTCCGCAAACATCCTTCCATACTCGAGCATCCCCTGACGATCGGCAATCTCGACGACATCAAGATCGGCCATCACCCGGGCAGCCCCTTGAATGCGATTAAGGGGATCGTGGACGAAACCTGAACGAACTCACCAACGCTAAAGTGCGTCTCTGGGCCAGTCATTGCCTTGATAAATGTGCCGGAACCCAGCTGCACGCCAATCATGTGGTACTTGCCGAAGTACTCGTGCCGGGTCACTCTCGCGGCATGGAGATGATCCTCGTTGGAAGCTGTGAGACGCACGAATTCGGGACGCAACAACACATCCACTGACCCCGTGGTCGAATCGGCCAGGGGCAATTTCCCGATCTCGGTTTCGACGATGTCTCCAGAGGCGGCGCCTGGCAGGTAATAGGCTTCCCCGATGAAACTGGCAACCTCCCGGCTCACGGGCCGGCCATAGAGGACCTCGGGTTCGGCGGTTTGGGCAATGCCGCCGTTGATCATCAGCGCCACCCGGTCTGCCATGCTCAGCGCTTCTTCCTGGTCATGCGTCACCAGAACGGCCGTGGCCCGCGCTTCACGCAGGATGTCACGCACCTCGCGACGTACTGAGACGCGCAGCTCTGGATCGAGATTCGAGAACGGTTCGTCCATCAGCAAGACGCGCGGTTTCGGAGCCAGGGCGCGGGCGAGCGCAACCCGCTGTTGCTGCCCGCCAGAAAGGTCCTGGGGCAACCGGTCACCGAATCCACTGAGACCGACGAGATCGAGGGCCTCGTCCACCCGGCGCCGGATATCGCCGCGTTCGAGCCCAAAGCTCACATTGCGGGCGACCGTGAGGTGCGGGAACAAGGCGTAATCCTGAAAAACCATGCCGATTCGGCGTCGCTCGGGCGGCTCGTGTGTGCCGGCGCCAGCGACGAGTTCGCCATCGACCTCAATGCAACCCCCGTCGATGTGCTCGAGGCCGGCGATCATGCGCAGGGTGGTGGTTTTGCCGCAACCACTGGACCCGAGGAGCGCGAGGATTTGGCCGCTGACGACGGAGAGACTTAGATCGCGCACCACCTGCACATCGCCAAATCGCTTTTGGACGCTCAGGCAGAGCAGTGTCCGCTGACCGGGTTGAGTGCCGTGACCGGGGCTAAGCGTAACCAATCAATGGACTCCAGGTCCAGCGAATTGCATAACGGGAGACATGGCGCCTGTCGCATTGGTGAATCCTCGATTTTCAAATTGCCAACACGAGGTCGGAACGACTGCCAGGGAACGAAATGAATCCAAGGCATGGGGAATAAAAACACGTTCACTACGATCGCACCTAAGTGGATTGATCGAGTCCTCGCTGGCTGAGAATGAGGCTCGGCGCCGCCGAGACGACAATAAGTATCAGGGCAGGAGCGGCCGCTCTGCCATAGGCGCCGGTTTGCGTCGCTTGCCATATTCCAGTCGCAAGCGTTTCGAATTCGATTGGCGCCAGCATCATCGTCAGTGGAAGCTCCTTCATCACGGTCAGCGCCACTAGCCCAAATCCCGCCAGCAGTCCCGGGGTCGCGAGCCGCACCGTGACGCGCCGGAACGTCCCCAGCATCCCCTCGCCAAGCGTTCTCGACGCTTCCTCGATTCGCGGGCTGATCTGCAACAGTGACACGCGCTCGGCTCCCAGCGCCTGCGGCAGGAATCGCACGGCGTACCCAATCAGGAGGAGCCATACGGTTTGGTACAGTGAGGGAATAAATCGCGCGCCGATGTAGACAAATGCCAAGGCAATGGCGATGCCCGGTAGCGCGTACCCGAGGTAGGCCTGACGTTCCAACAAGGTCGTCAACTTACCGCGATGCCGAACCGAAACGATGGCTGTCGGCAATGCCAGCGCCACCGTCAAAACCGCGGCAGTGAGACCCATCGTGACCGAGTTCCAGGCCTGATTCACCAGCCGATTCGCGGCCCCGCCGGTGGACGCGCCCCTGAACATCCAGTACATCAGGACAAACATCGGTATCCCAACCGAGCACGTGAATACTGCTCCACAGTAACCTTGACCGAGCCATTTCCAGCGGCCCAGGTCGTGACCTCGCTGCGTCCGCGGAGAGCCAGTGGCCACCCGATAATGTCGTGATCGCCCACGAATCCACCATTCGCCAGCGACCATCACGATCGTGAACATCACCAGCACAAGGGCGAGTGCGGCGGCGGCGCTCCGGTCGAAACTAGACTGGTACTGAATGTAAACGGCACGCGTGAAGACGTCATATCTCATCAGCGAGACAACGCCGAAGTCAGACACGGTATACAGGGCAGACAGCAAGGCTCCGGCCGCGATCGCCGGTCGTAATTGCGGCAGAACCGCCTGGAAGAAGGTCCGCGTCGGCCCCATTCCGAGACATCTCGCGGCCTCCTCCAGGGCGGGATCGAGCCCCCTGAAGGCGGCTTGAACGCTCAGGTACACAAAGGGATAGGTGAACAGCGTCAATGCCAACCAGCTTCCAAGGAATCCATAGATCGAGGGCAGGCGTTCGACATCGAGTGGTCCTTCAAGCCAACCCTGGACAATACCTCGAGGCCCGAGCGCGGCAATGATCGTTAACGCGCCGACATACGACGGAATGACAAGCGGCAATCCCGCAAGTACGGTCCACAATCGCTGGTGGGGAAGGTTGGTCCGGGTCGTGAGCCAGGCCAACGGCACTGCTATCAACGAGGCCGACGTCGCAACCGCCATCGCCAGCGTCGCCGTGTTCCAGGTCACCGCCAGGGTTCTTGCCCGGAACAGCGATTCCGGCAATGTGGATCCGCTGTCCGTGGCACGGATCATGAGATAGACAAGCGGCGACAGGACGAGCAATGCGACCGCCAGCGCGGGAACCAGAAGGATAGGAGGCGGCATCCGCCGCGCCCGATCCTGCGCCCTCGTCCACGCGGTGGGAACAGGAGGAAACTGGGTTACCGGCGGCTTGCGAATCAGTTGCATCGCGTCCCTTGTCGAAGTGAGTGTGCCAGGGATAGCCCATTCGCGGCGTGGATGCGTTATCGGTCGCCTCCGCCCCGTCGGCGTCGAACACGTCGGAGACAATGGCTTCTAGAGCAAGCCGACGTCCATCAACAAGGCGACGGTGCCCTCAAGGTCATCGAGATCAGTGAGATCGATATCGGGCGTCTGGATTTCATCGAGCGGCGGCAATTCGGATTTCGGCTCCACGCCTGCGCTCAGTGGATACTCGGAGGTATTCTCGGCAAAGTACGTCTGCCCCTGAACGCCTAACAGGATGTCGAGGGCACGCAGCGCCTGCTCCGGGTTCGGTGAGTCAGTCAGTATCCCGGCGCCGGCGATGTTCACCAGCGATCCGATATCACCATCGGGGAAGTAGAAGTTCTGGGCGGGAACCGGACCTTGTTCCGCAATCGCCTCCCACAGGTAGTAGTGATTGACGAGACCGGCCGAGATCTCCCCCGCCGTCACGGCGGTAACAATCGGCCCATTCCCATCGAAGGTCACGGCCCCGTTTTCAATCATGCCCTGGAGCCAGGAACGAGTGTCGTCTTCGCCCAGCAGCATGCGCATCGCGGTGACATGTGACTGGAACGAGGCATTGGTCGGCGCCCAGGCCACCTGTCCGTTCCAGGCGTCATCGATGAGGTCGAGCATCGACGACGGCAAGTCTTCCTCGGCCACGAGTTCGGTGTTGTAGACGAGCACCCGGGCCCGTGCCGACAGACCAATCCAGAGACCATCCGGCGAGACAAAACGGGGATCGACCCGACTCACTATCTCGTCAGGAAGCGCAGCGAGGCGCCCATCGGCGGCGAGTTGACCCAGAGCGCCGGCATCCTGGGCAATGAACAGGCTCGCCGGCGAATTCGCTCCTTCTTCCAAAATCCTGATCGCCACTTCTCCGGTGCCGCCATAACTCACCTGTGCGTCGATCTCACCATCGGTTTCGATGATCTCGATCACACCGGCAATCAGATCCTCGCTGCGTCCCGAGTAGATCGTCAGGTCACCCGGCGCCCCCAGCAAAGCGACATCCGGCATCGCCGCGGGGGTCGACTCCTGGGCGGCCCCCGAAGAAATGCCAATCGCCAACCCGGCAGCGGCGCCGCCTGCAACTTTCAACACCGAGCGTCGATCAATCGCGGCTGGCTCCACAGGCGTCAATCGTGTCGATTTCGAGATAGTAGGCATCGTTGAAACGTCTCCCCTTCAATTGGCACTGTTTGTGCCCTCAAGATTTTCGCCATCGAACGGTGCGATGACTTCCGCTCGCGACCCAGCACGCTGTCGCGTCACCAGCAGTTAACTTCTCCAAGTCGTGATCTCGTCGGTGTCGCGTCGCGATCGCTCCGGTGCAGACATCGCCGCGTAACCGACATAGACGAATCCAAGCACCTTTCCTTGAGACGAGAGTCCAAGGAAATCACGCACTTCAGGTTCGAACCCGATCCAGCCAGTTCGCCACATCGCCGCCAATCCCAGCGCCTCAGCGGCCAGAAGCATGTTCTGGATGGCCGCGGCTCCAGACGCTATCTCTTCAATCTCAGGAATCGCAACGTCGGTCGATGGTTCGATTGCGACGGCAATGACGCACGGCGCGCGCAGAGGCTTTCCGGCCGCATTCGCGGCGGCCACTGCCTTCCGCGCCGGATCGACTTCGCGACGTGCCGCGACGGCGCCCATCACCTGTCCAAGATCGTGCCGCGCCTCGCCTTCGAGCACAACAAACCGCCAGGGCTCGGTGAGGTGGTGAGTCGGCGCCCATGTTCCAGCCTCAAGGATTTGACGAATGAGCGACTGTTCCGGAGCATGGGTCATGACCTTGCCGATGCTGCGGCGATTGCGAATTGCCGCCAGGACGTGATGTCCTTCGTACAGTGTCATTGGAGGTTCGGCGAGCGATGGACTAACAGGGGGCATCGTGCGGCAGTCCTTTCTGTTCGGTCGATCGACTATGACGAATCCATACCTGAGTAACTTCATCAGGAATAATCATGACTGGTTTAGTCGGATATATGCAAGCCCCAATTGTGTAGTCATGAACAAACGCAGACGCCACAGTGTTCTCGCGACCCGCGTTCTGTGCCTCAAGAACTATCCAAAGTGGTCGAAGGCGCCTTGTTCGGCATCGAATCGCTTGCCGGCCCTGATCAAATTCAGGCGAGCTCGGTCGTCGGCAACGGTGATCCTGCCAATCGGAGTCAACGTCGCGTTAATCTGGCCCGCCCGTTCACTCAATCGCTTGAATCGACCTTCCGGCACAGTCAGCAACAGCTCGTAATCCTCGCCGCCCCGCAGCGACAACTCTTCGTAGTCCGCCGGAAACAAGGCGCCAAGGGCCGGCAAAATCGGGATTGCCGAAACTTCGACCTCGGCCGACACGCCGCTCGCTTCAAGGATTTTCGGGAGATCGCCGAGGAGGCCGTCACTCAGGTCCATCGCCGCGGTGACGCCTCGCTCAAACAAAATATTTCCCAAAGCAACTCGGGGATTCGGCCGTAAGTGCGCTCCTATCAGCAACGATCCCGACGCTGATCGATCCCCGCCACGCTGCAGCAACATCATGCCGGCGGCACTGGCGCCAAGTGTCCCGCTCACCACGATTAAGTCATCCGGCTGAGCGCCGCTTCTGGTCATCACCTGTCCAGATTCAACCTCGCCCACAGCGGTGACGCTCAACGTTGTATCGTGCGGAACCCGGACCACGTCACCCCCGGCGATGACTACATCGTGGGCGGTCGCCAGGACACCAGCGCCATCGTAAAGCGCCTCGATATCGGCGACGAGTTCCTCGCCGGTGAGCCCCAGCGACATGGTCGCCAGCCGCGGACGAGCGCCCATCGCCGCGATATCCGCCAGATTGACGGCGATCACTTTGTGGCCGAGACTCGTCCAGTCAGTCCAATCCAGGCGAAAGTGGACATCCTCGACCAGCGTGTCGGTCGTGACCACGATCGACGTTCCCGCGGCTGGCGTCCAAACCGCGGCGTCGTCGCCGATTCCGAGCAGGACGTGGGAATTGGCGCGAGCCGCTTCCGGGAGCCGGTTCGCAAGGCGGTCGATCAGCTCGAACTCGCCTATGTCCTTCACGCGAAGTGCGGAGCCAGTCATCCAGCCAGTTCCCTTCGTTGAGCCGAGTCAGGATGCCGCAATACGTGCTCCTGAACCGACCGATGCCCCGGCCGAGGGGTGCGGCGACGACAACCGGTGGTATGGTTTGTCGAGCGGCCAACCCAAGCCATGCAAAATTTCGAGTTCCGCCTAGCTGAGGGCCACGGCATGAGTCGAATCCATCGACATCGCGATTGTCCCATCGCTCCACCCTCGTCACACTCCAGACGAACGCACCATTGATGGACCACCTGACTGATGCGACTACGCGCGACGACAGCGCGATGACAACCGCCGACGCCACTGCCGCGATCGAACAATTCGCGGTCCTCTACCCCTTTCCGCTCGATGATTTTCAGCGTGAGGCGATCGGAACGCTGCTCAAGGGCGATTCCGTGATGGTAGCCGCGCCGACTGGCGCCGGCAAAACCGTGGTCGCGGAGTTCGGCATCTACGACGCCTTTCACCGGTCGGGCAGGGTGTTTTACACGGCCCCAATCAAGGCGCTCTCGAACCAAAAGTTTCGCGACCTTCGCCAAATGTACGGTGACGATGTCGGGCTCCTGACTGGTGATGTCTCCGAGAATCGCGATGCGCGGATCCTGGTCATGACCACCGAAATCCTCCGCAACATGCTACTTCAGAGTCCGTGGGAAATTGACGATGTGGAGTGCATTGTCTTCGACGAGATCCATTACCTCGCCGATCCGGAACGAGGCACCACCTGGGAAGAGTCGATCATTCTCTGCCCGGAGCATGTCAAACTTATCTGCCTCTCGGCTACGGTCTCCAATGCCGATGAAATCGCCGGTTGGATTGGCCGTACGCACCGCGCGATTCGACTGATTACCCACGATCACCGACCGGTGCCACTTGCGCTCTATTATTTTCACGACGAAGCGCTCTCCATGGTCGTAGATCATCACGGTCGCACCCTCAAGGACTTTTCGCGGGTTGGTGGCGAATTGCGGCGCCAACCAGGTCGACCGCACCGGGGGCGCCACGCTGGTCGCGAGACGCGCGGGATGGACGAACCGCAGCCGCGCGAAATCGTGGATGCGTTGTCAGAAGCACAACTGCTTCCGGTCATTTACTTCCTGTTCAGCCGTAACGATTGCCAAGCGTTCGCCGAGCAATTGGCCGTGATGCGGCCCGATCTCGTCGCCGGCACTCAGCTCGCTGACATTGACCACCTCCTCAGCACATACCACGAAAGCCTGCGTCCCGAGGACCGCGAACTCGACCAGGTGCAGGTGATCACTCGGTTGGCAAGAAAGGGTATCGGCTTTCATCACGCCGGACTCCTGCCTGTGCTCAAACAACTTGTCGAAGTGCTGTTCAGCCGGGGACTGATGCGTGTGGTGTTCGCAACCGACACCCTTGCTCTTGGCGTGAACATGCCAGCCCGCACCGTGGTCATCGGCCGCATGAGCAAGTGGGTTGGACGGCGGCGGCGACCGCTCATCCCAAACGAGTTCCAGCAAATGTCCGGTCGGGCAGGACGTCGCGGTATGGATGAATTCGGGCATGTCGTGATTCCCTATTCGCCATGGGTTCCATTCCGGGAAGCTCGTGAGATCGCCACCGGTCCACTCCACCCGGTGCAGTCTGCCTTCGCGATCCGGTACAACACCGTCCTCAATCTCTGGGACCCGCCGCACGGCGAGCGTGTGCGCCTATTGTTGCAACGCAGCCTTGCCCAGTACCAGACAAGCCAGCGCATTCGCCTAATCGAGAACGACATCCTGGAGATTGAAAGTGAGCTTGCCGGCTTGATCGACGGCCGGCAGGAGGAGATCCGCACGCTCGACGAATCCTTCGAGGAGTTCAGGAGCATCGACCGCCGACTGCAAACGGGCCTGTCCGAGAAACGGAAACTCGTCCAGGAATTCAACGAGGTCGTTGCCGTCACCACTGCGGGAACACCCTGGATCGAACCGGGACGACAGGCGTTGCGACGCGTACTTCGCTTTGCGAGGGCGGGCGCCGTCGTCCACACTCGGGACTTCGGTTGGGCGATCTATCTCGGGCGAGGAACACAGGGTGTAGGCATCTTCCTCAGCGCATCGGATCGGGCACTGCACGTGTTGCGGGAGTACCGCCAAATTGACTACCTGCCTGACGACCTCACCGTAGAGGCGCCGGACCCACTCGTAGTACCGCAAGGCCTAACCCTGGATCCGCTGGACGTGATCGACTCCGCGGTGCTGGATGCGATGTTCCGGCGCCTGGGCGAGCTCAACCTGCCTGACCTGGACGCATTGGCGGCGGACTACCGGTCGCGAGAATCCGAGACGCTGGCCACCAGGCGCGCCGACCTTGACGCCCAGCGATCGACAGTCGACGCACGCAACCGCGATCTTCAGATCCAGAAATCCAGCCATCCGTTCGCCGATGGCGCCTACCGCAAGCAACACCAGGCGTTCCTACGGCAGCGAGACAATCTCGAACAGGAACGCAATGCGCTCTCAAACATCCTGGAGCGAGAAATCGAGGCTGAGGATGTTCGGATCCGCGGCGTGATCCGGGGGATTCGCGATGTCCTCCACCGCTTCGGCTATTTGCGTCAGGGATATCCAACCGAAAAGGCCGACATGCTGGCGGACATCTTCGACTCGGATGGCCTCATCCTCTGCGAGCTTGTCGACCGCGGAATCCTCAATCCGCTCAACCCTGAAGAACTCACCGAGTTCTTTTCGTGGTTCAGTTTCGATCGCGAGTTCCGATATGCCAATCATTTCACGCTTCCCGACCGGCTTGTTCACGCCCGACGTCGGCTCGAAGACCTCGAGCACGACATCCTCAGCGAAGAGCGGGACTTGAAACTGTTCATTTCCGAGGGTCACAACCCCAGCTTTTATGGCGCGGCACTCGCGTGGTCGAACGGATCGACGATGGTCCAGATCGGGGAGCAAATGGAACTCTCTGAAGGCGATCTGGTGCTCACGTTCAACAAAACAATCGACCTCATGCGACAGGTTCGCGAAATGCTTATCGGGGTTACGCCGTCACATCCGCTCATCAACAAACTCGTCATTGCCGAACGCCGCTTGTGTCGTGGCATCGTCGAACAATCGCTCAGCCTCGGGTTTACGCCAATTGCCGACGCCAGCCCGGATTCGGATACGGTCGACGACGACGACGTGGATCAGGGTGATTCAATTGCTGACGAAGCCGCCACAGTGAACTGATCGCCACCAATTGCATGATTCTCCCGAGCGAACATTTGTGCTATTCTGCGATTGTCGAATGGAAGGGTCTCCCGTACCCCTCCGCCCCGCCCGCATTGATTGGAGGCTACCATTGGAACGTTCCTCGCCCAGTGAAATCGCGCGCGCGTGGTGGAGTGCAGTCGATCAGGCAAATTTCCCAAAGGCGATTTCCCTGATGACCCCCGAGACGGTCATCGATTGGCCGCTCTCCAACGAACGCATGGTCAATCCGGAATCCTGGAAACGTGTCAATGAGCATTATCCGGGGCGATGGTATGCATCGATCCGGTCGCTCGTCGCCGACGGCGACAAAGTCGTCACCCTCGTCGATGTGACCGATAGAAGCATCTCGATAGTCGTCATCTCGTATTTAACAGTCGAATCTGCCGTAATTACAAATTTGGTGGAGTACTGGCCGGAGACGTATGCGGCGCCCGGATGGCGCTCCGAATGGGTAACGCCCATTCCTCAATGACCAAATCATGTTGGGTCACCACGACTGGGGAGGAGTTCGTCATGCCACTCATGAGTCACTTTACGTTGTCCGCTGAAAGGTCCGAGGCAGCGACCATGGCGGCAACATCAGCTCGCGAATTCAACCTCGACATCGGCTTTCATCTTGGAGCCGCAATCATCGACCACGCCTGGAACAGCGGTCCGAGCGCTGATGTCATCGAGCAGCTCGCTCATTACCAGAACGACGATGGCGGGTTCGGTCATGGTCTTGAAGTCGACATCGGTTCCGCCGCCAGCAACCCGTTTGCCGCACGGTTGGCGATGCACATCCTGCTTGGACTTCGAGATCGTCCGGCGGCTGATCTCGAACACCGGTTGCAGAGTTGGCTGGTGGCGAATCAGGACGAGGATGGCGATTGGCATTTCTCCGATGAAACGAGGGCCGGAACGCTTGCGCCATGGTTCGCGGGGTGGACTTTTCCTGGACTGAATCCGGCTTGTTGCATTGCCGGTTTGGCCAGCCAACTTGGATTGGCGCCAACGAAAATGCTGGAACGTGTCGCCGCCCTGTTTGCCGAAAAAGCGTCGCTCGACGAGGCCCGAACCAACGACTTTTACGGGCTGCTTCCGTACACCGAGTATGCCGGGGGAGTAGATTTTCCGAATCGCGACATCTATCTCGATGCCATCGCGGAGTCGATCGAGAGTGCGGAACGAAACGGGGGCTATCCCGACGCTGCGCACTTCTGGGAGCACGCTCTCGGTGGCGGACCGGACCTTGTGCGCCGGATCTCACACGTTTTGCTCGACCGCCTGGCGGCGAGGCTGATCGCCGAGCAGACGACCGACGGCGGTTGGTCCACTCCGTACAATCCGGCATGGCGTCCGATCATCACCGCCCAGGCGTGCGTCACCCTCTCCCGGTTGCGAGCGGGAATATAATCAGCCTTCGCTCGATTCGTTGGCTGCTTCCTCAATCGTCGTCGTCAGTGTGGCGATTGCGGTGGTGACGGTTGTGCCAGCTAAATCCAGCCACTGCCGATCCCCGGAAAGGATGTCCCGCTCATCTGCTAGCCACGTCCGAGTCATCTCCGGAGCGGGCGAGCCGACCACTTGGCGCCGCTCGATATAGCGGCGAGGCGCGAGATAGCGGCCGAGCGTCTCCATCTCCACTTTTATCTCCCGGCCAATCGTGAGCAGGGCCGCCGAGTCGATCATGTCCTGGGTAATCCCGCTCACCTCAAGACCGGACTCCTTGAGCTGGGCGAGCACCATCACGGCGATTCGCCGCGCCGCCGTTGGAGCAACGTGCTCTTGGGTCATCAGGAACGTCGCGACATCGCTGGCTGTCGTATAGCTACGTCCCGCCCGGTTGCCAAGATAGGCGCGATTCACAATCAGCCCGGTTGAGAACAACTCCGACGAAGTCACGAGCGCTCGCGAGACCTGGATCGCGATCGTCGGCGCGGAATCGACAATCAGATCGTGGGCGACGCTCAACGGACCGTAATCAAGCCGCCGCACCAGTCTGCGAAGCCCATCGATGTCGTCGTCGCACGCTCCCAATTGCAAATGGAGCAAATCCAGTTTGTCAGCCAGCACGAGCGCCGGATGTCCTGGTTCGGGATTCGTGGTCCAACCCTCGTCAAGCACGAAGCTCGTCGGATCGGTGCGAATCCACTTACGCATCTCGCCCACAAATCGACCGATTGGACTGACCACCGCCGACACCGCGTCGAGCAACCCAACGAGGTCTTCGATCGAGCTCAAGGCGTCGAGCGTGTTCGGAACCGGTCCTTCGAATCCCAGGCGCCTGGCAAGATCGTCGCGATCGGCGGCAAGGACATCGCCAGACATCATTCCGGCGCCAAGCGAGCTTCGGTTTAGGCGCCTGTACGCCTCCCTCAACCGCTGTCGACCGTCCTTGAGAGGACCAATCACCGCTCCGAGGTAATGAGCAAGCGTAGTCGGCTGGGCAGATCGACCGCCCAAAAACGCCGGCATGATTGTCACAAGGTGGGTTTCGGCCAACATTTGGGCCGCCTCGGATACACACACCGTTCCAGCCATAATGTGCAGGCCGACGTCACGCCAGCAAAGTCGCCCGGCGGTCGCCAACCACTCTTCACGGGCCAGGCCAAGCGTCGCTACACCGGAGACGCTAGCCGGAATCCGGGATTCGATTCGTTCGTCAAGGGCGCTGACGAACTCACTCGCTGTTGCTCGTTCATCGGCACGAGATTTGCAGGCCGCCAGAAGCGATCGGGCAATTGCCGAGAAACCTGTGTCGTCGATCACGCCAGATCGTCGCAACTCGACGTCATGTGCGGCCACAATGAGCCAGAGACTGGTCCAAACGTCGACCAAGCGCTTCCCAGATTCGTTGTCAGGACTCGGTGGACGACCCTGGACACGCTGATCGGGCGCACTTCCGATGTAACCAAGCATATTTTGTCGAGCAGCACTGTCAGTCATCGAGAGCTTCACCCGTCGGATCGCGCGATATAGCTGAGGATTCGGTGGCTCAGGAGGAGCGCGTTGGAAGTCGTCGTGTGGAGAGGCTACGTCACTTCGCCACGGCCCGAGTCTGAGTCTTCAACCCTCAGACTCGTCTCCAGTATGATGCCTATCTGCCGAGTTGCCGTGTCCGATCGGTTCGCAATGCAATATCGGCAACTGGTACTATGCACCACTAGAACACGCGTCAACACCATAGGGCTGGTAGTGATTTAGACAACGAAGCCGATTGTGCGTCGTTGTCCAACGGAGGGTGTTTCATGGCTGGTCTTACTCGATTGAATGCGCGCCTGGACCGGCGTCGACTGATTGTGACCTCCAGCGGCGCGGCGCTCGGCGCCGCGGTGCTCGGTAGAGGAGCCTACGTCTCGGCCCAGGATTCCGATGTGATCGCCACATTGGTGACCGATACCGCGGGAATTGGCGATCAGAACTTCAACGATCTTGCGAACGCCGGTGGCGTACTCGCCGCCGAAGATTTCGGGATCGACTGGCGAGTGCTGGAAAGTCAGACGCAGGCAGACTACGTATCCAACCTTACGCTCGCAATGGAACAAGGTCAGTTGACGGTTCCGAATGGTTTCCTCCTGATCGATGCCGTGGCCGAGGTCGCGCCGCAGTTTCCCGACAAGTTCATTGTCTTCATCGATGCCGTAGACGAAAATCCGAATGTCCAGTCTGTGATTTTCAAGGAGCATGAAGGTGGTTTCCTGGGCGGCATCCTGGCAGCGCTCGTGACTCAAACCGGTGTGCTGGGCATTATGGGAGGCATTCGCGTCCCTCCCGTGGAGCGATACGAAGTAGGATTCATTGCCGGGGCCCGCACAATCAATCCGGACATTGAAGTTCTCATCTCCTACGCCGACAGTTTCGAAGATCCGGCGCTTGGTCAGGAACTCACGCTTGCGCAGTTCAATAACGGCGCCGACATAGTCATGCCCATTGCGGGCCGAACCGGTGTTGGGAGTTTCGACGCCGCCATCGAGCGCGATGAGGATGTCTGGGTGCTTGCCGCCGATACGGATCAGTCGCACCTGGGGCCCGAGGTCCAACTCGCGTACATCAAGAAGGGTGTCGATGAGGCCGTGTACCAGGGTTGCGAGCAGGTCGTCAATGGCACGTTCGAGCCGGGCATTCGTGACCTTGGCCTGGCCGAAGCTGGCATGGACCTCCTTGGATTCCATGCCAGCGTGGATCAGGGAATAATCGATGCCATAGCGTCCTACAAGCAGGCGATCATCGATGGCATGATCATGGTTCCAGTCGACGACGATGCGTTGGCGGCCTTCGAGCCGATCGTGTTGGACGTGGCAGCTACCCCGGAAGCGACTCCAGAAGCGACTCCAGCGTCCTAGACGTTGCCCAGGCCGTCCTTCTTTCGGCCAAGGCAGAACGGGAACGGAGAGGATATGTCCTCTCCGTTCCTGATTGGTGAATCTGCCCGATGACAGACCTCCAATCCACCACCTCGCAAACGCCAGACGCTGTCGTAATGCGGAATGTGGTGAAACGGTTTCCGGGTGTTGTCGCCAACGATGGGGTCAACTTCACAGTCCGGGCCGGCGAGATTCACGCGCTGCTCGGCGAAAACGGCGCCGGCAAATCAACCCTTATGAATCTCCTTTTCGGGCTCTACAATCCCGACGAGGGCGAAATTCTGATAAACGGCGATCCGGTTCACTTTCACAACACGCGACAGGCAGTCGACGCCGGATTGGGTATGGTGCATCAGCATTTCATGCTCATACCCACGTTCACTGTGGCCGAAAATGTGATCCTTGGCAACGAGGGACCGGATGCGGTGCTGGATCGCGAGGCCGCCTCCAAACGTGTGGGCGAGTTGGCCTCGGAGTTCGGGCTCAACCTCGATCCCCACGCCACGGTCGGTGATTTGCCAGTTGGCGCTCAGCAACGAGTCGAAATTTTGCGAGCGCTGTACCAGGGCAGCCGGATCCTGATCCTCGACGAACCGACCGCGTTGCTCACGCCTCAGGAAATCGACGACCTCCACGCTATCCTGCGACGCCTCAAGGATGACGGCGGCACGATCATCTTCATCACCCACAAGTTACGGGAAGTTGCCAACTTCAGCGATCGCGTCACCGTAATTCGCCGCGGGAAAACCATCGGCGCCCGAATCACAAGCGAAACGACCTCACCGGAACTCGCCGAGTTGATGGTTGGGCGATCGGTGCTCCTGCGCGTTGATCGTCCGGTCGCGACGCCGGGCGAAGTCATCCTCGAAGGGTCCAGTCTCGTCTGCACGGGAAACCGGCGCGCGGAAACACTAAACGTTGCATCGATCGAACTCCGGCGGGGCGAAATCCTCGGCGTTTGCGGCATCGAAGGAAACGGCCAATCAGAGTTGATCGAAATCCTGGCCGGGTTGCGGGCGCCCGATTCCGGAACGCTGACGATCAAGGGCAAGAACGTCATCGGCGAAAACGCGACCGGTTTCCGCCGCGCCGGTGTGTCGTATATCCCGGAGGATCGGCATGGCCGGGGATTGGTGCTCGATTTCCCGCTATGGGAAAACACGTTGCTTGGCAACACCGAACGCAACGGGTTTACGCGAGGGGGTTGGATCAGATCCGGCTGGATTCGCAAACTTACCACCTCGCTGATGTCGAAGTTCGACGTCCGCGCGCCATCGGCCAACACATCGGCGCGGTCGCTTTCCGGTGGCAATCAGCAGAAGTTGATCATCGCCCGCGAGCTCCAGCGCCATCCCGATATCGTGCTGGCAATCCAGCCGACGCGAGGGTTGGATGTCGGCGCAATCGAGTTTGTGCACCGCGGTTTGGTGGAAACCCGCGACCAGGACAAGGCAGTGCTGCTCCTCTCCTTCGACCTCGACGAAGTCATGGACCTCAGTGACCGGATTGTGGTGCTGAGCGAAGGTCGGATTGTCGGCGAGTTTGCGGGCAGCAATGCGGATCGCGCCCAACTTGGACTCCTCATGGGCGGGCGAGCCACCGCGACGACGCAGGCGACTGGCTGATGTCGACTTACGTTCTTCTCCGCGGCCGGAGCGACGCTCGATGACCATTCGACCCGGAAGCGCGATCGTCAACGCCGCGGGCTCTGTCGTAGCGGTCCTTGTTGCCCTGCTGCTTGGCGCGGTTGTGATCATGGTGTCTGGACACGACCCGTGGGATGCCTATCGCTCGCTCGCGGAGGGAGCGCTCGGCTCCCGACGGGGCCGGGCGGAATCGCTTGTCTACGCCGCGCCACTGATTCTCGGTGGACTCGCATTTGCGATCGCCGCCAGAGCAGGCATGTTCAACATCGGGATCGAAGGGCAACTGGTGATCGGCGGTTTCGTCGCCGCGCTCGTCGGCGCCACCGATTGGAACCTTCCGACAGCTGTGCATCTGCCGCTGGCAGTGCTTGCGGCCGCGATCGCGGGTGGAATCTGGGGATTCATCCCCGGCGCCATGAAAGCCGCAACCGGGGCGCATGAAGTGATCACAACGATCATGCTCAACTACCTGGCCTTCCGTCTGATCACCTACTCGATCCAGAAACGGGAAGATTGGCTTCCGGTCGATCCGGCGGTCCAGGGCACGGAGCGCGTACTCGATACCGCCCGCCTCCCGGTCATCCTCGATCTTACTCGCCTTCACGCCGGGGTGGTCATCGCCCTGGTTGCGGCCGTAGTGATCTGGTTTGTGCTCTTTCACACCACCTTTGGATACAAGGTCCGCACCGTCGGGCTCTCCCACGGCGCGGCCCGGTACGGTGGTATCCGCTGGGGATTGACGATCGCGATTTCGATGACCCTGGCTGGAGCGATCGCCGGTCTGGCCGGCGCCGGAGAATCGCTTGGATTGCACGGGCGACACAGCGCGACACCACCAGGACTGGGTTTCACGGCGATAGCGGTCGGACTGGTTGGCCGCAATCACCCGATAGGTGTCATATTCTCCGGGTTGCTGTTTGGGATACTGAGCGCCGGGGCGCCAACCATGCAGGCCAACGCCGGCGTGAGCAAGGAAATCGTGCTCGTGTTGCAAGGGCTGGTTATTTTGGCCGTGGCGGCGTTCGAGGCGATGAATCGCTTACCCGCGTTCCGCAAAGTTGCATTGCCGCCACCGCCGTCGAGAGGAAATCCTGGGCGAGATTTGAGCGAGCCTGGAGAACTCATTTCTCGCCGAACACCGCCAGTAGGCTAGAGGGACACCCGTGAGCGATTTCTTCACTGTGGCGCTGTTGACCGCCACCCTCCGCATGGCAACTCCACTGGTCTTCGCGGCGATGGGCGGGTTGCTCTCCGAGCGTTCGGGTGTGATCAATATCGCGCTCGAAGGAATGATGCTCACCGGTGCGTTCTTCGCCGTGGCGGGCACGCACTGGACGGGCACGCCATGGCTCGGGTTGGTCGTCGGGGTCGCCGCCGCGTCCGTCGCCGGTTGCATTCACGCCTTTTGGTGCATCACCTTGCGGGGAAATCAGATCGTGGCGGGGACAGCGATCAACCTGATCGCCGCCGGTCTCACCGCATTCCTGATTCAGATTATCTGGGGGAGGGCTGGCGGCAGCGATTCGGTAAGCAAGATGCCAGATCTGTTCGGTCGTGTGAACATCCTGATCGTAGGCGCCTTCGTCATCACGCCACTGGTTCACTTCTACCTGTTTCGCACGAAGCAAGGATTGCACACCATGGCATCCGGCGAAAGTCCACAGGCCGCTGAAAGCGTCGGCATCAATGTCACGCGAAACCGGTATCTTGCGGTGGTCGCCAGCGGCGCGCTTGCGGGGTGCGGCGGCGCATTCCTCTCGATCGCCAATCTGTCGTACTTCACCCTGGACATGACCGCCGGGCGCGGGTTCATCGCCTTGGCGGCAGTGATATTCGGAGGCTGGAATCCGTTTGGGGCCGCCGCCGCGTCCCTGCTGTTCGGTGCTGCGCAGGCGGTCCAGATTCAGGCCCAGGCCACGTCAGGGTTCCCAATCTCGACTGACCTGCTCGTGGCCCTTCCTTACTTGCTGACCCTGATCGCGGTCACTGGTCTCGTTCGCAATTCGCCGGCGCCGGCGGGGCTCGGCAAACACGCCAGCGCCCACTAGCCTGGATCACTCATGAACACCGTTTCCAGTTGGATTCAACCGCACCGCGCTCCCCATCCGGGTCGGTCCCTACTGCCCGGGGGTTCGTCTCAGATGGATAGCGCATGCCCACGGCTCTCTGTGAACGGGCCGCGCTGTGCGCAAGCGCATGGCTGCGCTTCTTGGGCGCCGGCCTGCCATGATCCTGATCGCAGCCGAAGGCTCGCTCCGAACGCAATCGAATGGGTCGAATCGACGTCCCTGATTGGCCGGCATGATCCCGCCTCACCCTACGAACGTCGGGCGACCGGCAGCCGGAACCGACCTTGGTCAATGACCCGGTCCAAACTCATTGGAATATCGAAGCAAAAGTCCATTCCCGTCAACTGCCGCGTGGTGTAAAGTCGTAGGATACGGCGTGACGACAATCAGAGCGGCAATGACCGGCTGGGGAGAGATAAGTCGAAGTCGAGACGAAAAAGAGGTGATCGTCTCATCAATCTACCCAGGAAGTCATCCGCGACTCTGGAACGATCGCTCAGGTCAGTGGAGATCATCATGCCATGCGTGGATCATTGGCGCGATTGACGTGCGTTCACCTGCTTTTTGGGACCCCTCCCGCAAGAACCTCGAACAACCTGGACACACATTGAAGTCAGGGTAATACATATGTCTGAATTGATTCGCGTCATTGTCGTTGAGAGAGAACCCCTCTTTCGTCACGGCCTCGTCTCGGTCCTGGAATCGATCGATGGTTTCGAAGTGGCCGGGAGCGCAGACACAGTGGAGTCCGCCTATCGACTGGCCGACGACGCCTCACCAGTGGTCGCCCTGGTTGGGACGACGCTGACTGCCGCCCCCGGTCTGGAGTTCGCGGCCGAGATGCGACGTCGCTATCCAGCCATCGCCACAATTGTGATTGCGGCCCACGAAAGCGACGATGAGTTGTTCTCCGCGATTCGCGCGGGAGCCGCCGCCTATTCCGGTCGCGACATTAGCGAAGCCACACTCCGGGAACTGGTGACACGATCGGCCACCGGAGAGTACGTCATTAACGAGCAACTCTTGAGCAAGCCGTACGTAGCCGCTCGAGTCCTCGACCAGTTTCGAACCAACACCACCGCCGATGCCGCCTTGAGTCACGCCCTGATGCCCTTGACCGACCGCGAGCTCGAGATCCTCCGAAAGGTGAGCGATGGTATGACCAATGCCGAAATCGGCTATGCGCTCGGCATTAGTGCCCAAACGGTCAAGAACCATGTGACATCGATCTTGCGAAAACTGGCGGTCAACGATCGAACCCAGGCCGTCGTCACTGCCCTGCGCCGGGGCTGGCTCTCGATTGAAGCAGAATTCGATGTCGAGACTGGCGCCGCCGGCGTCACATCCACGCCCACCAGTCGACTGGGAACCTCGCGCCAATCCTGAACGACCAAAGCCGCCCGCGCGGGAGAATCCCGCCAAGCGGTCATTGACCGCTTGTGCCCCAGCACTGAGAATGTGGTCATAGCGTTCCGACTCGCAGACGACACGAGCGCGGCCCATCACTACGACCCACTGGATTAGCAAGACACGGGAGAGTTCCTCGCATGGTCATGAGCAGAATGGTCGGCGCCTCGGTCCGCCGCAAGGAAGACCCTCGTCTCATTACCGGAAGTTCGACCTATGTCGACGATGTACAGCTCCCTGGCATCCTCCACGCCGCGTTCGTGCGAAGTCCTTACCCGCATGGCGTCCTCAACGGCGTCGATGTTTCAGCAGCCGAATCTGCGCCAGGCGTAGTTGCGATCGTCACCGGCGATAATCTACACCAGTACCTCGCCAACGCCGACACCAGCTCCCGAGGTGAGGATAGCGGCGAGGAAGATACAGGCGAGAGCGAAGAAGATGCCGCCGATGCCATACCCGTCCCGGCAATTCGGCCGCTGGCCTCGGGAAAGGTCCGCTTCGTTGGCGAGGCCATTGCGATGGTGATTGCCGCAACTCGCGCCCAGGCAGTCGACGCTACGGAACTTGTCGAGCTCGACATCGATCCGCTCGACGCGGTAACGGATGTGTTCGCGGCATCGGTTGACGGCTCCCCGCTCGTTTACGACGAAGTGGCCAACAACGTCGGCGCTGTCGTCGGCGGCAAACGCGGTGGCGATGTTGACGCCGCTTTCGCGTCCGCTCCGTTCACCGCTCACGCACGCATCCGCAGCCAGCGCCTCAGCGCGGTTCCTATCGAGCCACGGGCAGTGCTCGCCGCGGCAGACCCGATCACCAGGGGCGTGACATTCTGGACATCGACCCAAGCTCCGCATTGGAATCGGAACGAGGTCGCCGACGCGCTCGGTCTCAAGCAGAACCAGGTGCGGTGCATCGCACCCGAGGTCGGCGGAGGGTTTGGCCAAAAGATCGGCGCCTACCCCGAGGACTTTCTCGTCACCGGCGCCGCGTACAAACTCCGGCGACCCGTGAAGTGGACTGAAACACGCTCCGAGAACTTTCTGGGAAGCGCCCACGGCCGCAACCAATGGGCCGATATCGAAGCCGCCGCGGACGAAACCGGCAAGATTCTGGCGCTCCGGGCACGGATTACCGCTGATGCCGGGGCGCTTCCGAAGGGTCTCGGACTCGCGGCATCGACCTGGATGATGTCGACCGGCTGCTACGACATTCCGGCGCTGGATTACGTGTGCACGACGGTCTACACCAACACGGGAGCCAATCACGCCTATCGAGGCGCTGGGCGTCCCGAAGCCGCCTACTACATCGAGCGCATCATCGACCTGGTGGCCGATGCCACCGGAATCGATCCGATTGAGGTGCGCCGTGTGAACTTCATCCAGGCCGATCGGTTCCCATTCGATACCCTCAGTGGTCTGCAATACGATTCCGGTGATTATGACAAGGCATTGAACAAGGCGCTCGACATTGTCGATTACCAGGCGCTTCGGCGGGAACAGGCAACCCTGCGCGAACAAGGCCGGTATGTCGGAATCGGGCTTTCGACCTATGTCGAAATATGCGGGTTCGGACCATACGAGAGTTCAACCGTCCGCGTCGAGCCAAGTGGCGCGGTCACAATCTTTACTGGCATTTCGCCCCACGGCCAGGGTCAGGAAACGACATTCGCCCAACTCGCCTCCGACAACATCGGGGCCGACTTCGATGATGTCGTGGTTCAGCATGGCGACACCGGCAACACTCCCCAAGGCAATGGCACGATGGGTAGCCGAGGTCTTGCGGTCGGCGGAGCGGCGGTGATGCTTTCGCTCGACAAGATCAGGGACAAGGCGCGCCAGATCGCGGCCCACATCCTTGAAGCCTTAGTGGAGGACGTCGAGTTGGAAGATGGCGTCTACCGCGTGCAAGGTGTTCCGACGCGATCCGTCACGCTGGCGGACATTGCCGGGGCCGCGTACGGCGGCGACCTCCCTGACGAATTCGATGCTGGTCTCGAATCGACTGACTTTTTCCGGCCATCCGGAACGACATTTCCTTTTGGCACGCACATCGCCGTAGTCGAGGTCCTGCCAGAAACCGGTGAGATCAGGTTCCTGCGATACGTCGCCGTGGACGATTGTGGAAAGATCATCAGCCCGATGCTGGTCACGGGGCAGGTACACGGTGGTCTCGCCCAGGGCATCGGGCAGGCGCTATTCGAGGAAGTGCACTATGACGAGTCTGGCGAGCTGATTAGCGGCACGCTCAACGACTACGTGGCGCCGCGCGCTCATCACTTCCCGGAGTTCGAGTCGCATCACACGGAAACTCCAACCTATATCAATCAAATGGGCGCCAAGGGGATCGGCGAGGCGGCTACTATCGGGGCCACGCCCGCCACGGTCAATGCCGTGATCGATGCCCTCGAGCCCTGGGGAATCACACATCTCAACACGCCCTTCACCCCACAGCGGGTCTGGGACGCCATTCAGGCGGCACACCAATCGCCCACCGCCGCCGACTAGCGCGCAATGTAGGGAACCTGCGCAACCAGATTTCCTGGGAGCGGACCACGATCGACTTTGACGGCAGGTCTCCCGGTCAGGCAGAGTTGATTCGGGAACGCGCCTCGAGCGAAGTCGAATGGGTCGGCCCGGGTTTTAACAATTTCTCAATCGTTCACATGGTGAGGATTGCAGTCGCTTCCTTTTCGTCCCGTTGGCTGTTCACGGCCGCTCAAATAGTGCGCTGTACGCTGTCTCTTCATGCTCGAACCAGCGGCTCTGCTCATCCAACGCCTTGCGCACCTCAACGACCGCTTCCCTAACCCGATTCGGCGCGGTGCCGCCCGGGATGTCGCGAAGGGAAACGCTCTCAAGTGCGGAGAGCGGTGGTTTGTGTTCGCCAAAGAGCGGGTGAATCGCTTTCCAGTTTTCATCCGTGAGGTCGGCCAAGGTCTTGCCCTCGGCAATGCACGCTCCCACAAGCCGGCCGACAACTCCGTGAGCGTCGCGAAATGGAACACCATTCCTCGCGAGCAAATCGGCGGCGTCGGTGGCAAGCGTGAAATCGGCGATTGCCGCCGCGGCCATGCGCTCGGTGTTGAACGTTGTGGTCCTGATCATGGCTGGGAAGATGTCGAGCAGGGCAACTACGGTGTCAACCGCATCGAAGACGCTCTCCTTGTCCTCCTGCATGTCCTTGTTGTACGCCAGCGGCAGCCCCTTCAGGGTCGTCAACAGCGCCATCAGATCGCCAAACACGCGACCTGATTTCCCACGTCCGAGTTCGGCGATGTCGGCATTCTTTTTCTGGGGCATGATCGAACTCCCGGTCGAGAATGCGTCCGAAAGTTCGATGAACCGGAACTCGGCGGACGACCACAGGATGAGTTCTTCGCTCAAACGCGACACGTGAAGTGCGATCGTGGCGCAGGCGAACAGCGTGTCGAGCGCAAAGTCGCGATCGGCAACGGCGTCGAGGCTGTTGGCGCTGATCCCGGCGAATCCGAGATCCGCCGCGACCGATTCACGGTCGAGCGGAAACGACGTCCCGGCCAGGGCGCCTGACCCGAGGACCAGGACATCCGTGCGACGATGGGCACTGCGCACCCGATCGAGATCGCGCAACGACATCTCGACGTAGGCAAGCAGGTGATGCCCCAGCAACACCGGTTGCGCCCGTTGCAAATGGGTATACCCCGGCATCACCACATCCGGATTGGCATCGGCAACATCGACCAATGCGGTGGCAAACCCGAGGAGTCCATGGCCGATCTCGACCAACGCGCACTTGGTCCAAAATCGGAAGTCGTTGGCAACCTGGTCGTTGCGACTGCGACCAGTGTGCAATTTTCCGGTGATCGAACCGATTAATGTTCGCAATCGACGCTCGACACCGGTATGCACGTCTTCGTCGGCAAGGGTCAATCGAAACTCGTTCCGATCCGCTTCGGCAAGCACGTCCCACAGGCCCGCCTCGATCATGGCCGATTCGTCCGCGGTGACGATCTCCTGGCGACCAAGCATCCGGACGTGGGCGATCGACCCGCGGATGTCTTGACGGACCATCCGAATGTCAAAGCGGACCGATGCATTCAACGCCTCGAGGCGACTATCCATCGCCTCTGCGAACCGGCCTCCCCACGCTCTCGACGAACCAACGGGATCGCTCATGTTAGGGCACTCCATTCCAGGTTTGAAGGACAAGATCATTAGGTCAATGGATCCGTCGGACCCGGAGATACAATGGAGAATTCCGACTATTGGACGAACGGATTCTATCCTGTTCGCAGGTAGCGCGTAGATGTGAGCGTCGCTCTCCCGGCAACTCACCTGGTCTATACTCTCGAATAGCACACGTGTTCGTATCAGTGATTCCATTTGGACGGCCACTCCGAGATGTCAAACGCCGTAACCACTCCTACCAAAAGCCAGCCTGGGCGACTTGTCGACCAGGTGAACGAACTCAAGCTTTCAATGTCTCGCCAACGCATTCTAGTCACCGACATGAGCCGGGCGGGGACGCTGGAATCAGGGATCGGCACAGACGCTCACGGCGAGGTTGGCACAGAAGCGATCGATGCGCCGATTGTGCTCGATCGCCTTGAGGGCAAGATTGCCGGTCGTAAACTGGAGGCGGCACAAGCGGGCGCCTCCCGGTTTCGATACTTCCTCGACGGCTGCCAGAAGACCATTCCAATCTGCCGAATTGGCATTACGCCGGTGGTGGTCGCGCTCTCAGCGGTGGGGATTCTGCAGCGCGGTCCTGGCGGGCAAGGTTCGCTCCTGTCCGGCACGCTCCATGTCAACCAAACGTGGATTGCGCCCCGAGAGACAGGGCATCCGGACCTTGACCGACTCATCCAGGAAATCGCGGACCGGGGTGGATCGGTGATCGACCCCTTCGTCGATCGAGGCGGCTTGCGCGTCGACAACTACATTGCATTGTCGGGGAACTACGCCAAGATGCTTTCGTATGCCTTCGACATGGCAGGGCGGATTCGAGGTCAACAGGAAGAGGACATCCTCGAAACCTGGCAAGCCACAGATGCCATGGATCATCCGGATGACTGGATCGTCGTCGACGGACGCTTGCGCTCTGGCGTCAAGAACGGTGTCGGACTGGTCAAGGAGTTGCAGACCCAGCATCTGGTCGGGGACGAGGCGCTTGCTTTGTTCGATTTGCCTCAAGGCTATCGCACCTCTGCGTTCCGTTACATCAGCAGTTCTCGGCAATCAGACCCGCGGGGCGGGACGGACACATCGGAAAACCGGACGATGTGGTACATGCGTTTTTGGAACGCGACGGGTATGGATGCCCGGCATTCGCTGGTACGGATCGAAGCGCCGCATCACATCGAATCGACCGAGCAAATCGACGAACTCTCCGGCTGGATACTCTCTGAACGACTACCCCGCGCGACCGATGACCCGCGCTGGCCAACCATGCTTTATCCGATCTACTATCTGGAGCGCATCCTCAAGCGACGTCTCGCCCAAATCACGGCTGGCTGGCCATCCGCTTAGTGCCGACAAAACAGGAAAGCGCCCAATGCACCATCTCATGAACGCAACCTTATCCCCAGATGGAGTTGACGACCCTACCGACCGCGTTTGGCGCCGTGAGCAGTTCCAGGACCTTCTTGACATCGCCACCGGCGAAATCGGCCGGGTTGTCAGCAGCGAAAAGGAGCCGGCGGGGGCGCACCAGTACTTCTTCTGGGCGGCCGACGATGCCCTCACTCTCGATGTCGGCCACATCGTTGTCGCCTTTTCCGAGGAAGCGGCGGTGATCGGCGTCGTCGACGAGCCACGGCGATATTCGGATTTGCGCACGTTCCTCGACGACTACTTCGACCGGCATGTCGAGATCGCGCTCGACGCCGACACACCCACCCAGCGGCCGGAAATCCTCGTCTACACGGTCAAGGTGCTGTCCAGCCAGCATCGACGTCCCGATGTCCAGTCGCAACGACCCGTGATCAACGGTCCGGTGTACTTCGCGACCCAGGACGCGATCGAATTCGCACTGGGAACCCACGATTTCAGCGGCGCCAGGGTGCCGGCGCTGATGCACACCAATGGCAACCATGTCCGAAATGCAGAGGGCGCGATCGAAACGGACGAGCGCGGGCTCCCCAAGTTTCAGCGCACACCTCTCTACCTTGACGAGGACTACCTCGTCGGGCCCGAAGCCGGACATGCCAATTGGACCGGTCAATCGGGTCTGGCAACGAAGACCAGCCACGCGCTGTTCCTGATCAGTTCGGTATTCCAGACCATCCAGGGCAAGGGCAAATCGGTTGCGGCGATCATGTTCAACGTCAAGGGTCCGGATTTGTTGTGGCTGGATAAACCCGCCCAACCGGGTGCGGAAATGGAGGGCGCCTACGCAGCCGCTGATTCCAAGGTGCTGGATGAAGCCGACCTGGAAGCATACGAGGCGTTCGGAATTGACCCAAAGCCGTTCGACAACATGCGCATCTTCGCTCCGTTTCGTCTGGGTCATGGCCCGAAGCTCAATCCCCAGGGCGTCGCCGACCTCTCAACCTTCTCCGACTACCGCTCGCTCAACACGGAGCGCAACGCGCGCGGTGAAACTGACAACGTCTTCCCGATCCTCTGGTCATTGGAATCCGCACTCATTCGCCCAACCAAAATCTTCGAATTCAACGACCTGGACGACAAGTTGATGGGGTTCATCTACGAACTCCGGGAGCAGAAAGTCACCTCCCTGGAACAATTGCAGAAGAAATTTTCGGAAATCTCGGCCTACTTTGAATCGGAAGAACACGCCCGCGACGACTCCTGGAACGGCCATCACAAGGCCACCATCCGAAAGGCCCAGAACCGGTTCAAGGGCCTGAAGGAAAAGATGGGTGGCTTGCTCTCCGACGGCGTCGTCAATTACGGAAATCTGCCGCGGCATGATGCCCCGTTCGCCGCCACTGAACTTCGGGTCGTCGACATTTCATCATGCAACACAGTGGCCCAGGAACTTATCGTCAGCTCCACCGTCAACAAGATCTGGAACCTCGCCGAGAAGGGAGAGATGGGTGTCGACAAACTCATCATCTTCGTCGACGAACTCAACAAGTACGCCCCGGCGGGCGGCGAAAGTGGTTTGCGCGACACCCTGGTCGACATCGCGGCGCGCGGCCGGCACCTTAACGTGGTGCTGCTTGGCGCCCAGCAATTCCGGTCCAAGGTAGACAGCGAAATCCTGGGTAACTGCGGTACCTCCTTCTACGGGCGCATAGGTGACGAGGAAATCATTAATTCGGCCTATCGTTCGATCTCGGAAACTGCCAGGCAGGAACTGCTCGGTCTGCGAAAAGGTCGCATGCTTGTGAGACATGCTCACTTTAGGGCGCCGCTTTTCGGCACGTTTCCCTTGCCGCCCACGATTCAGGGAACCAGTGGCCAGCGCATTTTCAACAGCGCTGGGAAACCTTATGATCCATGCACAGGTCTGTTCCGCTCGCTCAAGAGACTAATGGGGGAATCGGCGCCCCGTCTCGAAACGGTGAGGGCAGAGGCCGCGGGGCTCGATAGCGAGGCGATCGACAAGCTCCGACGCGAATTGGATCGCCGTTACGTTGGCACGGTCACCTCGCTCGGCGCCAATCCGTGGAAAGCCGCCCAAAGGGAGCTGCGCTCGGCTGTGGAAATGAAATCGTATTCATGAGTGATTCGATCCTGATCGCCCATTTCTCCGACACGCACCTCGGTTACCGCGCCTACAGCAAGGTCGATCCTGATTCTGGCCGCAACCAGCGCACCGTCGATGTCGACAATGCGTACGCAATGGTGATTGACGACATACTGGACCGCAAGGTTGATGCCGTGATTCACGGAGGCGATGTCTTTCATCACTCCCGGCCGACCTGGCAATCATTGCGCCACTTCATCCGCCAGATGCGGCGACTCGAACAGGCCGGGATACCAACCCTGGTTATCGCCGGCAATCACGACACCCCACGCATTCGCACCGGTGGTTCGGCCTACAGCGTGCTGGAGCTGGCTCTGCCGGATATCCGCTTCGTCTGCGACTACGCGGATGTTCACGACCTCACGACCTTCGCCGCTCACAATCTTCACGTTCAGGCGATTCCGCACGGCGCACTCACCAATCCGGACCCAATCTTCCCCCGCGCGGTTGACGGCAAACGCAACGTGCAGGTCACTCACGGCGTAGCATCCGGTATCCTGGCGCCCGGTCTGCAATCGGAACCCGGAGAGCGGGAACTCGATTCCAATCTGTTCGATCCTGGTTTTGACTATATCGCACTTGGGCACGTGCATCAGGCTCAGCGGGCCAGGGACAATGCATGGTATTCGGGATCGACCGAACGTTTCGGTTGGGGCGACTCTCATGCTGAACCTGGATACAACCTGGTCGAACTATCCGAACCCGGCGCGCCACCAGCGGTGACGCATGTCACGATCCCTGCCCGTCCAATGATCACGCTCAAACCCGTGTATGGCGAAGGCAAGCAAGCACGGGACATCGCCGACTCCGTGCTCGATCAGTTGAAGACGATCGACGACGACACGGCGATGACCCGAGTCGAATTCCGCAACGTCGATCGACCGACCCGCCGCCAGGCGCAGAGCCTGCTTAAGCGTGAAGCCGATCGGTTCACCTGGCGCCTGGATATCGCGCCAGAACGCGCCATGTTCCTGATCGATGGCGGCGCCGATGCGCTCGACGACTCGTCGCTCGACCTCCAAACACTGTTCACCGAGTTCGTGGCTTCGCGCACGGGCACGTATTCGAACAATGCGTTTGCAACCATGCTGCTCGAGCGCGGCGGCAAGGCGCTTGCGGACGCCCTCGTTGAAGAAGAACGCGTGATGCCAGAAGATGACACTCTCGCATGATCCTGACCCGCATCAAACTCGAGAACTACAAGCAGTATCAGGGAAGTCACGAGATCGAAGTTCCCACCCAGGCAACCATCGGCGTAGTCGGCGAAAACGGAACCGGTAAAACCACCCTGTTCGAGGCCATTGAATGGTGCCTCTATAGTCCAAGAAGCATCTCGCCAAATGACGTGCGTCCGCGAGTGTTTACCGGACATACCACGGTGACGGTCCATCTCGAATCGGCCGACGCAACCCAACACTTCATCGTGGAAAGGGTGCTCAAACGCACTCCTTCGGCAACAATTTTTCGGGTTGACAGTACTGGCGAGGTCGTGCCGATTGTGCAAGGACCACGTCAAGTCAGCGATTACGTAGCAACAAAACTGATCGGCCTGAGCCACACCGCGTTCACGGCAACCTTCTTCACACGGCAGAAGGAACTCCACCTGTTTGGCGACGAGACGCCCGGGAAGCGCCGGCAGGAAGTCGGACGGTTGTTGGGGCTCGAAACGATCCGCATTGCCCAACGAGGGATCATTGGCGAGCGCTCGAAGGCGGCGGCCGACGCTCGGGCTATGACCGCGCAGTACGAGCGAGAGTCGGAAGGACGCGATTTCGCAACCGAGCTGGGCGCCGCGGTTCTGATCATTGGCGACCACACGAACCAACTGACTGCCGACGCAGAAGCGATCGCGATATCCGAACGCGCCCGCTTCGAAGCTGAGGCGAAGGCAACGGAGGCACAGACGCGCCGCGACCAGGACACAGGATTTGGACAACAACTTGAGCGGCGCCAGCGGGAACGGCAATCGATTGAGCAGCGCCTGTCGCAAGTTGTATCGGATCTTGAACGGCTCGATTCGCGGGAACACGAGCGGTCGAAGTTGGCGCCAATCGCCGCCAGGCTCGATGCGCTGCGGCATAGCATTGCCGATCAGGACCAGGAACGAACACGGTTCGAGCACCGGAACGAGCTCGACCGCCAGCTTAGGGACGGCGCGCAGCGGCTGCGCGAACTCAACGGCACGATTCGTGAAGTCGTGAACCAGGTTCGCCTCACAGTCCCGATCGAAGAGTGGACCTGGTCAACCGACGACCGTTGCGGCTCCGCCTCGGATGTGCGGCGACTGCTGGATGTCGTCGAACGGTTGGATCTCACCGGCGCCGAGCAACGAGAGCGAAGTTACCGGGAAGCACGCAAGTTCGCCGATGAACTGGGATCGGCAGCGACAACGCTGGCGCGGTTTGTAGCCACCCGGGAGGAGTTGGACAAGGAAGAACAAGACCTGCTCGTCGACGGAGATCCCAAACGCAAAATTCCGATGTTGGAGCAGGAACGTGACCGCCTCCAGCACGATCGCACGACTCTCCATGCCAAGCGCACAACTCTTGAAGATGATCTGGACAAAGCCCGAATCATTCTCGGAAATCTCGAGAGGAAGGACTTTGGTGACGATTGTCCTACCTGCGGGCGGCCGTTCTCGGAAGACGATGTCGTCGTCGTTGCCGCCGCGATGCGCGAGCGCATGGACTCATTGACTACGCGCATCAATCTGCTCAATCGCGACGGAGGCGAAATCGACCATCAACTTGGATCCGTCGAAACGAGGCGGGCGGTGATCTTCGCTGAGATCGAACGCCTCGAGAATCTTCGGCAGCGCCTTCACAAGAGTGTGAGCTACCTTGACGGACAACAGGAGACAGTCGTCAAGGCGCAACGCGGCCTCGCCTTGTCTCTGGCAGCCGCAACACTCAATGACCCGCCGACGGCGGCGGAAGTCTCTCGTGCCGAAGCAATCACTCGGGAAATGCGCCAGCTTGTCAGCACTCGCTCAACCCTGAACATGGCGCTCAATTCATTCGAGGCGTCAGAGGGCCAGATCAGGAGCGCGACGAACGAACAAGATCGTCTCGGAGAGATCACATTCGATCCTGAAGCATTTCGTCATATGACAGCTGACTTTCAAGCGGCAGACCGTGCCCAGAGCGCGATCGCTCAAATTGAGCCTGACATCGCTCGCCGTCCAGAACTTGAATCGGAACGGGTAGCGGCGACGCAGCGCATCGGTGGCCTCGACCAAATGGTTGCCGACCTCACGGAACAGCGAGCGGCATTGAGTTTCGACCCCGAGGAATTGTTGGCCGCCCAATCTGGTCTTGGAGCCGCCCGCGAACATGAACGCTCCACCGTGGAACGATTCCATCGAAGCCAGACTGCCCTTCGAGAATCGGAGCTACGACGCGATGCTGTCGTTATGGAGCAGGAGCGTCTCGAACGCCTGGCCAAGGCGGCAGACGCGAGGCGCGCGGAGGCCGATAACCTGGACCTGATCGCCAAGGAGTTCACGGAATTTGAGCGGTACGCCGCCGGTCGAAAGCGACCTGTGCTTGCGGAATACACCAGCCACCTCGTCAGCAACGTCACCGACGGCAAATACGACCGGGTCGATTTCGACCAGGATTTCGGGATCATCGTGTTCGACGGCGACGACGCCGAAAGCTCCTACGCGGTAGACACTTTCTCTGGCGGAGAACGGGACGCGATCACGTTGGCGGCGCGGATCGCGCTCTCCCAAATGATCGGCCATGAGGCTGCCCATCCACCTGGGTTTCTCGTCCTGGACGAGGTCTTTGGTTCGCTCGATACCGACCGACGGGCCCACTTGCTCGATCTGCTGGGATCGATTTCCAGCACCTTTGAGGAACTCAAACAGGTCTTCATCATCAGTCATGTCGATGATGTCCGCACATCCCCCGCGTTGGACGAATTGTGGCGGGTCGAGGAAACTGCCGACGGTTCAAGCATGGTGACGATCCTTGGCCCCGGCGCCGACATCGACTCGCTGTAGAGAAGCCTAAGTCGTGTTTCGAACCCCCCAGTCCAGGAAATATGGCGCCAGTTCGAGCCCTCGAGAGATCTTTCCGGTATGCAACACCCTGCCCCAAGGTTTCTCCTGCGCCGGAATGACAATCATTGGGTTGACAACTTCCGGCTACAACAGCCCTCGATACGCGCCGCCGTCAACCTGGACGGTGGCGCCAGTCACATAGGAGGCGGCTGGCGATGCGAAGAATGCCACAACTCGCCCAAACTCCTCAGGTGTGCCGTGCCGTCCCATCGGGATCGCGTCGCCTTCACGTCTGATCACGTATTCGACATCTTCTCCGGTCCTGGATGCCTCCACTTCGGAGAGCGAGCGGATGCGATCCGTCAGAATCGAGCCGGGACAGATATTGTTGACGCGAATGTTCTCGCTGGCCAGTTCGAGCGCAAGCGAGCGGGCGAGTCCGATCACCGCGGTGCGGGCGGTGTTCGAGAGTACGAGAGTTGGGATCGGTTGCTTCACCGTAATCGAGACGATATTCGTTATGCTCCCACCGCCTTGGGACTTGAGGTGCGGAATGGCGGCCCGTGACATCCTCAAGGTGCTCATCAGGTTGAGGTTAATCGCATCGAGCCAAGGTTGATCCTCAGGAAATGCCGCGAACGTGCCTGCTGGCGGTCCACCGGCATTGCAGACGAGAATGTCCAACTTGCCGCGTTGTCGGACCGTTTCCTCAATCAGATCGTTGGATGCCTCTTCCTGTGAAAGATCACTGACAATCTCGATCACGTCACCGCCAGTCGACTCACGGATCTCCGCCGCGGTCGCCGCGAGTCGATCGACGTCCCGACCGTTCACGGTCACGAGCGCCCCCTCGCGGGCGAGACACAGTGCCGTAGCCTTGCCAAGTCCTTTGCTCGAGGCCGCGACGATCGCCACCTTGCCCGCCAAGTCAAGATCCATGCAATAACCCTTCCTGATCTATTCCAGTGTGAAGTCGCACGGTCCTACCCGTGCACAATTGGCGCCGCAACGCGATCGCGCCCTATCCTAGTTGGGGTGAGCGCCGGGCATTCGGTCATGCGTTCATTCTCCACACCTGACCAACATCCTCAAGCGAGGGGACACTTTGACCAGCGATACAGTCCGGATCGACACGGCGAGACCCAGGACGAAATCACGAAGCCGCGGGGCACGCTCAAGCATCGCTGAGGTGTGGACGTTTCCGGCGCTGGTGTGGGCCATCCACTGGGTCTTGACCCAGATTCCGGCGTCTCTCGCCTACCACTTCGGCGCGATCAAGACGTTCCGGGAATTCGGACCGGATTCCGGGGCATGGGGAGTTCATCTTCCTCCCCTGGAAGGATTGGCCGGTTGGTTGGTGGAACCGCTCCGCCACTGGGACGGCACCTGGTATGTGACGGTCGCGACCGAGGGTTACACCTCCGCGCATTCGGCCAACGCTGCCTTCTGGCCACTGTATCCGTGGCTGATGGAGCTGGGCGTCCAGCTTACAGGGTGGACACCGGAGACAATCGGGTACCTGATTTCGAATGTCGCGTTCTACTTCGCGCTTCATTTTCTTTTCCGCCTGGTCACACTCGATTTCAACCCAACTATCGCCCGGAGAACGCTCTGGGCGATCGCCTTGTTCCCGACTGCCTTCTTCTTCACGGCGGTCTATACGGAGTCACTGTTCCTGATGGTGGTGGCGGCGGCCCTGTTGTGCGCACGGCGCGGAGACTGGCTCCTCGCGGGACTGATCGGTTTGCTGGCGGCCCTGACGCGTTCGGCCGGTGTGATGCTCCTCGCTCCGTTCGGAGTTCTCTTTCTCCAGCAATTCGGCTGGTCGGTCCGCCGCTGGTTTCCAAACGCCGCCGCCGCCGCCTTGCCAGCGCTCGGCCCAGTGATTTTTGGCTGGCATCTCACCACCCGCAACCTGGGGTTCTTCGATTGGGCCGACCAGCAGTGGCAATGGAACCGTTTCTCGGCGACACCGTGGCGAACATTCGACTGCACGCTCAACGGCTGCACTGCCGATGTCCGCCAATTTGGCGCCACGCAACAGCTCGAAGTTCAACAGGTCGACTGGGGCTGGATCGGACAACTGCGAGACAACCTCAATTGGACCTTCATCACCTCAACTGAGTTCCGGTTCCGGTTCGGTGAGAGCCACGTGCTGGAACTGGTGGTGACTGTCTTGGCGATCGCACTTGTGGTGGTTGGCTTGCGGCTCGTGCCATTGTATTACACGGCGTTCGTGATTCCGGCGTTGTTGGTGCCATTATTCACCCCTAGTTCCGTAAATCCGCTGATGAGCATACCGAGGTTCGTGCTGCCGCTCTTCCCGCTGTTCGTGGTGGCGGCACTGCTGATCCGCAACCGCAAACCAGGTTGGGTATTGGCGGCAATGTCGTCGCTTCTCTTGATCATCCTCACGATGCAATTTGCGTTGTGGTATTGGGTTTCCTGAGTCGAGTAAACCGGAATTACCGTCCCCCGGTTACAATTTCGCGGACATCTTGCAGGCGTTGAATTCTCCGGGTCGAGCCGGTGGTTCGGCTGCCGGAGTGCAATAAGGAGTGGATAGTCGGCGCACGCCGCTTGTCAGACTATGGAGCAACATCAGTGGTAAACGTGCAAGAGCGGACGGACAAATTGACTAGCTTGACCGCAGTCACTGGCGGGACGGCGCTCGTAAGCTCCCTGCTTGCGCAAGGAATCGACACCATATTCGCACTTCCCGGCGTTCAACTCGACGGCGCCTTCGATGCCTTGTATGACGCCGTGAACGCTGGCCATATGCGCGTCTTCCACCCCCGGCATGAGCAGACCGCCGCCTACATGGCGGACGGCTATGCTCGCGTCACTGGTCGACTCGGAACCTGCCTGGTAGTCCCGGGTCCGGGCCTCCTCAACGCCAGCGCCGCTCTCTCCACCGCCTATGCGTGCAATTCACCGGTGCTGTGCGTAACCGGGCAAATCCAGTCCGATTTGATCGGTGTCGGCCGTGGGCAGCTGCACGAGATTCCGAATCAGCTCGAAATGATCCGCTCGGTGACAAAGTTTTCGGGTCGCGCGGTGGAACCGTCCGCTATTCCAGCTCTCGTCAATGAGGCGGTTTCGAACCTGTGGTCCGGGCGTGTCCGGCCCGTGGAAATCGAGATTCCACCGGACACGCTCTTCGCCAGCGATGATGTCCTCCTGCTCCCCGGCGTCAGCCGACCGGAGCGCTCGGCCGGAGATCCCGACCTGATCGAACAGGCGGCGACGCTCCTCGGTAGTGCAAGGAACCCGCTGATCTTCGCTGGCGGTGGTGTGGTCAACGCCGACGCCACGACCGAGTTGCTGGAACTCGCAGAGTTGCTCCAGGCGCCAGTGATGATGACGCCAAACGGCAAGGGCGCGATCAGCCATCGTCACTATCTCGCTCAGAACACCGTCTCTGTGCGCGAGCTTATTCCGGATGCCGATGTCATTCTCGTCGTTGGCACACGGTTCCTCGAAGCGTCAACCCAGCCCTGGGGACCCAGAGGCAATCGAACCGTGATTCAAATGGACATTGATCCAGAGGAGATTGGACGAAACACACTGGTCTTGCTCGGAATCGAAGCGGATGCCAGAGCCGGTCTCTCCGCCCTCATCGACCGCGTGGCGGGTTACAACATCAGCCGAGCCTCTCGAGAACACCAACTCAAGGAGTTGCGGACGGCCGCCGATGCGAGGATCGATGCCATACAACCGCAATCGGGCTACGCCCATGCGATCCGCGCAGAGCTTCCAGACGACGGCATCTTTGTCGGCGAAATGACACAGGTCGCCTACTGGTCAGGCATCGGGTTCCCGGTGTACCAGCCGCGAACGTATTTCACCCCCGGATATCAGGGAACGCTTGGCTGGGGATACCCTACCTCGCTCGGCGTCAAGGTCGGCGCTCCGGACAAGGTCGTCGTATCCGTCAATGGCGACGGCGGGTTCGGCTTTGCGCTCAACGAGTTGGCGACGCAGGCGCATCACAACATCGCCAGCATAACCCTCGTCTTTAACGACTCGGCATTCGGCAACGTCAAGCGCATCCAGAACGTCCAGTTCAATGGCCGCACGATCGCTTCTGACCTGCGTAACCCGGATTACGTCAAACTCGCCGAAGCATTCGGTATCTCGGGCCGTCGCGCCACGAATCCGGTCACGTTGCGCGCCCAACTCGCGGAATCGATGAGGTCCAACGAGCCGACCCTGATCGAGATTCCGGTTGAGGCCATGCCAGACCCCTGGAAAGTGCTGTCGATCCGATAGTCTACGCGTAAGAAGCGCCGAGAACGGGTCCCACATTGCGCTTGACATTGGGTTATTGGCGCCTCGGATGACCAACGGAGGAACTCGGAAGTCGGCGCTTCACGGATAATCGACCCATGTGTTCCATTCGGCTACGCACAGCGCAAGCTTTGGATCTCTCAAGGCCGGAACGTCCATCGATTGTTCAATTTCAATTCATATCATTCCTTACGAAATAGTCTTGATGGGACGTTCCCAAGTGTTCAGTCGCGCCCTATTCCCCACTCATTCCCGCGGCGTCGAGCAGTCCCAGGTCGAGCAACTGTCGCGTAAGGAATGCATTGTTCGCCATGATTAACTTGATTGCGTAGGTCGACGCCGCACCGGCGGCGGCGAATCCCGCGGACTCAAGTTCTTTCTCCACCGACTCCCCTAATTCCTCGGCAGCCTCCGCCGCTTCCTCGTGGAGCAAATCTTTCAGATACCCGTAAAGCTCTGGTTCCGTCATCCCCAGAATGCCGCTCGGTACATGCTGTTCCAAGTGTTGTCCTTTCTGCGCGAAGCGGTTCCACACTGTGGATCCGGTCGTTGGGCGGCGACTGGCTGTCGCTTCATGCACGACTCACGGGCTGCCGGATTTGTGCCAGGCGCCTAAAACGCGATGTCTTCGATGCCAGTGAGCAGTAGTGTCCGTACTGCTATTCAACGACTGACCTTGCGACCAGGATCATGCTTGCTATACTCAACGTGCCTGCGAGTTCGTCTTCGACGAGCGCAGTGAGCTACCCAGCGGGCCAAGTGCAACTATCCTTTATTCCCCCCAACCGAAACCTGGGGAAAGGAGCATCGCGCATGGCATATGTCATCGCCCAACCGTGCATTGGCACCAAGGACGCCTCATGTGTCGAGGTTTGTCCGGTCGACTGCATCCATTCCGATGACGATCAGGAACAGTACTTCATCAACCCGGTGGAGTGCATTGATTGCGGCGTCTGTGCCGAAGTCTGCCCGGTTGAAGCAATTTTCTTCGAGGATGACCTTCCTGAACAGTTTGCAGAATTCAAACCCAAGAACGCAGCCTACTTCCCGTAGCCTCAACCCGCACTCCACCGTGTTTGGCGGCATTCCGGCGAGGTCCGGGACACTGTTTTCTTAATCCGCCACGGGTGTCGCGCTCGATCCGGCCTCAGTGTCCACTTCGGGAAGTGGCGGTAGTGAATATCGTGCGGTCCAGATGGCGTCGGCATTGATGATGAAGATCGTCCCTGAGGACTCATCGACAATCACGTCCTGAATTCCATCAAACGGTTCCTGCACATTTGAGTCGCCGGTCGAAAATCCTATGGGCAGCTTGAGCTGCACCGCGTGCTCTCCCTCCAGGTCGAAGGCCACGATGCGACCGTCGCCAGTGTCGATCCCTTCAACGGCCTCATAGAGGTACCCCGTCCCACCTCGCCCAACGAGTGCCTCGGCGGAGTCCGGCGCCACGTAGGGCGGCTCGATTTCTGTGTCGAGGTCGCCGCGATACATGCTTTGGACCGTTCCATCCTCAAGCAAGATATAGATGTTGCCGTCAATCGCAATATCCGTGGCCGACTCGGTCCGATCTCTGGCTCCGGTGAGCAGCCAATCGCTCGGCAGCGCTTCGGTTGCCGATGCGTCAATCGCGAATCGGTAGATCTGACGGTATTCGGCCTCGAGCAAATAGATCGAACCATCGAAGGCGGCGACTGGGCCGGGTAACCACTCCTGGTTATTGATTCGCGCCAACTGGATTGCCCGCCATTCTTGCGATTCGACTGGGAGCATGAACACGACATCACCGTCGGTTACGTACAAACCTTGAACATCAAAGGCGAGGCCCCAAAGCGTTCCAACTGTGGCTCCTCCAACCTCTTCGCCCTGGGACAGTATGGTGACAAGTTCAGGGGTGTCGCCTTCCTGATTGGGCCGGTATTGATACAAGCTTCCGGCAACAAAGAACACACCCGCCGGAGTGTATACGCCCTGCACTCTGGCCTCACCAAACTCCTCGGGCAGCGTGCCGATGCGTTGCACATCACTCATTCTGATCACGTTGGTGGCCTCGTCCAGCAACTCGGTAACCAATTGCTGGCGCCGGTCGAGCATATCCGTTGGCAAGCCGAGCTCACGCGCCTGATCGAGTTCACGTTGCGCAATCGTGAGCTCCGCAACGATCTCTTGGTTGGCGTCAGCATCCCGCGCGGCGACGATTCGTTGATCGATTGAAGCAATCGTGACATGCAGATCGACATCGGACACAAGGTATTCTTCTCGCACCCACAGTCCACCAAGCACAACTCCGACGATGATCATCAAGAGCATTGGCCAAATCCAGGCTGATCCGATGATCGGCAGCCGTGGCAGGTTGTGGCGCCAGCTGGGATCGCCCATGTAATGGCTCTGACCCCGAAAAACATCGACGCCATGTGTTCCGGGAACCCCGTATTCCGCAGTCGCGGATTGCCGCCGCCAACCTGTACGCTTGTCGGGGGTCGCGTCGAACATGCGCGTAAATCGGTGGGCGCCAGGCCCGTGTCGAGACGATCCTGTCCCTGTCACAGCCTCGGACCTGGCCGCCGGCGAAGCCTTCGAGGTCGAGTTTGAGGCCAAATGTGAAGCCGTCGACGGTTTGGGTTTCCGCCCTCGACCACGCGCGGGACCAAGTTGCCGCACCACGGCCTTGCCGTGTCGCCAGCTGTCTATGCCTCGCAGTCTGATATCGCCAAGCGTCTGGATCTGGGCAATGTTCGGAAGCGGTGGGAAACTGATAACGGCCGCGGCGGCGGTACTCATGCCGCGGGCGACAACGACATCCTTGAACGCTTCAAGCACGGTGTCGGGATCGCGGTGATGGAGCCAGGCAAGGTCACGCAGGCTGCGACCGGAGTCAACAAAGTCCTCGACAAATGCCCGCCCGGTCTCAGTCGAGCAAAACACGATCGCGTCTCCCGCACGAAGCTCGGTCTGCGCAATCAACGGCGCTGTCCATGAGGCGTACCCGAGGGGTTCGGCCTGACTGTTGGCGCTTTCCTGCTGTTGGTAGTCGGGAAACCACGATTCGAAGTCGGGAACGGTGTAGATCAATCCGTCTTCGACAAGGATTAATTGTCCGGGTGGCAAGTGGGCCAGTATCGCGTGCTGATCTTCGAAAACGATTGCCGTGACTCCGACCAGAGACGAATCTTCGGGAAGCCCGGAAAACACCGTATTGCGATTCTGGCCATGGATTATGCCGTTCGCCGCCGCAAGGGAGCGGCCGAGCGCTTCCTCGGCCGGAAGATGCTGCAACCGTCGCAATTCTGTGATGAGAATTTCACGGGCCCGATTCGCCAGCTCCATGCCTCGCCATGATCTCACGACGGGTTCGGTGGCGACGGCGTATCCCCTGCGTCCGGATCCGGGATAGCCAGACATGTCCACGGTTATCCACTGGCGAGCATCGGCAGGGGCGCCGCCGACTACCGCGAATCCTACGGATGTTGCGGCAGACAACGTCATTTCGCTGTCAGCCCTGGGACAACACGGTTGGCAACCGGGGCATGTTCCGGTCGACCACTCTTGGAAGGCTGTGCGTCGGGAAAACTCAACAGGTGCTACCGTCTCTATCCAGAACGCGCCGCGCCAGTGAGCGTACGCGGTTCACCGCCAGTTGCGTCGAGTATAGCGACCCCACTCGCACTGAGTCGAATCCGCGCAAATGACCGCCTCGCAGGTGGAAGGCAGAGAACTCGGTTATCTGTTGAACGATGCTGATTGGGAATACATCTCGTTCGTCGGCATCGGAATCGCGGCAGATGGTCGCGACAGTGATGCAACTGACTGTCCGGATGAGATCGATCGAGTCTCGCGATGTCTGACCGCTGGTCGCTCACGGACCGAACTCCGACGAGCGCCGTCGGTCCGTGACTGGGTTCTGACGGGAACAAGCAAACCTTCCGCGCGTTGTCGCAGCTTCATGCCCATCGGACCCAAGTCTTCGGTGAGCCGGATTGCATGCTCAAGGATTGTGGCGCCATCCTCCTTGGCGTCGAGGGTGATCAGTCTCGCTCCCACGTTGACAAGCATCATGGTTTCGCCGTACGTGTCGCCCACCTCGCGAGCAACATCGAGCGCCTCTTCGTAGGTGTTCATCGCGGCAGGCATGCCGGCGGCATCCTGGGCAACCGCCAAGTGTTGGAGCGCTTGACCAAGAAGCGCTCGCTGATCGTGGATCGTTTCGGCGAGGCTTGCCGCCTGCTCAAGCGCCTCGATGGCCGCCTCCTCGTCACCCTGGCGCTGTGACAGACGAGCCAGTCGCCCGTAGATGCGGACCGCCGCCGCCCGTTGGTCGGTTTGGGCGGCAAGCTGCAGGGCATCGTCATAGAGCCGAATCGCCTCCGCCGGTTGGGCGGAATCCATAGCCAGCGCACCAAGCGCCGAGAGTGCCTGGATTTCCTCTTCTGTCTCGCCAAGTTCCCGATAGAGGTCAAGCGCATGGGTGTAGTATTGGCGCGCCTTGCCCGGCTCGCGATTGGAGACGTGGATTTGACCGAGCAGGCTCAGCATTCCGGCCTGTAAGTCGTTATCGTCTGCCGTCCGTGCGGCAACGATCGCCTGCTGAATCGCCTTGACCGCATCGTCGGACTGATCGAACTTCCACAGCGCCTCGCCGATGCTGGCAAGCCACTGCGCTTCGTGGGCAGCATCGTCGGTGGCACGGGCAAGGTCGAGGGCAAGCATCAAGTGATTTAACGCCTCGACAGGCATATTCAGTTGCGAATAGGTGACTCCGAGTCCGCCATAGGCGCGTTGTTCAAGCAACTCATCGCCAACCGAACGGGCTAGTTCCACAGCCCGCGTATATGCCTCTCGGGCCGCTTCGAATCGACCCAGGGAGAGCAGTGTCGATCCGTACTGGACCGAATCCTGGGCCGCCGCAGGCTGATTGCCCCGACGTTCCGCGACGTCAACGAGATCGCCCTCGCGCGCCGCCGCCTCCTGGATTCGACCCAACTCTCGTTCAACGTTGGAGAGGGCTTCCAGGCAAAAGTTTTCAAGCGAAAGATCGCCAATTTGGCGCGAAATCCCGAGGCCGTTTTCAAGTTGCAAAATCGCCTCGTCGAAGTCTCCGAGCTTGACCAGGGTGTCGGCGTAATTCGCCACTAACCGGCTCTGCATCGCGACATCCCCCGAACGTTCGGCGGCATCGAGTGCGGTGCGCTGCATGGCGGCCAGGGTTTGCGGATCGACGGTCGCTCGCCGTACGTCGATTTCCCGAACCGCCGCCTGAGCAACTCCCTGAGGAAAATCGAGACGCTCACTCGACCGAATTGCACGTCCAAACAGCTCCATCGCCGTTTGCACATCGCCGTCTCGACGCAACAGATCACCAAGCAGGATGGCGGATTCTACTTCGTCTTCAGTGTCCATCTGTTCGGGGCCAAGCTCGACCTGTTGTTGGAGCAGGAGCCGCGCTCGCTCACCATCGCCATCGGCGACAGCTCGCTGCCCGAGGCGCGCCAGCGCCCTGCGGCCACCCTGGACATAGCCAACGCGCTGGGCGGCGCGATACGCGTCGCGCAAGAGCTTCTCGCGCTCTCGGCCCGGATCTTCAGCGGGCAGCAGACTGTCGAGGCGCAACGCGGCATCGACCGTTTGGCGATCGAATCCCTTGGCGTGGGCGGCAGCGTGTGTAAGGCGAGCGAGCACGGTCGAAAATTCGGGATCAGACGCGATGCGCTCGACTATCAGCAGGTCAAGCCCCTTGAAGTCATCGTCGGAGAGCGCATCGAGCACGGCTGGGTGCCGCACCTCGCTCACGGCGCCAGCAATCGATCGACGGCGACCGACCACCTCGCGGGAAATCTGCACCAACACTCCACTGCCTCCTCGCCGACCCTTGCCGGCGAGTTTTTCCATCCAGCTACTCACCACGCACGCTCCTCGATCAATGCTTGCGACAAAACGTCGAGTGTCAGGTTTCCACCAGACACGATAACCGCCACTTTCTTTCCCGCGAACGCTTCTCGACGCTCATACGCCCCGGCCAACCCTGCCGCTCCGGCTCCCTCGGCCAGCAATCGGGTAGTTTCCAGCAATGTCAACATCGCCCGTTTGAGATCGGCATCCGTAACCAGCATGATTTCATCGACGGTGTCCCAAAGCATCTGGGAAGGCATCGCGAACGCCTCGCGGGTCGCGATGCCCTCCGCGAAGGTGTTGATTGAATCCAACCGAACCAACGATCGCGATTTCCACGCCTCGTAGACGGTTGGGGCCCCAGTGGACTGGACTCCTATGACCTTGAGGTCCGGCTTGATGCTCTTTCCGGCCACACAGGCGCCGCAGAGGCCACTTCCGCCACCGATCGCTACGAACACCGCGTCTACGTCCGGCTCTTCTTCAAGAATCTCAAGCGTGTACGTCGCTACACCCGCCACCAGATTTGGCTCGTTGGCCGAGTGAACGAACACCGCTCCGCACCGATCAGCATACGCTCGTGACTCTCGCAGGCAATCGTCGAAGTCGAGGCCGAAATGAATGACTTCAGCGCCAAGCCGGCGTATTGCGGCCACTTTCAGCTCGTTGGCGGCTTCCGGCACGAAGATCGTGGCTTTGCTGCCATAGACGCGTGCGGCGTAGGCGATCGACTGACCGTGATTGCCGGTTGAGGCCCCTACAACCCCTCGAGCTCGTTCCGCTTCGCCAAGTTGGCTCATATAGTAGAGTCCACCTCGAATCTTGAACGCGCCAGTTGGTTGCAGGTTTTCGCATTTCACGAGAATGTCGCAACCCATGCGCTCGGACAGCGCTTCCGGCCTCAACAACGGGGTAGGCTCCAAGTGCTGACGTACGACACTGCGCGCTCGATAGACATCGGCCAGCGTCGGCAGAGGCCCATCCCATACTCGCTTTTTGGCAATCCGCGGCGCCACGGTTGACTTGTCAACAATCACGAATCTCGCCCAGATCAGCATCGCCGCGGCGACGCGCTCCAAAATCGGCGCCATTTCTGGCATTATGTACGTGGCGGGGATGCGATGGCGAATCGCCAGCGGGGGATGGCTGCCAGATGCGCCTGGCTTGCCGCAAGAGTGCGGAGCCGGCAACGTCTCGGTAATCGCCCGCGCAGTGTAACACCCTGTGAAGTAAGGAAAAACCTGTTCCCGATTGTCACATTGGTGACTTCAGCCCGTATTCCCCTGTCAAGAATAAGACAACGGGTGTACTGCCCTTGATAAGTATGCTACAAGCGTGTTTGGCGATATCGGAAAGGCCGCAGTGATCAATAACGCCACATTCTCCGATCGAGTCGAACAACGCATGCGAGATGTCGACTCCCTGGTATGTGTAGGGCTCGACCCAGCAATCGAGAAGCTCCCTTCACACATGGCCCCGACGGTTGAATCAGTTGTTGATTTTTGCCAGGCAATAGTCGAAGCCACTCATCCTTACACGGCCGCATACAAACCGAATCTGGGATTTTTCGCCGCACTGGGTCGTCCCGGGTTCAATTCCTTGTGGGCAGTGCGACATTCCATTCCAGCCGGCATCCCGGTTATTCTCGACTGCAAGGTCGGAGACGTCGACGAGACAGCAAGGGCCTATGCCAGCGGTTGGTTCACGGAGTTCGGATTCGACGCCATTACCGTCAGCCCATATCTGGGAGAGGACGCCATGGCGCCATTTCTTGCATATGAAGGCAAGGGTGTGATCGTTCTCTGCAAGACCAGCAACCGGGGAAGCGGCGACTTTCAGGATCTGCCGGTGGGTGATGGCGACGCGCTGTACCTGACCGTCGCCAACCGGTGCCGGGAATGGGAGGAACGCTATCCCGCATCGGTAGGACTGGTCGTCGGGGCCACGTATCCGGACCAGTTGCGATCGGTCCGCGAGCGAGTCGGAGACCAGCTCATCCTGTTGCCCGGAGTCGGCGCCCAAGGTGGTGGGTTGGAAACGTCGCTCCATGCCGGACTGAACTCGCGCGGCGTTGGACTTCTCTGCTCGGCATCACGCGACATCATGTTTACGAGCAATGGCAAAGACTTCGATCTCATGGCGCAACGACGCGCTGAAGAAATGCGAAACCGGATCAATGAGATCCGGTCCACGTTCAACTCCTGAACATTCAAAGCGAACCGCTATAGTATTTCCGGAAGCCGCAACGAGCCTGGAAGACGCCCTTGGTTACATCATCGTCATCCGACTCCACGTCGTTCGCGACTGAATCCGGCGACTCAACCATGCGTGTAATTGCGTTCGCAAACCAGAAAGGTGGCGTGGGCAAAACGACCACGGCGGTCAACACCAGCGTGATGCTCGCCACCCGTGGGCTACGTGTGTTGCTGATAGATCTAGACCCGCAAGGAAACACGACCTCCTCTTTGGGCATCGACAAATCGGGCCTCGATCAAACAACCTACGATGTCGTGATCGAGGGAGTCGCGCTTGCTGAAGTTGCAATTGCAACTGGTCGAGAGCGAGTCGATCTCCTGCCCGCCACGCCGATGCTGGCCGCGGCCGAGGTGGACCTCGTCTCGGTTGTGCACCGTGAGCGTCGCCTCAAGCGAGCGCTGGCCCTGGTGGCCGCGACTTACGATCTTGCGATCATCGATTGCCCACCGTCTCTCGGTCTCCTAACCGTCAACGGACTAACTGCCGCCAATCACGTCATCATTCCTATCCAGTGCGAATTCCTCGCTCTGGAAGGCGTCAGCCAGCTCATAACCACAATTGATCTCGTCAAGCGGCAGCTCAATCCCGATCTCGATTTGCTCGGCGTGCTGATGACGATGTTCGATACGCGCACCAACCTGTCGTCAAGTGTGGTGGCGGAGGTGCGGCGGTTCTTTCCGGATCGCATCTTCTCCACGATTGTGCCGCGTTCGGTGCGTTTGGCCGAGGCGCCGAGTTACGGCCAATCGATCGATGAGTACGACCCTTCCTCACGAGGTGGGCAAGCCTACCGTGAGTTCACCAACGAACTCATCGAACGGTTAGGACTACGTTAGGATTAGGCGATACATGGATCTGGGACCGATCGGGAGTCGCCGCCAATCGATCTCCTCGCCAGGCGTTCAGGAGTTCTTCCCCAGATGAGCATCAGCGTTCGCCTCGATCGGGGCGCCATCACCGACCAGGCAACTGTCGACTACACCGATCGCGCCATGCGATCTGACAAGTTTGTTGGGCTTGGCCTGACATTCGACGACGTAATTCTGCTTCCGGCACACTCTGATGTGCTGCCGCACATCGTCGACACCAGCACCCGAATTGCCCGTGACATCGTTCTGAACATCCCGGTCCTGTCGGCGGCGATGGACACGGTGACTGAAGCCAGGTTGGCGATTGCCCTGGCGCGTGAAGGCGGCATGGGAATCGTTCACCGCAATCTCTCGATCGAGGACCAGGCCGCCGAAATCGACAAGGTCAAACGCTCCGAATCCGGCATGATCGTGGAACCGGTCACGCTCCGGCCCGACCAGCACGTTGGGGATGCATTGGCGGTGATGGAGCGGTATCACATTTCCGGTGTGCCGATCACCGACGAACGAGGCAAGCTTGTCGGGATTTTGACCAACCGCGACCTTCGCTTTATTCAGGACCCGGATCAGCTGATTTCCGACGTCATGACCAGCGAAGAACTCATCACCACTCCCGCCGGAACGACCCTTGACCAGGCGAGCGAAATTTTGCATCGGCATAAGGTCGAGAAACTGCCGGTAGTTGACGAGCACGGCTACCTGACTGGTCTGATCACGGTCAAGGATATCCAAAAGAAGATCCAGTATCCGAATGCGACCAAGGATGACCGTGGCCGATTGCGAGTGGGCGCCGCGATCGGCGTGGGCAGGGATTCGGAACGACGCGCACATGCCCTTGTGGCCAAAGGCGTTGATCTGCTGATCGTCGATACCGCGCACGGGCACAATGTCGACGTGATTGAGATGGTGCGCTTTCTAAAGGGCACGTTGCGGATTCCGATCGTGGCCGGCAACATCGCCACCGGCGGCGCTGCCGCCGCCCTGATCGACGCCGGCGCAGATGCCGTCAAAGTTGGCGTCGGACCTGGATCGATCTGCACGACGCGGGTGATTTCCGGCACTGGCGTCCCGCAAATCACGGCAATCTACGAAGTGGCGAAGGTTGCGGGCCCGCGCGGTATACCAGTCATCGCCGATGGCGGCATGCAATATTCCGGGGACATCGCGAAGGCGATCGCCGCCGGAGCGGATTGCGCGATGCTGGGCAGCCTGTTTGCGGGTCTGGACGAAAGCCCGGGCGAAGTGATCATCTTCCAGGGCGAGCGCTTCAAGGAATACCGCGGCATGGGATCGCTCGGCGCGATGAAATCTCGATCCTATTCCAAAGACCGCTACTTCCAGGAAGACATCGGCAATGTCTCCAAGCTGGTGCCGGAGGGCATTGAGGGACGTGTCGCCTACAAGGGCTCGCTGGCGCCGCTCGTCTACCAACTCATCGGCGGATTGCGCTCGGCGATGGGGTACGTCGGCGCCGGAGACCTCGGCGCCCTCAAGAACGACACCCAGTTTATCCAGGTCACCGCCGCTGGATTGCGGGAGAGTCATCCGCACGATGTTGCGGTCACCAAAGAGGCTCCGAATTATCGGGTGGGCGGCAATTCCTGACGTTTCCACGGTTGCATGTGCGGCAGCGACGTAGCCCACCCAACACCGGCAAGGTGAGGGCAATCGGACGGCATCCACAGGTGTCCGTGAACTTCAACTGCACTCCTGGTGGTGGCGATGTGAGCGTTTTTCACGGCGCCGCGGTAGTGGACGGCGAGGCGCCGCCCCGCGGGATTCCTGGATTCCGCGAACAATACTTTGGAGGCGACGCAGAAGCGGAACAAGACATCGCCGGACGCCAAACGCGCTACAATCTGCCGGAGCCTTGCGTTTGTGTGAAAGATCGCGTTCTTGGACACCACCGGCAGCTACCTTCGTCCACCCGTCGATCGGGAACCCGGTTGGCCCGAGCGCGGTGCCTGGCCGCGTCTCGCGCTCTGGGCGACGTCTCAAATCCTGCTCTTCCTGGCGCTGTTCCAGATTTACAAGATGGCGCGCAAGACATTTATCACGCGGGCCGAAACGGTCGCCTACGACAACGCGCTCGACATCCTGCGCTATCAGGGCGCCTTTGACTCGAACTTCGAGTTGAGCTGGCAACGCTGGGTGCTTGCCCGCGGCGACTTGATCCTCGTTTTCAACAATATCTATGCCTACTACATGTACGGTTTCTACGCTTGCGCGATCATCCTGCTGGTGGTGGCGCCGGTTCGATACCAATACCTGCGCCGAGTATTCATCATCAGCATGATCGTGGCGTTGCCGTGGTACGCAATCTATCCACTGGCGCCTCCCCGGTTCATGGATGGATATGGCTGGCCATTCGTCGACACCCTCGCCGTCTACGGTCCCAACTACTTCAGCGAAAGTGGGATGGTCACGGCGAACCGGTTCGCGGCGATGCCGAGCATGCACTGCGGCTGGTCGATGGTCGCCGGGTTCATGATCTCGGCGGCGGTACCGTGGCGGTGGTTGGGACGGTCGCTTTGCGTGTTCCTCACCCTGCTGCTCGCCGTAACGGTGATCGTCACCGGCAATCACTATTGGCTCGACATTGTAGGCGGCTGGGCGGTGATCGGTGTGTCTGTGTCGATCAATCGGTTGCTGCCGTTCCCACTGCCTATCCAGTGGCCATGGCAATCGGCGCCACAATCGACCACTCCCGCCACCGGATAGCGTCGTTCCTTCCGGTTCGATGCCGATCATCCACTATGACCGGGACATCATTCCGCAATCATCCGGAATATCCGGCGGCGCCTGGAGTAAGGGAAGAAGCACCAGGGACGTTCCATTCATGAAGCGACCGATTGCGCCGGACCGCCGGGTTATCGATTCAATCCATTCGATCCGATCGACTGCGCTCAGGGGAAGGCTGGTGCTCATGAATCACCAACATGAGCTGGCGCATGACGCGGCCCGGTCACGGGACAAATGGTCATGCGCCCGACGGTAAGTCGACCTTTCGGACCGTGGCGCCCGACACAGATGAGGCGCCTTGTTGTGCGCAACGAGTTCGCGACTGGATCGCAACCGTCCACCGCCTGGCGGAGCGGTTGGATGGAGAACGAACATGTGTCGCTCAAGGATTCGAGTCAGGAGGAGCAGAGGTTGCCCCGGCAACGGTTGCGGCGCCACACTGGAAAGTGTTGATCACGAGGGACAACGGGCCCGATGGCGAACGCCGCGGCGTCCTGTTCCACACTCAGAGGTCCTGCCGTAATGACGCGCATCATCGGATTCTTCAACCAAAAGGGTGGCACCGCCAAGACCACAAGCACCTTGAATGTGGCCGCCGCACTGGCCGAACGAGGTCATGCCGTGCTCACGATCGACCTCGATCCCCAAGCCAGCCTGACGATGGCAACTGGCATCGATGTTACGGCGATCGACCTCTCCGTCTACGACCTCTTGCTGGACGATGGGGTAGGCATTGCCGATCTGGCGCTTTCAACCGCGATCACAGGCGTCGACATCCTGCCATCTCACCCTGACCTGGCCGCCGCCGAGCTTGAGCTCCTCAACGTTCTCGAACGCGAGCGACAACTCGATCATCGGTTGCGCGCCGCCGACCTTTCACGCTACGACTATGTGCTTGTCGACTCGCCACCCGCCCTGAATATCATTTCAATCAACATCCTCGTCGCCATCCGCGAGCTTGTGATCCCGATCGAACCTCACCCGCTGTCGATCATGGTCTTGCGCAGGCTGTTCGAGACGATCTCCCGCATCCAGCGGTTGAATCCCGAGCTTGTGGTTCTTGGTTTTCTGCCAACGAAGGTGCACCACTCTTCTCGACTCGCCGCCGACATGCTGTTGACTCTCGAAGAGCGTTTCCCTGACTTACCGTTGCTGCCGTCGGTTCCACTCTCCGTCAAAGGCGCCGAATCCACCGCCGAACGCACAAGCGTGCTCCAGTACATGCCAAAATCGTCAATCGCGGCCGCCTACCGCGAAGTCGGCGCCTGGCTCGAATCGGCGAGCCCCGCCGAACCAGCCGCGATAGCAGGGGCGCGATGATGACTGAGCCCGGAGCCCGCTCGCGAAAACGGTTCACGGTCGACGAGCTGTTCAGCGACACCCGACCCCAGGCGTCCGGCGTCAGGGACCTGCATGAAGCCAAAATCATCGATCTCGATCGCATCCACCCCGATCCGGTTCAGCCGCGCCGCACATTCGATCCGGAAAGACTGGAAGAGCTTGCCGCCAGCATCCGAGCCGAAGGAGTGCTCCAGCCGGTCGTCGTCCGCTTCGATAGTGAGCATGACCGATACGTGATCGTGCACGGAGAGAGACGATGGCGTGCATCGAGGATTGCCGGCCTGGCCAGGTTGCCCGCAATTGTGAAGGAGGTTCCGGCCGAACGGCGATTGGTTCAGCAACTCATGGAGAACGTGCTTCGCGACGATCTCAATGCCGTTGACCGCGCCGCGGCCCTTCGTGGCCTGCGAAGCCAGCTAGGTGAACCGGCGTGGGAAGTTGTGGCCGAGGCTGTTGGGATCAAGCGCAGTCGCCTGTTTCAACTGCTCGGCACAGGCAAATTGAGCAAGGAAGCGCAGGAAGACATCCAGGCGGGTCGTTTGAGCGAAAAGCAGAGCCGGGCCTTGCAGGGGTTGTCTGAGACCAAACAACAGGCCCTGAAGGCGATGATTCTCACATCGCATCTTTCCGCCCAGTCGGCGATGCGGATAGCTCGGGCGTTCAAGGGGATGGACGTTTCCCCTCCGGACGATATCGACGCCGCGACCCGAGTGCTCGCCCAGGTACACGGCTTCGTCTTTGCGACAAGCGATGATCAAGTCCAGGCCCAGACGCGCGTTCTGCTCGGCGCTGTACGCAACGCGGCTTCCGGTTCAACGAGGGCACGAAACCAGCTCAAGTCCATCGCGTCGACACTGGATGCTCAGACGTTTCGGGAAGACCGGTTTGGCCAGGAACTGAACGCGATCGCGAGGACCCTGGCGTCATTGCCGTTGAGCGCTGACTTGAGGTCTTCATCCGTCGATGATGCCTTGCGTGAGCTCAGCGATGCGCTGGCAGCGCTACTTGGAGATTCCCGCTCGACATCGGAGGATCTATAAACAGAGCCGCGAGATCGTGAGATCCGCGGCTCTTGCCACTCAACCGATCGAACCAAGGTCACCAGTTGTGGTGGGTATCGCTGATCGAAGGCCGCGAATCGACTCCGAATCGCTGTGTGAGGACGCCTAACAACACCAGCGTCAAGACCGCAATTGTGAAAATCAGAAACTCCATGGTGTCACCTCGTTGGCGCTGCCGAACGATCGAGGTCTCCCGGAATCGGTTTGCTACCGTATCCAGCCGGTGAGCGTCAGGTGTTCGTTTTCCCAATGCTCACGTTCTGCCAGCGCCGCATCGCGGCTCTTTCGATTGAAATACGCCTGTTCAATCGTGGTCGTAGCCGAATCCGACAAGCGTTCTATGCGAATGTCAATTTTGAGGCGACGTCGCCCCACAGCGAATATGGTCATGGCTGCTCCGGTCTGGTCGAGGCGGATGAGGGCTCACATACCCACTCCGGACCAGTTGTTCTCGGTGCTCGAATCGACCGATTCAATGATCGATAGGATCGGTTGGAGCCGGCTTCCAGGTCCGTTCCTTTTCGTCATAGGTACAACGCGACTGGACCCGGTGTGTGAGAGGAATGAGGGCACATGACAGTCGAGTTTCACCGGTCCGGTCCGCGCCCTATCCGTGTGGCGGCAATGGCCAAATCCTGTAGAAACATGCCCAACCAGGAGGACTCACACGCGACGTGTTCGGCCCAATGCGGCCGGCAGACCAGTGCAACAATCAACCCGTGGAGTCAGCCAGTTCCGCAGGATGGGCAACCCCAATGGATCCTTCTCCCATGCGATACGGTCGACACATCGACATCGCGCGCCAAGCGACCTGCTCCCACCTGGTTCAGGCGGGAGAGGGGAACTCCATCGTCACGGGCCATGACTTAAACAACACTGATGCCTCCCTCTTCGAAGCGTTGGTTTATGCTTTGGTGCAACGGATGTCGATTAATCTGGGTGATACAGCCCTTCACCCGCAAAGGACCACAATCATGCATTCAAACGCGATCGTTCCGGTTCACCGACCAATGATGATGTTTTCATTCATATGCACCCTGCTGTTGGCCACGGTCGTATGGACAGGAAACCCGGATCGAGCTGCCGCGTCAGCTGACGCATTCGATTCACCCTTGTCGCCTGCTTCCCAGTCAGACCCGATCTCGGTTGTGGACCTCGTCGAAGAAGTGAATCCGGCGGTGGTCACCGTCTACAACCTCACGATCCTTGAAGATGCATTTGGCCAGGAGCAATTCGTTCCACAAGGTACGGGGACCGGTTTCGTGATTGACGAGGAGGGCTACATTGTCACCAACTGGCATGTGGTGTTCGGCGGAAGCGAATTCGCCGTTGCGATGTTCGATGGAACGTTCGTCGATGCCGAACTTATCGGCACAGACCCTCGTGACGACCTCGCCGTGGTCAAGATCGATCCAGAAGACGTACTCGAAGTCGTGACCCTGGGCGATTCCGACGACCTCCAGCCCGGTGAGCCCGTGGTGGCGATCGGCTCTCCGCTCGGAACATTCACCAACACCGTGACCGCCGGCGTCGTCAGCGGGCTCAACCGTGACGACTTCGGGGCGTTGTTTTCAAACTGCCAGAACTACTCCAATTTGATTCAGCACGACGCCGCGATCAATCCGGGCAACTCCGGTGGTCCACTCTTTAACCTCGAGGGCGAGGTGATCGGTGTCAATACACTCGGCTTGCCCGAGAGTATGGACGGGATTCCGCTGCAGGGCCTCTTCTTTTCCGTGCCCAGCAATCTGGTCGAGGTCGTCGCCCAGCAAATGATCGAGGATGGACGCGTATCCGTGCCGTATCTCGGCATCCAACAAATATTCATCGATCCGGCGATGGCCGCGGCCAACGACCTCGATATCCCTGGTGGAATCTACGTCGAAGGTGTTGTCGCCGACACGCCGGCGGACGATTCCGGGCTTCAGGAAGGCGATATCATCCTCCAGATCGATGGTCGGCAAATCAGTCTGGATCAGGGATTGCCCGCAATCCTCCTCGACTACCAGCCGGGCGACACAGTGGAACTCACCTTCCTTCGCCTGGAGGGGACTGGTGCAGTGGAAATGACCGTGGAGTTGACGTTCGGGAACCTGCCGGACGAGGTTCTGGAAGCATGTCCGGTGGGTGGTTAGCCTCCTGCCGAGGGCAGGTGTGCGCAGACGTGGGATTACCTGGCCAGTTCAATCGATGTTCGATTGCGACTGCGGCGCCGCCAACCCCGGATCGGCTTTAACGAAGTCCACGTGGAAGGGCGCGAATCACGTGGGAAACTGCTCAGGTGCACACTTCGACGCCGTGACGACATCCTTGCGAGTGATACGCCTTTCAGGTGAATGATGGCACAAGCGAACCGATTCGGCAGCGCGAGATCGCGGGCGGACAATCCTTGCATCGCTCTTGACCAGATGCATCACTCGATCGAAGGCCCGCCCGTACGAATGTCCGGAACAATTTGCATCCATCCGAGACTCGGATTAGCCGCTGAGTGGGTAGTTATTCGCGAGGCGACCTTCCCTGCCTTCAAACTTACGGCTGGACTTGAATGGCTCGGCGACGGCGTCCCTGGCGTGGGGCTTGCTTCGCGCCAGAAGATCCGCGCGCTCCTTGTCGTCCAGTGGTTCAAACCCATCCGCGACCGCGATGTTCTTCCTCAGCACATCAAGCGAATCCATTCCGGAAACAACCGTCGCGACCGGCAAACTCATCGCATAGCGAAGCGCCTCTTCGGGGGAGATGCCCATGTGCGTATCATTCAGGTGGCCGCCGGCATTGCTATTCATGCCGATGATGGAGATGCCTTGTTGCTGGCATAGGGGGACAATATCGCGCTCGAAGCTAGCGTAGTGAGCGTCGAGCACATTCAGCGGCATTTGAACGGCATCCCATGGAAAACCCTGCTCAAGCATCCGGCGATGAATATCGGGATGCTAGTGACCGGTAAAGCCGATGTATCGAACCTTCCCTTGTTCCTTGGCCCGGAGCATTGCTTCGGCCGATCCACCGGGAGCGAAAATCCGGTCCGGGTCTTCCTCCCACACCACTTCATGAATCTGCCAAAGGTCGAGGTACTCCGTTTGCAACATTTTCAGGCTCTCTTCGAGCTTCCGCATTGAGTGCGAGGCGACCCGATCGTGGGCGCAATCCTTCGTCATCAGAAACGCCTTGGCCCGGTAACCCTCTGTTGCAAGCGCCTTTCCCATCCGGCGTTCGCTTTCGCGCTCGTTGTATTCCCAGGCGTTGTCGAGGAAGGTCACACCAGCATCAATCGCCTCGTGCACGATTCGACTGCTTTCCTCTTCCGGTGGGTTTCCGATATGGGCGCCGCCCAGTCCAATCAAGGAGACGCGTTCATCGCTCTTTCCAAACGGTCGCGTTGGTATGGTCATGTGGAACTCCTCGAGAACGCTTCAACAACGATGTCGTTCGATCATCGCATGCGGGAAGCGAAAGTCAAAGACCGAGGTCTCGAACCTCTACCGCTTGCGAGGATTATCGCCAGGCGGCACTGTAAGAAATGGCGACGCTGGTGAAGAAATTCGGCGACCGGTTGCCGCTGCTTCGTCAAGCGTGACAGCGCCGCGATGATGACTCTCTGAAGGGCGTGAAGCGGTGAAAGGCCTCAATCGATTCGCTCTTCCTGCTCGGTGGATAGCGTTTGGGTGCGCTGATATGCGGCGAACGCTGCTTTGGAGAGGACGGTGCGCAATCCGCCTTTCTCCATCTGGTAGATCGCAGCCGCCGAGGTTCCACCTGGCGAGGTCACCATGTTTCGCAATTCAGCCATGTGCTTGCCAGAGTGGCGTGCAAAGTCCACTGACCCGGAGACCGTTTGCAACACGATCTCCTCGGCGAGCCGCCGCGGAAACCCCATGTGCACACCTGCGTCGATCAGCGCCTCCATCATCATGAACACGTAGGTCGGGCCGGTGCCGGAGAGCGCGGTCGCCATATCCACGTACTTCTCGGTGTCAACCTCGATCTCCTGACCCAGGGCCGCCAGGGCAGTCTTGACCTGGATTCGTCGCTCATCCGAGACATCGTGAGTTCCACACCAGACTGACATGCCCTGGCCAATCTGGGCCGGAGTGTTTGGCATGACGCGAATGATCCCCGAGTGCTTGAGTCCTCGACGCAGCGTGTCGAGGCTTGCTCCGGCGAGGATCGAGATCACCACCTGATTTGACGTCAACGTGCCCTTCAACTCACCCATCACTGCGGCGAGCACCTGTGGCTTAATCGTCAGGAATACCAGTTCGGATCGAGCCGCGGCCGCTCTATTCTCTTCGACTGCCGTTACACCGAACCGTTCACTGATTTTCAAGCGACGATCGGGGCGCGGGTGACTTGCGACGATCTGGTCCGGACCGACGATGCCCTTGACCAGAAGCCCCGCAATCATCGATTCGGCCATCACCCCGGCGCCAATAAAGCCGAGCCGGACGTCCGCAAGGCTCACTACCCGCGTTGTAGACATGTTGCATGCACCTTGACCGCAGAGGGGATGTGTCACACTCGATGGAGACAGCGTCCAGTTGTCGGCGACGCCCAGCGTCAATAGGCAGGGCTCCTGACACGAACGCTACCAGAAAGCGGGTCTCATGCCGAACCGGCTTGGCTCTGAAACCAGCCCTTACCTCCTTCAACACAAGGACAACCCGGTGGATTGGTTTCCATGGGGACCGGAAGCGATGGAACGCGCCCGGAAGGAGGACAAACCGATTCTGGTCAGCATTGGCTACTCGGCCTGCCACTGGTGCCACGTGATGGCTCACGAGTCGTTCGAAGACCCGGACATCGCGGCCCAGATGAACGAGCAATTCATCAGCATCAAGGTGGACCGCGAAGAACGTCCCGATATCGATTCCATCTACATGACCGCTCTCCAGGCAATGTCTGGCCAGGGTGGCTGGCCGCTAAACGTCTTCCTTACCTCCGATGCTGTTCCGTTCTTTGGCGGAACCTATTGGCCGCCGTCAGATCGCCAGGGAATGCCCGGTTTCCCCCAAGTGCTGGAGGCGATCCACAAGACGTGGACAACCAATCGCGACGGTCTCCAACAAACCGCTCAACAAGTGCTGGGTTACCTTTCCGCTTCCGCAATTGGGACGTCCGCTCACTCGACATTATCCGAAGCGATCACTGACCGCGCAATCGAGCGTCTCGCGATCCTGTTCGACCGCGCACTGGGCGGATTTGGCCGGGCGCCGAAATTCCCGCAAGCTTCGGTGCTCGAGTTCCTGCTGCGTCACCATCGACGAACGGGCTCCGGCGCCGCGCTGGAGATGCTGACAATCACGCTCGACCACATGGCAAGCGGGGGCATCTACGACCAACTTGGCGGTGGCTTCGCGCGCTATTCCGTCGATGGCGAGTGGCTCGTGCCGCACTTCGAGAAGATGCTCTACGACAACGCCCAACTGATGAGCATCTACCTTGACGCCTGGCGAGTCACCGGCAATCACATCTATCGGACGGTAGTCGAAGAGACCGCGGATTGGATTCTCCGTGAAATGCGGTCACCGGAAGGCGGCTTCTACGCCGCGCTGGACGCCGACAGCGACGGCGAAGAAGGCAAGTTCTATGTTTGGACGCAAGAAGAAATCGATGCCGCACTTAGTCCCGACGAAGCCGATCTCATCAAGCTCCAATATGGAGTAACGAAATCCGGAAACTTCGAAGGCGTCTCGATCCTTCACGTCAATCGCTCGACCGATGATCTCGCCGCATCACTGGACCGTGACGATGGTGATGTCCGGGAAACCATCGACCGGGGCCGGTCACGCCTGTTGGAGCGCCGCGCCAGGCGGATTCGCCCCGGCGCCGACACCAAGATCATCGTGAGTTGGAATGGATTGGTGATCAAGGCCCTGGCTTCGGCAGGAGTATCGCTTGGCCGCAACGACCTAGTTGAAGCCGCTGGCGTCGCAGCCAACCTGATTCTTGAGCATGGTCTTTCCGCGGACGGTCATCTTGTGCGGACACTGACTGCTGGCAAGCCTGCTGGATTCGGCATGCTGGAAGACTACGCGTTTCTTGCCGACGGACTGCTCAACCTGCATTCCGCAATTGGCGAGCACAGGTATTTGGAGTATGCCAACTCGCTCGCGGCCACCATCCAAGACCGATTCACGCACACGGACGGTCCCGGCTTTTTTGACACCAGGTCCGATCATGAGACGCTGATTATCAGGCCACGCGAGCTTCAGGATGGGGCGATTCCCTGCGGCAACTCGGTGGCAATCGATGTATTTCTCACGCTGGCGACGCTAACCGATGACGATGTCATGCACAGCGTCGCCACCGAACTACTGTCATCGATTGCGCCCGCAATGGCCGAGCATCCGACCGCGTTCGGTCGATTCCTGGCGGTGCTCGAACGGTCGCTCGCCGAACAGCGCCAACTTGTGTTGGCCGGCGGCGATGGCGCCTCGTCACAATTCAAGGAGGCATTCTTCGCGCGATACGAGCCGTTCGTGACGCTCGCTTACACGGTTGGTGACGAGGACAAGGCGGCATGGCCATCACTCGGCGATCGGCCGCTGCCGGAAGGCGCTTCGTCGGCTGCCTTCGTTTGTCAAGGGATGGCTTGCCAGCCGCCAGTGACCGATCCGGGTGAACTCGTCAAGCTGTTGGAGGAGAAGCCAAACTCATCGCCGGATTGATCCGCAAGATCGATGTCTTGAATGGCCGCTATGGCGAGAGAAATAAACGCATACCGTTTGGTTCATCCCGTGCGCGGCCGTCAAGGAACCGTCCAGTGGCGCGTCATGTGGGATCAGGGCGGAGTGCGATTAGAAGGCGCCCGATGCAACGAGCAGCACATAGATCATTGTGAGGATCACCGCCACCAGCAAGCCCCCGATCACACCGTCTGACATCCACCACGGCCTCTTTGCGGACTCAGGCACTGCCGGTGGCGCAACCCGGGAATCAATCGATGTCGATGTACGTGGCTGTGCGTGTGAAACGATATCGCCCGGCGTCTCCTCAGAAGGTGCGGATGGTTCACGGTCCGATTCGACTCCGACCGAGGATTCGATGTCGACTGTCGCATCGCGCCCGGCGATCGCCTGGAGCCACGGTGGAAGGTCGTCGATCTCCAGCAACGAGCGCGGGTCGATGACGGAGGCGTCCGGCGCCGGAATCGAGCGCACGGTCGTCGAAGTCTGGTTTCGTTTCCAGGCCGGCGGTTGCAACAGCCAGGCAGGCATTGTCGAACCCAGGCCGCCGTCCGGGATCGGTCGCACTGGATCCGGGACGACTGGCGTGGCAGCCTCATCGTCCTCTGGAGGTTCCAATCGACTCGTCATCACAACCTCGTCCCTCCAGCATCGCGCGGTCGACGTAAATCGTCACTGTCGATCCAGAGCGTGACCGGCCCGTCGTTCACCAGCGACACCATCATATGCGCCCCGAAAACACCTTGGGCAACCTCCAGCCCCAAATCACCCAGGCGGCGTGCAAACGCCTCGATCATCGGGGCGGCATGATCCGGCCGCGCCGCATCAGTGAAGCTTGGCCGCCGACCCTTGCGCACATCAGCGTAAAGGGTGAACTGCGAGACGAGCAGAACACTTGGCGCCTCGTTGTTGGCGTTCCGGTCGAGCGCTGAAAGGTTCATGCGTCCCGCTGAATCCTCAAAAATCCTGAGATTGGCGACCTTGTCCGCCATCGATCGAATGTCGTGGTTGGTGTCGGCGCCAGTGATCCCGACAAAGATCAGCAATCCAGATCCGATCGAGACGGTTTCGGCGCCTTCGGTCTCGACGCTCGCCTCGGTCACTCGCTGAACCAAGACCCTCATTGGTCGATTGAGTCGCTCGGCACGATGGTTGCTACAGCAATCGCCGCAATTCCCTCCTCGCGGCCTATAAATCCCATGCCCTCATTGGTGGTGGCCTTGATGCTGATCGCGTCGATCGGCAACCCGGTCACTTCCCTGATCTCCAGGCGCATCGCCGCTGAGTGGGGATTCACCTTCGGCGCCTCGGCAATCACCGATGCATCGACGTTGACAAGCTTCCAGCCCGCCTCCTCCACAAGCGCGACCGCCATGCGAAGCAGTTCCCGGCTGTCGGCATCCTTCCACTGGGCGTCACCGGGCGGGAAGTGCTGCCCAATGTCTCCAAGGGCCGCGGCGCCAAGCACGGCGTCCGTTATCGCGTGCAACACCACATCGGCATCGGAGTGTCCAGCGAGTCCCCGTATATGGGGGATGGCGACGCCACCGAGCACGAGGTCGCGCCCGTCCTCGAAGCGGTGCGCATCGTACCCAATACCGGTCCGCGAGGAGTGCCGCATTGCGGTCACTGCCGTGTCTCGTTTGCACGTTGGATACGTCTCAGGAGCAAGGAATCGACGATTTCCAGATCGTCGCGAAGCGTGATTTTGAGGTTTGTGGCAGCGCCTTGGAGGATGTGCACCGGTTCGCCAAGCGTTTCCAGCATCGATGCCTCGTCGGTAAACTCCACATCTGAGGTCCGGCAGCGCTCAATCGCGTTTCGGATCACGTTGAGCCGGAATCCCTGAGGTGTTTGAGCCGCCCACACACCGTTCCGGGAGACGGCGCCATCGATCAGACGGTCAGTGACATGCTTCAGGGTGTCCGACACGGGAACCGCGGCAATTGCGGCGCCATACATGCGAGCTTCGTTGGCGCAATTCTCGAACAGGGTTGACTCGACGAGCGGTCTGGCGCCATCGTGAATCAACACCACTTCGCTGTCAGCTGGGATGGCATCGACTCCCGCCGCGACCGAATCCTGGCGCCTGACTCCGCCGCGGACCGTCGAAACTGGCTTCGGCCAGGCAGTGGCGTCGATGATGTTCGCAATTGCCTCGGCGGTTTGCTCCCCAGTTACGACTATGACGTCGCGCACACATCGCGCCTCGATCGCGGCAATCATCGACCATTCGAGCACTGGCCTGCCTCCGACTGGTTCGAGAATCTTGGCGGGGAGTCCAAACCGGTCGCCCCGCCCCGCCGCCACGATCACGACTGTTGCGAAAGGCTCCGGAGGTGTCTCGGTCATTGCGTCAATCTCGCCGCCTGGAGCCGATCCCACACGTGGTCCGGGACGTTGACGGCGCCTAGGTCCCGGCCATCGCGAGTCTGATGCCCATGGAAATCGCTGCCGCCAGTTGGGATCAGGTCGAATTCCCGCGCCATCACAAGCAGCTCCTCCTGTTGCGCATTGTCATACTCACCGTAATAGACTTCGAGACCGCGCATTCCGGCTGGCACGAGCCTCTCGATCGTGCCTCGCACGTCCCTGGTCGAGAACGGATGAGCAAGTACAGGAATGGCGCCGTTATCCACCAGGATGCTGACTGCCTCTTCGGCCGAAAATGGCGACCTCGGCGCCCAGCCCACGGCGCCGCGTTTGAGGAATCGGACAAAGGCATCGTTCATGTCCGTCGCGGCGCCAAGTTCGATCAGGGCGCGGGCCACATGCGGTCGACCGATGGACCCCTCGTCCGCCTGAGAAAGGATCGCATCCATTTCTACAGGATATCCCGCATCGTTCAGCAATTGCACCACTCTCAATATGCGATTGACGCGATCATGGGTCAGTGCCGCCAATCGTTTGACAAAAATTGGATCGTGGATATCCACGAAAAATCCCAGGATATGAATTTCCGGACCGGGCATTGTGGTGGAGAGTTCGACACCGGGTACGACAGTAATCCCGATGCGTTGACCAGTCCCAATCGCATCCGGGAGTCCATCGATCGTGTCGTGATCTGTGATCCCAAGCACAGCAATTCCCCGCCGACTGGCCGCGGTGGTTAGGTCGGCGGGGGTGAGCAAACCGTCAGATGCCGTGGTGTGGGTGTGCAGGTCAATACCTGTCCGGGGCAACAGCGTGGTCGAGTGAGCGGCCGCGTCCGGGAAGGTCATCGTCCATGCAGGTCCGGGGTCAGCTATCTGGGCTCGACGACGAGCCGGATCGCGGTCCGTTCTTCATTGTCAATCATGACATCGATGAACGCCGGGACACAAACAGCGTCGATCCCCGTCTCACGCAGATAATCACGAGCAATCGCCACGGCTTTCACAGCCTGATTGGTGGCTCCGGCGCCGATTGCCTGAACCTCGGCCCGACCTGCTTCGCGCACCACACCGGCAATTGCTCCGGCGACCGCGCTAGGCCGAGAGCGAGCCGACACCTTCAGGACTTCACCGTCGGAGCCCACAATCACCCCGGCGGCTCCACCGTGGAGCGCGCGTCCATTCGGGCTCATGGCTGGTTCGTCTTCGAGAATGACCTCCGGCTGGATGATTGGATGGAGTTCCTGTTGGTCCGACGCAGCGGGACCGTTGTGAATTGGACTCTCCTGGACGCCAGATTCGAGAGTGGCATCGTGTTCCAGCAGTGAAGCCGGTGGCTCATCTTCACCTGGGGATTCGACAACCTGCAACTCAGGAACAGGCTCGGTCTCCACCGCTACACTTTCATCGGCATCCGGTGGAAACCGCGATCCCTCGGGATCGATCTTGATGTCTCGCAGGTCTAGTTTGCTAAAGAATCGATTCATTCGTGAGGTCTCCCCTGAATTGTCCTCACCAACCCGATGGTCGGTTGCAAGCACGAGTCTAAAACGATACGCGGACCTAATTCCTCTGTCCAACCGCGCGGATAACCGCATCATCGATGCGTTGGGGTCGGTTCCGACATTCCACTCTGGCAAATTTGAGATGTTCGAAACCGGCGCCGCGCCATCGCACAGCGACAAATTCAGCGATCCGGATCCAGGTAGGACCTGGAATTCCCCCACCCTATACCTCTGCCAAACCATAAGTTTACGATGAAATCCGTAACAGGGCGAGAAAGGCGCCGGGCTGAACTATGGAACGGGACGTAAATCCATGGTCCCACGCGCGGAAACGCGGACAATCCGATCGAAACTGATTGGATTGCCCGCGCTCAAATGGTCATTCTCATTCGCTTCCGGATCGAACGTTGTCGATCGAGTCCGACGACTGTAGCTATCGAGCGTAGTTGACCGCCCGCGTTTCCCGAATCACCGTGACCTTGATCTGACCCGGGTACTCGAGTGTTTCTTCGATTTTCTTGACAACGTCCTGGGCCAATCGAGTCGCTCCAAGGTCGTCGATTGAACTCGGTTGAACGAGGATGCGGACCTCGCGTCCAGCCTGGATCGCAAACGACTTGTCCACGCCCTCGAACGAGTTTGCCACGCCCTCCAAAGCTTCCAGGCGCTTGATGTAGGTTTCCACCATCTCGCGTCGTGCGCCCGGTCGAGCGCCACTGATGGCGTCGGCGGTTTGGACGATGAATGCCTCGGTGGTTGCCGGTTCTTCCTCGTTGTGATGTGCGGCGATCGCATGCACGATTCTGGATGATCGTCCCAATCGCTTGGCGATGTCAGCGCCGATCAGCGCGTGCGGCCCTTCCACTTCGTGGTCAACCGCCTTGCCAATATCGTGGAGGAGTCCCGCGGTTTTGGCGACATTGACATCGGCGCCGAGTTCCGCGGCCAGGTTGGCGCAGATAATCGAGACCTCAAGTGAATGCGCCAACACATTTTGGCCATAACTGGTTCGGAACTTGAGCCGACCCAGCAACTTGATCAAATCAGGATGCAGGCCCGGCACGTTCGCCTCGTAGGCAACCCGCTCACCTTCCTCGCGCATAACCTGCTCAAGTTCGAGTTGCGTTTTGCTGACAATCTCCTCGATTCGCGCCGGGTGAATCCGGCCGTCCTGGAGGAGCTTGGTCAATGCTCGCCGCGCCACTTCACGACGCACTGGATCGAATCCGGAAACGGTGACAGCTTCCGGCGTGTCGTCGACGATGAGGTCGACACCGGTTGCCATCTCCAACGCGCGTATGTTGCGTCCCTCGCGCCCGATAATCCGCCCCTTCATTTCGTCTGTCGGGAGTGGAACCACGGTAATCGAGGATTCGGCCACATAGTCTGTTGCGATCCGCTGGATCGCAGTGGCGAGGATTTTCCGGGAGCGGCGGTCCGCATCGTCCTTGGCCTCACGTTCGATTTCGTGAACGCGCCGCGCCGCCATGTTTCGGGCGTCGTGTTCGACGAGGATAATCAGTTCTTCCTTGGCCTCATCGGCCGTCAACCCCGCCACTCGTTCGAGCTCGTCCTGATGACGACCCTTTTCGCACTCAAGATCCTTTTGCTGTTTCACGCGTTCTTGATCCCAAGTTTCCCGGGACTGCGTAAATTGTTGTTCCTGACGTCGAATCCCTTGCTCCCGCTGATCGAGATTCTGGGATTTCTTGTCTATCGATTCTTCCTTTTGTTCGACGCGGCGCTCGATCCGTTCGCTCTCCGATCGGCGTTGATTCAACTCCCGATCGAGTTCGCCACGTAATCGTATCGCCTCATCCTTTGCTGCCAGAGCCGAATCTCGGCGCGTGGTTTCAGCCTCCTCGAATATTCGACCTGCGTCTGTCTGGGCGAGGCGAACTCGTGATTGAGCTCGCTTGTCCAGCCAGAAAAAAGTCGCGAGAAAGGTGATTCCAGCCACAAGCACGGCCCCGATGAGGTAAACAAGCATGTCACCCATCGACGTCGCTCCTAGCGTCCTATTCCCCGTTCTCTGGGGCTCTCAATTGTTAAGGTGCGTACAGGGCAGGCAGACAATTTCCGCCAGGTTCAGCGCCCCTGGTCGTTGTTCCAAGTGACTGCGCCAAATCCCATACGTATGGGATGATACGTTTATGTCGCAATTGGCGTCAAGCCGTGGGTGTCCTGCCGAGTGGACGATACCTGCATACGTACGCGATCATTGGCACGAAATGGACCTCCAATTCGGCAACGCGTTGTGGGCGCCGCACGGCATCCTGAATCCCGGGAAATCCTAGGCGCCAGAACGCCTCAACGCCATACTCTTTCTCGCGATCCGCCAATTCGTCCGGTTAACTTTCGCCAGCGCCGATCGCCTACCCATCGCGTGAGCGAGTGGAGTTTCCCTGCACATGCCAAAGCCGCCGGACACTGCGATCATCAACATCACTGGAAGCCTGGTGGCGCTGGGTCCACTCTCCAAAGACATGTTGCCGCTGATTACTCGATGGATTAACGACTTCGGCGCGCAACAACGTGTGGGCATTCCAATTCCCGGACCGATGACTCACGAGGCCGAAGAGCAATGGTATGAGTCGGTCAGCACCGGTTCCGATCGCTGCACATTCGCGATTCGCGAGTGTGAAACCATGAATCCCATCGGGTCGACTGCGCTTCACGGCATCGACCTCCGAAACCGGGGCGCGACGTTTGGGATCATGATTGGCGATCCCTCCGCGCGCGGTAAGGGATACGGCACGGAAGCCACGTCGCTGATGCTTGACTACGCGTTCAGCATGCTGGGCCTGCACTCGGTGAGCCTGACCGTAGCGGAGTTCAACATTGCGGGTCAAAGAGCCTACGCGAGGGCCGGTTTCAAGGAATGCGGTCGATTACGCGAGAGGATCAGGTTCTCCGAGCGTTGGTGGGATCAGATTCTCATGGACTGTTTGGCCGGCGAATTCGAGAGCCCAGTTCTTGCCAGCGCAATCGGTCCCGACCGACCCAAGTAATCGCTGGTATCCTGAGCTCACGTCGCACATTCAAGGGGATGGAGTCAGTTGGCGATCGGACGAAACAGCAACGGATCGGGAAACCGTCCGTCGGATTCACCAGGCGGCGACGTGGCGCTCCTGATCGACTACGAAAACCTCCAGATCGGCCTCAAGCGTCTCTTCAACGTGACCACCCCCCAGATGTCGCTAATTATCCAAGAAGCCCAGGAACACGGGCGTCTGGTGCTTGCCCGCGCCTACGCGCCGTGGACTTCACCCGATCTCGCAATCGATGCCGAGAACCTGTATCGCCAGGGGATTGAGCCAATCTACGTCCCGTCGCGAAAGAATAGCGCTGATGTCCGACTTGCGGTCGATGCCGTTGAAACGGCGGTTCGGGCCCCAAACATCGTGACCTTTGTCATCGTCACCGGCGATGGAGACCTGATTCACCCGCTCAACTTCCTTCGCCAGCATGGGCGGAAGGTGGTGGTGATAGGCGTCGATGCGGCGATGAGCAGGATGCTCTCGGCCGCCGCCGACGCGGTCTTGCTGTATGAGCGCGATCTCGATCCGAGCGTTCGTGAGCGGCGGACCCAGCGGTCGCAATCACCAAAATCGACAACGTCAGCCAGTCAGGCAGAGCCTCCGGCCAAGAACCATGACGTACTCGGGCCTCTTCATGGCAACCCGCCAGCCGAGGAGGCATTCAGGATGGTGCGCGAAGTTCTGGAGCGACGCAGCGATCGCGAGCCGGTGTTGTTCCAGGAGCTCGGCCACTGGCTGGGACAGGATTACGGCCTGAAGCCCCGAGCCTGGTACGGCGTGCCCTTCAGCGTGTTCATGGAAGCGGCCCGGGAAGCAGGGCAGGTGGAGTTGACGACATCGGGCGGCAACAGCTATGCGTCTTTACCCGGTAGCGGCCAGGCGCCTATCCTGGATGAGATCGAGGACGATTCGCCAGACGACGACCGCGAGGATGATCCCGGGCTCGATGTCCGGCTGGAATCATTGCGGCCGGAAGAACAGCGCGATCTGTTCGAGGAACTTCGGCGGTTCCAGGGAACCAGGCGCGGAGGCTACCTGACGTTCCGCACGATCCTCAGTCACTTGCTTAAGGAAAGCGTGCTGCCGCGCCTCAGCGAGGGCCAGATTCGACGGTTGCTGAACGATCTCGCCAATCGAAATCCGCCGATTCTGATTCGTTCGCAACGTCGCAGCAAAAATGCTTCAGGATCGTACACGTTCTCGGCGTTTACGTTGACAACTGATGAAATGCTGCTCACAGGCGAGACCGATTCCGAGGAGTGACAACGATGTGAACCTGGCTAAACCTTAAACTCGATTACCGTTCGCCTGGTATTGTCATCAAGGACAACATCCGCGGAGGGTTGGCCGCACATACAGACCAGGAGCCGGGCTCGCCGCCGAGAAACCGCAGCAAGTCTTCAATGGCGAGGCTTGTCGCCGTCGCCATTGCCGCGCTTGGCCGGACCCACGGCTCAAAGTGCAATGACTTGATCGTCAAGAATCGCTTGCGACGATCGTACGAGGGGTCGAGCCGACCCACAATTCGGCCTCGATAGAGGATCGGCAAGGAATAGTAACCATACTTGCGCTTTGACGCCGGCGTATAGCATTCCAGTCGAAGCTCGTAATCGAACAGCTGACTATCACGGTCCCGGTTCCAGACGAGATTGTCGAAGGGGGAGAGGAGCGTCGTCAGGCTAGGTCGGTGTCGACCACGGCGAAGCTCGTCGACGACGCCGGCGAGGCTGGCGTCGAGCCACGTCGGCGCCTCGATGCCAGGAATCGACACGCGAATGATATCGCCGAAGCGTTGATGCTCGGCAAGGAGCGTCCGGCAGCGGGAGTTCGACACGTGGGCCCGTCCTCCCGTGCGGAAGTAGTCGGTAACCCATCGTGCCGTGCCGATTCCGAGCGCGGACATGGCCCTGCGCAAGAAATTGCGGTCGCGCTCCTCCTCCGGTATCGGGTCCGCATCCCAGAATCCGGGAATCACCCGGTGCGGCAAATCGAAGACGCGGGTGAACCCGGTGTCCCGTTTGCGGAGCATGGTTTCCCCGCGAA
>Ga0183260_10000004_pt1 | contig 153060 bp, 147 predicted proteins | sample AntDrymUQ4972206_2_FD_129768 | JGI IMG/M metagenome (GOLD analysis project Ga0183260, IMG submission 129768) | Polar desert sand microbial communities from Dry Valleys, Antarctica - metaG UQ497 (22.06) (version 2) (version 2) | ecosystem: Environmental > Terrestrial > Soil > Desert | place...
CCACCAATGCCCGGCGCTGCCGTCGAGTAACCGCCCGAACACCGACGGTGAATCGAACCGAGGGACGCAGAACCAGTCCACGGACCCGTTGCGCCCGACCAGTACCGCCGACTGACAATCAGACAAGAAGGCGTAGTCACTGATCTTCATCGCACCATGGTAGCGGTGCCGCCCCTATATCCCGCTGCTCCCAACGTTTGAGGAGATAAACATTCGAGGAATTTCGTGACTTGCCAGGCCCTGTTTCGGCTACGCCGGCGAGCGATCGAAGAGCGTCCACCAGGAGATCGACATCGGCGCTATTCGAGTAAACGTGGTTGCACACGACCGACAGGGTAGAAGCTACGCCCCAGAGGAGCGCTCTCGATGGGTATCGAAAGACGGTTGTGGCTCGCTTTGAATGTTGTGGAGTCCGGCGCGGCCCAAACGCGATTCCGACCGCGCGACCGCAGACCGAGGGCTTTGCAACACGCGGCATCAGAGGCAGCAATCCCGGCCAAGACAGCTAGGCCGCAGCGACGCTCATGGAAATCAGGATCCGGCTCGTCTTTGCCGAGATCTGCAGCCTCGAGAAATCTCTTGGCACGCGAAGCTTGGCGAGCGCCTCGGCTGCCCCGCAGGCTTGAGTGCCTCACACCTATGGGCCCAGGGCGAGTGGACCAACGACACCCAGATGGCCATCTGCATCGCCGAGGAGACGGCGACCGGCTCGAGAGACCCCGCCGCCATCGGCGACCGCTTCCTCGACTGGTTCCACGGCGACCAACAGGACGTCGGCATCCAGACCAGACGGGTCCTGGTCCAAGCCTCGAATGGCTCGGAGCTGACCGCCATCGCTGCCGGTGACTACGAACGCCATCCGAGAGGGGCGGCCGGCAACGGCAGCCTGATGCACACGGCCCCCGTGGCGCTGGCCCACCTCGGCGACGACGCTGCCATCGCCGATTTCGCGATGAAAGTCTCAGCCCTCACCCACGGTGATCCGCTGGCCGGCGAGGCCTGTGTGTTGTGGTGCATCGCCATCGACCGCGCCGTTCGGGAGGGCCGCCTCGACCGCGTGAAAGACGGCCTCAATTCCCTCCCCGCAAGAAAGCGAGATTTCTGGGACGCCACGCTCACCGAAGCCGAGACAAACTCCCCGAAAACCTTCAGGCCCAACGGTTTCATCGTCCCGGCCCTGCAAGCCGCCTACGCGTCGGTCATGCAAACACCCACACCCCGCTCTCAACCGTGCCGTCACCTCCAGGACGCGTTGCGAACGGCGATCTCGATAGGGGGGGACACCGACACCGTGGCTGCGATCGCCGGTGCCCTGCTCGGAGCACGGTGGGGCAGCTCGGCCGTGCCGCTCGAGTGGCGCCACGTGATGCACGGGTGGCCAGGCTACCGGACCCGGGATCTCGTTCGCCTCGCGATCCTCTCCTCCCACGAAGGCAAGAACGCTGTACAAACCTGGCCGCGCGCCGAAAGGATGCTGTCCGACTACGAGAACAAATGGCGACCTGAGGGAATCGCAAAGCCGTTGCCGAGCGATGAGGGGGTGCTTATCGGAGATGTCAAAGGCCTGCGAGGCCGAGGCGGAGACGCCGACGTGGTTGTCTCGCTCTGCCGGATGGGCACGCTGGACGTGACTGCGCCCGAACGGCACGAGATCTGGCTGATCGACGAGAACGATCCCTGTGCGAACCCGAATCTCGACTTCATCCTCGAGGACACGGCCGGCTTCATCGCAGCTCGGCGCGCCGTGGGCCAGACCGTGTTTCTTCATTGCGTCCGGGCCGAGAGCCGGACTCCTGTGGTCGCTGCCGCATACCTTCGCCTGAAGGGCTCGAGCCCCGAAGAGGCCCTGGCCGAGGTGCACGGGCTCCTCCCTGACTCTCGCATCAACGGGACCTTCAAGCGTGCAATCCGAGGCACCGCCTGACGCCGCAACCGGGCAGACATGGCCCCGGAGTCACGCCAAGAAGCGAAAAGAAGGCATCACCCGGGCCCTCGAAAGACTCCCCTCCCGGGCCGACATAGGGTCACAGACGACCAGGAGAACGGCGCGGAGGAGATGGCCACGTGGACGTCCAGCTTCAGAAGAGCATCTTCCAGCGGCTCCAGTCTGACGGAGTCGTCGACGCCGACTGGAGCGTGCTCGTCATCGCCGCATGTGAGGGTCCCTCCGAGCTCGACGCGGTCCTCGAGAGCCCCACCCCTCCCTCTCCCGCGGGCGTCGCACCGCTCGAGCCCGCCCACCAGGACCCCGTAGGCGCCTACCTGGCGTCTGTGACCGTCCAGGGCTTTCGGGGCATCGGTCCCGAGACCACGCTCGAGCTGAAGTCCGGCCCCGGTCTGATGTTGGTCGTCGGCCGCAACGGCTCCGGAAAGTCCAGCTTCGCCGAGGGCCTCGAGGTCCTCCTCACCGGCGAGAGCAGACGCTGGGCAGGGCGCTCCGCAGTGTGGAAGGAAGGTTGGAGGAACCTCCATCACCCCCACCCGGCCCTCGTCGAAGTACAGCTTCTGGTCGAGGGCCAGGGACCGACGGCGGTCACACGCACGTGGGACGACGACTCCCCCCTCGGCGACTCTCACACCGAAGTGCAGCCGAAGGGCAAGGCCAAGACGACCCTCCCTTCGCTCGGCTGGGAGGAAGCGCTGGTCACCTACCGGCCGTTCCTCTCCTACAACGAGCTCGGCTCGATGCTCGACGAAGAGCCCTCCAAGCTGTTCGACGCGGTGTCACTCGTCCTCGGCCTCGAGGCCCTCGTCGAGATGCAGGACGCCCTCGCCAACGCACGGCTCGGACGCGCAAAGAAGATGACCGCGGTGAAAGGACAGCACAAAGCCCATGTGCAGAGTCTTCAAGTCCTGCTCGACGAAGAAGAGGATGAGCGGGCGCGCCGCTGCCTCGACGCACTCTCGGGCAAGACGTGGGATCTCGACACCGTCGACCAAGTCACCGATGTCATCGCCGAGTCAACCGAGCAGAGCGACATCACGTTGCTGCAACATGCGATCGCTCTGCAGGTCTCCGACGCCGGCAAGGTCGAGGCCGCGGCCGACGCGCTGCGGGAGGCGGAGTCGGGGCTCACGAAACTGTCCGGCAGTGATGCGGCCAGGGCACGATCTGTGGCCGAGCTGCTCGAGGCGGCGCTTGCCTATCACCAGGATCACGGTGATGGCGATTGTCCCGTCTGCGGAAACTCGGGTGCGCTCAACACGGATTGGCGGAGCTCGAGTCGCGACGAGGCAGCCCGACTGAGACAGGAGGCGGCGGGCAGCGACGCGGCCCACAAGTCGGCCCGCAACGCCCGGAGCCAAGCACTCGAGCTCCTTACCTCTCCGCCGGAGATGCTCGGTCAACTGGCGCGGTTACAGATCGACCCTCAGCTTGTGACCACCCGGTGGAAGGAGTGGCGCGCCGGCACGGAGATCGAAGGCCTGAGCGATCTCGCCGCTCACCTCGATGCCAACATCGGCGCACTGACCGAATCGGTTGCTCAGGTCAGGGAAGCGGCCCGCAAGGAGCTGCACCGGCGTGAGGACCGCTGGCGCCCGGTCGCCAACCAGCTGGCGCGCTGGGCCGGGGAGGCCCGCGCCGCCCAGGAAGGTGAGGGCAAAGTGGCTCTTATCAAAGAGGCCGAGAAATGGCTGACGAAGGCGTCCCAGGACATACGCAACGAGCGCTTCTCGCCCATCGGGGAGAAGGCCATGGCGGTCTGGCAGCATCTGCGTCAACAGTCGAATGTCGAGCTGGGAAAGATAGAGCTCATAGGCTCGAAGACGCAGCGCCAGCGTCGAGTGACGCTCGATGTCACAGTGGACGGCGTGGCCGGCGCGGCTCTGGGTGTGATGAGTCAAGGGGAGCTACATTCGCTCGCCCTCAGTTTGTTCCTGCCCAGAGCAACGCTGCCCGAGAGCCCCTTCAGGTTCGTCGTGATCGACGATCCGGTCCAGTCGATGGATCCAGCGCGAGTGGACGGACTGGCGCGCGCCCTCGAAGAAACTGCGGCGGAGCGCCAGGTGATCGTCTTCACCCACGACGAGCGCCTTCCAGAGGCGGTACGCCGCCTGGGGATCGAAGCCAACGTCGTAAGCGTCACACGACGGGCCAACTCAGTCGTTGAGCTGCGCGAGTCCTCCGACCCCGTCCAGAGCCACATCAAAGATGCGTGGACGCTCATCAGCACCGACGAGCTGTCAGACGACGTCCGCAGGCGGGTGGTGCCGGGCTTCTGTCGCTCTGCCATCGAGGCCGCCTGTATGGAAGTCGTTCGGCGGAGGCGCCTCGGGCGCGGCGACGCTCACGCAGAAGTCGAGGAGCTCCTCACTGTGCCCGGGACGCTGACGCGCATCGCTGCTCTGGCGTTGTTCGATGATCCCGGCAGAGGTGGTGACGTCATGGCCCGCTTCAACCAGTGGGGCCATTGGGCGGGTGACGTTTTCAAACGCTGCAACAAGGGCGCCCACGATGCCCACTCTGGCGATCTTCACAAGTTGGCCGACGATGCCGAAAGACTGTGCAAGAAGCTGGCGGGACTGAAGTGAGCGGCTCTCCGGACGATCTCCTCGACCAGGTGCGCATTCTCCTGCGCTTCTCGGATCCCTCGACCGCAGGAGTGTGGCCGCGCGCAGCTGCCCTGCTTACCCGCCAGGCCCTCGAATCAGGGCTCGGGGAGTTGTGGCAGAGGCGGGCGCCGAGCGTCGAGCATTGCTCGCTGACGGCTCAACTGCTGTGTCTGCGCTCCTACATCGACGATGACACCGGCGAGCGCGCCGCGCATACCTGGGGAGTGCTCAGCCGCGCATGTCACCATCATCCCTACGAGCTTGGCCCCACGGCCGACGAGTTGGAAAGCTGGGTAGAGGATGCGCAACGCGTGGTCGGCGCTTGTAACGACGGCTAGTCCGGGCACTCCAGAGCTCAGTCACGCGGACGACGCCGGTGGCTCTGGCGCTTCCGGTTGGCGTCGAAGTGCACGGCCTTGCTCGAGGCTGCGCCCCAGTTCTGCGGCGCCGCCATGCCGGCCTGGTCATGAAGGATCGCCGCCTCGTTCTGCAGCTCCTGGGCTCGCCCCGAACCCGGAAGTGCGGCTTCGATGTCGGACGCCGCCCGGGACAACAGCATCTGCGCCCCATCGAAGTCACCGCCGTCGGCGCGCTCGCGTGCTTCCTTCTGAGCCTTGGCCGCCTTCAGGATCAGCACTTCCTCGGTCACTTCTTTGTCGGGCTCCGCCTGGGACGCCTCATCGGCCTGGACCATGTTGATCTTCAGCGGCAGCACCAGCTCGTGTGCCGCAATCTCGTCCCCGACCAGCACATAACGGAGCACCAGCTCGGCGACCGTGACCACGCCCAGGCGCGCAAGCTCGGGGATGTGCAACTCGAACACGAGACGGCGCTGCTCACCGCCGTAGGCATCGCCAAGCGCAAACTGCACGCCGCCCACCACCTCGGTCGAAGGAAACTCGTTGAGCACTCCCAGCAGCTTGACCTCCTGGGAGGGCCTGATCTCGACGCTGACGTTCTGCGCCACCAGAGATGTCAGATCTTCGAACTCGTCGGCGAAGATGGCCGGCGCGTCCTCAGGGGAGGCGATGAAGTGGGAGTTGCCCCCCGCTGCCTTCGCCATCCGGGTCAGAAGCTCCTCGTCGAAGCCGTCCCCGAAGCCGATCGTGGTCGTGCCCACCCCGGCGGCCAACGCCTGCCTGGCCATATCGACCAGGGTGTCCCGGTCGCTGATGCCCTGGTTGGCGAGCCCATCAGTCAGGAGCAGGACCTTGCGGGAGCCGTCCTCGGCGGCGCGCCGGAGCTGCTCGATGCCCTTGAGCCACCCGCCGGACAGGTTGGTCATCCCGCCCGGCCAGATCCCCCCGATGACGTGGGCCAGAGCCTCGGGATCGGCGGGGGCCAGCGATGCGATCAGATCGACCTGATCGTCATAGGTGACAATCGCAACCTCGTCAGTCGACGCCAGCCGTCTCACCAGGTAGGCGGCCGCCTCCTTCGTGCGGTCGAGCTTGGGGCCGGCCATGGAGCCGGAACGGTCGATCACCACGGCAAGGTGCAGCGGCGGACGCGGCTTGTCGCTCTGCGGTTCGGGAACCGAGAGCTCGAACATCGCATGCACGGTGTGCTCGCCCTCTACGGCGAGCAATTCATGGTCAAAGCGGACAGATGCCTTCATGGCAAACCCCTCCTAATAGGTGTTACCTAAAGATAGCGAGGGGGTGAGACAGAAACTCATTCGGCCTGAAGGTCGGCAAGAAGGCACCTCGAGTTCCGTCCTCACAAATGGTTGCACCTACTGATTGGGCTTGGTCGCCACAAGGCGCTCGATGATCCCGGCGCGCGTTCGATCTCGCTCCTCGACAACGAACCCTTCGGCAATCACCTGCTCGAGCGGACGCCGGGTCATGTATTCGCCGTCTACCCGGCGCGAGAAGAACTCGAACCCCTTCTGGAGCCAGAAGATCAGCCCTATCGAGCTGCGGATGTGGTCGACCAGCACCAGCCTCCCGCCGGGTCGCAGAACGCGCTTCATCTCGGCCACAGCCCGGCGGGGGTCAGGGATGTTACACAGCGAGTAGGTGCTGACGACCGTGTCGAAGATTGCATCGGGGAAAGGCAGTCGGTGCGCGTCCGCTTCCCCCAGGTTCGCGGCTCGACCGGACGAAGCTGCCCTCTTGCGGGCGATACCGAGCATCTCCGGACTGAGGTCAATGCCTGTGAGGGACACCCCGTCCGGATAATGCATCAGATTCAAGCCTGTTCCAATCGCAACCTCGAGCGTCTGACCCGACGCCCTGGAACAAGCCCATTTCCGATGTTCAGAGCCGAACACGCGCCTTTCGAAGAAGTCGATAGCTTCGTCGTAGCGGGGCGCTTGTTTGGCCCACGACCGGCGCGCCTTTTCGTTTCGCCGGTCTAGCTCATCTGGTGACAGAGCTTCTGAGCTCATAGCACCGATACCGGAGATCTGACGGGCCAACCGACGTGAGCGTAGTCGACAAATATCCCACCGAACGTGGGCCCTTTTTGCCGGCCGTTCCTACTCCCCTGGTCCTGCACCATGACCCGAGTTGTGGCGAATCGCACGAAACGAGACACCTCAAGGCAGGTGCTTGCGTGCTCCACGTCCTCGTTCCTCCATTCAGAGCGCCAGATCAATGCGCTGCGGCTCGCGAATTTGCCCAAAAGTCTCCTTGCGCAGGTCTCTTTTCCGAGACCGGAGGCCGGTCCTGATATTAAGCTGTTGCTCAGGCCGGAAGAGGCCGTCGTAGGCACCAAGGTCTCGGATGCATGTACGCAAGGAACGATGAGATTCTAGCCTTGGAATGGGGAGGAGCGAGAAGTCCGAAAAAAGCTGGGGTCCACGACAAGCGCTAGTCACCATCGAGCCCACAGACACATTCACCCAACAGCCCGCACCTAAGGAGTCGATATGCCAACGCTTCACATTGAGCACGAGATCACCGACTTCACCGAATGGAAGTCGGCGTTCAACCGATTCGCGGACTTCCGAGCGCAGGCCGGGGTTCGCCGGCACACCATCCGCCAACCCGTGGACGACACCAATTACGTGGTGATCGATCTCGACTTCGATTCCACCGACGAGGCACAGTCCTTCCTCGCCGCCCTGCGCGAGAGAATCTGGTCCTCCCAGGACAACGCTCCTGCTCTCGTCGGCACCCCCCAGACACGGATCCTCGAAACCGTAGAGAGCGGCGAGGCCTGATCGACCAGAATCCTTCGTCAAGAGCTCTTGACTCTCCCGCAGGGGGAGGCTTCAAGCTCCTGTCAGAAAGGAGGTGACATGACCGATCTGTTGACCATCGGACAGTTCTCGAGGATGTGCTGGCTCAGCATCAAAGCCCTGCGGCTCTACGACGAGTCGGGCCTGCTGCATCCCGCTTACGTCGACCCCGCAACGAACTACCGCTACTACCAGCCCGATCAGGCGCCGGTGGCCCGCGCCATCGCCATCCTCCGAACGCTCGACATGCCTCTCAATGACATCCGCGAGCTGGTGACCGAGTCCGATGCCGACAAGGTGCGCGTCCGACTCGACGCCCACCGAGCCGTCCTGGAGGAGCATGTTCGGCGCAACGAGCAGAAGCTCAGACGCGTCGAGAACTTCATCAAGAAAGGAGCCGTCATGACCTACGACATCACCATCAAAGAACTCGAACCCACCGAAGTGATCGGCCTTACGCTCGAAACCTCGCCCGAGGGCATCAGCACCGACTCCGGTGCAACCTACGAGCGTCTCTACGACCTCATCGGCCAGGAGACGATCACTCCCGCCGGCCCCCCGCGCCTCGTCTACCACCGGATGTCCGAGGACTCCTGGACGATCGAGTGCTGCGCGCCGGTCACGGGGGTCTCGGACGCGCTGGCCGGGTTCGTTATGCGGACCTTCCCCGGCGGACGGGCCGCCCATGCGTTGCACGTCGGGCCGTACGACGAGCTGGGCATGGCCTACCGGGAGATGGAGGTGTGGATCGACAAGCAGGGTTTGTCGACCGCCAATCCCCCATTCGACGTCTACCTCAACGATCCCAGTGAGGTGAAGGATCCGGCAAAGTTCGAGACCGAGATCGTCTGGCCGGTCAAATAACCGGGTGCCGGTCACCGCTAAACCTCCGGCAGACACACATCACGCAAGAGGGCTCCCAAAAAGCGGGAGCCCTCTTCTGTTTGTCAAGCCCGAACTAACGGGCCTGTTGCCTCAAAACCGCCAGACGATCCCGGTACTCCACGGTAAGGCTCTTGCAGCCCGATGTCATCGCCCCGGGGGCTACCTCGCCCTACTCCCGAGGAGGTACGCGGTCACGCTTCACGGTTCGCTCTGCCCCCGGGTTAGTGCGGCTATACACGCTGTGCCTCGACATCCACCCATACCACCGACAGTCCCGAGCGCCGGATCATGTCGATCAGCTCTTCGTGGCTCGGCTTACGATCGACGTGGATCTTGATCCCGAGCTGCCGGTTCGCATTGGCAAGCCCCACTTCGTCGATCAAGCGGCCATAGATAGCTGCAACTTGGTCTGGATCGTCGAGCAGCGTCGCACGAGCTCGCTTGGTCTCTCCGGCCAAGTTGACCTCGACATCGGCGCCACCCTGAAAGTTGCAGCGCCAACCACTGCTGGTCAATAGCGCCACTCTGCCTTCGATCCTGCGATAGCCCACCGGAACCTCGTACGACCTACCCGATCGCCGGCCTACAAAGCGCAGGAGCAGGAACAACTCGCTCATCTTTCCGCGACGCCTACGGAGGAAGCGGCGCATGACGGGGTTGACCAGGTACTTCATCAGCCAGTCCGGAGGGTGGACGCGCTCCACCGCATAGGGTCCGTTTGCCGTCATCCAGTAACCCCTCCCTATCTCGGAAAGTCAGGCGCCGTCCGTGGCCGCTGTTAACCGGCCCGAGCCGGTCCCACCCTGTCGATGGAAATACGGATCAGCACCCGCTTCTCCTGTTGCATCACGTTCTTGTACTCGTCCCAGTCGGGATGCTCTCCACTGATGCGGCGGTAGTAGTCGACTAGGCCGTCCATAGCATCTGGCAGTGGCACGACATGTACGTCGCCTTCGATCTGAACCCAGGGCCCGTTGAAGTCATCGGTGAAGACACACAGGGTGGCCCTTGCGTCACGCCTCACGTTACGCACCTTGTAGGCGGTCTCTCTGCTGCTGATCACGACGTAGCCGTCATCGTCTACCCCGGCAACCACCGGCGAGGTCTGCAACCCGCCACCTGATCGTTGGGTGACCAGCACCGCACGATGGTTGTCAGTGACAAACCGTAGTCCGTCTTCAGAAGTCACCCGTACCGCCTCCTCGACATCTCAGATCGCTCCCCAAGTGAGTTACTCATTTGTTGCGAGCAGGATACCCGTGTGTACCCCTGATCCCGGCTCGATGCCCGGCGTCCCATGATCACCTGAGGGCTCCCTGTCGTGTCCACCGTCGTCCTTGCCGCATAGTCTGTTGCCGATGTCCACCTCAGGCAAGGGCCCGACCCGACGCGCCACCGGTCGCCGGTCCGCCTGGATCGCGGTGCTTGCCGGCGTCATCATCCTCGCCGCCGGCGGCGCCTGCTTCGGCGAGCCCGGCCCCCCGAAGCGTCCTCCGGGGCTCCAGGCCGGCAGGCCGGAGGTCGTAAGGGAACCGGCACGGTCGAACGGGGAGGCCGGGACCCCCATCGAGCGTGTTGTCTTCCTGATCAAAGAGAACCGCACCTTCGACAACTATTTCGGCCGCTACCCGGGTGCGGATGGGGCCGCCAGCGGCCGGTTGTCGACCGGTGAGGTGATCGATCTTCGCGTCGCCACCGACGTCTTGACCCATGACCTCGGACACGAGTTCCTCGACGGTGTCAGGGCAATCAATGGGGGCCGAATGGATGGCTTCGATCTCATTCCGATCGGTGGTGCTTCGCTCGACGGATACACGTCGTTCACGAGAAAAGGGATACCGAACTACTGGGCCTACGCCGACAACTTCGTGCTCGGGGATCGAACCTTCTCATCGATGTACGGCCCCACATTCCCGGCGCACCTATACACGGTCGGCGCTCAGGCAGGCAGGGTGACCGGCAACAAGCTGAACCGAGGGCTCTTCTCGAGAGAGAAGAACGACCGCGTCGGCGCCTACTGCTCGGACCGAGGCGAGACCGTCAATCGCTTCAGAAGGCTGTCGCCCACGGAGCGCAAAGCTGTGATGGAGGCGGAGGAGACCTCGGATTTCGAGCGAATCGAGGAGTTCTATGAAGTGGTGCAGCCATGCTTTGACTTCAGAGTCCTGCCGGATGAGCTCAACGACGCCGGTATCTCGTGGCGCTACTACGCGACGCCGGGGGACTGGCGAAACGCTTTGCATGCCATCAAGCACATCAGGTACTCGAAATACTGGGGCCCTAACGTCGTTACGCCCCAGCAGGCCACTAAGGATGTAAGACGACAGCGGCTCAAGGAGGTTTCCTGGGTGATTCCGCCGACGGGTTTCAACGACCATCCGGGAGCGGGAACCAGCGTCTGCAAGAGCGAGAACTGGGCGGTCCGATACATCAACGCCATAATGCGCTCGAAGTATTGGAAGAGCACCGCCATATTCATGTCGTGGGACGACTTCGGAGGGTTCTACGATCACGTACCTCCGCCCCACTACGACGTAATGGGTCTCGGCCCCCGCGTCCCCATGCTGATCATCTCACCCTACGCAAAAGCAGGGTACATAGATCACACCACCTACGAGCTTTCATCGGTGGTTCGCTTCATCGAAGACATCTTTGGTCTCGGGCAGTTGACCCGGCGAGACCGCCAGGCCAGCAACATGTTCAATGCTTTCGATTTCCGCCACGAGGTGAACGCAGATGAGCGCAAGCTCATACTCCCACTCAGGGACTGCACCGGCCTTCCCGTAGATTCGACGATCTCCTACCGAGAAGGGTGGCAAGCCTTCGCCGCCGCCCAAGATTGAACTGAGCCCCGGCAACCTCTGAACGGCTGCTGCGCTAGAAGCACACACCCGGCCCCGCTGTGGTGTTCTATGTTCTCGCTCAGCGTGCACTTCAGGCTTCACTTCGGGGAGCTTGCCGGAACCTGACTGAGCCCGGATCGAGCAGCGACATCCGGTCAACCGGCATTCCCTTTTGCACATTCGCTCATCGATCGCTTGAGGTGGAGCCGCAGTCTTTTGATTCTGCGGAAGTCTCGAATGTTGCGCGTGAACAACGGTCGTTTCGCGCGGATGGCTGTCGCGGCTATCAAAGCATCCGGCAACCGCACTCCGAATTCACGTCGGATGCGTCCGGCCTCTTCCGCCACCAGCCGGTCCACGAAGACCTCATCGAACTGATCCAGCAGTCGATCAATGATCGACTCATCGGCTTGCTTCCAGCTGTATAGCTCCGCTCTGGTGACCGTCGAATAACAAGAGCCACTGAACTCTGAAGAGAGGGCGTTGTTGCCACTCAGGTGATCGATCAACACGTCCGTGTCGAGCAAAACCCTAGCCATACCCTCGATCCCACTCGTCGCGCGACGCTACTTCGATGCCGGGAATGGCGCCATTGGTCTCTGCAAGAGCAGACTCGATCTCGTCCGGCATCGTCTCCGGACGAAGAAAGCGATCGATGGCCTCACGGATGAGCGCCGATTTGGTCACCGCAGCGGCGCGGGCGCGCCGCTCCAGCTTTCGGTCCTGCTCCTCGTCGAGGTATATTTGAGTTCGCTTCATGATGTATGTAAGCATACATCGTGGGCCTCGAGGATGGCCCTCGGCCGGCGGCTCGGCTTAGGTGGGGAAAACGTCCGCCCCACCTCTTTTTCCCGGGGTGCTTGCATCCCAGGCTTCTTCCAGGCGTAATGGAGAGATGGATCCCACAGACGGTGTCATCCGAGAGGCCCTGGGCCTCTACAAGAAGCACTTCGCTCACCTGTTCATCGTGGCCTTTGTCATCTTTGCTGCAGTCGCCGTGCTCCAGGTACTGGCCGGATCGATCGACAACATCCTCGCCCTCGTGGTCGTATCGGCCTTGTCTGTCATCGGGTATTTCCTGGTGCAGGCAGCCCTCGTCGAGGCCGTCGGCGACATCCGCGACGGGCGCGCCGATCTCTCGGTCGGCGACACGCTCAGCCGGGGCGCAGCACGGATCGGGTCCGTTGCCCTTGCGTCCATCGTGGCCGGGATAGCCATTGGCATCGGCTTGGTGCTGCTGGTCATTCCGGGCCTTGTGCTCCTCACTTGGTGGGCCGTACTGGTGCCCGTGATCGTGCTCGAGAGAGCAGGGGCTTTCGAATCCTTCACCCGGAGCCGGGAGCTCGTGCGCGGCCGGGACTTCAAGGTGTTCGGAGTAATCGTGCTCGAGATCTTGCTGGTCCTTGCGGTGTCATTAGCCCTCGGACTGATCACCGCGCCGCTCCCCGAGGGTGTGCGGGGCTTCCTTTCGAATATCCTCAGCGGGTCGGTGACCGGGCCCCTCTCCGCCGTGATCACAACGCTCCTGTACTTCCGCCTCAAACAAGCGAAAGTGTCGTGAGCACCACCCAGATCCCGGGGGCCAGGTCCTTCTAAGTTCTGGTCGGCTGCCGGGACACGGCGCCGCCTGCGGGTTGGCGGCTACCCGCTGCCGTTAGCCCGATCGGGCCAGCTTCGCCACTTCGACGCTCGCCTTGAGCGCCTCCATCAGATCGATGACCTGGCTGGAGACCTCCTCTTCGGGCTCCGGCACGACTTGCGCCTCATCGACCTTGTCTCGCAGCAGCTCGAGGAGGCGCTCGCGGTACTCGTCACGGTGACGGGCGGGGTCCCATTCGCCCGTGAGCGCGTCGATGAGCTGACGCGCAACTCGCAGCTCGCGCTCTGGCGCGACCTCGAACTGAGGCATCCAGATCTCCTTGGGGTCCCGGACCTCGTCCGCATAGAACAGCGTCTCGAGCATCAACAGGTGCTCGCCGGGGCGGACGGCAGCCAGGTACTCCTTCGTCCGCATCACGAATCGGCCCACGGCCACCTCCGCCGCAGCCTCCATAGCCTTGTACAGGAGCCAGTAAGGGCGATCGGCCCCCGCGCCGTAGCCGGGAGCCATGTAGTAGCTCTTGTCGAAGTGGACCGGGTCGATCTCGTTCAAGCGAACGAACTGCTCGACCTCGAGCAAGCGCGATTGCTCGGGGGCGACCGCCATCAACTCCTCCGGCGTGACGGTCACCACCCTGCCCGGCTCTATCTCGTAGCCCTTGACGATCTCGCCCCAGGGAACGTCGGCCTCCTCCGGCGACTCGCCGCTGACCTCTTTCTCGGCGTCGTCGCTCGCCTTCTCTTCTGCCCTGCCGACATCGGATGTGACGTCCCACGAGGGCGCCGGACTCCGTGGCTCATCGGCGAGGGGACCCGGAGAGGGGGGCTTCGGTTCCGCCATGTGGGACGGCGGCTCCGGTTCGTACGGCGGCGGTTGTCGGGATGATGCAAGCTGTTCGGGGGTCGGGCCGGAGGCGACGCGCCGATACCGGATTCTCCTGCCCGTCTGAGCGTCGTATTGATGGAACCGCACGTTCTTGGGAGTCGTGGCGCTGTAGAGCTTAACCGGGATGTTCACCAGGCCAAAGCTCAGTTGCCCAGTCCAGACCGCCTGCGGCATGACGAGTTTTCGGAGTTAGGGGCTGGAGAAGAACGGTTTGCGGAGGTCGATGAACTTCATGTCTCCCATGACATCTGCCCAGTCTTCCCCTGAGCCCATGTCTGCAGGAACCTCCTGCTTCTCGGCGACGCGAGCATCCTCCTCTGAAGTGAAGAAGATGAAATCACTGAATTCGTTGCCCTGCCACGCGCGCACGCTTCCGATAACGTCCGGACGGTTCTCTTTCATCCAATCTTGGGCCTGGCCCTCGAGCTCGAGGAGCCGTTGCTTGTCCTTCACCCGCCCTTGCATTACCTGCACGAACCCGGCCTCGTCAGATCCCCCGGACAACATCAGATCAACCTCGGTGCTGTCGTAGAAGCGCACCTCGCCCTCGAGCAGCTTCTCGGTTTCGGCCCACCACTCGCCTTGTTCGGGTCTGTCGCTGTTGGTCCTGGCCGCTTCTTCGGTCTCGAAGCGTGCCATGGTGATGAACTCTCCATCATCTGAAACACCCGACGTAGCACCGAGGAAGCCCTTCGCGCCCGGCTTCAGGCTGCGGTCCCACTCCTCCATGCGATTCCACAACGCAACCGCGTCGCCCGTTCGACCCTGGATGACTTGTGCAAACATGTTTCCCTCCCGTCCTAGCTGCGCCCGGTGCGCCGTTTCTCGCGCCCAACTCAAGAATAGCGGTAACCACGGCGCCCCGTCGATCCCGCCGCACAGGATCAAAACCGCACCCGGCGTGGGCCGGCGACCGGGCGATAGGCTCTGGGACGTCAGGTCGGAGAGATGACGGTCTCAGGAGGAATGGGGAAATGAGAAAGAGCGGACTTACGAGGTCGACGCGCAACAAGATGATCGCTGGGGTCTGCGGCGGTCTGGCCGAGCACTACGGAATCAGCTCCAAACGCATACGGTGGGCGTTCTTTTTTTTCGGTCTGTTCGGTGCCGGCGAGGTCCTCTATGTCGTCCTGTGGATTCTTCTGCCCAAGGGTTGAGCCACAGGGTCTAGCCACATCACTCAGTCGAGAGCGGCGGAAGAGGCCGCCGGGGCGAGCTCTGAAACGGGCCCGCCCCGACCCGCTGCCTCACATCTCGACCCGCAGCACCTCACCTGTATCTTTGCAAACGCCGCAGTTTGTCACATACATCTCATGTGCGGAGCGAACGACCAGACCGCCTGGGAAGAACAGTCCTTCGTCCAGCAGCATCTTCTTCGAACCATCTTTATTGAGGCGCTGCAGCGCGCCGTAGGGCTCTTCACTCAACAAGCCGTGTGGGCGATCTCGAGCACGTAGAGCCTGCCCCTTGGATCGAACGCTATGTCGATGATGTTGGTGAAGCCGCGTGCGTACACCTGTGGCTTGTGACCCGGCACAACCCGGTAAACACGAGCGCCGCCGACCGGGAACGGAAATCCTGTCGGCACCGCATCCATCGGCACCTTCTCGCCGTTGAACGACACGAGTCGGTCTTGGAATATGGCGAGGGAGGTGATCTTGCGGTTCTGGATTCTCAGAAGGGAGTTGCCACCGGCATCGGTTGCGATGGTGCTGGTCGCGCGCCGCAGGATGCCGTAGGGGTTGCTGTCCACCTCCGCATCGTCGGGGTTGGAATTGTCCTCGAAACCGGCGAGGTCGGCAACTCACTCCCGGCTCTCGTGGGGGCGGATACGAAAGAGGCGGCCGAGCGCCCTCGCGTCGGGGCCGAGCTGGCTCCGCTTGTGAAGATCGCCCTCGAGCCCAACGGTCACATAAAGCTTGCCGTCATCCACCGCAACGTCGTGAGCTCCGATGGCACCCGACCCATCGGGGGAAGCGATCGACGGGAGGCCTACCGCAATCCGCTCCTGATTGCCGTCCCGGATACGGGTGACAGCTCCGGTACGGCCGAAACAGGCCTCGCCCTGCTCTCCCTCGACACACGGACCGGAGCCGCCCTTGCCGGCCTCGGCAACGAAGAGGGCCCGGTTATGCCAGTTGATACCGCGCGGATTTCTGAGGCCCGATGCGATGCTTGTCACCTCGGCCTGTTTGCCCTAGGCTCCCATCGAGGGAAGTGGAGCCGAGATCGTCACGGCGGCAAGCGCAACCGCAACGAATGACCACCGGCGCGCGGTCTTCTTCCAACCATGGCAAACCCTCCAGTCCAGTCCGACAGTCCAACCCCATCCCCTGGGGCCGCGGGTGCGCAAGCGCTTGTAGGCACTGCTGCCCTATTCGTATTCGTCCCACCAGCCCCCAACCCGGGATCTAACCACAGCCTGGTGACGCCATAAAGCTGGCCCCGGGGGCGGTCAAATCTGTAGGCTCTTGATCTCGGGCATGACCTTCGACGCAAATTCATCGAGGCGCTGCATGCCCTGCGAAGGCCAATCCACCGTGAGGTAGCTCACGCCCACTCGGACCAGAGCTTCGGCGTTGCGACGCACCTCGTCCCAAGGTTCCGAGATCGACAGACTGGTCGCCCTTCGTATCGAAGCCGGGTCCCTCCCCGCCTTTTCGGCGTGGTCGTCGAGGAGGCGCGATTTGCGCTCGATCGCATTGGCCGATCCGAATCCGTGCCAGACATCAGCGCGCCGGGCGATGAGCGGCAGCATCAACTTCTCGCCGCCTCCGCCGATCCACAGCGGAGGGCGGGTTGCTGCACCGGCTTGGGGTTGTAGGTCGCGTGGGCAAGCCTGTAATAGCGGCCGTCGAAGGTTGCATCGTCGGTCGTCATCAAGAGCTCCATCACTTCGATGGCCTCTTCAAGCCTCTTGATGCGTTCAGCGGATTGGGGAAAGTCGATCCCCAGCTCGTGGTGCTCGCGCTCGTGCCATGCAGCACCCAGGGCGAGCTCGATGCGCCCCTGCGACACGTGATCTGCGGTCACGACCTCGGTCGCCAGGATGGAAGGATGCCGGTACGTTATCCCCGTGACGAGGGGGCCGAGGCGAATGCGGGACGTTGCCGCGCCGAGGGCGGCCAGGAGCGTCCACGCCTCGAGGCAAGGCCCGGCCGGATCCCCGTACAGCGCTTTGAAATGATCGAACACCCAAGCACCCTCGAAGCCGGCGTCCTCTGCCCAGTGTGTCCGGTTGAGCAACTCCTGCCAGCTAAGTTGATGCTGCGACACATCCAGGCCAAGCTCCACGGTCAACCCCTTCAGTCTCCAAGCTGCTGCGATATTCGGCATCATACGGCGGCACCGCAGCGAGCCTTCGGCGTATTGTTACTGGAGCCATGTGGCTCATCAGTCTGAGAGACCTGCAGTTTCGCCGGCGGCGGTTCACGATTGCGGTTGCCGCCACCGCGCTCACATTCGCAATGACCCTCTTGATGGCCGGCTTCAGCGCAACCCTCCACAGCGAGATCCGTCGCATTGTCGATGTCATCGGCGCAGATTCTTGGGTCGTCGCGGAGGGCACGTCGGGGCCATTCACTGCGTCAACGGTTGTGCCGGCTGCAACGACGGATGCAGTAGCGGCTGCGCCGGGGGTTGATCGGGCGTCGGCCCTGGTCCTGCTGCATTCCGCCATGAGCGAGCCGGAGGATCGCGATGTCAACGTCATCGGTTACTCATCCGGAGGCGTGGGTGAGCCTCCGGTCACAGAAGGTCGGGCGCCCGAAGAGACTGGAGAGGCGCTGGTCGACACCGCCCTGGAGGTCGCCGTCGGCGATTCGATCTCTGTGGGCGGATTGCAACTACGGACGGTGGGAACATCCGACGGCATTACCTATTACTTCGGGACGCCGACCATCTTCGTTCCCCTGGAGAACGCTCAGGCGATGGCGTTCTCGGGCCAGGACCTCGTCACCACTGTAGTCACCTCGGGCAAGCCGTCGACGCTTCCCGAGGGGCTCGAAGAACTTACGCCCACACAGGTACGGGTCGATCTCGAAAGGCCGCTGGCGAACGGCACGAAGTCGATCGACCTAATCAGCATGCTGCTCTGGATCACCGCCGCCGGCATCATCGGTTCGATCATCTATCTCTCGGCCCTCGAGCGAACCCGCGACTTTGCCGTCTTGAAAGCGACCGGCGCGCCGAATTCTGCGCTCATGGGCGGTCTGGCGCTTCAGGCCATCGTTCTGTCGATCACATCGGCCGCGCTTGCGGTCGTGCTCGCCCAGTTGCTTGCGCCGCTCTTTCCCTTCGGCGTCGAGATCTACGCACGAGCGTATGCAGTACTGTTCGCGATCGCGATTTCGGTAGGTCTCTTGGCAAGCGTTGCAGGATTGCGGCGCGCCGTGAGAGTCGATCCGGCACTCGCGTTCGGAGGACCGTAGTGGACCTGGTGATCGAGGACCTCACCGTCGAATACGCGAGCGGCGGCTACGTCGTTTGCCCGATCGAGAACCTGTCGCTCGAAGTCTCGTCCGGTGAGCTGGTGCTGCTGCTCGGCCCCAGCGGCTGCGGGAAGACAACGCTGTTCTCGGTCTTGGCGGGCATCCTGCAGCCCGCATCCGGAAGCGTTCGCTTCCGGGACACCGTCGTCAACGATCTCGGCGGCTCGGCTCTCACCCACTATCGCCGATCAACAGTCGGCATCGTCTTCCAGGCATTCAACCTCATCCCCAGCCTCACCGCCCTCGAGAATGTGCAGGTTCCGCTGCTCGCCGCCAAGGTTCCTCGGAGGGAAGCCGGCCCCCGGGCCGAGACCCTTCTCACACAGGTGGGGCTTGCCGATCGAATGGCCCACCGCCCCGGGGATCTCTCCGGAGGGCAGCAGCAGCGAGTCGCGATCGCACGGGCTCTTGCCCACAATCCTCCTCTCTTGCTCGCCGACGAGCCGACCGCCCATCTCGACTACATCCAGGTCGAAGGGATTTTGCGGCTGCTGCGCGAGCTTGCGACATCGGGGCGGGTTGTAGTCGTTGCTACCCATGACGAACGCCTGCTTCCCCTCGCCGATCGCATCGTCGAGATGTCCCCGCGCGTCGCCGCCCGGGAGCGCCCACCCGAGCACCTGGTGTTGAGCTCCGGCGACATCATCTTCAAACAGGGCGATCCCGGGGAGCGGATCTACGTGGTGTGGAACGGCGAGATCGAGTTGCTTCGCAGACGAGAAGACGGGACAAACCTGGTGATGGAGCGGCTGCGCTCAGGCCGCTACTTTGGAGAGCTGTCGCCTATCTTTGGGCTCCCGCGCTCGATGACAGCGCGCGCTGCAACCAACGCTGTCGTAACCGGTTACACGGTCACAGACTTTCGCCGTCAGGTCGGCGCGCCGAGTATGGACGACCTCATACTCGGCGCCGACGTCCGGCTGCAAGACGAACCGCCAGAAGCGATCGAAGCGATGGGGGATGGCCACTAGTGCTCCTGCGCGGAAGTAACGCCAGCGTCCAGGGCGGCACTGCGCGGCGAGGGCAAGGCGCGAGGAGTCGTGCGTACCCGGAGGGTACGTGCGCGACGAGAAACGCAGCCATCGTCGATGCAGGGTCGTTTCGGGCGACGGGACTTACGCAAAGGTGCACTAACCCGACGGTCGTAGCCGTGGCCGCCGGAGAGGTGACTCCGGCCATATATGCGAACTGCAACACTCGTGCAAGATTTCGAAGTATCAGCCTAAGCCACTTCGGGTCCCTGTATGGATCGAAGCGCAGCGTACCCGCGCACGACTTCGAGAGTCTTTGCTTCCCAACTGTAGCCCTCTCGCCACGTCAAGAATTCGGCCGCCGGAAGTGGGCGTCCAAGATAGTAGCCCTGCACGATGTCGCAGCCGAACGCTCTGAGCTGATTCAGCGCTCCTGAGGTTTCCACGCCTTCACCCACAACGCGGAGATCAAGGTTATGTCCCAATTCTATGATGGAGCGAACAATCGCGGCATTGGTCTTGTCCTGGACCATGTTCGTTACAAAAGACTGGTCGATCTTCAATTCACCCACGGGCAGGCGCTTCAATCGTGAAAGCGACGAGTGGCCGGTGCCGAAGTCGTCGATCGACAGAGTGAGGCCCATCGAGCTGAGGTCGCCCAGAACGGCCTCTGCCCTGATCGGATCAGCAGCTATGCCGCTCTCCGTGATCTCAAGTTCGAGTCGTTCGGGAGCCATTCCCCGCTGCGCGATGACTTCCGCTATCTGTTTTGGGAGTCCCCGGTCAAACAGATTTCGCATCGAGAGATTGATCGCGATGTTGAGCGAAAGACCAGAGTCTTCCCAGGTCCGGCTCTGTCTGGCTACGGTTTCGATCACCCACATTGTCATGAGACCGATAAGTCCCGTGTGCTCCGCCAGCGGTATGAAGAGACTTGGAGGAACGAAGCTTCCGTTGTGGTACCAGCGAAGAAGCGCTTCGACGCCAACGACCCGGCCGGTCGCCGTGTCCACCTTGGGCTGATAGTGGAGAGCAAACTCACCATTGGCCACAGCTTTCCGAAGCCCCTCCACCAAAGCTAGACGGTCGCGTGTGTGCTCGTCCCTGGTCGACTGATAAACCTCATACCCCGCTCGTGAGTGCTTGCTTGCGTACATGGCAACATCGGCGTGCCGGATCAAGGTTCCCGAATCGAGACCGTGTTGGGGATAGATCGCAAGTCCCATACTTGCCTCGACTTTCAGCACCAGCTCCTCCAGCTCGAAAGGCCGCTCGAAGGCCCGAAGCAGCTCTTCGACTACCCGGGTCACACTCTCTGGCCCGGCTATCGCTGGAACGAGGACCGCAAACTCGTCACCCCCCAATCGAGCGACGGAGTCACTGCGGCGCACCACGCTGACGAGTCGCCGGCTTACCTCTATCAACAGGGAGTCACCGTTGTGGTGTCCCAAAGCGTCGTTGATCTCCTTGAACCGATCGAGGTCCATGAGCACAACGGACACACCGAGGCCGCTTCGTCCAGCCATCGAGATCGCGCTCCCCACTCGATCATGGAACAGACTTCGATTCGGCAGGTCGGTGAGCGGGTCATGGAGCGCTAGGTGCTTGTTCTCGACGGCCTGTTCTCGAAGTTCATCCGCGAGTCCCAAGTTCCTCTGTGCGACACGAGCCGCTTGATAAGCGGCCAGCATCGGAAGAGCCAAGAGGGGAATAAGAAAGAGGCTGCGGTCCGCTGCCGCTACGACCATAGGAGACAAGCTGAGCAAGACACCATCCATTGCCATATCGAGCCCGAAGTTGCTTCGCAATGTCGTGAACACCGGGACACCCTTTAGGAACGCCACGGCTATTCCCGCCAAGCACCAGTTGACGGCAAAGAAGACCAGTCCTCCGAAAAGGATCACTACCAGGTCTGACCCTTCAAAATAAGTTGGATCGCTGCGGTGAGGCAACTCGCTGAGAGCGTGCACAAATCCACCGGCAGCACCTATAGCGAGAGTGTAGACGCCCGCGTTGAAACCCCACCTCCAAAGCGGCTTCTTCGAGATGAAGTCGTCGATGATCGAAGCTGGGACCAATGCAACAAGGGCACCGGCGATCCCAAAAGTGACGATTAGGGAGAACGCGAACATCCCCGAGACCGTGACCCAAATGACCTCTTTCTGGCGGGGGATCTTGATGGGCATGAGCTCGCCGGCGAGAACGCAAGCGGCAAACACCCAGAAAACCGGAGAAGACCAGTCGATCCGGCCAAGTTGAGTGGCCAACGTGTACGTCAGCAGCGTCAGGCCCGAGATGGTGACGGCCACTGCAAGCAGGCGCAGCGGGTTTCTCACTTCTGGTCTCCTAACCCTTCCTGAACGCGGCGTAGGGGTGCCGGAGCCGGCACCCCTGGATCGCCTTTTGTGAATGAGCTGCTAGAACCATCCTCTGATCTTCACCGGTGCTCCGATTGCTTCGATTAGCGCGACCACGGATCCGATTGCGATCGCGATCCGATAAGCCTTTGCCTTGATCATCTTCTCCACCTCGTCCCTGTGTGCTCTGCCTGTGTCCTGTCTGGATAATCGTCAGCCGACCAAAAAGACTTGAGCTGAATCCTAAGAATTGTCAGGTGAACCGCTCGGTACTAAAGCTTGGGCGGCGCTCCTCCGACGCAATGACATAACTCGATCAGGGACGGCGAACCAGTGTTCTTCCTCGTAGTTCTAGCTCTTGGTGCGGTCACGGTGCCGCTGGCCGGGGGGCGACTCGGAGCCATTGGGGACCTCAGGCTGCGGTGGGGGCCGGCTCTGCTGCTTGCCGTTTCTCTCCAGGTCGTGATTCTCTTCCTGATTCCCGACCACCCTGCGGGCATCCACGGGCCGTTACACGTGGTCTCCTACGTCTTCATCGGGGTGTTCGTGACTGCCAACATGCGAGTAGAGGGGATGTGGCTCATCGCCTTCGGGGGTCTGTGCAATGCCGCAGTGATCGTCCTAAACGGAGGCGTGATGCATGTGAGCCGGTCTGCGCTCGAAATCGTCGGTTTGTATCCGCTTCCCGATCGGTTCCTGAACGCGGCAGTTCTCAAACACCCGAGGCTTCCCTTCCTGGCGGATATCTGGCCCATCCCTCCGCTCAACACGGTCGTCAGCCTGGGAGATATCCTCATCGCGATCGGAGCAGTGGTGCTGCTCCATGGGGTGTGCGATTCTCGCCTGCTCCCCGCTGTGAGACAAGCCCTGCGGCGCTCGGCTGTAATCCTCAGGGGATAGCGACTCGACAAGTGCCGGTAGAGCACGGATGATAGAGGCAGCCAACATCGGGAGGAGACCGTGGCAAGCAAGGACAAGGGTGGAAAGTCGGAGAAGAAACAGCCGCAGAAAAACCTGAAGGAAAAGCGCGCCGCGAAGAAGCAGAAGAAAACGAAATAGCTTTCCGAGGTGGCGAAACCCCGTACGCAGAGTACCGGATTCCCACTCTCCGGCGCTCTGAGGGAGTTCGAGGCGGCCAGGTAATTCTGGCGGTGTCCTGAAGTTTAGGCTTCACCGCCATTCGGGGCCGCGAGCGGGGAAGGCCTAGGCTACCGGCTTGGTCACATGTGAGCCATTCCCGTTCTCCGAGAAAATGTAGCTGACCTCGGAATGCTGGGAGAGGTCGAGGCCCGACATCTCCTCCTCCTCCGCGACCCGAAGGCCGATCGTAGCGTCGACGAACCTCAGGATGAGATAGGTGACACAAAGCGAGAAGGTCAGAGTGCCGACAATCGCGATCAGTTGCTTCCCCAGCAACAGCAGGCCGCCTCCGGCCAACAGACCATCGGCCCCGGCATCGTTCACTGCGAGATCCGCAAACACGCCGGTTAGCAAGGCGCCGACGATTCCGCCGAACATGTGCACACCGACCACGTCCAGCGAATCGTCGTATCCGACCCGGAATTTCAACCCGACCGCCCATGCGCACACAACTCCTGCGGCAAGCCCGATAACAACTGCGGGCAGGGGGTCGACAAAACCCGCCGCAGGTGTGATTCCGACCAGTCCAGCTACCGCCCCCGAAGCGACCCCGAGAGTTGTGGACTTGCGCGCCTTCATCGCATCCATCAGGGCCCATCCACAGGCTCCGCTCGCGGCACCGAGGTTCGTTGCGAGGAAGGCCGATGCGGCCAGGCCGTTGGCCGCCAGCGCACTGCCTGCGTTGAAGCCGAACCAGCCGAACCAGAGCATGCCGGTGCCGAGAATGGTCAGGGGGAGGTTGTGCGGGACGAAGACGTCTCTGCCGAAACCCGTCCTCTTTCCGATCACCACGGCCGCAGCAAGCGCTGCGACCCCGGCGTTGATGTGCACGACGGTCCCTCCCGCGAAGTCCAGTGCACCAAGCTCTCGGATCCACCCTCCCGGCGCCCATACCCAGTGCGCCAAAGGCGAGTAGACGAGCACCAGCCACAGCGCCGTAAATGCGATGTATCCGGAGAACTTCATCCGTTCCGCAAAGGCGCCGGTTATCAGAGCAGGAGTGATGACTGCGAACATCATCTGGAAGACGGCAAAGGCCTGGTGGGGGATCGTCGCGGCAAGGTCGGGGTTGATTCCCTGACCCACGCCCATGAAGCCGATGTAATCAAGCCCGCCGATCAAGTGACCTTTGTCTGGGCCAAACGCCAGTGTGTAGCCGATCAGCACCCACAGGACAGATACAAGGCTCAAGGCGAAGACGCTCTGCATAAGGGTTCCCAGGATGTTCTTGGCCCTGACCATTCCCCCGTAGAAAAGCGCGAGCCCAGGCGTCATGAACATCACAAGAGCAGACGCAACCAGCACCCAGGCGGTGTCACCGCTGTTCATTCGGTCTCCCTTCATCAAGAATGTTCGGCTAGTGCCCCTTTGCGTAAGTCCCGTCGCCCCAGAACGACCTGCATCGACGATGGCGGCGTTCCTCGTCGCGCACGTACCCCCCGGGTACGCACGACTCCTCGCGCCTTGCCCTCGCCGCGCAGTGCCGCCCTGGACGCTGGCGTTACTTCCGCGCAGGAGCACTAGTGCGAGCTCTTCAGAGAAAGCCAATAGGTGGACCGTTTCGAGAGTGTTTCGCTCCTGTTTCCCTGGAGTAACGTTTTGAGGCGTATCGTCTCAGGGAGGTGAGGGTCCCCAGCACGGAGCACCACCCACAGAAAGGTGCCGCCAATGCCGGCGCAGGCGACCAACCACCCGCGCCCGGCGGCGCCACCTCTCGGCCGTTCACGGCGGGGCTACCGGCGGCGGCGAGCCGCGGCCGGCTGGTGCGAAACCTACTCACGGCCCTCGTCTTCCTGGGTGTCATCACCAGCAGCGTCTGGGGTTCGGACGACCACTTTCCGTTCGCTCCGTTCCGGATGTACTCCACAACAACAAGTCCTTCGGGAACAGTGACAATGCCGCACTTCGAAGGAGTGACGGACTCCGGAATCAAGCTCAAGCTCGAAACCGAAGAGCTCGGATTGAGAACCGCCGAGGTTCTCGGTCAGATGGACCGCTTTCGTCACCATCCCGCGTTACTCGGGCGGTTGGCTCAGACTCACGGCGCCTCCGAATCGGCAAGCTCCCGTCTTGTCGAGCTCAGTCTTGTCCGGGGCATCCACAGGCTCAAGGACGGACGCCCCCGCGGCTACTCCGAGGAGATCGTGTCGGTATGGCGCGAGAGGTAGGGCGCTTCGAACCAGTCTTGCAGACATCCGGTGCGATGCTCCAACGAGCAGCTGCCGGCCTGGGTCGATGGTGGCACCCCGGTTTGCCCCATAACCGAGCCGTTGTGTTTCGCAGGATCATCTACGCGTTCGTGATCGTGGATGTGCTTCTGACTTCATTCGCCGTTGGATGGCACGGCGAGCTCCCCGGCGAGCTCTACCAACCCCTTCTGATAGGGCGGATCCTGCCCTTGCCGGTCCCAACGCCGCTGCTGCTATCTGGCATCAAGACGGCTCTGGGTGCTTTTTCGGCCCTCGCGCTGGTTCGCAAGCGGCCCCGCCTCGCCGGCATCGCCGTCTTCGCGCTCTATCTCGAATGGATGATCGTCAACTTCTCCTACGGCAAGGTGGATCACGACAGGTTCGCTCTTCTGGTGGCGCTTGCCGTGCTTCCGACGGTGTCCCCGGACGCCGGCCACGATGAAGATACCGACGAAGCAGCGGGTTGGGCTTTGCGGTGTGTACAGGTTGCCGTCGTGTTGACGTATTTCATGGCGGCTTACGCCAAGCTGCGCTTCGGCGGCATCGCATGGCTCAATGGTTCGACCTTGGTTCGAGCGATACTGCGAAGGGGCACCGTCGTTGCCGACCCCCTCATCGCCTATCCGGTCCTGCTCATCGGAGCCCAATACCTGATCGTCGCCTTCGAGCTTGCCTCTCCCCTCATGCTGATGAAAGGGCGTCTGGGTCGCATCCTCTGGTGGACGGCCATCGCGTTTCATGCGGGCGTATATGCAACTCTGCGCCTCAGCTTCATTCCTCATCTCGTATGCTTGCTGGCATTCCTCCCTCTCGAACGGTTGCGGCGCGCCGGTCCGTCACCGGAGATCGGAGCAGACATGCGAAAGCCGCAACAGCTCAGAAGCACCGAACCACATGCACCAGTGCCCTGATCGAGAACTGCAGCCCTGAACCGCCCAAGGAAAACGGTGGGCTCACCCGAGGTCGATCTTCACTCCGACCAGCCGCACGGGCCGGTCCAGCTCGAATCGGCCAAGAGCCACCTTCGCGGCCTCGAGTATCGCCTCAGCATTGGTCGAGGGCTCGGCCAGGCGTCTGCTTCTGGTGCTCGTGAAAAAGGGCGCAAGCCTGATCTTCACGGTAACGGCGGTGACCGGCCGGTTCGATGACTCGGCGTGCTCTGCAAGGCTGAGGGTCATGCTCGTAATTTGGGCGCTGATCACGGCCGGATCCTCGACGTCTTCATCGAAGGTGAGCTCGACGCTGCGCGATCTGGCGCGCCGGGGGACCGGTCTAACCGGCGTTGCATCCTCGCCACGCCCCAGGGCGAGGAGCCAAGGGCCGGTGCGGGGGCCAAAGGCTCGCAACAGCATCTCTTCATCGGCAGCGGCCAACTCATGCACCTTGTCGATTTCAAGCTCTGAAAGCTTGCGGGCGCTCTTTCTTCCGATCCCCCACAACTCCTCAGTTCGTCGGCCCCCCATGACCCGGGTCCATTCAAGGGCAGTCAGTCTGTATACGCCGGCAGGCTTTGCAAAGCCAGAGGCGATCTTGGCTCTCAGCTTGTTGTCCCCTATCCCAACCGAGCACGACAGACCGGTTCTCTTCGAGACTGCACATTGGATCTCGCGAGCGACAGCTTCGGGGTCGGGGTCGCCCTCCATCGCGACGAAGGCTTCATCCCAACCCCACACTTCGAGGGCGCCGGCGATCTCCCCGAGCACTTTCATCACATCCCGGGAAGCGCGCTCGTAGGCGCCTCGATCGACCGGGAGGAACACCGCGTGGGGACACTTCCGGACGGCCGTGCGCAGCGGCATGCCCGATCGCAGCCCGTAGCGACGCGCCTCGTAGCTCGCAGTCGAAACCACACCTCGCTTTGACGGATCTCCCCGTCCTCCAACGACAACCGCCTGGCCGGTCAACTCGGGCCGGCGCAGAATTTCGACGGCTGCGACGAATTCGTCGACGTCCACGTGAAGAACAAATGAGGACATTCTGGCCGCTCCGGCCGGATCTTCATCCGCCTCGGCATCCAACGTTGCTGCTCCGGTGTCAGCGCTTCTTCGACATACGTTCTCGAAGCTCACGCAGCTTGCGTTGATTCTGCGGATCCTGCGCTGCCTTCTTGCCCTTCTCGATCAACTCGCGCCCCTGGGGACTGCGGGCTGTATCACCTAACTTCTTCAGCAGTGAAGCCATCGATCTACCTCCTTACCTTCAACCCTTGCCTGCAACCGGCCTTACCCCATTCTACGTCACATACATTCCCGCCCCCGAAGCACCTGCACCGTCACTTGATCCGGCGGGTCCGCCTGGCGGATAGAGGCTGGCAAGGTTTGTTTCAGAGTTGGCCCGGCTGGGAGAACCGGTAGAAGAAGGGGCCCCCGCTGGACTGCGCGACGCTCATCACCGGGCCGAGGAAGTCCTCAAGCACGCGCGCGTTTTCGAGCCCACCGGCGAGAACCGGATCGTAGCCGGCGTCCTGGATCAGCTTCTCGGTCACCTCTCGCGCCTCTTCGTCGCCGCAGTAGAGCATGCCGGGTCTCACCCGTTCGTCTTCGATTCGGTTGTACAGCGCAGCGAAGTTGACGTTGAAGGCCTTCGTCACAAGTCCATTGGAGCGCGCCTTCACCTGGTGGGCAAGCGACTCAAATCCTCCCGTTCGACCCGTGAACGCATTGGTCGCATCCATGACGATTTTTCCCACAATCCCGTCCACACCCTCGAGTGCTTCGTCTATGGCGTTCGATGGGACTGCGAGAAGGATGGTGTCGCTTGCCGACGCGTCACCGCCGTCTCGCCCTGCTCGGGTGACACTGTGTCCACGACGCTCCCACAGGCTGGCAAGCCCTCCGCCCACGCTTCCTCTGCCGATAACGGTGATGTTCATGCATGTCCTCTCTGACGCACCCGGCGATCAATAGACGCGAAGATACCCGGAGTCGGGGACGCGGTCCCTGCACGGCTTGGTGCATCCAGGAGATTGGTGGTCTCTGCTCTTGACGACCGCCGAGAGATGATTTGCCCGCAGCTCCTCGAGGTCGAGTGAGAATCTGACCACGGTTGACTTGCGGTCCGGTCTGTTCGGTTGAATCGGCTCGTAAATGTTGCGGGGCCGAGTCCCGCGCAGGTAAAAGAGCAGGCTGCCCTTTGTACACACAAACCTTCCCACCAAGTCGAAGTCCCCATCCCGGCCGTCATCGAAAGACCACTTCAGCGACCGGTCCTTCGATCGTCGCAAGTAACGGCAGCGCAGACGCTTCTCCGTACCGATCTCGAAGCGGCCGAACCCATTTCGGTCACCAGACGCCTTCGCAAACACAATGTAAATCCTGCCCTGCGAATCACCATATCCCGCCGATGAGATCGCAGGAGCCGACAGCGCCCATAGCGCTATCATGGCCACCCCAACAAGCATCACGCCCAGGCTGCGGCTAAGAGATTTCGTCATATTGACCTCCTCCGAGGCTATGCGCCGACATTCTAAAACCTCCCCATCGCGCAGGGACGATTTAGCCGTGGGTCGTCGAGCCGAACCGCCTGAGTCTCAATGAGTTCGTTACAACGCTCACGCTCGAAAGCGCCATGGCCGCACCTGCTATAGCGGGATTCAGAAAACCCAGGGCGGCGAGCGGGATCGCCGCCGCGTTGTAGCCGAACGCCCAGATCAGGTTCTGCACAATTGTGTTGTGCATCCGGCGAGACAATGCAACGGCCAGCGCGACTTTATCCGGCTCGCCTCGCATCAAAGTAAGGTCGCTCGACTCGATGGCGACATCTGTTCCCGATCCGATGGCAATTCCTAGATCGGCCTGGACCAGAGCGGGGGCGTCGTTGACGCCGTCACCCACCATTGCGACGACACGGCCTTCGCTCTGCAGGCGCTTGATCTCGACAACCTTGTCCTGCGGGAGCACCTCTGCCAGGACGCTGTCGATTCCGATGCGGCGCGCCATTGCCTCCGCCGTGCGGTGGTTATCTCCGGTGATCATTGCCACCGCGAGCCCCATATCGTGGAGCAGCGACACCGCCTGCCGGGACTCCGGCTTCGGAGCGTCTGCTATCCCGAGCACCCCGCGTGCTTCTCCCTCCCATGCGCAGAAGACGACGGTCTTGCCGTCAGCCTCCAATGCCTCTGCGGCATCCTCCAGAAAAGCCGGAATCGATCCTCCCGCTTCGGCCATGAGCTTGCGCGTGCCAACCCACACCCGGCGTGAGACAGGTCCAGCACCGATCTCTGCCCGTACTCCGTAGCCGGCCAGCGCCTCGAAGCCATCTGCTTTGGGCACTTCACCCCGGGAGCGCGCCGCAGCTGCAATTGCAGCACCGATGGGATGCTCGCTGTCCGCCTCAGCAGCACCCGCCAGCGCCATCACCTCGTCCTCCGCCGCGCCATGGGTGACCAGGTCGGTCACGATCATTTCGGCGCGGGTGAGAGTGCCGGTCTTGTCGAACACCACAGTTGTGATGCGGCGCGATTGCTCGAGCACCTCGGGACTCTTGATGAGGATGCCCAGATCGGCGGCGCGGCCGGTCCCGACCATGATCGCGGTCGGGGTCGCGAGTCCGAGCGCGCAGGGACAGGCAATGATCAGGACGGCAACGGCTGCAAGCAAACCCTTGACGGCATCACCGCCGAACGTTGACCAGAAGACGAAGGTCGTAAGAGCGATCCCGATCGTGACCGGGACGAACACCGCCGAGACTCGGTCCGCCAGCCGCTGGACCTCACCTCTGCCGGTCTGCGCTTCCTCGACGAGTCTCACTATCTGCGCCAAGGCAGTGTCCGACCCCACCGCCCGGGCCCGGATTGTCAGCGCTCCCGACGTGTTGAGGGTCGCTCCGGCGACGGTCGAGCCGGCCCCCTTCTCGACGGGAAAGCTCTCTCCGGTAAGCATGGACTCGTCGACTGCGCTCGATCCATCGAGGACTGTCCCGTCGACGGGGATCTTCTCTCCTGGGCGAACCCGCACCACGTCCCCGACCACAACCTGTTCGACTGGAACCATCACCTCGCCGGCCTCGGTGATCTTTCGCGCCTCCTTGGCGCCCAGCTCGAGCAAAGCGCGAATCGCCTTACCGGCGCGCCGTCTTGCGCGCGCCTCCAGATAGCGGCCCAAAGACAGAAAGCCAACGATCAAGACCGCGGTTTCGAAGTAGAGATCCATTCGCCCGGTGGTCAGTCCGTACGTGCTGAAGAGGTAGGCCGCCAGGGTGCCGATGCTTATCAGTGTGTCCATGTTGGCCGTGCCATGCCGGCCGCGCCGAGCCGCTTCCCGGAGGAACGGCCATCCGACCCAAAATTGCACGAATGTTGCGACCAAGAACAGGGTGATTCGGATAAGTCCGTTCGTCATCGTAACCGACCCCATCCCCATGGTCACGAGCACGAAGACGGCCATCGGTGCAACAACCAGGACTCTGCGGGCCCAGGCGCGCTCATGCTCCCGGTCGGGATCTTCGGTGACAAGCCCACCGGATGCTGTTCCTGGCTCCTTCCGAATCGGATGCAGTCTGTATCCGATGTTGTTTACCGCCGCAATCAGAAGGTCCGGGTCGACTGGTCTGTCGAAACCGACGCGGGCCTTGCGGGTGGCAAGGTTGACCACCGCCTCGGTTACTCCAGGTTGGTCGACCAGCGTCTTTTGCACCCGTGCGGCACAAGAACCGCACGTCATGCCCTCGACGTCGAAGTCCGACACCTCGGCCCGGACAGGCACCGGCCTTGCCGTCAACTGGGGCTCCGCCGGGTGGCGACGATCTCGAGGTCCAGCCGCCGCAGAAGCTGTGCATTGAGTGCGACGACAATCGTCGACACTGACATCAACACTGCGCCCAAGGCAGGGGCGAGCGTGATGCCGGCCCAGGCAAGAACGCCTGCCGCCAGAGGGATCGCGAAGGCGTTGTAACCCGTTGCCCAAACGAGATTCTGAACCATCTTGCGGTATGACGCCTTGGAAAGGCGGATGACACCCGCAACGGCCCTAGGGTCGTCGGAGGCAAGCACGACGCCCGCCGATTCGATGGCCACGTCGGTCCCGGCTCCAATGGCAACACCGACGTCCGCCCGCGCCAGCGCCGGTGCATCGTTGACGCCGTCGCCCACCATCGCCACCTTATGGCCGCGGCCCTGAAGGCCGGCCACCGTGGCATCCTTGTCCTCCGGCAGCACCTCTGCGAAGTATTCGTCGATGTTCAGGTCTCGGGCCACTGCTTCGGCCACCTGTCGCGCGTCTCCGGTGATCATGGCGACCTTGACACCCAGCCTGTGTAGCTCATCGATTGCGGCACTAGATTCAGGACGTACCTCGTCCTCCAGCGCGAGCGCGCCGAGAACGGCGGATCCGTCGAGCACATGGAGTACCGCGGCGCCCCGCCGATCCCATTCGGCGATGGACGACCTGAGTTGTTCCGGAACCTCGACGGAGCGCTCCCGCACCAGGGACGGGCCGCCGATCGCCAGTCGTCTCCCATCGACGTCTGCTTCGACACCGCGGCCGGTCATCGAACGAAAGGCCGTCGCCGTGGGCAGATCGCCCCGTTGCTTTGCCGAGGCCACGATCGCCCGGGCCAGCGGGTGCTCGCTGTCTCTCTCCACGGCCCCCGCGAGCTTCAACAGCCGGGTCTCGTCGCCGTCGGCCGCTGTTATCCCGGTTAACGCATGACGGGCAGCCGTGAGAGTGCCGGTCTTGTCGAACAGAACCACATCGATACTGCGCATTTCCTCGAGCGCCAAACGATCCTTCACCAAAATGCCGCTGCGAGCCGAGAGCGCGGTGGAGATCGAGATCACCAAAGGAATCGCCAGCCCGAGAGCATGAGGACAGGCAATCACGAGGACTGTCACCGTTCTTTCGATCGCGTCGCGTGGCTCGCCCAGGACCATCCAGGCGATGTAGGTAATCACCGCGGACCCCGCCGCAACGTAGAAGAGGAACGCAGCAGCACGGTCCGCCAACGCCTGCGCCCGGGAGCGCGATCCCTGGGCCTCAGCGACAAGTCGTCGAATGCCTGCAAGCGCCGTGTTCTCGCCGACGGCAGCAACCCGCACCCGGATCGAGGAATCGGTCGCAACCGTCCCCGCCACCACCTTGTCGCCGACGTCTTTGGTAACCGGCCGGGACTCACCGGTCAGCATGGACTCGTCGACCGCAGCCGACCCTTCGATCACATCCCCGTCGGCGGGCACGCGTGCGCCGGGGCGGATGAGCACGATGTCGCCCTCGACAAGGGACGAGATCGGGACACGCTCAACTCCGTTCCCCGTAACTCGGTCGGCATCATCGGGCAAGAGCTCGGCAAGCGCCTCCAGCGCCCCGCTCGCCTGTCCGATGGCCTTCATCTCCTGCCAGTGACCCAGCAGCATGATCGCTATCAGGGCGGCGAGCTCCCACCAGAAGTCGAGCTCGAGGACGCCGAATTCGGTTGCGGCGCTGGCGCCGAATGCCACCGTTATTGCGAGGGCGATGAGCAGCATCATTCCCGGCCGGCGCTGCCGGGCCTCAGAGAGCCCTCCTACGAGGAACGGGCTCCCGCCGTAGACGAATATCACCGTGCCGAGCACGGGAGCCACGAGGTCGCTGCCGGGAAAGCCCGGCGCGTTGTACCCGAGGAGCATCTGGAACATCTCGCTAAACCAGATGACCGGCACCGACATCGCAAGCGTCAGCCAGAAGCGATCCCGGAACATCGCCACGCTGTGGCCGGCGTGCTCCGAATGATCTCCGTGTCCTTCTTCTTCTTCCTCCACCGGGGGGCGTTGCCGGTCCATCGTCAGGCGCGACCGCCCCTCCGATGCGGCCGCCACGGGATCGTTCTCGACTTCAGGTCCAGTGCGCTCTTTCAGTGTCATTTCGCTCTCCTTACGCCTCCTCAGACCCGGACGAGTCTTCCGATCGCTGCGCTGGCTTCGGCGACCATGTCCTTGCGGCCGCCGCCTTTCGGGCCGGCCCCCTCGGCCACGCAGTGCCCGATGTGGTCCTCGAGCAAGCTCACCGCGACCCTTTTCAAGGCGCTGTCGACCGCGGTTATCTGGGTCAGGATGTCGATGCAGTACTTGTCCTCGTCGACCATGCGCTGCAGCCCGCGAACCTGTCCCTCGATCCGCCGCAGCCGGCCCTGGATGTCATCTTTGTTGTCGTAGTAACCGCGCACCCGGATCTCCCTCCTCTGGTGTGTCAAGCTCGGCTACCATACCCCCCTAGGGTAATAGTGTCAAGCGGCAGCGCTTCCTCCTACATCCATCCAGGTAGGCTCGGTTTCCTTCGCCGGAAGCAGCTTCTGCCAAGCAAGGAGGGCATACCCCACTTGATCCGTGTAGCCGCAATCGGGGACCTTCATTGCGGAGGTGGCTCCGCCGGGACACTGAGGGAGACTCTCGAACGCCTCTCATCTCACGCCGACGTACTGCTCCTGGCAGGTGACCTCACGCTCCACGGTGAGGCGAGGGAGGCGAGGGTTCTAGCCGGCGCCTTGGCGGGGACCGGGTTGCCCATGATCGCGGTGCTGGGCAACCACGACTATCACCTCGACTCTCAAGACGATATCCGGAAAGCCATGGAGGACGCAGGAGTATGTGTGCTCGAAGGCACCGGCACAACCATCGCCGTAAACGGCACGCCCCTCAGCGTTGCCGGTACGAAGGGATTCGGCGGCGGTTTCGCCGGCGCCTGCGGGAGTGACTTCGGCGAGCCCGAGATGAAGGCGTTCATTCGTCATACGAAGGAACTGGCCGCGCGCCTGGAAGAGACTCTTGCCGGGCTCGACGGCGACCTGCGGATAGCGCTTCTGCACTACTCACCGACCGAGACGACCCTGCAGGGAGAACGGCTCGAGCTCTACCCCTTCATGGGCAGTTATCTGCTGGGTGAGGCCATCGATCGAGCAGGGGCCGATCTCGTCTTACACGGCCACGCACACAGCGGCAACGAAAAGGGTCTGACTCCCGGAGGCATTCACGTACGCAATGTCGCGCGGCCCGTCATACGGCACCCATACAAGGTCTATCCACTCGGTTGACGATGATGGAGCGGGGGGAGTCTCCGTCCTCAACTGCGGAGCATCCGCTCAGGCCAATACGAACGACGAATCTCGTCTCGACAACATGAAGACTGTACGATGGTCGATGTGGCGGCCCGATCGGAGTCAGTTTCACAGCAGGAGATGAGCTCGACCGCGCCGGGAGATTCTATCGCAGTCTCGTCCCTGATCGTCGAACGAGGGGGTGCGAGAGTGTTGCAGAGTATCGACGTCGGCGTGCGGACCGGAAGTGTGACCGGTGTACTTGGACCCAGTGGATGCGGCAAGACAACACTGATGCGAGCAATCGTCGGCGTGCAGATCATCAAGTCCGGCTCGGTTCTCGTCCTCGGCGCGCCGGCCGGGGATCCCTCTCTTCGACGACGCGTCGGTTACGTGACTCAGGCACCGTCGGTCTACGGAGACCTCACCGTCCACGAGAATCTCCGCTACTTCGGCCGCATCGTCGGCGCGCCGGGCGATCGCATCGAGGAGACGCTCCATCAGGTCGGGCTCGAAGACTTCGCGGGCCGCATCGTGGACGGGCTCTCCAGCGGTCAGCGCGCTAGGGTGTCACTCGCCACGGCGATGCTGGGCGAGCCCGAGGTGCTGGTACTCGACGAGCCCACCGTCGGGCTTGATCCCGTGCTGCGCCGGGATCTCTGGAGGACCTTTCATGCGCTGTCGGAGCGCGGCACCACACTCTTGATCTCGAGCCACGTGATGGACGAAGCCGAGGCGTGTGACGAGCTCATTCTGATGCGAGACGGATCGATTCTTACGACCGGCACTCCGGAGCAGCTGCGGCTGCGAACAAATACGCAGTCGCTCGGTCAGGCGTTTCTGCGATTGATCGAAGAGCAGGACGCGCCGGCGTGAGTCCTCGCATCGCTGCGGCCACCGCACTGCGCGTAGTCTGGCAGATCCGGCGAGATCCTCGCACGATTCTGCTGCTGGTGGTCGTGCCCTGCGTCCTCTTGACGCTCCTGAAGTACGTGCTTACGGGTCAGGAGGCCAGCTTTCAACACATTGCGGTCCCCATGCTGGGCCTCTTTCCACTCATCAGCATGTTCCTCGTAACCAGCATCACGATGCTGAGGGAGAGATCGAGCGGGACACTCGAGCGGCTGATGACTCTTCCGTTGTCCAAGCTCGACATCCTCGTCGGATACGCACTCGCCTTCGGCATCGTCAGCACATTTCAGGCGCTCGCGATCTCGGGGGTCGGGCTCTGGCTGCTCGACGTCGATGTGACGCACCCGGTCTGGATCGTGATCTCACTGGCAATCATCAACGCCCTGCTCGGAATGGCACTCGGATTGTTCCTCAGCGCACTTGCCCGTACAGAGTTCCAGGCGGTTCAGTTCATGCCTGCCTTCATCTTCCCGCAGTTGCTCTTGTGCGGGCTGCTGGTTGCACGTGATCAGATGGCGACCGTTCTCGAGGTGGTTTCGAACGCCCTGCCGATGACCTATGCCTACGACGCTTTGGAACGCGTCGCCTCACCCGGCGAGCTGGGGCCAGAGGTAGGCAGAGATGTCGTGGTCACGGCCGGCTACACCCTCGTGGCGCTTGGGCTGGGGGCGCTCACTCTTCGGCGGCGGACCGAGTAGAGACGGCGTCCGAACTGGCTGGGCTGGAGTCAGAATCGGCGCCCGCCCGTCTCTGCGCGGCCGGTCAGACTCGGGGCACCCGGTTGTCCTGTTCGACCTCCAACCGGCCGACCTTCAGGCGCCCGACCTCGAGCTCACGTATCTTCAGCTGCCGGATGACCGCTCTTCCAATGGCAAGCCGCCCGATTGCCACCGCGCCGACAGCTAAAGCACCCAGCGCGGTAGCCCCAACCGCCAGGGCACCGGCCCGAAACGCTCCTATCTGGCCTTGATCCAGTTCAACAGTCTGCGGTGTTCTCCTCGATAGAGCCATGTCCGCCTCCCAGACGATTGCGTGTGCTGCCCGGAGTCTGCCATGCCCCGAGGGCACGCCCATACGCCTCGCTGTTACAATCGCTTTGGCACAAGCCGCCGGGCGCGCCGAACATTCACGTAAGCGCGTCAGCACGCGCCCTCTCCCTGGTTAGCTATTGAAGGACCCCCGTGTTTCAAATAAGAGACCTCTCGGTTGAAGTTGGAGGCCGCCTCGTAGTCGCAGAGGCATCGTTCAGCTTGCACAACGGAGACAAGGCGGGGTTGGTGGGACGAAACGGTGCGGGGAAAACCTCTTTGCTGAGGGTCCTGGGTGGTGAGGCCGCTTCGGTCGGCGGAACGGTCCTGCGCCGGGGCGAGCTCGGTTACCTTCGTCAGGACCCAAGACTGAGCGCCGCCGCAATCGAGGCGAGCGCCCTATCTCACATAATCTCCGGACGAGGGCTCGACGAGGCGGTCACTCGGCTCGAGAAGCTGCGCATCGCTATCGAAGAGAATCCCTCCAAGCGCAACGTCGATCGCTTCTCACGCGCCGAAGAACGCTACCGGAACGACGGAGGTTATTCGTCGGAGTCCGAGGCGCGTCGGATCGCCGCCGGGCTCGGGCTCGCTGCGGACAAAGTCGAGCTTCCCGTACGCGCGCTTTCCGGGGGCGAGCGACGTCGGGTCGAACTGGCGCGCATTCTGTTCGCCGGCAGCGATGTCCTCCTGCTCGACGAGCCCACCAACCATCTCGACACCGACGCCAAGGCCTGGCTCATGAAATTCCTGCATCTCTACAGGGGGGCACTGCTCGTGGTGAGCCATGATCTCGCGCTTCTGGACAAGGCGATCACCCGCATCCTTCACCTCGACGAGAGTGACCTCATCGAGTACAAGGGCACCTACTCCCAGTACAAGGCTGCCCGAAAGAAGGACGAGGCGCGACTGACCAAAGTCGCGGTGAGGCAGAGCTCGGAGATCAAGCGCCTGAGCACGCTTGCCGACTCGATGCGGGGCCAGACACAACGACGCGCCCGAACGGCGAAGATGATCGACAGCCGCGTCGACCGTATGAAGGCGCAGCAGATCAGCGCACCCTCGAAGGAGCGTCAGATAGCCGTACGCTTTCCCGAACCGCCGCACTCGGGAAGGACCTTACTTCAGGTTGAGGGTTTGGCCAAGGGATACGGCGGTCCACCGGTGTTCGGCAACATCAACTTCGACGTAGAACGCGGCGAGCGACTGTTCATCATGGGCCTCAACGGTGCCGGCAAGACGTCATTGCTACGGATCCTCGCCGGACTGTCCTCCCCGGACGAAGGGACCATCACGACGGGGGTCGGGGTGTCGGCCGGCTACTACGCGCAGGAGCACGAGGGCATTGTGGCCGGACACGATCCGCTGTGGCACATGAGATCGCAGTTGCACGCCACCGAACAACAGTTGCGTTCTCTGATGGGAATGTTCGGACTTTCGGGGGAGATCGCCTTTCAGGACGCCGGCACCCTGTCGGGGGGCGAGAAGACAAAGCTGGCGCTTGCCCAGCTGGTCGCCGGAAGGCACAATCTGCTCCTGCTCGACGAGCCGACGAACAATCTCGATCCCCCGTCCCTCAGGGCGATTGCAGACGCATTGGGGCGTTGGCCGGGCGGCATGATCATCGTCAGCCACGACGTGGATTTCGTCGGCACCCTGATGCCCGATCGCGTCCTCTTCCTGCCCGAGGGCAAGATCGACTACTGGAAGGAGGACCTGCTCGACCTGGTATCGCTGGCGTGACCAGCGATCCATTCTGCAGGATGTTCCACCCCCGAAGGCTCAACCTCACAGAGAGTGTACAGCACCACCTATCCCGTCCGGATCGGCGCCCGGTCAGCCCCGCATCGCCTCTACCACCGCAGATCTCTGCTCAGCATCTCGGAGGTCGCCTCGGCCGTCTGCGGCGGGGCGAAGTAGAAACCTTGCGCCAGATCGCAACCCAGCAGACGGCATTCGACGAGCTGTGAGCTGCTCTCCACCCCCTCGGCTACCACTCGCAGCCCGAGGGCTCGGGCAAGGTGGACTATGGCGCGAGCGATTGCATTGTCGGCAAGGTTCTGGCCGACACCGCCGACATACGAACGATCCATCTTCAGTGCGTCGATGGGCATCGATTTCAGATAGCTGAGGGAGGAGTACCCCTTCCCGAAGTCGTCGATGATCACGCCGACCCCCAGGGACTTGAGGGCCCGGAGGGCGGCCGACGCCGAGCCAGAGTCCTCCAGAGCCGCCGATTCGGTGATCTCCAAGGACAGACTGGACCCTTCGATCCCGGAGTCGAAAAGCACCCGGGAGACGATTTGGCTCAGGTCGGGCTGTGCAAGCTGCCACGCCGAGACGTTCACGGCGACGGTCAAATGCCCGCCGCCTGGGCTCGTCTGCCACTGGCGGAGCTGACGGCAGGCCCTTTCCAACACCCACGTGCCGATGGATCCGATCAACGGTGTCGGCTCGGCCTGAGCGATGAACTTGTCGGGAGCCAGCAAGCCGAGGTCTGGATGCTCCCACCGCAACAACGCTTCGAAGCCTTCGATCTGTCCGGTCTTCAGGGAGATTTCGGGCTGATAGAAGACCCGAAGCTCTCCACGCTCGAGGGCATTGTCGAGAGCGTGCTCCGGTGTCGCGGAGTGGGGTAACAACAGAGGATCAGGACCATCGGAGAACTCGTACCGGGATGAGCGTCGCTTGGCAAGATACATCGCTCCATCGGCGCGGCGGATAAGGTCCACCGGCTTCTCGTGGGCGCCGGAGACAGCCACTCCGATGCTTGCGGCGACACGCACATCACCGTGCACAAGCGCAAAAGGCGTGGCCATCGCGGCGCTGATTCGCTCTGCGATCTCGCGGACGGTCTTCTGATCGTCGATGTCGTCGCACAGAACCATGAACTCATCGCCTCCGAAGCGGGCCGCAGTATCGCCCGGGCGCAAACGCGCCTGCAGCCGGCGAGCCACTCCCTTCAGCAGCTCATCGCCGGCCTGGTGGCCAAGGGTGTCATTGACAGACTTGAACCGATCCAAATCGATGAACAAGATGGCCACGAGAACGTAGCGGCGTCCCAAGCGCGACACTGCAAGGTTCAGCCGGTCGAGGAACAAGCTTCGGTTCGGGAGGCCGGTCAGCGAGTCGTGGAGGGCTTGGCGGGATAGGTCCGCCTGGATCCTCTTGAGCTCACCGATGTCTTGAACGAAGGCAACGAATTCGGGGGCGTCCACGTCTGCGGTGGCCGCCATGGACATGCTCATCAGGACCCATATCCAGTGCCCATCTTCGTGCAGCAGGCGCCTTTCGGCTTGATGGCTACGGAGGTCCCCGGCCACGAGGCGCTCCATCTCGAGCTCGGCGTCGAGGTCTTCGGGATGGCAAAGGTCGCGGAGCCTCGTGGGCATCAGTTGACCTTCAGGGTGCCCGACCAGCTCACAGAAAGCCGTGTTCACGTACAGAAGGGAGCCGTCACGGCCGATCGTCATGATGCCTACCGGCGCTCTGCTCCAGAGATCAGGCGCTCCGGCCCGGCCGAGGTCGGGCCCGGCCGGTCCCCCGGGGGGCGCCGGGCCACGGCCGGCCCCATTCGATCGCCTCCGGTCAAGCTTGTCCTGCCCCACATGTGCACTCTACGAGAGCGGGGCGGCAGGTCTGACCTCCGGGCCCCCTTGATTCGGACCGAGTGGGTGGAGATGTGCAGGTGCACAGTCACCACCCACTCGACCCGCGCGACTACCATGGCCGCCCGGCGGCCCCATCGTCAGCGCCAGGGGTACCGGTCCGGGCCCATCTGGGCCACGAAAAGGCTGGTCCAAAAGATGGGCTGAGCAAGAGCGCTCGCAAATCGCTTCATCTTCGTCACGAGGGTTCACCTCCTTCCCGTCACGCTTTCGGCAGGTTCGAGGGCGAACGACCCCTTCCTCTTCAGGGAGGGACCCATCCATCCATCGTGATGAGTCAACTGACAACTGGCCTTCACGTCAATGTGAGGGTTCACCCCGATGGCAGTCAATCACCTCCCCGGTGCCCGCGGAAGCCCACGTGTGTCGGATGCCGGCCTGTGGGATGTTTAGACTCGAACGCTGAGGTTCAATCCTGGCGGTATGGAAGAGCTTGCCCATGAGCTTCGGACAGCGACTCAAGCAACTGCGGATCCAACGGGGGCAGACGCAGAGGCAACTGGCGGAGCCCGCCTACACGGACGCTTACGTCAGTGCCGTCGAGGCCGGGAGACGGACACCCTCTGCCGAGGCACTGCACCACTTCGCCCAAAAGCTCGATGTGGGAGAAGAAGAGCTCCTCACCGGCCGGCCTCCGGACCTTGCAGCTCGATTGGAGCTCGAGCTGCAGGCGGCGCGTCGGAGGGTTTCGGCCGGCCAGATAGAGGCGGCTCAGGCGAGCTACGCCCGGATCAGCGAGGAGGCCAGGGCCTTTGCTGTGGCGCGGCTCGAGGCTCGTGCTGAACAAGGCAAGGGGCTCTGCGCCATGTCCAGAGGAGATCTGGAGGAGGCGATCGTCCTTTTCGAAGGTGCTGCGGAAAGGCTGCAGGACGAGCCGGCAACCGCCCGAGTAGACGCCGTTGCCGCGAAGGCTACATGCCTGCGGCGGATGGGGGACCTCCGCTACGCAATCTACCTGCTTGAGAATCTTCTGGAGACGCTCGAGCGAAGAGGTCTGTCCGACCCCAACTCGTTATTGAAGATCTATGCGTCGTTGGTTCCGCCCTATTTCGAGTCGGGCGCCTATGAGCAGGCCGCGGCGGCAGCACAAAAGGCGTTGCAACTCGCCCCGCGTGCTTCGGACGCTGAGCGCATCGGCGACATGCACATCAATGTCGCGCGAGTGCATTTGAACAACGGCAGGGTCGCCGACGCGGAGCTGTCTTTGCATCAGGCTGCGGAGCTCTACAGGGAGCTTGACCTCCGGTACGAGATCGGAATCTCTCATTTCGCCTGGGGTTACGTGCTGAGCAGGCAGAACGAGCTGGGCAAGGCTCAGCTCGAGCTCGAACGAGCGAAGAAAATCTTTTCAGAGACCCACAGTCACCTCGATGAGGCGGGGGTGGGAAACGAGCTCGCTCGGATTGCGCGCCAAACCGGTGACGTCGAGAAAGCTCGCAGCCTGTTGCAAGAGTGTGCCGGCCTGCTGGAGGGCAGCAACGATGTCGCCGAGCTGGCGTCCGCTCACCGTGAGCTTGCCCTTCTCGATCGGGAGGAGGACCCGGCGCTTGCCGAGAAGAATCTGCGGCAGGCAATCGAGCTCTACGGGCGGGCGGAGTTCAAAGTCGAGGTCGCCATTACCTACAGGATTCTCGGGGACGTGTACTACGAGCAAGGCAAACCGGACCTCGCACGCGAGACCTACAGGTCCGGCATCCTCGGGCTCGAGGAGCGCCTCTAGCCGGTGCTCCTGCGCTGAAAGCAACGCCGGCCGCCTCCAGGGCGGCACTTACGCAAAGGTGTACTAGTGCCTCGTCGCGCAAATTACCGACGCATTCGAGCGCCCCGGCGCGCCGGTGCAGGCGCTACTTGCGCGACGAACCACTAGCAGATCTCCTCACGGCCCTGCAGCTTGGCGCGCGTCTCCCGGACCTCCTCCCACAGGTACTCGATAATCCGAGCCTGTAGACGCATTGCATCGATGGTCTTCTCTTGGGTTTCCCGCAGCTCCCGGAGAGTGGTGGACAGCTCTTCGAATGCGTCGCTCTGGAGGGCTATCCACCGAATCAGAGCTTCGGGGTTGTGGAGCGAAACCGGTCTAGCAGACTCCTGAACCTCGCGCATAACTATCATTTAAGACGCCTTCCGACTGAACTGTCTACGCCACCGGATTGTTCGGCAATCTGTTCAGTCCGGGGGGCGACACCCTCACCCGGGCAGGATCCTCACGGGATCCTTCACAATGTGGGCGTGCTCCTCTTCGCCATCGCCACGACGTCGGAGCAGGTCACCGCGACCTCGGCGCGCCGCGCCAAGGTCGATCAGCTCGCATCCTGCCTGCGCCGGATGAGCTGGGCTGAGGCGCCGGTGGGGGTCGCCTATCTTTCCGGAGAGCTGCCGCACGGCTCCATCGGCGTGGGGTGGAGAACGCTTCAGGACCTGCCCGCGCCGGCCGCGTCACCATCGGTGGAGCTGCTCGAGGCGGATGGGGTGTTGCAGGCCATCCGGCGCGCCACGGGCCCGGGCTCCCGGGCAACTCGCCGGCGTCTACTCGATGGCCTGTTCTCTCGTCTAACCGCACCCGAGCGGCAGTTTCTCGCCGCCCTGATGCTCGGGGAGCTCCGCCAGGGCGCCCTGCAGGGGGTCATGGTGGAGGCAGTGGCAAAGGCAGCCGGGGTTCGGGCGTCCGAGGTTCGGCGCGCCGCAATGCTCACCGGAGAGCTCGGTGCCGTGGTGGCTACGGCCCTCTCGACCGGCAGCGAGGGTTTGGCGGGATTCCTTCTGAAGGTTTTCAACCCGTTGCAACCAATGTTGGCGCAAAGTGCAGCGAACATGCAGGAGGCGATGGGACGAATCAGTCCGGCACTTCTCGAATGGAAGCTCGATGGTGCTCGCATACAAGCCCATCGATCGGGCGACAGTGTGCGCATCTTCACGCGCAACCTGGCCGACATCACCGAGCGCGTTCCTGAGCTCGTGGAAGCATTGCTGACAGTCGCCGTCGATTCCATAGTGCTGGACGGGGAGGCGATAGCGCTGAGTCCGGACGGACGTCCTCATCCTTTTCAGAAGACGATGAGCCGCTTTGGAAGCAAGCTTTCGGTCGAAGTGCTGCCCAAAGCAACGCCACTGTCGGCGTTCTGGTTCGATTGTCTGCACGTCGACGGTGACGACTTGCTCGACCATCCCGCCGAAGTCCGGCTCGCGGAGCTCAACGCACGGTTGCCGGACGACATGCTGGTCAACCGAACCGTGACCGACGATCTGGAGGCGGCCGAGCTCTTCTTGGCTGCTGCGGTTGCCGGCGGTCACGAAGGCGTGATGGTCAAGTCGCCTTCGGCACCGTACGAAGCGGGGCGCCGGGGAGCAGGATGGATCAAGGTCAAAGTTGCCCATACGCTCGACCTGGTAGTGCTTGGGGCGGAGTGGGGCCACGGGCGCCGGCGCGGACTGCTCAGCAATCTTCACCTCGGAGCACGCGATCCGGCTACCGGTGAGTTCGTCATGCTGGGCAAGACATTCAAAGGAATGACCGACACCATGCTCGATTGGCAGACGCAGCACCTGCAGACCATCGAAACACGGCGTGAGGGCATAACGGTGTTCGTACACCCCGAGCTTGTCGTCGAGGTGGCCTTCGACGGAATACAGACAAGCACGCGCTATCCCGCCAACATGGCCCTTCGCTTTGCACGCGTGAAGGGCTACCGAATAGACAAGCCTCCCGAGGAGGCCGACACGATCGACACTGTACGGGCGATCCTCAGAGACCAGGCCGGCCCCTAGCCTCGCCCGTGGTCGACCCAGCCGCGCCGCAGGCTATTGCTGTCAAGCTCCTGTCCAAGAGTCGTCCACTAGTTGTAGAATAATTGCCGTGACCGAAGGCCCGTTAGACCTCGTCCGCATCGGAGAGCTCAGCAACCGCGTGGGAGTGAGCCCGGAACTGCTGCGGGCGTGGGAGCGACGCTACGGGCTGCTGCAGCCGCGGCGTTCGCAAGGCGGGTTTCGACTCTACTCACCTCATGACGAAGCCCGAGTCCGGCGGATGCAGAAAGAGTTGGCTCATGGGCTGTCCGCGGCCGAAGCTGCCGTCGCGGCGATCTCCTCGGTGGTTGAGGAAATGCCCCGGACCGACGCACCGTCGTCCTCTATCGAGAGGTTGCGGGGGGAGCTGGCCGATTCGTTGGACGTGTTCGACGACGCCGCGGCGCAGGCGTGCCTGGACAGACTGTTCGGTGCCTTCAGCGTTGAGGCAGTGCTGAGAGATGTGATCCTCCCCTATCTTCGCGACCTCGGGGATCGCTGGGCGGCAGGGGACATAAATGTCGGCCAAGAGCATTTCGCCAGCCATCTGATTCGAGGGCGGTTGCTCGGCCTCGCTCGGGGATGGGATCAAGGGGGAGGGCCGCGCGCGGTTCTGGCCTGCCCCCCCGGCGAGTTGCACGATCTGGGTCTCATGAGCTTCGGCCTTGCCCTCTTCCGCCAGGGATGGCGTATCACCTTCCTCGGATCGGATACCCCGATCAACACCGTCGAAGGTGCAGCGCGCACGCTTCCCGCCGACATGATCGTGATCAGCGCCACGCAACCGGGACACTTCATGACCTCTGCAGAAGCACTCACGGAGCTCACCCGGACGGCGCCCGTGGGACTCGCCGGAGCCGGGGCGTCCGCCCGGATGGCCGGTGCCGTTGGGGGGCACTACCTCGGACAGGATCCCGTCGAGGCAGCCTGGCGCATTTCTCACGGTGGGCAGGTCAAGACCGAATAGGCAGATGCCCCTTGTCTCCCCAGGCGGCCGAAACCCCGGTTCACCCTCTTGTCATAAATCTTTGGGTCGAATAGGTTCTCGCTACCTGAACTTGATCACCAGCAACCGAACCTGCGACGATGGACTTCCGTCGGACACCCATCTCCGTCCAACCATCGAGGGTTGCGCCAATATGCTCCACCAACCAAAACGGATTGCAGTTGTGGTAGCGACTGTGGCCGTCGCATGTCTAGCGGTGCCCCTGAGGGAGCAGGCGCCGGCTCAGCCCGCACGCCGGCCCAACGTCCTCATTATTCTCACCGACGACCAGAGAGCTTCCGGCACGATGTCGGTGATGCCGGAGACCCGGCGCGTGTTCAAGAGAAACGGCACCGAGTTCACCCACGCCTTTGCAACCACTCCACTGTGTTGTCCTTCTCGAGCGTCCATCTTCACGGGAAGATACGCGCACAACCACGGCGTAAAGAACAATGAATCCCCCGGCCTCCTGGACCAAGAATCGACGGTTCAACGCTACCTGGACAGTGACGGCTACCGAACTGCGTTCTTTGGGAAGTACTTCAACTCATGGCCTATCAGAGCCGATCCTCCCCATTTCGATCGTTGGGCGGTTTTCGCCAACAGCGCGCTTGTCTCTCCTGGAACCGACTGGAATGTCAACGGTGTCGTGCAGGCCGTGAAAACCTATTCCACAGACTACATAGCCGATCAGGCAGTTCGCTTCCTCGCGGGCTCTGAGGGAAGCGATGATCAACCCTGGTTGATGTACCTGGCCACTGCGGTCCCCCATCTCCCGGCCCGCCCGGAAAGTGCTCATGCAGACGCGCCGGTTGGGTATTGGCCGGGGAATCCTGCAGTCTTCGAAAGAGACCGCAGAGACAAGCCACCCTTCGTGCGTGACAGAAGCGTCGCCCTCGAAGAGATCCGAATGGTGCGTCGGAATCAGTTGCGCAGCCTGAAGTCGGTCGACGATCTTGTCGAGCGCGTCTTTGCGACGCTCGAGAAACTCGACGATAAAGCCAACACCTTGGCTTTCTTTATGTCCGACAATGGTTTCCTATGGGGAGAGCACGGGCTCCACGCTCAGGGCAGCCAGAAGCGAAGTCCATACAAGCCCTCTGTGAAGCTCCCGCTGTTCATGCGCTGGCCCGGCCACGTGGAGGCGGGAGCAGCGAGAAACAGGCTCGTGGCCAACATCGACGTGGCGCCCACGATTCTCGGCGCAGCGGGGCTCGATCCCGACCGCTCCTATCCCATGGACGGAATTCCCCTGGATGCCGACAGACCGAGGAGACGGCTGCTCCTCGAGCACTATGTCGACCCCGGAAGAATTCCAGAGTGGGCTGCGACCTACACGCACGAATACGAATACATCGAATACTACGGAGACGATGGTTCAACACCTGCATTTCGCGAGTACTACGACCTCGAGTCTGATCCTTGGCAGCTCGACAACCTGCTGTTAGACGGTGACCCCGCGAATGACCCCGATATCGCCGGCATAGCAGAGCAGCTACACGCCGATCGTCGCTGCATAGGAGCTGCCTGCCCCTAGACGATCCATACCCATCGTCAAGGCAGCCTGCACCGAGGGGAGCAAGGGAGGAGCGGGCATCGCAGCGGCTATGCTGGCCCCCATGCTCGAGGACAAGGTGAGGCGCCTAGCTCGGGGGCCGAACTTCGCGACGATCACGACTCTCCTGACCGATGGGGGCCCTGCTACACACGTGATGTGGATCGACTGTGACGACGAGCATCTCCTCATCACCACCGAGACAGGACGAGCGAAGTTCCGCAATGTGCAGCGCGATCCTCGCGTCTCGGTCGCTATTTGGGACCGTGATGACGCCTACAGCTATGTCGAGGTGCGCGGCCGGGTGGTTGAGACGGTTGCCGGGCCCGAAGCGCGCCGCCACATCGACGAGTTGAGCGAGAAATACTACGGGAGACCCTATGCCAATCAGATCGAGACCGAGCGTGTGATCCTCAAGGTAGCGCCCGACCGCCAACGCGCCTACGCCTGAGTGCTTACGGCAACGGACAGGGAGGAAGCATGCGTCTCGAGGGACTCCACCACATAACGGCCATAACCGGGGATGCTCCCGGCAACGTTGAATTCTATGCGGGTGTCCTCGGCCTCAGAATGGTCAAGAAAACAGTCAACCAGGACGACCCCACCGTCTATCACCTATTCTATGCCGACGAGCTCGGCGACCCAGGCTCCGACATAACTTTCTTCGAGTATCCCGGGGTACCCAAGGGCCGGGCGGGGGCCGGCATGGTTCATCGAGTCGTGTGGCGTGTCTCGGGTGAGGAAGCGCTTGATTTCTGGGAACGAAGGCTCAACGCACTCGGAACGGATTCCCACCGCTCGATCGACGGTCTGCAGTTCAGCGATCCGGAAGGGCTCGCCCACGAGCTTCGGGTCGTACAGACGGCCGATGATCCGCTGACCGCCGATCATCCGGACATCCCCGAAGGCATGGCGCTGCAAGGATTCGATGGCGTACGCGCCTACACCTCTGATTCAGATGCGAGCCGCGCATTCCTGGAGAACGCCCTTGACTTCGAGCCGGCATCTCAAACCGCGTGGGAGGTGCGCGGTGAGCGCAGAGGCGCCTTCTATGCATACGACGCGCCCCCGGCAAAGAGCGCGCTTCAGGGGGCGGGGAGCGTTCACCATGTCGCGTGGTCGTCAACCATGGACGATCACGCCGCCTGGCGGGATCGTGTTGCAGAAGGTGGCGGGCGGCCGACCGAGATCATCGATCGCTTCTACTTCCGGTCGATCTACTTCCGGGAGCCTTCCGGGGTCTTGTTCGAGATCGCCACAATGGGCCCCGGGTTTGATGCCGACGAACCCATAGAGCGTCTGGGCGAAGGGTTGTCGCTCCCACCCAACTACGAGCAGTACCGGGATGAGCTGGAAAGGACGCTCACGCGCCTGCCCAACCCACGCTCGGCTGCTCGCTCGTGACAAATCCTTCGAACTTGCCGCCCCGGCGAGCCCTCGCAGGACTAGCCTGAGGCTCACAGTCGGGGGCTGCCGGAGGCACTGCAGAAGAGCATGAACCAGGGGTCGAAGTACGTGCGCCGGCGGCGAGCGTCCGTAGTGATTGCGCTCCTGATGGTGGCGCTCTCCTCCGGAATCTGCTCGGCGTTGACGGGAGGAGACTCCACCGAAGGCGCCCGGCCAGCCGACCAGGCCGCCGGCACTTCGGCGCCGAGGGCCTCCCGGGAGCAGCCACCGTCGCCCCCCGAGCCCCCGGACTCCTCCGGGCCGCCAGACGCCGTCGACCCACAACCGATAAACGCAGGGTTTCCCGGACTGACGACGTTTCGCGGCAACGCAGCCCGCACCTACTACGGCGAAGGACCGGTCCCGGAAAGGCCCCAGGTCTTGTGGCGCTATCCCTCTTCCGGCGGTCTCTGTTCTGAGTCCACCGACGAGAGTGGGACGCGCCTTTGGTGCGGAACGGGGTGGACCGGGCAGCCGAACGTGGTGGAGAACCCTTCAGGGCGCGTCGAGGTGCGCTTCGGCGCCTACGACGCCGGGATACATGTCATTGACGGAACCAATGGAAAGAAGATCAAAGAGACCTTCTATACCGGTGACATCATCAAAGGGACCGTCACGAGTGACCCCGATGGCTACCCGCTTCTTTATTCGGGTTCGAGGGACAATTACTTTCGCATCCTTGCTCTCGACCGAGGACCGACGCCGGTGGAGCTGTGGAAGCTCCATGCCGATTCGGCCCCCAACCCCCTCTGGAACGACGACTGGGACGGATCTGCACTGGTCATAGACGATTACCTCATCGAGGGGGGCGAGAACTCCTGGTTCTATGTCGTCAAGCTCAACCGTGATCTCGGCCCCGAGGGACGGGTCACCGTCGATCCGCAGGTGGTGATGAAAGTGCCCGGGTTCGATGACGCCCTGCTGGAACAACTAGGCGACAGCACGGTTTCGATCGAGAGCTCGGTGGCTTTCGATGATGGGGTCGCCTACTTCGCGAACTCGGGCGGCTTGGTGCAGGGCTGGAACATCTCGAAGATCCTCGCAGGGGGCGATGGATACCGGCGTGTGTTCAGGTTCTGGACGGGCGAGGATACCGACGCTTCCATTGTGATCGACGATCAGGGGTACCTCTATGTCGCGTCAGAGCTCGAACGCATGAACCAACGAGCCGCAAAGGTTGGGCAGCTCATGAAGCTGGATCCCCGGCGCCCCAAGAACCCGATCGTCTGGTCCATGCCGATCCCCGGCAACGGGGGCTCGGGGGGCATCTGGGCAACCCCCGCCCTCTACCGCGACGCTCTTTTCGTGACCACCAATACTGGACGGTTGATGGCGGTGGATCGTGCCTCGGGGGAAGTCGGTTGGGAGAAGTCGCTTCCCGGCCCGACGTGGTCGTCACCGCTCGTGGTCGATGACGTCCTGGTGGTCGGGGACTGTGCCGGGGTCCTGCATGGTTACGACGTGCAAGCACCGCTCGAAGAGCCGCATCGGGAGCTGTGGCGGGTGGAGCTCGGCGGATGCATCGAGTCGACACCGGCACTGTGGAAGGGCATGATCTACGTCGGTTCCCGGGACGGTGCCGTCTACGGCATCGGAGATGCGTAGAAGGAGCAGAAATGGCAGACCCCGGTCGCTTCGAGGTACGCGAGCTAAGAATACACGGAGTCGGCGGCTCACCGGGTGAGGCGCTCCTCGGCCTCCGGTCCCGGGATGACACCGTGGTGGTGGGAGAGGGACGTGGCACGATCTTCCTCGCCCGGCGCGCCGGTCGTGAGGGACGCAACGTCGAGGGCTACGATTGGGGCGCACTCACCTCGAGCTCCCCGCTCCAGCCTCTCTGGATTCTCCTTCTGCCCTTCACACTGCTCAACGTCGCGGGATGGATGCATCCTTCATTCGAGTCCGCCAAGCACCGCCAGATCGACCTCATACGGATGCTCGTGCAGGTGCTCGGGATCCTGCTGACGGTTACCTGGACCCTTTGGACCGCGATCCTCTTGGTCGACCTGGTGGGCTATCAACTCGTTGGGAGGCTTTGGGGCCAGAGATGGAGCGGCCTCGGAGTGGTGGCCGGGATAGCCGGCACGGGTGCCGCGATGTTCGCACTCTTTTGGATTGGCCGAAGCACGAAGAAGGAGTTCGAAGCGCGCGCACCGGTCCCCGATGTTCTCGCCGACGATGGGGCGCCGCGAAGTTGGACGCGCGAGGAGTCACTTCGCTCTCCGGCGTTCTTCGCTCATGAGGGCGACGTCGACAAAGGGCTCCTTCTGCATTTGCTTGCAGCCGGAGCTGCACTTTGTGCCGTGGCGATCAAGGCCGCGGCTGCGTTCGGCGCCAACCGATTGCTGCTGGGCCAGCTCTTCACCCCTGTCGGTGGGCTTCAGGTCGGACTGCTCATCCTGCTGGCCCTCGCGTCGTGGTCAACCGGAGGTCAGGTACCCGGCACAAGACGGCCTCGAATGCGGGCGGCGGTTGCTGCCACCATTGCCGTGGCGCTCACAAACGGCTGCTTTTCAGCGCTTGTGCTGTTGGTCGGCAGGCAGGTGATCGCGGAGGTGAACGCCGGCCCGGCCTCCATCGATAAGCCGTGGGGCCCGGAACTGGCTCTGCTCGACATATTTCTGCTGGTCGCCATGGTCTGGGCCCTCTTCGGTGCAGTGTTCGTCTGGCGGTGGGCACGTTCCGGGAACGCCGCAGACCTGGCCGCCCGGACGAGCTGGATCGGCGAAGAGCTCGACGGTGTCGAACCGAGCTATCGGAGGAAAGTCGCAAGGACCAGAGGGCTCGCTGAAGCCGGGCACCGAGCCGATGCGCTGCTGTCTTTCTTTGCTTCGAGCTTCCTGATATTCGGCTTGATTGCAGCAATCGTTCGCGCCGATCCCTCCTGGAACCCGCTTCTGTGGCTGCAGCCACCCGATGCCACAGACCTGGGCTTCCGGGTCGCCCAGTGGCTGCTGCCGGCAACCGTGATAGCGGCGATTGCGATCGTCCGGAGATCCGCAAGCACCGTCCGGCTCCGGCGATCCATAGGAATCCTGTGGGACGTGTTGACGTTCTGGCCTCGGCGCTTTCATCCCTTTGCCGTGCGGCCTTATACAGAGAGAGCCGTGCCTGAATTCCAAGGGAGGATCAATCACCACGTTCAAGCTCACCGGCGAGTGTTGGTGTCTGCCCACAGCCAGGGTTCGGTGATCGCGTTTGCCGCACTTGCGTCGCTCCAGAAGGAAAAGCTCGCCTCGGTCGCCCTCATCACCTACGGATGCCCGGTAACCACCTTGTACGGCGCGCTCTTTCCCGCCTACTTCGGCCACGGCGAGATCCAAGATCTCAGAGGAAAGATCCTCGGGGACGCCCAGATCGGGTGGTGGAACTTCTGGAGGAGGACCGATCCCATCGGCGGACCCGTTTTTGCGGCAGCCAAGCTACCCGACCCCCAGGACGTCGAGGTGGAGGATCCGGCGGTTCGCCCTCTCAGCACCGAGATCCCCTGCACGCCCCCGGCGCTCGAGGACGTCCGCCGCGCGTGGATCGAACTGGCCGGGCACTCTCACTTCTTTCAAGAGGACAAGGTGCGCGACTGCGTCCAGTACATGAAGAAGTGGTTGAGCAGCGATCACGCTCCGGGGGTCCGGCGGAAGGACAGAGACGAGGCCGGGAGCACTCTCGATCTCACCACCGAAGGAGAGTCCGTGCACACACAGGTGCGGCGTCCTCCCCTCTGACCTCAGAGCGCGTGTCTAACCACGAAGGAGCGTCCGTTGCACTCCCGAGCCCTATAAAGGGGCTCCGCGGTGCAACGGAACACCCCGGGGCTACACCGAGGGCCAAGCGCTGAATCCGCGACCGCCCCGGGCACGTACACCCACCATGTGGTCCGCATCCGATGAGGCTCTGCTGGCGGGGTTGGCATCGGGGGACGAAGAAGCGGCAGCGGCTCTGGTCCGGCGTTTCCAGGGCCGCGTCTACGGGCTCGCCCTGATGATCGTCGGAGACGAGCGCACGGCTGAGGACGTAGCCCAGGAGACCTTCGTCAAAGCATGGCCGGCACGCCGGCGTCTACGATCCCCGGCGCGGCCGGGTTCTGACCTGGCTGTTGGCCATTGCGCGCAATGTCGCGATCGACGCCGTGCGCATGCGGCGAACGGAACCACTCGATCCGCAGTCGATCCTCGCCTTGGGGATGGCGAGCAAAGACCCGAGCCCAGAGGACCTGGGGTCTGCAGCGTTTGATGCGTCTCGGCTTCGCGACGCGCTTACGATACTCCCGATCGAGCAACAACGCGCACTCGTAATGGCCGCTTTCCTCGGGCGCACCGCCCGTGAGATAAGCGAACTGGACAACCTGCCCCTGGGAACCGTCAAGACCCGCATCCGAACGGCGATGCTGAAGTTGCGCTCAATGCTCGAGGTCAGTCATGAGCAATGAAAATAGGCTGTCACGACTTTGCCGAGCTTGCTCCCGAGCTCGCCCCCTGGGGACTATGACCGGAGCGGAGCGAGCTCGCTCGGTCGAGCACCTGGCAGGTTGTGCATCCTGCAGGAAGCTTCTCGATGACCTCTCCGACATCGCCGACGACCTGTTGCTGCTTGCCCCTCCTCGCGAGCCGCCGATCGGCTTCGAGACGCGTGTCGTGGAGCGGATCCACGCATCGCGCCCGCCGCCACCGCGACTTTTCGGCACCGCGCGCAGGGCCGCCGCGCTCATTGCAGTTCTCCGTGTGACCAGCGCAGACCGTGAGCTTGCGTCGAGCTACCGCCGCACACTCGCTATCGCGAATGGTGACTACTTCGTAGCCAAGCCACTCAGCGCGCGCAGCGGAAAGAGGGTGGGTCATGTATTTGCCTACCAGGGCTCGCCGTCGTGGATCTTCGTGGTGGTATCGGATCCGTCGTTCTCAGGCCGCTTCAAGGTCCAACTCGAGACGAATGGAGGCCGGCCGGTGGCTCTCGGCACGATGCGGATCGAGGATGGAAAAGGGAGTTGGGGAAGTGCCGTTCCCGTCGCTCTCCATGACATCAAAGAAGTGCGCCTATCAAGGACCGGTGCGGATGAAACACTGGAGGCGGTTTTCTAACCGTTGCCCTCTTCCCTATGGGAAGAGAGGTCGTTCTCAGCGCTTGAGCGCGGCGAGCCCGAGCGCGGGGAACAGCAGAACCGAAAGGAGGCCGGCGGCCAGCAAGGCCGAGGCGTTCGCCTCCGTAAGTTGATCGAGTTGGCGTCCGATCAAGGTGGCCACGGCGATGAAGGTAAGTGAGGTGGCCTGCAACATTCCCGCCGCTATTACCTTCCGGCCCCCGATCAGCGAACGATAGACAAGTGCGGGCAAACCTCTGATCAGGAGCAGGGCAAGCAGGAACAGAGGCACCCGAAGCAGCGCGGTGGGGCTCTCGGTCAACGCTCCGGCGTTGAAGTTGAGCCCCGTCGTCACCCAGAAAACCGGGACAAGCACTCCGTGCCCGACGGCATCGAGCTTGGCTCGGAAGTGCCCGTACTGCTCGTCGAGATCCCGATCCACCAGGCTCAACACCACCCCGGCCAGAAATGCGCCCAGGATTGCATCGACCCGGAAATCGGATGCCGCCACGGTGGCTCCCAACAGCAGGAGCATCGAGCCTCGAACACGTATCTGTGCACTCGTGTCCTGAAGTGACAGCATCGCGTCAGACACCCGCCTCGACCTCGATCCTGCCGACACGATGACGACCAGGAACAAGATCAAGACTGCCAACCCGGCGAACAGGACCAGCTTAGTGGTCAACGAAGAACTTTGGGCCGAGAAGAACAGGGAAACCAAGACTATGGGGCTGAACTCCGCGATGGAGGCTCCGGCAATGACCATCTGCCCAAAGAAGCTGTGAGATTCGCCCGCGTCCTTGAGCACCGGAACGATCAAACCGAGAGCTGTTGCAGAAAGCATGATGGCTATGAGCAACGGGTTGATGATGACGCCGAGCGCATGCAACGCGAAGGTCACTCCAAGCGCCAGAACAAACGAAAGGATCCATCCCGCAGCCGCAAACCGCAGGAGCCGGCCACGCAACTGCTCCAGCTCGATCTCCATGCCTGCGAGAAACAGCAGAAACGCCAACCCAAGAGTCGATAGGACATGTATGGCCTCGTCGGGCTGCACTATTCCGAAGCCAAAGGGCCCGAGTACGATGCCCGCAGTCACCTCGAGCGCCACCGACGGAATCGACACCCGCGGCACGAGACCGGCGACGAGTGGAGCCAGGAAAGCCACAACACCCACTATCAACAGACCGGCAAAGGAGATCTCTGACATGAGGTGGACAGCCTAAAGGGAAGGTGCAGGGCTGTCAGGGTGGATCAACGGGCAGCGGCTCTGGCTCTGCCTTCTATTGTCTCTCTCATCGGGCCCGCCTATAGTGCTCGAGAGTGTCCGGTGGGCGTCCACCGGCGGCTCCCGGACGGTTTGGCTTGCCACACCATCAAGAGCGCAGCACCAAGGAGGATCGATGCTCAAGCTGATCATCATCATCGTCTATCTCGCGGTTGGGCTCGTCGTCGCAAGCAACAACAACTACCTGGGCGATCTCAACGAACTTTCAGCCATCATCTCTGCTCTTCTCGCCGTTCTCCTGTGGCCCCTCGTCCTGCTGGGTATCGATCTTCACATCGGCGGAGTCCCCAACATCGACATCAAGAAGAAGGGTTGAGAAAGGGCTTGGAAGAACCAGACTACCTCCACCAGAACAGGGCTGCCTGGGGTCGCAACGCCGCCGGTTACGAAGCCGCCGGACGCAGCCAGTGGAGCAGCAAGGAGCCGACTTGGGGAATCTGGGGCATCCCGGAAGCGCAGGTGGGCCTGTTGCCCGAGCTCACGGGGCGGGACACGCTCGAGTTGGGTTGCGGCACAGGATACGTGTCGGCGTGGCTCGCTCGCCGGGGGGCTCATCCCGTCGGCCTGGACCCGACCTGGGAGCAGCTTGCCAACGCGCGCCGTTTCCAGAAGGAGTTCGGCTTGAGCTTCCCTCTCGTGAGCGCGGCGTCGGAAGCGGTTCCGTTGGCCGACGAGTCGTTTGACGTGATCATCTCTGAGTACGGTGCCAGCATCTGGAGTGACCCGTACCGGTGGGTGCCGGAGGCCGCGCGCCTCCTCCGTCCTGGAGGTGAGTTGATCTTTCTGGTCAACGGCACCCTGTTGATGTTGTGTGTCCCCGATGAGGACGGTCTTCCCGCTGATCGTCTGCTGAAAAGAGACTACTTCGGCATGCACCGGTTCGAATGGCCGGATGACGCTTCGGTGGAGTTCCATCTCGGCTACGGAGACTGGATCCGCTTGTTGCGGGGCAACGGGTTCGAGATAACCGACCTCGTGGAGCTGTGTCCTGAACCGGACCGAACGACCACCTACGACTTCGTCACTCTCGAGTGGGCGCGTAGCTGGCCGTCGGAGGAGACCTGGAAGGCGAGGAAGACGACGCCGGCCACGCCCGGGCGGTGACACGCATCCCTCGACGGCGAGTGATGCGCAGAATTGCCCAGGCGTTCTCAGGGCCGGTGATGATTGTGCTCGGAATCAACCACTTTGTGTTTCCTCAGACCTATGTAACTGCCGTGCCGGATGCTCTCGGGGCAAAACTCGCGCTGGTTTACCTTTCGGGGATCGCCCAGATCGCGGGAGGGTTGGGCACGATGAATGCACGAACTCGGCGAGCTGCAGGGTGGCTTCTGGTGGCAACGCTCATAGCCATCTACCCGGCGAACGTCTACATGGCGATCCATCCGGATCGATATCCCGGAGTCCCGGGGGGCTCCGTGACATTGATCGCACGGCTGCCCCTCCAGATCTTGTTCATCTACTGGGTGTGGCTTGCGGCCCTTCAAAAAGAGCCGCCGCGCCAAGACCACGAATCTTGAAGAGACTATCGAAGGGTGGCCGCCATCAGCCCGCCCAGGATGGCTACACCGGCGGTGAGCCAAGCGACGTAGTCACCCACATGCCCTGAGTGAAGGGCTCTCACACCCCGGAATGCAGGCCCAAGGCCCCTGGAGATGCCGCCTCTGATCGACGCCGGCAGCTTGGCGTGCCACAGTCCTATCCCGGCGGCCACCGTGGCAGCGAGGGCGGCGATCACCCCGGTCACTGCGCCTTCGGTGAGCGGTGCGCCGGGTGGCAGCGGCACCTCGTTCGGCGTCACACCCCTGAGGACCAGGTCAGCGTAGGCGCGGCGGTCGAGGAAGAGCTCTGCAGCGGGCTCCAGCCTGACCGACAGATCGGGGACCAGGCCCGCCGCCAAGCTGGCTCCCAACAGGGCCGCGGCCGACAGCCACATGAGCGAAGGGGTGGTGCCGCGCGCTTCGGTGGTTTCCGGCTCCTCCTCGTCGCCCTCGGCCTCAGAACGCTGGTCGTAGTCGGCTCCCGGGCCCCATCCCCAAAAGACTCGCGCTCCCGCCCGCAGCACCGGCGCCGCCGTCAGCACCGAGGCGGCCACCATCACATACGTCACCCACGGCCAGCCGAGGTGCGCGGCCTCCTCGCCGATGAGCGCTCTGCCCACGAAAGTGCCAAAAGGCGGCAATCCCGCAAGGCCAAGCCCGCCGAGAAGGAACAGGACGCCGGTATAGGGAATGCTTCGCCCTTTGCCATCGCAACCGAGCTCATCGACGCTGCTGAAGCGGTGCAGCAGAATGCCGGCGCATAAGAACAAGGACCCCTTGACGAGCCCGTCGGTCATCAGGTAGATGATCGCCCCCGCCAGTGCCGCCGGAGAGAACAGCCCGACTCCTATCAGGAACATCCCCACATGACTGACGGTAGAGAACGCCAGGAGCCGCTTGATGTGCCGCTGTGGCCAGCACATGAAAGCCCCCAAGATCGCCGTTACGGCTCCAGCACCTACCATTATCGCTCGAAGGGTCACAAGCTCCGCTCCGAGCACACCGTCGAACATGGTCCAGTACACCCGTGCTATGGCGTAGAGGCCCAGCCCGTTGAAAATGCCTGCAAACAGAACGCAGACCGGAGTAGGGGCAGCAGCGTAAGTATCAGGGAGCCAGAAGTGGAACGGAACGATCGCAGCTTTGACGAACAAACCTGCAATCAGAAACACAAAAGCCGTAATCACCAGCCCGTCGACAGGAGCTTCGGCTAGAGATTCCCCGATCTGCGCGAGGTTGAGAGCTCCGGTTCTTCCGTACACAAGTGCGATACCGCTCAAGATCAAGAACGCGCCGATGCTGTTGGTGACCGCGAAGTTCAGTGCCCCCTGTAGAGAGCCTTCCTCCTCTACCTTGTATCCGGCAAGGGAGAACGCAGCCACACTCATCAGCTCGAAGAAGACAAATAGGCTAAAGAGGTCTCCCGTGAGACAGAAGCCGGCTATTGCGCCAAGAAACACCAGCATGAGAACGTGAAAGAGGTTCCCCGAGGTATCGAAGAAGTGCCATGAATAGACTAGCGACCCCGCAACCAGGAACGCTGCCAGCACCACCAGGGTGAGAGCAATAGGCTCCGCCACGAACGCCAGGCCGAGTGCAACACCGTCTTCCGGAACCCAACCTCCGAACCAATAGACCATGGGCCCTCGCGTCGAATCGGCCAACAGCACGCTGGAGATCACCACGACACTTCCGGCAGCGGCAACGGCGAACGCGTCGAAGCCGCGCCTTTCCCATGACTGCGGTGCAGCCAACAGTAGGGCCGCGGCCAGAAATGGGATCACCACCGCTAGCGGCAGCAACGTCCTCACGACTCAGGCTCTCTAGCCTTGAAGGATGTCCAGCTCGTCAGGATCAAAAGTGCCGGCTTTCTTGTGCACCTGCACCGCCAGGGCGAGCAACAGTGCAGTGACCGTGGCAGCAACAACAGAGTCGGTAAGGGTAAGAGCCTGCACGACCGGGTCCACGACCGGCGCGCCGACAGGAGTCTCGGCGAAGATCGGCGCGCCCGCCCCCGTCCGGTACCCGATCGCGAGAAGGAGCACGTACGTCGACGACTGAACCACCGAAAGACAGATCACAAGGTGAATGAGGTGCCGGCTCGTGACGATTCCGTAGAGTCCCACTGCGAAAAGCCATGCCGCGATCGCGAAGGGAAGGAAGGTCATACGCGCTCCCGGACGAGAAGGGTCTGTTCCAGGAACTCCGCGAGAATGAAGCTGAAACCGCCCGCAACCTCGACGCCCACCGCCAGATTTATCAGCAGAATGGTGCCCGACGAGTTCAAATGCCCGGTCGTCCCCAAGGGAAGCACATTGGTGAGAAACGCCTGGCCTGCCAAAAGGCCGAAAACACCAATGACAGCGTAGCTTCCGGCTCCTGCCGACTCCGCCAGTTCGGTCAAGCTTTCAGGACTGACCCTTCTCAAGGCGACGTACTCTCCTGCCAGATAGACCAGCAGGGCTGCGGTGGCCAGTACCACGCCCCCGGAAAAGCCTCCCCCGGGGGTGAGGTGCCCATGTACCACGACATACAGACCCAACAGCACGGTGGGCCCGATCAGGCCGAGCCCCAACACCCTTACCGGGTCGCTGGTGTGAGGCACGTTGCGGCCTTCATCCTCTTTCTCTTTGGCATCATCGGTAGCCGCTTCATCGCGGTGCGCACGCAACAAGATTGCGACGCCGACCACAGCAGCGAAAAGGATGAACTCCTCGCCCAGAGTATCGAAGCCCCGGTAGTCGAAGGCGACCGCGGCGACCAGGTTGGTCGCATGCGTCTGTGCAACGCCGACCTTATTGAGGGTTAGGCCGTAGACCCCTTCGTACCGGCCAAAGTCCGGAAGCCCCCTCAATCCCCACAAGAAAAGCGCGGCGAAACCCAACACCCCAGCAAAGAACAAGTTGCGGCGGGAAGTGAAGCTCATTCTTGGTTGGCTTTTGCAAGGGCAAGCAGGATCATCGTCGGGAGTGCTACCGCCCCAACCACGATCTGAGAGAGCGCCACATCGGGAGCTCGAAAGACAAAGAAAAGGATCCCCAACAGTATCCCGTAGAAGCTGACCACCATCGACTGAGCAAGCGGATCCCGGGTGAAGACAACAGCGGTCCCCCCTACGGCAACCAGGACCAAAACCAGCCCGTGAAGTAGCTCCATACCCTCCCTCTCCCGATCAACTCGGAGGCGGGTTCGCCGGCGTCGTCTCAGCCGCCATCTCTTCGGGGAGCGCCGCAAAGTGGCCGTGCTCTCGAATCCGCGCCGCACGCCCGGTCGCATGCGTCAGCGCGGGGCCGGTCACGCCCATCACCACCGCCACCAGCACGGCCTTCACTCCGGCTTGCGAGAACGACTCCTCGAGTATGACCGCCCCAGCTATTGCGACGGGTGCAACGGTGGTTGCGGGCCCGGCAAAGTGCAGCTGGTCGTAGGTGTCGGGCACGACCCAGATACCAACACAGCAGAAAAGGATGACACCCACACCAGCGAACAAGAGAACAGCAACCCCGATCCCCTGGACTGTCACACCCAGCGCTCCAGGAAACGGACGAAGACAAGTCCTCCTGCGAACGACAGCAGCGCCAGGACAAGGGCGAGATCGTAGAAGGGTGGCTGGTTGAATCCCTGCGCCAGAAGAAGCAGGACCATGACATCGAGGGTCCCCGCCATCTCGAGGGCTACCAGTCGCTGTATCGGTGCTCCCTTGAAACATACGACCCCACATGGGATCAAACCCAACAAGAGAACCGTAGCTGCGATCAGCCATATGTTCATGCTGATCTCATACCAGGTCGGAGGCCGTGGCCGGAGTGGTGGAGACCAGTTGATGTACGAGCATGACGTCGTTCTCTCGGTCGATACCGATGACGAAGGTATTCGGGGTCAAAGAGATCGCCATCACGTAAAGAGCGCGCCGGGCCGCCGCTTCGGCATCGTCGCCTCCAGAAGAGAAAGGAACGGCAGTGAAAGCCCCTGTGACGGGCTCAAGCCGGGCCAAACGCCGCCACAATGCTCCCATGACGACCCTGCAGTCAATGATCACCGCAAGAGGAAGCTTGCGGGCGCGGAGCAACCACCGCGCCCTGAGCCGAAAGTGGACCAAACCCTGTCCCCGGACGATCTCGGCTGCAGTGGCGGCAATTGCGGCAGCCACCAGTCCCACCAGCACCTCCGGCGTTGCGAAGGTGTTCACGAACAGCTGCCATAAGAGCACGAGGGCGGCCCACCACGCGAACCAGTGGGTCAATCGCTGCCTCATCCCGTCACCTCTGACACGCGTTGATCGTGCGGTCGGTCGAAGAGGGACCTCCGCGGGATCTGCCGAAGTGCCGCATGGGCATCCGCAGCCGATCGAGATGCCGGAAGTTGGCCGAGGGCCCGGTCGATCACCTCGAGTGCAGCCCCGGTGCCCTCACCCAGACGCCGACCCGGCTGTCTGATGTGCAGGAGATCCCGGGCCATGAGGAGCTCGATCGCCAGAATGGCCTCGAGCAGGTCGAGAGCGAGCTCGGTCTTGGACACGCTTAACGGTGCGCTTGTCGCATGATCTTCAACACCGATGTCCAAGGGTGGGCAGTCAAGGGTAGCGGGCGAGGCAAGTTGCTTCAGCTCGGCAAACAACTGGGCAGCGGAGTACCTGAGAGACAGACCAAGCACCTCTACCGGTGGACCGTCAGGAGCTCCGTCCGAACCTGAAAAAAGCGCGTCCCACAGATGGCTCATCCGTCGCTCGCTCAATTGTCCGATATGGGCCAGGGCGGGACGGAGTGCATCGAACGCAAGGGCCATCATTATCGGATGGAAGTTGCCGTTGTGAATCATCGTGCCGGCCGCCTCGAAGACAAGTGGGTTGTCACTGCGGGAGTTGAGCTCGGTCTCCACGCAGCTTCGAGCGAGCGCGAGGAACTCCCGAGCGGCCCCGTGCACCTGGGGGACGACTCTGAATGACAAAGCATCCTGTATCGATGCCGGCCCGTCCGAATCTAACAGATAGCTTCCTTCCAACAGGGTCAGAATGTGCCGGCTCGCTTCCCCCTGACCTGCGACCGGCTTGGAGGCGGCCACGAAAGGATGGGCGATCGAGGGGTTGCCCCCAATCGACTCGAGCGACAGGGCCGCGGCCACGTCGGCGATCTCCGCAACCTCGGTGGCCCGCCTGACTACGATCGCGCCGTGACCGATAGAGACGCCGTTCGCGGACATGAGCGACAGCCCGTCCTTGGGTGCCATCGTCAGTGGGGTGATACCCGCGCGCCGCAACGCAACTGCCCCGTCCATGATCTCGTCCTCGTATTCGGCATGCCCCTTCCCTATAGCGACCATCGCAACGTGAGCCAACTGACTGAGATCGCCGGTTCCCACGGAACCAAACTCAGGGACTACAGGATGCACACGCAGGTTGAGCATCGCCACGAGGACGTCGACCGCCGCAGGACTGACGCCTGAGCCGCCGCGCGCCATGCCATTGACCCGGACCATCATGGCAGCTCGCACTATTGTCGTGGGAAGGCTTCGGCCGAACCCACCCGCATGGCCCGCCAACATCATCTCCTGGATTGACAGCAGATCCTCGTCGGGCAATCGCACGTTGCTCATATGGCCGAGTCCGGTGTTGAGCCCATAGACGGGTCGGCCCTTTTTTAGAGCCTTGTCCACAACCGCTCTGCTGTTTCGGATGCTGATCGTCGCCGCGCGAGATAATTCGACTCCGGCCCCATGCGCAACATCCAGCAGTTCATCGATGCTGAGGGGTGAGTCGGCTACGATTACCGCATCCATGTCGATCCCCTCCCCATGGTTCTATCCCTTGTAACGACAGATGCCCTGACGCTACTTCTGCGCAGGTGCACTAGAGGAGCGATCGACCTCAGCACGCATATGGTCCACTGCGCCTTTCATTCCGCCCTCATGTTTGAACAACGCCGAACCAATCACGAACCAATCTGCTCCCGCCGTGGCCGCCCCGGCGATGGTTGAAGGCGAGATACCCCCGTCAACCTCGAGATTCGCCTCGTGTGGCCAGTGGGATATGAGATCGCGTGCCGCCCTTATCTTGGACTCCATGGACTCGATGTAGGACTGTCCTCCAAAACCCGGATTGACGGTCATGACGAGCAGCACGTCTACAAGATCGGTGACATGGGCGATTGCCTCCAGAGGGGTCGCGGGGTTGAGGGCGATCCCCACCCTGACGTCCAAGCTTCTTATCGCATCGAGGACTCTATGCAGGTGACGGCAGGCCTCGACATGGACGATGATGTATTCGCAGCCCGCCGCAGCGTACTGATCAATCGATCTTTCCGGTTCTTCGATCATGAGGTGCGCCTCGAACGGCAGTGCAGTCGCCTCGCGGCATGCTGCAATAGTCGCCGGGCCCACGGTTAGGTTCGGGACGAACCGGCCATCCATGACGTCCCACTGGATGCCGTCGAGCCCCGCTTGCTCCATCTCTGCGCAGACCTCTGACAACCGGTCGAGATCCGCATTGAGGACCGAGGCAATCAACTTCGGAACCCCTGACTGAAGAGGCGGGGCCGGCAGCCGGGACGGGTCTTGGGGAGGGGCGATCGACATGAGAGGTCAAGGTTACAGGTTCATGGGCGGAGGTGGTGTCCGCACAGGTTCATGGCGGAGGTGGTGTCCGCTATTTCGAATGCCTGGAATAGTTCGCCACCGCTTCTTGTTCGCAACTCGGTAGGTAGTTGGACCACACGAACCCGCTCTTGGAGACCGGCTTGAGATCAAATGCCCTGATGGACCAGGACGTCATCCACCGTCGCCGGTGGTGGACTCTGAGTGTCTTGTGCCTCAGCCTGGTCATGATCATCGTGGGCAACACCGTGCTGAATGTGGCCCTGCCAACTCTCGTGCGGGAACTTCAAGCCACATCCACAGACCTGCAATGGATGGTTGACGCGTATGCACTCGTGTTCGCTGGATTGTTGCTGACCTGTGGTGCTCTTGGGGATCGCTTCGGACGAAAAGGGGCGCTGGTCGTCGGACTCATCATCTTTGGAGTTGCATCGGCCCTCTCGACATTGGCGAATACTCCGGCTCATCTCATCGTTTCCCGTGCCGTCATGGGTGCAGGGGCGGCTCTCGTCATGCCGGCCACGCTCTCGATTCTCACGAACGTGTTTCCGCCTCGAGAGCGAGGCCGCGCCATTGCCATCTGGGCAGGACTATCGGGAGCGGGGGCGGCGATAGGCCCAGTGGCCGGCGGCTGGTTGCTCGAGCACTTCTGGTGGGGTTCTGTTTTCCTGTTGAACGTTCCCATAGTCATCCTCGCTCTCGTGGGCGGACGCTGGCTCGTCCCCACCTCTCGTGACCCAAGCGAGGCCCCTCTCGATCCCATGGGAGCGACCCTGTCGATCATCGGGCTGGGGGCGCTTCTCTACGGCATCATCGAAGCTCCGACACACGGATGGAGCAGCAGCACGACCATCGGAGCATTCATCGCAGCCTCCGTCGTGCTGTTCGCTTTCGCTCTCTGGGAGCTCAGAACTGATCACCCGATGCTGGATCTTCATTACTTCAAGGACCGAGGCTTCAGCACGGCGAGCGGTGCCATAACGCTGATCTTCTTCGCGATGTTCGGCACCTTCTTCTTGCTCACCCAGTACCTCCAGACAGTGCAGGGCTACTCGCCGTTCGAAGCCGGGCTTCTGACGCTCCCAATGGCGCTCACGTTGATGCTCATAGCTCCTCAAAGCGCTCGGGTTGTGGAGCGGTTCGGCGTCAAGCGTGTCGTCGCTACCGGCCTTGCTGTGGTCGCCGCCGGGCTCATCATTCTGTCAACTATCGGAGTGGACTCGGGCTATGGACCAATGGCTCTGAGCCTCGTCATCTTGGCGACCGGCATGAGCCTGAGCATGCCTCCGGCCACGACAACAATTATGGCTTCGCTGCCCTTGGGGAAGGCCGGCGTTGGTTCCGCCGTCAACGACACCACGCGTGAGCTGGGAGGTGCACTGGGCGTGGCGGTACTGGGAAGCATCCTGGCGTCCCAGTTCACGGCGGGCCTGTCGGCTGCAGTCGAATCACTGCCGGCTCCGCTGGCAGGCGCCGCCACAGGTTCTCTGGGCGGGGCCTTGGAGATCGCAGGCCGGATCGGAGGAGCCCCGGGCGCCGAGCTGGCGACGGCGGCCAAGCTGGCCTTTGTGGACGCAATGGGGGTCGCGCTGCTGGTGGGGGCCGCTATCGCAGTCTTGGCGTCGGTCATCGTCGCCCGCTTGATGCCGGCGGACGCCTCTGGGTCGGAGCCTGTGACACTCGGGGACAGAGAACCGGACGAGTTGGCTAGGGCGGCAAGCGCGTAGGCTTGTCGCTCAAGCGCGACGCGAGCCCGGTTGCTTCTGACCCGGCCTTTCCACATCGGTCAGCTCAACCAAAGAGTCGAGCAGCGCTCCTGCTATCGAGTCGGCTTCCGCGGTCGAGAGAACGAGGGGCGGGCGAATCTTCAGGACGTTACCGTCCGGCCCCGTGGAACCAACCAGGACACCCTTGTCCTTCATGCGGTTCACCACCTCACGGGTCAAACGACCGTCCGGCCGGCGCTCCTTCGCGTCTTCGACGAGCTCGACTCCGATCATGAGGCCCGCCCCCCGCACGTCGCCGATCGAGCCATGGTGTCGCATCAGTGCCTTCAACTTCTCTTGCAGGTAGCCCCCGACCTCTCCTGCCCATTGCTGAAGCACCTCATCCTCGATAACGTCGAGCACCGCCAAGCCTGCCCGTGAAGCGACCGGGTTCCCGCCAAAGGTGCTGAAGATGTCCGACTTGGACGCGAATCTCTCGACGATCCGAGCTCCGGTCACAATCGCAGCAACAGGGTGCCCGTTGCCCATCGGCTTCCCGAGCGTAACGAAGTCGGGAACGATCCCTGCAGCCTGGAAGCTCCACATGTTGACGCCCGTTCGTCCGAAGCCCGACTGCACCTCGTCGGCGACGATGAGGCCCCCGGCCTCACGAACAAAGTCGATACCAGATTGGAGATAGACAGGAGGAGGGGCGAAGATCCCATCGCTCGTGAAGAGGGAGTCCACATAGAACGCAGCGGGCTCGATACCGCGGCTCTGCATTCGGGCGACCGCTTCTCTCAGGTGGAGAGCATAGCGGCCGGCCCAATCCGGACTCTCCCTGCGATAGAGACCTCGGTAGCCGTCCGGCGCAGGCACCCTTTCGATGTGATCGGGCGTCTCGCCCTCGATCCATTCCTCGGGCGAGAGTGCAAGTGTCGCCGTCGTCACCCCATGGTAAGCGTTCGCGGTGACGACCGCCCCCGGCGCGCCAGTGTACGCAGTGGCAAGGCGCCAGGCGACGTCATTGGCCTCGCTCCCCGAGTTCACGAACAACACGGTGTCAAGGCCCTCGGGCATCGTCGCAACGATTCGCTCGGCCAGCTCGATCACATTCCGGTGCAGGTAGCGCGTATTGGTGTTCAGAGTCCGGCTTTGATCGGCAATGGCTTGTGCGACTCGAGGGTGGCTGTGTCCGACCACGGGAACGTTGTTGTAGGCGTCGAGGTAACGATTGCCGGAGCTGTCGAACATCCAACTTCCCTCGCCGCGCACGAGGTGGAGCGGGTGCTCGTAGGACAGAGGCGAGAGAGCGGGGCTGAGAACGCGCCGGCGACGTTCGAGAAGCTCTTCGGTCGGCGGGGAGCCCTCGCCCGGCCGTGATGGCCCTCTTCCCATGCAGGCGGCACGCAGCCGGCCCACCACCTGAGATGACCCGAGCTCGTCGAACCGTTCCAGCAAGCTCCAGGCCGACTCGACGTTGGCAGTTATGTAGCTCGTGTTCTCTGGGTACCGGGCGACTCTCCAGTTAGCAATCAGGATGAGCGCAAGCAGGCGCGCCGACACGAGATCGCCGAGCACTTCCGCCTCTTGGTCTTCTATGGGCAGCACCGAGATGTAGCCGGCTATTGCCGCCTCGGCAGCTTCGAACGGGTCGGGCCGCGCCCACATGAGCGACACCAGCGCTATGGCGAGGTCGCAGACGAGCGCCGAGTGGGTGAGATCACCGAAATCGACAATCCCGCTCACCGATCGGGCGTCGTCCAGGAGAACGTTATCGAGCGTCATGTCGTTATGGATTATCTGTGCCCGAAGCCCGGGCAGAGCCGGCAGCGCATGCTCTTCGAACCGATCAAGTACCCGTTTGCAGAGGGAGCGGCGTGGGTCATCGGAGACCAGAGCCACGAACGGGCGTAACTGTGCGGTGAGCTTCAGGTCCCACAGGATCTTGTACCCGCCTGCCGGGTGGAAGAACCCGCGTAGCGAAAGCCCCATGCGCGCCACCGTCGAGCCGAACCATCCGAGCGCCTCAGGATCGAGGTCGACCGAGGACATCATCCTCCCCGGGAGAAAGGTGAACAAACGAACGAGGTGCCCGTTGCCGTCCGTGTCCTCCAGAATGGCGTAGAGGTCGCCATCGCGCGTTGGAAGAGGACGCATGACGGGAAGATCCGGGGCCTCTCGGATGATGTGCAGAAGCGCCTGCGTCTGCATCTCTATGACACCGCCGTCGTCCGCCGGATTCGAGATCTTCAAGAGATACGCAAGGCCCTCATTGGAGACGACGCGCAGATTCTGATCCCGTTCGCTGTCGAGAGAAGAGATCACACCGGTCAACCCATAGACTCGTTCGGCGAAGGCGGCGGCCTCCTCGGAGGAAAAGGCGGGCGGGGTTGTCTCGAGAGGATCGGCCGACGTCGTCCGACCCATCGCATCGTTCATCGCCGAAGATTAGTGCACCCTTGCGTCCTTCAAGGAAATCGCTGCCTCGGTCGATATGTCATATGAGAGGTCAATCCGATCTCCAGCGATAAGGGCCAACCCGTCGTGAGGCGGGGACGCAGAGCCAGGGACCTCCCCAGGAGGCCGCCCAGCCGCCGAACGGAGGACACGTGATGACATACCAGGTGCATTCCCTATTTCAGAGCGATCCGGAACCACAGGAAGGATCGGCGAGGATCAAGCCGCGCGCCAAACCACGGTTGCGTTCGGCTGCGCTTGCAACTGCCCTTCTCGCCTCTGTACTTACGACATTGCCCCTGTCCGTGCTCGACGCCTCGACGGCCTCTGCCGCCGCGGCGGGAGTGACCAAGTACAGGATCAATGCAGGTGGGCCTTCGACGTCGTCCGGTGGATGGTCTGCAGACACCGTCGGCGCGCCGTCTGCCTACATTGGTTCGACAGGCAGCAAGATTGCAGCCACCACGCGGGCAGTCACACTCCACTCGTCGGTTCCGGCAGGAGTGGACCCCGCCATCTTCAAGGATGAACGCTACAAGCCATCCACCACCGGGAACCTGGAGACGGACTTTCCGGTCACGGCCGGCCGGAGTTATGACGTGCGCCTCTACTTTGCCGAGATCTACTCCGGTTGCCAGTCAGTCGGTTGCCGCAAAGTGGACGTCAACATCGAAGGCCGGCAGGTCTTGAATGACTACGACACTTTCGCCGAGGTTGGAGGCTACAAGGGCGTCATGAAGACCTTCACCGTCACACCGACCGACGCCAATCTCGACATCAACTTCGTGCGGGTGGTCAAAGCGCCTCGCATCACCGCCATGGAATTGATCGAGCTTCCCTCGCCCGAGTGCTCGGATGGTCAGGACAACGACGGCGACGGAACGAGCGACTACCCGGCCGATCAGGGATGCGAAAGCTCCAGCGACAACTCCGAGGCGCCCAACCCGCCGCAGTGCTCCGACCGGCTGGACAATGACGGCGACGGCAAGAACAACCATCCGAACGATCCGGGATGCTCCAGCCCAGCCGACAACGACGAAACCGACCCCCCTCCCGTAAGCGTCGGTAGCGGTGACACCGAGCCCAGCGTGGCCGGAGTTGGGCAGCAGCCGGGAGTCGACTGCGCGAGCGTCGCCGGCGAGGACGTAAGCCCGGGCGGCAACATACAGGCGGCCTTGAATGCCTCCTCCAGTGTGTGCCTCAACGGGCCCGGCGTCTACCGCACCGGCAACATATCCCCGGGGGCCAATGACACGCTTGTGGCCGAGGACGGCGCAGTCATAAGCGGTGCCAAGACGGTCACCGACTGGAACGCCAGCGGCGCCACCTGGGTTTCCACGGGTCAGACCTTTGCCCCTGCGCAGCAGTCGGGATCGACCTGTGAACGCCCTGGATACTCCAGAGCATGTGACTACGTAGACGTCTACCGCAGCAACCGCCCGATGCGAGCCTACGCCAGCCTCTCAGCTCTCGAGGGTGCCCCGGACGCGGGTTTCTTCTTCGACTACGCAGCCGACAAGGTTTTCATCAACCGCACACCGGTGGGACAGGTCCTCGAGCTGACCGACATCAAATCAGCCGGGATCCAATCCTCTGCCTCTGGAATCACTCTTCGTAACGTGTGGGTCGAGAAGTTTGCCGGCAACTGTACGGACCTCGGCTCCGGCGCCCAGCTGGACAATGTGACCATCTTCGGATGTCACTCTCACGGTGCAAGGATGAAAACCGGTTCCACCACCCGCGACAGTTACATTGCATGGCAGGGCACCATGGGCTCGTTCGGATCCGGCATTGGGCTCCTTCTTCAGAACAACGAGTTCGCCTATAACAACCACGCCGGTTTCGGCACCGTAAACGGCGGGCCATGGCATGCCGGGAACACGAAGTTCGCCTCGACCACAAACCTGAACGTAACCGGCAACTACATGCACCACAGCCGGTTCTCAGACGGCTTCTGGACCGACATCAACAATGTCAACACAGAGGTGTGGAACAACCGTTTCAGCTTCAACGACCGGTTTGGCTACTTCCACGAGATCTCCTGTTCGATCAACCTTCACCACAACACGTTCGAGGGCAACGGTTCCGACGGAATCAGGGTCTCGGACTCCAATGACGGAATCTTCGCCTTCAACACTTTCAAGAACAACAAGGGTCGCGCTATCAACCTGTCCTTACAGTCCCACAACATGGCTCTGCCCAAATGCCTCGGGACGAACACGACCCGGGACGTGAGCAACACCATGAAGCGCAACTCCGTCCACGACAACACCTCGATCAACTCAGGCGCCTTCACCTGCTCCGGCTACACTCCGTGTGACGGTGGCAGAGAGAACCGAATCTTCGCCAACACAACGCAGTAAATAGATCCACCGCAATGGGTTGCCCATTGGGCACGAGGGTTTGACCCAGAATCGGTTAGGTGCACACAGGAGGGCGGTGCCGCCCCGGTCGACGCAAGCCGAGACCGGAGCGGTATCGCCCGTTCCGGCCACTATGCCCCTGGGGCTCCCGCGCGGAAGTAACGCCCGGCGACCAGGGTGGCACTGCGCGGCGAGGGGAAGGCGCCGTGCGTACCGGAGGGTACGTGCGCGGCGAGCAACGCCGCCATCGTCGATGCAGGGTCGTTCTGGGCCTACTCTACGGGGGCAAAGCGGGCGGTGAAGTGCCGCAGGTACTTCGGCTCATACACGATCCGGAATCCCGAGATGGCACGGCGGCGCTCGGACAGCTTGGCGATGACCTCCCCCACGTAGTCTATGTGGCTCTGCGTGTAGACGCGGCGGGGAAGAGCCAGGCGAACGAGCTCGTGCTGCGCAGCTTCGCCGAACATTACCGAGCCCACCTCTACGCTCCGTACTCCACCCACTCGGTACAACTCCACCGCAAGGGCCTGAGCCGGATAGTGATCGGGCGACACATGAGGCAACAATGCCCCTGCGTCGAGGTAAACCGCGTGACCTCCGGGTGGGCGGACGGTGGGAACCCCCAAATCCCGGCAACAGTCTGCCAGATACTCACTCGTCCGCACACGGTAGCGAAGATAGTCGGGTTCGAGGACCTCCTGAAGACCCACCGCGATCGCCTCCAGATCCCGGCCCGCCAAGCCACCGTAGGTGGGAAACCCCTCCGTCAGGATGAGGAGCGCCCTGCAGCGCGCTGCAAGCTCGTCGTCATTGACGGCCAGAAAGCCACCGATGTTGGCAAGGCCGTCCTTCTTTGCACTCATCGTCACGCCGTCGGCATAGGAAAAAAGCTCTCTCGCCACATCGAATGGGCTGCGGCCTGAATGTTCCGGTTCACGTTGAATGATGAACCAACAGTTCTCCGCAAAGCGGGCGGCGTCGAGAAACAACGGCACTCTGTACCGGTCACATACCCTACGCACGGTGCGGACGTTCTGCATCGACACAGGCTGCCCACCGATTGAGTTGTTCGTTACGGTGAGAAACACCATGGGGACATTCCCCGTGTGCTCCTCGAGCGTCATTTCCAGAGCATCGATGTCCATGTTGCCCTTGAACGGCGCCTCGGACTGAGAATCCGCAGCCTCGAGACAAGGCAAGTCAATGGCAACCCCACCGTCGTGCTCGATGTTGGCTCGTGTGGTGTCGAAATGGGTATTGTTCGGGACCACGGATCCCGGGTGCACCGTCTCGGCAAACAGTATCCGTTCGGCTGCGCGCCCCTGATGCATCGGAACGACATGCTCGAGTCCGGTCAATCCCTGAACCACCTCCGCAAATCGCTCGTAGGAGCCGCTTCCCGAATACGATTCATCCCCCCGCATGAGCGCCGCCCATTGCTGGGCCGACATCGCTCCGGTACCAGAGTCGGTCAGGAGATCGATGAGAACCTCGTGGCTCTGGAGACCGAAGAGGTTGAAACCGGTGCGCCTGAGCGCCTCCTCCCGTTCAGACGGGGTGGTGAACCTCAGCGGTTCCACCGCCTTTATTCGGAAAGGTTCGATGATCGTGCTCCAGCCCTGCAACCGGCACTCCCTTCCTCTTGTTGCTGACGGCGCCCGCCGAGGGAAGCGTTCCGGGCGCTTCGACCGTCCCGTCCGCGACGGCGCCAAACCGCTCCACGGATGCCAATATGATGAGCGCGGGCGCGACGGTTCCCTAGGCAATGGTCCTGCCGCCAAGGCGGGACAGTTGGTTCGCATCTTATCTCCCGCCCGAGAAAGGAAGATCGATGCAACAAGACGAGGTAACCCTGATGCAAGCACCTCGAACCGAAGGAGATGACTCTTGCCTGCCCGAGTTGGTCTCCCACCTGCGCGATAACCGCACCGGGCTGCGGGAGGAGTGGGCACAACGCATCACCGACGCCCAGCTGCTCAGCGCCATGTCGGAGGAGGAGATTTTCTCTGAGGTCACATCGGTCTTCGACAAATACGTCGACACGCTCGAAACGGGGAGCGTCGAGTCACTTCAGGAGTACGCCGAGGACCTGTCCGAGCGCATCATCCCGCGGGGAGTAGAAACCCACGAAGTTCTAGGCATAGTGCTGCTTCTACGCGATGTGTTGGCCCGTTCCTTGTTCCAGAAGTACCAGGAGGACTTCGAGCTATTGAATCGAGTCCTTGATGCTTACGAGCCGGCCGCCAACCGCATTGCAGTGATCGTAGGAGTTAGCTTTGTCCAGGAACGAGAGCGGGTGATCGGCCAGCAACAGGCCACCATCCGTGAGCTGTCCACTCCGGTCCTTCAGGTGCGCGAACGCCTTCTGGCACTCCCTATCATCGGTGAGCTCGACTCGCAGAGGGCGGCTCAGCTGACGGACCAACTATTGAACGCCGTCCGGAGCAACCGTGCAAGGGTGGTCGTCATAGATATCACCGGTGTGCCGTCGATCGACAAGAACGTCGCCAATCACCTTGTTCAGACGGTCAGAGCTTGCCGGCTCATGGGGGCCGCCGTTCTGGTCACCGGCCTATCCTCGGACATCGCCAGAACCCTCGTTACGCTTGGTGTGGACCTGAGCATGATGGATACGGTTGGGGACCTTCAAGGTGGCATCGAAGAAGCTGAGCATCTTCTCGGATACGAAGTAAGAAAAGCGCAGGCCGCTTCACCCGAAGACAAGAGATAAGCGACCAGGTTATGCCGGTTCCCATCTTGAAGCAGGGCCATTACCTCGTTGCCTCCATCCAGGACGCCCTCAGCGACGGGGAGGTTCTCGAGTTGCAGGAAAATCTCCTGAAGCAGATCGGTGACTTCAGGGCGCGCGGAATCATCGTCGACGTGACTGCTATGGACGTCATCGATTCATTCGCGTCGCGCTCCCTTCGCACCGTCGCCCTGACGACACGGCTGCGCGGGGCGGAAATGGTGATCGTTGGGATCCAGCCGGACGTTGCCTCTGCCATGGTGCAGTTCGGCTTGCTCATGGACGACATCAACACGGCCCTGAATCTCGAGGAGGGACTTGAGTTTCTGGATCGTTGGACCGCCGAAAGAACAGACGCCGATGGGGGATGAGGTCCTTGTCGCCATCTCGTCCGACAGGGACGTCGTGCGTGCCCGCCAGACCGGGCGTTCCATGGCAACACAGCTGGGTCTGTCTCGGAGTGAGGCGACGCTGCTTGCAACCGCGATCTCGGAGGTGGCGCGCAATATCGTCGAGTACGTGGGAGAGGGTCAGATCCTGCTGTGCACAGTCAACCTGAACGGAATGGAAGGCATCAAGGTAGTCGCAACCGACTCCGGTTCGGGAATCGAAAATGTAGCCACGGCCTTGCAAGATGGCGAGTCGTCGGGTGGGCGCCTCGGGCTCGGTCTCCCCGGCGCCAGGAGACTGATGGATGAATTCCACATGGTTTCCAAGGTGGGTGAGGGCACCACTGTGACCATGACCAAGTGGAAGGGCCCGGGGCGTGGCTGACTCGCCTCTGGAATGGGGAGTCGCCATGCGCCCTCTTTCCGGAGAGACGGAATCTGGCGACATAGCAGTCCTCGAGTCCTCGGCCGACCTCACTCTGGCTGCGGTCATCGACGGATCTGGGCACGGGCCAAAAGCTGCAGCCGCCGCCCGGGTGGCTGCAAAGATACTCGAGGCGGGCGTCGGCGAGGAAGTCGGTGTACTGGTCGAGAGGTGTCATCAGGCCCTGGAGCAGACACGCGGGGCATCCATAAGCCTTGCGGCCATTGATGCCGGCGACAACACAATGACGTGGGTGGCCATCGGCAACGTCAAGGGAACACTGGTAGAGCGGCAGTGGCCGACCCGCTCGATCTTCCCCGCCGCCGGAGTGGCCGGAGTTGAGCTCCCTCGGCTGAGGCCAGACACCCTGGATCTGCGGCGGGGAAGCACTTTGATCCTCGCGACCGATGGAGTACGAAGCGGCTTCTCCGATTCGCTTGCTGCCTCTGGGTCACCGCAACAAGTGGCCGACCGCATCTTGGGCGAGCATGGGAAGGAAACGGACGATGCGCTTGTACTGGTCGTCCGCTACCTGAAAGCAGCCCAATGAAGGCGACGAGAGGACGATTTGGCGCCGCATATGCCCTCGCCTTCGAGAACTACCTCCTGGAAAGAGACGAAGAATCACTGCATGCTGCCTATGAGCTGGGGCGGGAGGCCGTTACCGCCCAGCTGAGCATGCTCGACCTTGCGGCGATACATCACAATGAGTTGGTAGCTGCACTTGAACGTAGTAACCGAACCAAGACCGCGCGGGTTACCCAAGCCGCCGCCGATTTCTTTCTGCAAAGCCTTTCCGCCTTCGAGATGGTTCAACGGGGTTTTCGAGAAGCTCAGGAGACGGTGCTTCTGGAAAAATCGCATGCGGCTCAACTGCACCAGTTGGCCGACGCCGCCGTCATGATCAACTCACGGCTCTCCTTCGACGACATGCTGCGGCTTCTGACGGAACAGGCTCGTCAGGTGATAGGAGCTCATTGCTGTATAGCAAGCGTGATTCTGGATGACGGACCGACCATCATCAATTGGAAGATCTCCTGCTCTGAAACGCGATCAGCGTGGCACAAGCTCGGGCACGAGAAGGAGCTAACCGCGCTCTATTCGGACGTGACCGGCGCCGGCCATCCCGTAATCATGACCCGGGAAGAGCTCGACGAAGATCCCACGTGGAGCGCTTTCGTCCGCGCAAGCGCCACGGAGCACGCGGTGAACGGCTCGCTTGTCGCGCCGCTTACCGACCGCCACAATCACAGGCTGGGATCTGTCCTCGTGCTGGACAAATACGAGAGCGCGTTCTCGGAGAAAGACGAATCCATCTTGGTGCAGCTGGCGCAGATGGCTTCGGTTGCCATCGAGAACGGCCGCCTCTACGACCGCGAGCATCGAATTGCCGAAACGCTTCAGCGCGGTCTATTGCTCCAAGAATTACCCAGGGTCGGGGGCATGACGATAGCTGTACGGTACCTGCCGGGTGCCGCAGGAGTGAATGTCGGCGGCGATTGGTTCGACGTGGTCGCTCTACCGGGAGGCCAAACCGGCATTGCCGTCGGTGACGTCGTCGGCCGCGGAGTCCGAGCCGCATCGGTGATGGGACAGACGAGAACCGCCTTTCGCGCCTATGCGCTCGATGGGAACCCGCCCGAGACGGTAGTTGCGAGATTGAACCGGCTGCTTCCCACACTCGATGGAGATCATTTCTCCACCATGATCTATCTGGTGTGGGACCCGGCAGAAGGAATGAGGATGGTGAGAGCCGGCCACCCCCCGCCACTGTTGAGAGAAGCAGACGGCCGGATCTCTTACCTCGACCACCCTGCCTCTGCGCCCTTGGGGGTGCTCGGGGATGCCGCCTACAGGTGCCACGAAGTCGGCCTGGCCGCCGGCTCGACGCTCGTGCTCTACACAGACGGCCTCATCGAGCAACAAGGCGGGATCGAGGATGGCTTGGCCCGGTTGCGCGAGGCCGTCGCCTTCGAGACGAACGACGTCGAAGCTCTCTGTGATCGGGTGCTGGAGCATATGCTCGACGCTGACGCAAAAGACGACGTGGCGCTTCTGGTTTTGCGGCTCGATTGATCAGCTTCGGGCGTCTTGGCTCCCGCATCTCCGCCGGGCCGGTGATGTCGGCGCCGGGTCGGAGTGCTGCATGGCTTACGGCCGGCGAGATTAGCTGTGCTCGGCGCGCCGAGCGATGATTTGTTCGGCCGCACGTTGGCCGCTGCGGAGGGCTCCTTCCATCGTCCCGGCCCAAGCCCCCGCGGTGTGCTCTCCGGCAAAGAAGAGCGCTCCGGCCGGCTCGCACAACCCGTCTTCATCGCGCGGGCGGCCGGCCAGCTCGACGCTGTAGGCCGCCCGCGCCCAGGGGTCGTGATCCCAGTAGGTGCCCACCGCTCCCTCGCTCGACAACCTCAGGTCCGGGCGCAGCTCGGCGAGGCGTTCGAGCCACCTCGCCGTCCCGTCACCGACCGCGAGCGCTTCGAGGGCCGACGCCGAGCCTGCGAACGCGCTCACCACCGGCACGACGGCTCCCCCTTCGCCCCGGGCGATCCAGCACCAGAAGCGGTCCGGCACGCTCATGACCGCGCTTGGTTCGGCGGCCTGCTCGAGCGGCACCGAAAGCTTTGCCGCATGACCGTAGTCCACACTCCGAACGGCCCTCTGCTTGCGGTCGGGAAGAGGCGGATCGAACACGATGTCCGGCAGAACCGTTGCCGGTACTGTGACAAGGGCCGCATCCCCCGGCGCCTCGAAGCCGTCTCCCTTCACGGTTGCGGATTCACCGGCCCACTCAACCCGCCCGATCGGATGACGGGTGCGAACCGGATCAGGGAGCCTTCGGGCCAGCGCCTCGGCAAGCCTCGAGTTGCCCCCCGCAATCCGCGCGCTCTGGCTCTCAGAGAAGGTCGAAGAGGTATGCGCGGCCAGACGGGCGGCGAGCTCACCGGCCTCGTGGGCGGCGGAGATGGAGAGCCGTGCCTCCAGCGCGGCCCGTGCCCCAGACGACATGGCGGTGGCGTCCAGGAGGTCTCCGAGCGCCACGCCGGGGTCTTCGGCGTGGTCCCGGGCGAGCTCGGTCAACCGACCCGAGACCCTGAGGAGCTCGGTTCGCTGAACCGCCGGGCCCCCGCGCGGCTCGCGATCTCCGTACGCCATGCCGGTGGGCGCGAGCGGTGTGTCCAGACGCCGGGCCAGCTCCCGGGTGGTGTCGTAATCGCCGAGGATGAACTCGGCTCCGCGCTCGATCACCGCGCCCCCGGGCAAGGCATGCGACCAGACTCTGCCTCCGATCCGATCGCGAGCCTCGAATACCTCTACCTCGATCCCCGCGGAGCTGAGCGCCTCTGCGGCGGCGAGACCGGCGAAACCGGCGCCCATGATGCTGATCCTCACACGCGGCAGTATCGCATCCGTGCTTCCGGGCCGGGCGTCCGCGGGGGCGAGGAGGCCTGAATCAGAATCCTCCGGCCGGTCGCCCGTGGGCCCTAGCCTTGAACAGCCACCAGGCGGCTGGAGGGGAGGATGCAGGAGGAGTCGTCGCCCTCCGGGGAGAAGGCGTTTGGCGCCCCAGACCAGATTTGAACTGGCGACCTTCTCCTTGACAGGGAGATGAGCACTCCTAGCTGCTCCACTGGGGCAAGGCAAATCGAGGCTAACAGACGCTCCGCCCCACGGTCGCCCGGCGGCGCGCCGGACACCTCCGGGACGGTTGCTATCCTTGCGGACCTTGGGCGAGGTAGCTCAGTTGGTAGAGCACGCGACTGAAAATCGCGGTGTCGGCAGTTCGATTCTGCCCCTCGCCACCTTTCATCCGGAAACATCGTCGCCCTGAGGGCTCGGCCACCGCGCTCGGGCGTGCAGCAAAAGGGGGGCTCATAGTAACGACTTAGTTGACGACTTCCGATGAGCGCACGTAGGTCCATCTATCGGCCATCTGGGAGAACAGGCGCTGCGCCAGCGGGCCGTCGCCGGCCGCGAGGGCATCCAGCGAGCTCCACAGCTCGGCCGCAGAGTGGTCTTCGACCAGGTCCTCCGGCAAGAACAGGCCCGCCACGGTTCCGTAGTCGAGCTCGAGGAGGCCGTCGTCGGCGAACTGCTCCACCCACGACGCCAGCTCTCGCACCGCGTCCACCACCGACTCGTCGAAGGACGCGTCATCCAGAATCTCCAGCGATCGCGCCAGGCGGCTCTTGGCCTCGGCCATGTCGGTTTCATAGCGCAGCCGCAGCCCGTCCTTGTCTTCCGTCAGGATGCGCTGCAGGGGATCGAACGCGGTGAACCACCGCAATGGAACGTGCCAGTTGGCATGGAGGATGTGAGATCGAACCCGAGGGTCGGCGTCGGCCAGCGCCGCCAACTCTGCTGCAGCGCGCCTGGCCTCGCCCTCGGGCACGAAAGCATCGGCAACCTCCTCGGGCACGCTCGTTCTGAAAGCGAGCAATCCCGCGAACATGCGTAGTCGCGTGCGCTGCGGGCACAGAAACGTGCGCCCTCCCGCCCGGCGAACTATGGCGCCGCCCAGTGTTGTCGCGAGAGGTTCGCCTCCCGGCATCGTCGCCGAGATCAGCCACTTGCGAGAGTCACCCGCATCGGTCGAGTCGTCCGCGGCAGAGCTCGCCAGCCACCGGTCTCGCTCGGCTTGAGTGAAGCTGGTTGCACGCTCATAGGCGCGCAGATAAGCGGTTCGAATCATGCCAAAGACTCTAGCCCGGCCCCCAAGATAAGACGCATTCCCATTCCACCGACCCCTATCCGGCATCATTGGGTACGATCTCTACCGAGCACCAAATTCGCACGGCACAACGGCGCGCCGGCATGCTAAGGGGTGACGAGATGGGAGTGTTCGAGCACATCAATGGGGATGGCTTCGAGCAAATCGTTTTCTTCTCGGATGACCACTCGGGCCTTCGAGCAATCGTCGCCATCCATTCGACTGCACTGGGACCGGCTTTGGGCGGAACGCGCTTCTGGCCATATCTGAGCGAAGAGGCGGCCCTGATGGACGTCTTGCGATTGGCCCGGGGAATGACCTTGAAAGCCGCTGCCGCCGGACTCGACCTGGGCGGTGGGAAAGCCGTAATCATCGGCGATCCGAAACGCATGAAGTCAGAAGAGCTGCTGCGCGCCTACGGCCGCTTTGTCCAAACCCTGGGCGGGCGCTACATCACCGCTGAAGATGTCGGTACAAGTCTCGAGGACATGGACGTCGTGCGACGCGAAACGCGCTGGGTGACGGGATGCTCCCACACCTATGGAGGGTCGGGTGACCCCTCACCTGTGACCGCATACGGCGTCCTGCAGGGGATGAAGGCCAGCGCTCTGGAGGTCTTCGGTGCGCCCGAGCTCAAAGGATTGAGAGTTGGCGTACAGGGGGTCGGCAAGGTCGGCCACGCCCTCTGCGGCTATCTGGCCGAGGAAGGAGCCGAGGTCATCGTCACCGACGTCGACGCCGACAACTTGGCGCGTGCGGTGTCCGATTTCGGCGCCGAGACCACTCCACACGACCGGATCCATTCCCTCGATGTGGACATATTCGCACCCTGCGCGATGGGCGCCGTCATCAACGATGTCACACTCTCGGAGATGAACTGCAGGATCGTTGCCGGCTCGGCAAACAACGTTCTGGCGCGTGACGAGCATGGGGCCAAGCTGAAGGATCTGGGCATCCTCTACGCTCCTGACTTCGTCGTCAATGCGGGGGGGATCATCAACATCTCGGACGAGCTCCAGGGCTATAACCGGGAACGCGCGATCAAGCGCGTCGAAAGCATCTTCGAAACGGTTCAGAACGTCTTCGCCATTGCCCGCAAACAGGACATATCCACGGTCGCTGCCGCTTCGGCGTACGCCCACGAGCGCATCCGCAAGATCAGTCGTCTTCGCCTCGTACGGGCGTCCGAGCTCTGTCCGCCTCCGGGCGCAGACCTGTGACGACTGAGGTCCTGCGCGTCATCGGCGATGGCGCCGGCGTTCCCGACAACGATGTGCCCGAGGGACTGAGCAACAAAGACCTCGTTGCCATCTATCGCTGGTTGGTGCTGTTGAGGACCTTCGACGAACGCGCTGTTGCGCTGCAGCGTCAAGGGCGAATCGGAACCTACGCTCTCTATTGGGGGGAAGAGGGCACTCAAGCCGGCCCCCTTTACGCTTGCGATGATCGTGACTGGCTGTTCCCCTCCTACAGACAGAACGCCATCGGTGTCCTCCGGGGCGTTGCGCCATCGACGGTGCTGGCCTGGTGGCGGGGATACGGGGGCCTCCACGGCTTCTGGAATCCGCGTGAGCACCGAACCGCACCGATATGTGTCCCCATCGCAACACATCTTCCTCACGCGGTCGGACTGGCATGGGCAGCAAAGATCAAGCGCGACCCGGTCGCGTCGATTGCATGGTTCGGAGACGGGGCCACCTCCGAGGGCGACTTCCACGAAGCGATGAACTTCGCCAGCGTTTTCAAGGTCGCAACCGTGTTCTTCTGTGTCAACAATCAATGGGCGATATCGACACCCTTCAGCAAACAGACTGCTACAGAGACGATTGCAGAGAAGTCGGCCGCCTACGCGATGCCGGGGGTCAGGGTCGACGGATTCGATCCGCTTGCCTGTTATGCAGCCACGTACCAGGCGTTGGAGCGAGCACGCAACGGCGGCGGGCCAACACTGATCGAGGCCTTTTGCTACCGGCTGGGAGCACATGGGACGGCCGACGATCCAAAGCTCTACCGGGACGAGTCCGAAGTGCAGCGGTGGAAGGCGCTCGAACCGGTCAATCGCATGGCGGCCTTCCTCTTACGGCGCGGTGTACTGGATGACGAAGAGCTGCAGAGCATCGGCGCGGCCGCCAAGAAAGAGATCGCCGAGGCTGTGACCGAGATGGAAGGGATAGAGCAACCCGGGCGGGAGATTCTGTTCGACCACGTCTACGCCTCCGGTCGCCCGTGGAGCTTCGATGAAGGACTCGCCGAGCTGCAGGGCACGGACCGCCCGCCCGCGGTCAAACCTTTGGCTCCGCAGCCGGGCCCTTCCACCGGTGACGCCGAAGCACCGGCAGAGACGTGAGCCGGCTCACGATGGTCGAGGCCTTGAACCTCGGCCTGAGACAGGTCATGGCGAAGGACGATCGCGTCGTGGTCCTGGGACAGGACATCGCCCAGACCGGCGGGGTCTTCCGGGTGACCGCAGGGCTGCTGGACGAGTTCGGCCACGACAGAGTGATCGACACTCCCTTGGCCGAAGCCGGGATAGTTGGATCTGCGATCGGCATGTCGCTCTACGGGATGCTTCCGGTCGCCGAAATACAGTTCGACGCGTTCGTCTATCCGGGTTTCGAGCAGATTGTCGTTCACGCCGCGCGTTACGCATGGCGTACCCGAGGGGAATGCCCGGCTTCGATCGTTGTGCGAATTCCGTACGGTGGAGGCGTCCGGGCCCCCGAGCTACATTCGGACTGCCCCGAAGCTCTGTTCACCCATGTGCCAGGCCTCAAAGTCGTCTCTCCCAGCACGCCTGAAGATGCCCGGGACATGCTGGTGGCCGCCATCCTCGACCCCGACCCCGTGATCTTCATGGAGCCCAAGCGCATATACCGAAGCGTTCGAGCACACGTCCCCGACGAGCCGCCCTTTTCCCTCGCAGATGATGACGGGATCTACAACACCGTACTTGCACACACCCGCACCGCACGCGCCGGAGGTGACCTGGCCGTATTCACCTACGGCGCCACCGTCCCCCTCTGCATGGACGCCGCCGCCGCGCTTTCGGCCGACGAGGGAGTCGAAGCGCGCGTGGTTGATCTGCGCTCGTTGTATCCGCTGGATGCCGGCGCGATCACCGCGGCTGCATCGGAGTGCCGGCGCGCACTGGTAGTCCACGAAGCGCCCCGGATGGCCGGAATAGGGGCGGAGGTCTCGAGTCTCATCCACGAGCGCGCCATGGCAGACCTGGAAGCGCCCGTCGGCCGAGTGACCGGGTTCGACGTTCCCTCACCCCAGTTCGCCAACGAAGACGACTACCTCCCGTCGGTCGACCGCATCCTGGCCGGCGCCCGAGCGGTCCTCAGCTGGTAATGCCTGACTTCAAGCTTCCGGATCTCGGAGAGGGGGTGGCCGAAGCCGAGATCGACCAGTGGCACGTTGCAGAGGGGGACACCATCTCCGAGGACCAGGCGTTGGTGGACGTGATCACCGACAAGGCGACGGCCGAGATTCCCTCGCCGTACGGGGGAGTCGTGGCCAAGATCCACTACGGGACCGGCGACATTGCGCCCGTCGGCGCGGTGCTGGTATCCATCGATGCCGCCACCGATCACGGTCCGGCCGGTCTATCCTCGAGTGCCACAGCCGGGATTCCCGTACCCGCGAGCAGCTCGGCGGAGGACGTCGAGGGCGTCGATGAAGTCAAGGCCACGCCCTCGGTCCGGAGGTTGGCGCGCAGCCTGGGCGTGCAGCTCCACGGCCTGGTGGGGTCCGGGCCCGGAGGGCGCGTCCTGCGAGGCGATGTCGAGGCGCAAGTGAGCTCCTCGCCGCCGGCTCCGGCTACATCCGCCGCCGAGCATCGCGTGCCGCTGCGCGGAGTCCGGCGCGCCGTGGCATCTCGCATGAGCGAAGCACATCGAATGGTCCCCCCAGTAACCCACGTAGAAGAGTGTGGTGTCACCGAGCTGGAGAACATCCGGACGCGATTCAGCGAGGGTTCTTCCGGGGCACCGAAGCTTACCTTCTTGCCGTTCATCGTCGAGGCGGTGGCCGCCGCGCTCCAGCAGTACCCGGCACTCAACGCTTCGCTTGACGAAGACGCCTCCGAGATCGTCTTTCACGATCGTTATGACATCGGCGTCGCCGTCGACACACCCGACGGCCTTGTGGTCCCGGTAATCCGCAACGCCGGTGACAAGTCAGTCTTGGAGCTCGCACAAGACATCGGGCGCCTTGCCCTGGGAGCGCGGGCCGGGACTTTGCCACTCGAAGAATTGCAGGGGTCCACTTTCACCGTAACCAGTCCGGGCGCGTTCGGCGGACTGATGGCCACTCCGATAGTGCTCTACCCGCAGGCAGGGATCCTGGGCGTGCACAAGGCGACCGATCGCCCAGTGGTGCGCGACGATCAAGTAGTCATCCGCAGGATGATGAACCTGTCAGTCACCTTCGACCACCGCATCCTGGACGGAATGACCGCAGCCAAGTTCATTCTGAAGGTGATCGAAAAACTCGAGCACCCCGAGGCGCCGCCCTCGTAGCCGGCTAGAGATTTCCTCGCAACGCCTGATCCCGCTCGATCGCCTCGAACAGCGCCTTGAAATTCCCGGCCCCGAACCCGCGTGCTCCGTGACGTTCGATGACCTCGTAGAAGACGGTGGGCCGATCTTGAACCGGTTTGGTGAAGATCTGAAGTAAGTGGCCGTCCTCATCCTTGTCCACGAGGATGCCGTTGCGGGCCAAATCGTTCAACTGCGACTCGATCTCCGGCACGCGTTCTCTGGCGTCTTGATAGTAGGTGTCTGGTATCTGCAAAAAGTCGAGGCCCGCAGCGCGCATTGACTCGACGGTTCCGACGATGTCCTCAGACGCCATCGCGATGTGCTGAACACCAGGTGAGCCGTAATAGTCGAGGTATTCCTCGATCTGGGACTTGCGCTTTCCCTGCGCGGGCTCGTTGATCGGAAACTTGATCTTTCCCTCGCCGGACCACACGACCTTTGACATCAGCGCCGAATATTCCGTCGAGATTTCGTCGTCCGAGAAGTGCACGAGCTCGGTAAAACCCATAACACGTTCGTAGAAGCTCACCCACTCGTCCATCTTCCCCAGCTCGACGTTGCCGACCACATGGTCGACGTAGCGAATGCCGAAACCCTTGGTGTCGCCGGCCGCTTGGGGGCTGAAACCGGGCATGAAAGCCCCCGAGTAGCCGTCCCGGCTCACCAGTGAGTGAATCGTCTGGCCGTAGGTGGCGATCGAGGCGCGCACCACCCTGCCGTGCTCATCCTCGAAGGTCTCCGGAGCCGACACCCCGGTTGCACCGCTCGACACGGCGGTGGCATAGGACTCGGCCGCGTCCGGCACGCGCAGCGCGACATCGTAGACGCCGTCACCATGATCTCTGACATGCCGGGCTATGCCGCTGTCCGAGTGCATCGCCCCGGTGAAGACCAGGTTGATCTCGCCTTGCCGCACACAATAGGAGGCGCGGTCGCGCGCGCCGGTCTCGAGACCAGCATATGCCACAGGGGTGAAGCCGAGCGCCTTGTAGTAGTGCGCCGCCTGCCGGGCATTTCCGACATAGAACTCGATGTAATCGATTCCCAGGATGGGAAACGGGTCCGGGGTGGTCGTCATCACTGGTACCTCCTTGTGCACAGCTGTGATGATCCACCCTAAAGCTTCCTCATGCAGGTAGCGCCTGATCCGTCAACAACCTGTGTGGGAACCACAACTAGCGTCCTTGCCATTGGGGCCGGCGTTTGGACAGGAACGCCTGCACGCCCTCGATGTGGTCGCGCGTCGCGCCGGACTCGGCCTGGGCGGCCACCTCGCGCTCGAGCTGTTCGTCCAACGGGAGCTCAGCCGCTTGCGCCAGGAGCGCCTTGGTCAGTGCGTAGGCGCGCGTTGGGCCCGACGCCAGCCGCTGTGCTTCTTCCTGCCACGTGGGTTCGAACTCGCCCGCCGGAACGACGCGATGCACCAGCCCGAGGCTTGATGCCTCGGCTGCCGAAACCGGTTTGGCGTCTGCGACCAGCGACCATGCCCGCGACGCTCCCACCATTCTCGTGAGAAACCACAGCGCACCCGAGTCGGGGACCAGGCCCACTTTGACAAAGGGCCATACGAGGGTTGCCTGAGAAGAGGCGATCCTGACATCGCAAGCAAGGGCAATGCTCGCCCCTGCTCCGGCCGCGACTCCGTTCAGCGCCGCCATCACCGGCTTGGGTGTCGCCCGGATGGCTCGGATCAGTGGGTTGTAGCGCTCGCGCAGAATTCGCCCCAAATCGGCGGGTAGACCCTGCGAGTAACCTTCGGCGAGAGCCCCGAGATCTTCGCCGGAGCAAAAGGCGCGTCCCGCTCCGGTAAGAACCACACAGCGAACCCCTTCGTCCCCAGCCGCGCTGCGAACTGCGCCGAGCGCCTCGGCCCCCAGTTCCGCGTCGAAGGCGTTGAGCACCTCCGGGCGGTTGAACCTGATCGTCGCGACGCCGGCGGCCACCGCCACGTCAAGGTGCACTAGTGCTCCTGCGCGGAAATAGCGCCAGCGTCCAGGGCGGCACTGCGCGGCGAGGGCAAGGCGCGAGGAGTCGTGCGTACCCGGGGGGTACGTGCGCGACGAGGAACGCCGCCATCGTCGATGCAGGGTCGTTCTGGGGCGACGCAATTTCCGCAAAGGTGCACTAAATTGCCTGCGGCTCGAGGACCTGCTTGTTGCGGAGCTCCGCGGGCGGAATCGGCACCGGATATCGGGACGAGAAGCACGCGGTGCAGAAGCTGTCCTGCGGAAGCTCTGTCGCCTCGACCATTCCGCGCATAGAAAGAAAAGACAGGGAATCGGCCGCTATGTGCGACCGGATGCCGTCGATGTCAAAGTGGGAGGCGATCAATTCATCCCGATCGGGCATGTCGATGCCGTAGAAGCACGGCCACTTGATCGGAGGTGAGGAAATCCGCATATGCACCTCGCGCGCTCCGACGTCCTTGAGCATGGCGACGATCTGGCGCGTAGTGTTGCCCCTCACTATGGAGTCGTCGACCACCACCACGCGCTTGCCTTGGATTACTTCGCGCAACGGGTTCAGCTTCATACGTATCCCCTGCTCGCGCATCGCCTGGGTGGGTTGGATGAAGGTGCGTCCGACGTAGCGGTTCTTGACGAAGCCCTCGCCGTAGGCGATGCCCGATTTCCGAGCGAACCCTTGAGCTGCAGGAATGCCGCTGTCGGGTACAGGCATGACCAAGTCCGCCTCCGTGGCGGCCTCGTCCGCGAGCCGCTCTCCCATGCGAACTCTCGATGCGTAGACATTCTGGCCCATCAGGTTCGAGTCGGGCCTCGCGAAGTAGACATGTTCGAAGACGCAAGAGGCATGCCGCGCTTCTTCGAATCTCTCGCCGACCAAGCCGTCGTGATCGATGCACACCAGCTCGCCTGGCTCTACGTCTCTAATGAAGTCGGCTCCCAAGAGATCGAGCGCGCAGGTCTCGGAAGCGAGGATCCAAGTGTCGTTCCCCAGCTTGCCGATGCAGAGCGGCCGGAACCCGTGTGGATCGCGCGCGCCGAAAACGCTGGTCTCGTCCATCATCGCGAACGAGTACGCGCCCGAGAGCTGCGGCAGCACTTCGAGGATCGCCTGTTTGGTGCTTCCGGCGTTCGCACGTGCGACATGCGAAGCGACGAGGTCGGTGTCAGACGACGCCCTGAGCACCCGCCCCGGGGTGGGGTCGCCACCCGCCCGCCTGAGTGAGTCCCTCAGGTCGTTGGAGTTGACGAGATTTCCGTTGTGCGCAAGGGCGAACTGGCCGGAGGGCGCGCTCTTATAGGACGGCTGCGCATTGTTCCAGGACGAGGCCCCCGTGGTGGAGTACCTGACGTGACCAATGGCGACGTGACCCTGAAGGCTCTGCAGCACGGATTCGTCGAACACCTGGGCAACGAGCCCGAGCTCCTTGAACACGACCATGCTGTCGCCGTCCGAGACCGCCATACCGGCCGATTCCTGGCCGCGATGCTGCAGGGCGTAGAGGGCGTGATAGACGAGCCTGGGAACATCTTCGCGGGGGGAGAACACCCCGACGACGCCGCAGGCGTCCTTGACTTCGGCCAACTAGCGCTCCTGCGCAGAAGTAACGACGGCGTCCAGGACGGGACTTTCGCAAAGGTTCGCGCAGGTGACGCCGGCGGCCAGCCATACGGAACTTACGCAGAGGTTCACCAGATCACCTTAGACGAGAGCGATTCGGCGAAGGCGGAGTCCCAGCGGCTCAGGGCGCGCTCCAGGGACACTTCGAAGGCGCCGAATTCGAGGCTTGGTCCTCCTACCGCGCCGAGCGGACGGATGGGGACTCCGTGATCCCGGGCCGCCAGGGTGAGGCGGGCAACATCCTGGCGGGCGCAGGAGACCACGGCGCGGGACGGGGATTCGGAGAACAAGACCCTCCACGTCTCACCCGGGGGCAGCTCGACGCTGAACCCATGTCGTCCGGCGAAGGCGGCCTCGGCCAGGGCGACGGCAAGCCCCCCGGAGGAGAGGTCGTGGGCGGATCGCAGGAGATGCTCCGCCGATGCGTGCACGAGCAGCAGGTGAAGTCGCCGCTCGACGGCGAGATCGAGCCGTGGCGGGCGGCCGGAGAGTGCGCCGCCGCCCAGAGCGGCGAGCTCGCTCCCCCCGAAGTCAAGCTCGTCCGTCGCACCCAGCAGCAGGATGGCGTCCCCCTCGGCCCGGAAGCCAACGCCAACCTGGGCTTGCACGGAGCCGAGAACGCCCAACATCCCGATCACGGGGGTGGGGTGGATGGGCCGGCCTTCGGTCTCGTTGTAGAAGGACACATTGCCGCCGGTGACCGGCACGCCGAACGCGCTGCAGGAGTCCGCGATGCCGCGCACGACCTCCGCGAAGCTCCACATAACCTCGGGTTCCTCGGGACTTCCGAAGTTGAGACAGTTCGTCACCGCAACCGGGCGTGCGCCAGTGCAGACGACGTTCCGGGCAGCCTCGGCGACGGCCAGGCAGGCCCCCTCATACGGATCCAGCCTGCAGAACCGCCCCGGCCCATCGACGGTGATGGCGACTGCGATCTCCGAGTCGGGCAGCCGGATGACCGCGGCGTCCGCACCGGGGCCCTGGAGGGTGCCGAGCCCGATCATGTGGTCGTACTGCTCCCACACCCACCGTTTCGAAGCGATGTCGGGCCGCGCCAACAGCGCCAGGAAGGCCGCTTCCAGGTCGGCCGGGGGGCCGAGAGCGGCCGCCGGCCCGGGCTCGTCCGGGAGATCCGGGCGCCTCCTCGGGCGGTCGAGGACCGGAGCATCGTCGGTCAACGCGGCCGACGGGACGTCGGCGACGACCTCGGCTCCGCTCAGCACCTGCAGGCGCCCGGTCGCGGTGACCTCGCCGATGACCGCCGCTTCCAAATCCCATCTGCGGCACACGACAAGGACGGCATCGAGCTTCGACGGTTCGACCACCGCGAGCATGCGCTCCTGGGACTCCGAGATCATGACCTCGAAGGGGGCCATGCCGGGCTCTCTCCGGGGGATCCGGTCCACTTCGACCACCGCGCCGGTTCCCGCTTTCGACGTCATCTCGGATGCAGGGCAGCAGATCCCTCCGGCGCCGAGGTCCTGGAAGCCGGCCAGGAGACCGGCCTGAACGAGCTCGAGACAGGCCTCGATGACGAGCTTTTCGGCGAAGGGATCGCCCACCTGAACCGAGGGCCGCTTGTCTGCGGCCTCGGCGCCGAAGCCGGCGGAGGCGAGCACGCTGGCGCCGCCGATCCCATCGCGCCCCGTCGAGGATCCGATCAGGACCAGCAGGTTGCCCGGCCCTTCGGCGCGCCCGTGCTGCAGGGAATGCTCGACCACACCGAGGCAGGCGACGTTCACCAGCGGGTTGTGCATGTAACAATCATCGAAGATCGTCTCGCCGCCCACCGTCGGCACACCGATCGCGTTGCCGTATGACGAGATGCCGTCGACTACTCCCTCGACCAGGTAGTCCGTAGGGCCCCGCCCGGGGAGCCCGAAGCGAAGCGAGTCCATCAGCGCTATCGGTCGCGCTCCCATCGAAAGGATGTCCCGAACGATCCCGCCGACTCCGGTGGCAGCACCGTTGACCGGTTCGACAAACGAGGGATGATTGTGGGATTCGATCTTCCACGCGACCCTGACCCCAGGTGCGACCTCGACAACTCCGGCGCCTTCACCGGGTCCTACGACGACGTTCTCGCCGTGGGTGGGCAGGTTGGCGAGATGCAGACGGCTCGATTTGTAGGAGCAGTGCTCGCTCCACATCACCGAGAACATCGCCAGCTCCGTGTACGTCGGATCCCGGCCCAACCTCTCCCGGATCGCAGTGAGCTCGTGATCGGTAAGGCCAAGCTCGCGATGGAGAGTCGAAGCCAAGCTCAAAGGTGCGCCGGCTCCCGGGCGGGGACCGAGTCCAGCATGGACCCGAGGATGACGGCCCCGTCCTGAGAGGACGACGGCTCGCAGGCTCGCTCGGGGTGAGGCATGAGCCCGAAGACGTTGCCGCGTTCGTTCGTCAGGCCCGCAACGTCGTCGAGCGCCCCATTGGGATTTGCCGTATAGCGCAGCACGATCTGGCCGTTGGCTCGAATCCGCTCGAGCTCGTCTGAGCCGCAGTGCCAGCTGCCCTCGAAATGGTTGATCGGAATACGCAGTCTCTGACCCGGGGTCGCTCGCGAGGTGAAGGGGGATCGATGGTTGTCGACGCGCAGCCCAACCCATCTGCAAATGAACTTGAGTCCTGAGTTCTTTCTCAGCGCACCGGGAAGCATCCCTGCTTCACACAGGATCTGAAAGCCGTTGCAGATGCCGATGACAATCCCCCCGGCATCGGCGTGGTCCCGCACTGCGCCCATCACGGGCGAAAAGCGCGCTATTGCTCCGGTTCGCAGGTAGTCGCCGTGCGCAAACCCTCCGGGAAGAACCACGATGTCGACATCGGGAAGGGTCACCTCCTTGTGCCACACGTAGGTCGTTTGCGCACCCAGGGTCTCGAGGACGCGCCGGCAGTCCCGTTCGCAATTCGAACCCGGGAAGACGACAATGCCGACGCGTCCGCTCACAGCAGAGTGACGTTGTAAGACTCGATCACGGGGTTGGCAAGAAAGCGGTCACACATCTCCCCCACCAGCTCCCGGGCCTCCTCCGGCGTACCGGCGTCGACCGTCAACTCGATGCGCTTTCCGACCCTGACGCCTTCGACGCCGGTGAAGCCCAGAGCCGGAAGGGCTCGTTCGACGGTTTGCCCCTGCGGATCGGCAATGCCGGGTTTGAGCATCACGTCGACCACGGCGCCGTAGGTCACCCGGCGCCTCCGGCCAGGGTCAGCACGACGAGGGGAAGGGCAACCGCAGCGACAACGCAGAGCAAGGCCACGGTCGCCGCCACCAGGGCGCGAAGACCCTGGAAACCCGTCGCAGCTTGAGCTCCGCGTACGAAGAGCCACCCCGACCACAGCGCGAAGCTCACCGCCAGTGCAATCGAAAGAGCCGCCCAGGCCCGCCCCAGCGGATCGGTCAGCCGGTCGGTTGTGAATGTGGCAGGGCCAACGATGACGAGGTCCAAGGGGAGGAGGAACAGCAGAGCAAAGACATGGGGGAACGACGACGCACCCCACACGGTCCTCAAATCGCGCGCCAGGGCAGTGCCTCCCATGACGCGGGCCGAATATCGTCCTGCAAATCCCCAGAGCCCCTGTCCGATCAAGCTCATCAGGGCGCCGAGGACCAGCGCGGTCCCCAGGTACGCCCAGTGGAAATCAGAGCCCGAGCTGTCGCGCAGCCCCAGCAAACCGCCAACCTTCAACCACAGGATCAACAGCGAGGCTCCGCCGAAGGCAGCGACGACAAAGGGGGCAAATCCCTCGGCGGGGTGCCGGCCGACGCGTGCCCGGCGCTCGGCCACGTTGAAAGCTGATTCGAACCCCGCAAGCGGCGCCACCAGGACCGAGCGGAGTGTGAGCCCCAGGCGGGCCGACGCGCGCGCGGTGCTGCGGCCCGAGACAGCCCGGCTCACGCACCCACTTCCTCGAACCACGATGCGAACGGTCGGTCCGTGACGCGCTCGTAGGCCTCGACGTAGCGCTGCCTCGTTGCATCCACGACCTCGGGAGGCAGGGCGGGAGGCGGGGGGGTGTGATCCCATCCCGCGGCATCGAGCCAGTCCCGCACGTACTGCTTGTCCCACGAAGCCTGGGGCCGGCCGGGCTCATAATCATCGGCCGGCCAAAAGCGGCTCGAGTCGGGTGTGAGCACCTCGTCGATCAGGATGACCTTGTCCTCCGCCACACCGAACTCGAACTTGGTGTCGGCGATGATGATCCCGCGTTCGAGGGCTATTGAAGCACCGACCTCGTACAGCTTGAGTGCGAGCTCGCGAGCTTCTTCGTAGTGGCCCGGGCCTGCAATCGAGGACGCCTGGTCCTCGGTGATGTTCTCGTCGTGCCCGGAGGTCGCCTTCGTGGCCGGCGTGAGGAGGGTGTGCGGCAGTCGGTCGGCCTCGCGCAGTCCTGGGGGCAGATGGTGCCCGCATACGGCTCCAGTTGCACGGTAGTCCTTCAACCCCGAGCCTGCCAGATAGCCGCGCACCGTGAACTCGACCGGAAGGGGCCGAGCCCGTATGCACAACATGGCACGCCCGGCCAGATCGTCCATTTCGACCTCGGGGAGGTCGGCGGTCTTGACCGAGATCATGTGGTTGGGACAGAACGAGTCGAGAACATCGAGCCAGTAATAGGAGAGGCCGGTCAACACCTTGCCCTTGTCGGGGATCGGCTGGGGCAGGACGGAATCGTAGGCGGAGATCCGGTCGGTCGCTACGAGAAGGATCTCGTCCTCGTTGACTTCGAAGATCTCCCGCACCTTGCCCGAGCCGACATGTCGAATTTGTGCCACTACAGGGTCTCCAGTGCGTGGAAGATCGCGTCCGTGTTCCGAAGATAACGCGAGACCTCGAAGCAATCGGCGATTTCGCCGGGATCGAGGAGCGCCGTGACGTCGGGATCCGCCTGGAGGAGCTCCAGGAACGGGCGGCCCTCGTCCCATGCCCTCGCTGCGTTCCTCTGGACCAACTCGTAGGCCCGCTCGCGCTGGGTGTCGCCCTTGGACAGTAGTGCGACGAGAACGGTTTGGGAGTTGACCAAGCCGAAGGAGGCCTCCAGGTTCGCCCGCATCCGCTCCGGATAGACCTCGAGCCCCTCGATCACCCATCGCATCCGGTCGAGCATGTAATCGAGGAGGATGCAGGCGTCGGGCAGGCTCACCCTTTCGACCGAAGAGTGCGAGATATCCCGCTCGTGCCACAGGGCGACGTTCTCGAGACCGGTTGACGCATAACCCCGGAGCAGGCGTGCCAGACCACAGATGCGCTCGGACACGATGGGGTTGCGCTTGTGGGGCATCGCCGAGGATCCCTTCTGGCCCGGGGCGAAGGGCTCCTGAACCTCTCTCAGCTCGGTGCGCTGCAGGTGACGGATCTCCTGGGCGATGCGCTCCAACGTCGCTCCGGTCAGAGCCACGGTGCTCAACCACGCCGCGTGCCGGTCACGGGCCACCACCTGGGTCGCAACCTCTTCGTGGCGCAGGCCGAGACGGTCGCAGACATAGGCCTCGACCTCCTGTGGCAGCTGCGAATAGGTGCCCACCGCGCCGGAGAGCTTGCCGACGGCGACCTCGTCACGGGCAGCTCGCAATCTTTCCCGGTCCCGGCTCAGCTCGAAGGCCCACGAGCCGAGCTTGACGCCGAACGAGGTCGGCTCCGCATGGACACCGTGGGTGCGGCCCGCCATCACGGTCGACCTGTGCTCGAGGGCCAAGGTGCGGACCTGCTGGGTGAGCCGCCCCACGCCCTCGATGAGGAGATCGCCTGCATCCCTGAGCGCCACCGCAGTACCGGTGTCGACGACGTCGGAAGACGTCAGCCCGTAGTGGAGGTGACGGCCCGGCTCACCTGCGTTGGAGCGGACGTTCTCCACGAAAGCGACAACGTCATGGTGGCGAACGGCTTCGATCTCGGCGATGCGGTCGGGATCGAAAGCGGCGGTGGCTTTGATCGCGCCGAGGTCCTCGACGGGCACCTGGCCGAGACGCACGCGCGCCTCGACTGCGAGAATCTCGATCTCGAGCCAGCGGGAAAACTTGGCACGCTCCGAGAAGATGGCGGCCATCTCCTCCCGGCTGTATCGAGGTATCACGAAATCGCGGGGGCTGCCCCCGAGGCGTAATCGCGAAGGCGACTCTGCCCGGGCGCCGACAGAATCTCGATGGAGTCGTAGAAGGCCGTGCCGCGCGCCGATCGGAGGGCAGCGTCGCCGGGAGAACCGGGCGCCGGGAGATCGGTGGTCAACAGCACCAGCCGAAGGCCGCCTACCTCCGATGACCTCAGCACTGCCGCCCGGCCGAGCGCCTTCCACAACGTCTCGCTTCTGCAGAGCCCGGAGCGCGTGCCCATATAGACCCCCGAGACGTCGAAGAGCCAGCGGTCACCGCGCCGATCCTCCGCCTCGAAGCTGACTTCGACACCGCAGGGATAGCGGCAGTCCGCCCGGAGGCCGGTGAAGCCACAGTCGGTCAGCACCGCTCGTGCGATCTCTTTTGCCTTGCCCCCTTCTCTTACGATGCGCGTCTGAAAGTCCTCATCCAGGATTGCGCTGCTGCGCACCGCCGGAAGCTCGACGCGGCGCGAGGGCTGGACGGTCTGAGCAGCAAGACTTCTCTTCTCGGATTCAACTCGGGCCCGGGCCTTTTCTACATAGTCCCGGCTTGTGTCGTAGCCGACGTAGTGGCGCTCCGTGCGTACCGCAGCAACCGCCGTCGAACCCGATCCCATGAACGGATCGAGAACCAGATCACCACGGTAGGTGTAGAGCTCGATCAGCCGCTGCGGCAACTCCACCGGAAAGGGCGCCGGGTGTCCCACACGCGTTGCGCTCTCCGCGGGGATCTCCCATACGTCCGTGGTCGCTTCGAGAAAATCTTCTTTGAACATCGAGCCCTCGGAAGGCAGGCCGGCGGCGGCGCGTTGCCGAGGAGTGAGAGCGCGGTCGAAGCGCCCCTTGCTTGCGACGATGACTCTTTCGGTGAGATCGCGTAGCACCGGGTTGGTCGGGCTTTGCCACGAGCCCCAGGCACAGGAGCCGGTGGCGCCGCGCGCCTTCAACCACACGATCTCGCCGCGCAAGAGAAGGCTGAGGCGATCCTGCAGGATGACGATGATGTCGGCGGCGAGCGAACGGAACGGCTTTCGTCCCAGGTTCGCGACGTTGACGGCGATCCGACCCCCGGGCTCGAGCTTCGCCGCGCACTCGGCAAAGACATCACAGAGCATGTCGAGGTAATCCAAATAGGTCGCAGGCACATGCCCTTCTCCGAGTGCCTGCTCATACTCCTTGCCGGCGAAGTAAGGGGGTGAAGTGACAACGAGAGCGACCGAGCCAGGGTTGATCTTGTCCATGCGGCGAGCGTCTCCATAGAAGAACTCATCCACCTGGCCCGGAGGATTGATCGCATCATCGGCCGAAAGCCTCGGTGGCATGAAGCGAGCGTAGAAACTGCGGGCGTCATGGTTCTCGCGCCGGCCGGTGCCGAAACTGGAGGTCGAGGTGGCCTTCCGTCGGTCGCTCACAGGAGATCTCCATGCTGGTATGCGGCTTGGTGTCCGGCGTTCGTGTTCGGCCCGCCTCTCCCACCGCATCCTACGCTCGGCGTGCTCTCAACCCCGGTATTCACAGCTTCAAGCCGTCTGCGAGATCTTTCTTGAGCGCGTGGAGTCTCGCGCGCACGTTCTCATCAGAGGCTGCGATTATCTGCGCTGCAAGCACACCGGCGTTCTTCGCTCCTCCGATGGCGACGGTCGCAACCGGGACACCGGGGGGCATCTGAACGCATGAGTACAGCGCGTCGGCTCCACCCAGAGCCTGTGAGAACAATGGTACGCCGATCACGGGAATCACCGTGTGAGCTGCAATCACGCCCGGCAGATGGGCGGCGAGCCCTGCGCCCGCGATTATCGCCTTGAGCCCCCGCTCCTCCGCCGAGCGCGCGTACTCGGTGACGCGCCCCGGTTTACGGTGCGCCGACATCACCTCGATCTCGTAGGCAATCGAAAAGCGTTCGAGCACGGCCCCGGACTTGGACATGATCTCCATGTCGGAGTCACTGCCCATGACGATGCCTACAGCAACGCTCATTTTGTTCCCTCCCCGATGCCGGCAGACGCGGGATGCGCACTCATCGAACGGGACAGTGACTCGGAGTCGACCGCGCGCGCGCCGATGTCCGAGCGCATCTGGCAGCCGTGGAAGTGAATCCTGGAGCCGGCATCGTAAGCACGCTCCCGCGCCTGTTCGAAGCCGTTTCCAAGGGCGCTCACCGACAGGACGCGCCCGCCGGCCGTGACCAACTTGCCCTCGCGCACGGCGGTCCCTGCTTGAAAGACCTCGACGCCGGCAACCGCGGCGGCGTCTTCAAGCCCATGGATGGCAAAGCCATCGATGTACGGTCCCGGGTAACCGGTCGACGCAAGCACCACCGAGACACACGCCTCCTCACGCCACCTGAGCTCTGTTCCGGCAAGCTCACCGACCGCACAGGCGGCACAGATCTCTCCGAAATCAGACTGCAACCTCGGCAGGAGCGCTTGTGTCTCGGGATCGCCCCACCGAGCGTTGAACTCCATCACCCGGGGTCCCGAATCGGTCAGTACCAGACCGGCATACAACGCCCCGACGAAGGGGGATCCGTCGTCCGACAAGAAGTCGACGATGGGGCTGAGGACCTCGTCTGAGATGGCTTCGACCGCGCCGGGAGGGCATGCTGGGACCGGGCTGTAGGAGCCCATCCCCCCGGTGTTCGGTCCGTTGTCGCCATCGAGTGCCCTCTTGTAGTCCTGCGCGGGCTCGCACGCGAGGATCGTTCGTCCGTCACTGACACCGATGATCGACACCTCCTCACCTTTCAGGAACTCCTCGACGACGACCACGCGGCCGGCGTCGCCGAAAGAACCCCTGACCAGCCGGTCCTCCAGCGCGTCGACGGCCGCAGACCTGTCCTCGGTGACGACCACTCCCTTGCCGGCCGCAAGGCCATCTGCCTTGATGACGTACGGAGGGCCCAACTCATCCATGAACGACAGCGCATCTCCAACCGTCGTAAAGGCGCACGCTTTACCGGTCGCTATTCCGGCCTCGGCCATGACCCTCTTTGCGAAGCTCTTCGATCCCTCGATCAGCGCTGCATCGGCATCCGGCCCGAAAACCTTCATGCCCCGGGCGCGCAGCAGATCCGCAGCACCGTCGACCAGCGGAGCCTCTGGACCGATGACGACCAGGTCTGGGTCGATCCGTTCGGCAAGAGCCTGCACCGCCGAAGGGCTGCCGAGCTCGACCTCGGCCAGCGTTGCAAACTCGGCCACGCCCGGGTTGCCCGGCGCCGCGATGAGCTCGGAGACAATGGCTGAACGTCCGAGAGCCCACGCCATCGCGCTCTCGCGTCCGCCGGAGCCCAAGAGCAGAGTCCTCACGCGCTCATGTCCACCAGCTGCTCGCGTGCAGCCCCCACCGAGACCGAGCTCACCGGAGTCTCAACAAGGTCTTCGATGGTTTCGAGGTATGCGAGCGCCGCGGTGGGGAGGTCGCTCTTTGTCTGCGCGTCGCTGATGTCCTCTAGCCATCCGGGTAGCTCTTCATAGATCGGACGGCACTTGTTGAAGATCGTCTGGTTGGGAGGCAGAGCATCGTAACGCCGGCCCTCGAACTCATAGGCGATGCATACCTTCACAGATGCAAACTGAGACAAGACGTCCAGCTTGGTCACTACAAGCTCTGTCAATGTGTTCAGCCGGGCGGCATAACGCGCCGCTACGGCATCGAACCATCCACACCGGCGTTTGCGCCCCGTCGTGGTCCCGTATTCGGCGCCCAGCTCGACTAATACCTCGCTGTCGGTGGGATCGGCCTCCGAGGGAAAAGGCCCCGAGCCGACCCGTGTGCAGTAAGCCTTCGAGACTCCGATGATGCGCCCTATGTCGCGCGGTCCGACTCCCGCCCCGGCACAGGCTCCTCCTGCAATCGGGTTGGACGAAGTCACGAAGGGATAGGTCCCGTGATCCAGATCGAGCATCGTCGCCTGAGCGCCCTCGAACAAAACGGTATGGCCGCGGTCGAGTGCCCCGTGCAAGAACAGCGTCGTATCGACGATGTGAGGTTCGAGTCGCTCGGCATAGCGTCTGCACTGCTCCTGGATCTCGGCACGATCCAGCGGCAACCGCCCGTAGATGCGCGTCAACAGAAGGTTCTTCTCTTTGAGCGCCACATCGAGCTTTGCTGCAAAGATCTTCGGCGACAACAGGTCCTGGACCCGCAAGCCGATGCGAGCAGATTTGTCAGCATAGGCAGGCCCTATGCCTCGCTTGGTCGTCCCGAGCCGGTTGCGGCCAAGCCGTCGCTCGGTCACGCGATCCAACTCGAGGTGATACGGCATTATGAGATGGGCATTGCCCGACAGGAGCAGTCTCGAAGTGTCGATGCCGCGAGCTTCCAACGCGTCCATCTCTTCGATCAGGACCTCGGGATTGACCACCACCCCGGGCCCGATCACCGGGGTGCAATGGCCGTACAGGACGCCGGTGGGAACGAGATGCAGGGCGTAGCGTTCGCCGTCCACAACGATTGTGTGACCGGCGTTGTTACCGCCCTGGTAGCGGACCACCGCGTCGGCGCGCCGGGACAGCGCATCGGTGATCTTTCCCTTTCCCTCATCTCCCCACTGAACCCCCACCAGGGCGATACCCGGCATCCTAAAGAGCCACTCAGCGTTCGATTCTGAAGCTGATCCGGACCTGGGTCAGATACTCGGAGATGGCGCCGTCGACGACGTTGCACGAGGTGCTCAACACCTCCATGCCGGTGATGCCCCGGATGGTGCGCGACGCCTCCTCGAGGGCCTGATTGGCCGCATCCCGCCACGACTCGTCCGAGACACCTGCCAGCTCGATGGTCTTGATCACAGCCACGGGCCATCCCTCCCCTTCGCACTCCGGCCCTTCGCACTCCGGTCGGCACCCGGGATTCTAGGGGTCATCGCCCTCGCTCCGGCGCCGATCGGCCCTCAATTCCGGCGACTTACGGCCGATACAACGGCAGAACCGTTCAGCCGACCAAGGGAAAAACGATGCCGGAGATCGACTCGACCATGTACCCCATCATCATCGCAGGGGCCGTCGCCGTCCTGGTCCTTCTGCTCCTCCTCGTGGCCGCCCGCCGTCGCAGGGCGCGCCCAGAGCGATCCGCCGAGGAGCACGACACCGCTGTCCCCGGGGCCGAAGAAGATTCGCCGGGGGTCAGGCTGATCGAGAATGACGACTCCCACGGAGACAACGACGAGGCCCGAGCCCCGGCAGCGGGTAACGGCCGGGTGGCCGATGGGACGGAGATATCCACCGCCGCGGCCGGATCACCAGGCGAGACCGAGGCGACCGAGTCATCTGTCGCGAGTGCGGCCGGCTCCCACCCGACCGGGTCCAGATCGGGGAGTCTGGTGGCGTGGGGGCCCGACGAGACCGGGCCCGAGGCACAGGGGCGCCAAGAGAAACCGTCCATCGAGACCCCAACGGGGGTCCCGAGTGAGGCCGGGACGAGGGCGCCTCCGACCGCGTCACACGCCACGGTGGACGCGGCGGCCGCGTCGGGGCCGCCCGACGAGTCTGAGGCTGAATCGCAGGACCCGCCCGGGACGCCTCTGGCGGAGTCGGACTCTGCTGCGGCGACGGAACCCCCGCCCGGGGCCGGAACCGGCCATCCCGAACAGGAATCCACCGACCCCGAAGGCCAGCCGTTCGAGCGCGACGGACAATGGTGGTTCAGGCGGGACGGGGAGCTGCTCGTGTACGACGACACCACCTCGGAATGGAAAGCCGCTCTGCAAGCCGCATCACCGGACCCCGAGATCCGCTCGGAGGAGTCGGCCGCAGATGTAGACAAGGCAGCTCACGGGGAGGCTCTCCGGAAAACGTCGGCCACCGCCACCATCGAAAAGGAGGCGAACGGCTTCCGCGGGGGCCCTCTTCGCCCCCGGTCCGAGGGAGCGACATCCTGGAAATGCCGGACCTGCGGTGCAACCAACGGCTCGTCCGCCGGAAGCTGCCGGATGTGTTTCGCGGCCCGGCCCTGACGACAGCCCGTCACCGTTCCGGCGGATCGCCGAAACGGCCGAGCAGTCTGCCCAGGCCGGGAAGCCACAGGTCTTTTCCCAGCGCCGCAGAGCCCATCAGCACCAGCCAGATCACACCCATGACGACGAAGGCGGCCTGCGTCACCCCGGGGGAAACGCGGGCTCCAGCGTACAGCGACGCCGGCCACAGAGCCCCCAGAAACACCGCCTGCAGGCCGTGCAAACGGACCCGGGGGCTGTCTGCCGCAAAATACGCGACGCCCCCCGAGACGGGCAGCAGTAGGTACGCGAGGGCGGCCACCACGGGAGCCTAAGTGAGCCCGACGGGGTCACGTGGCCTCGTCGGCGCCACGGTACTCAGGGGCCTCCACAAGGGAGGAACATAGGGCCATGGCGAACCGTCTTGCGGGTGAGACCAGCCCCTACCTCCTTCAACACAAGGACAACCCGGTCGACTGGCTTCCGTGGGGTGACGAAGCCCTCGAGCGGGCGCGCCGGGAAGACAAACCGATCCTGCTGTCGATCGGCTACGCCGCCTGCCACTGGTGCCATGTGATGGAGCACGAATCCTTCGAGGATCCGGCCACCGCCCTTCTGATGAACGAGCATTTCGTCCCCGTGAAGGTGGACCGCGAGGAACGCCCCGACCTCGACGCGGTCTATATGGAGGCGGTGCAGGCGATGACCGGCCAGGGGGGTTGGCCGATGACGGTCTGGCTGACGCCCGAGGCCAAACCGTTCTACGGGGGCACCTACTTCCCACCGCAGGAACGAGGTGGGCTTCCGTCCTTCAAGCGCCTGTTGGTGGGGATCGCCGACGCTTGGGCCACCCGGCGCGCCGAGATCGAGGAGCAGGGAACGCGGCTGACGGGTGCGATGAGCTCCCTTTTGCGCCTCGAGCCGTCCACCGAGGTCATCTCCGAGGTGATACTCGAGGACGCCTTCGAGGGCCTGAAGCGCGCATTCGACGGCCAATTCGGTGGATTCGGCGGAGCGCCGAAGTTCCCCCAGCCGATGACGGTCGACCTGCTCATGCGCCTGGGCAGTCGCGGGCGATCCGATGCGACCGACATGGCGGACCTCACGCTCGATGCGATGGCGGCGGGTGGGATGTTCGATCAGCTCGGCGGCGGCTTCAGCCGCTACTCGGTCGACCGGGCCTGGGTCGTTCCGCACTTCGAGAAGATGCTCTACGACAACGCTCAACTGCTGCGAACCTATGCGCTCTCGTGGCAGGGGGGCCGCCGTGACCGGCATCGGACGGTGGCGGAGGCCACCGCCTCCTGGATGCTCGCCGAGATGCGCGACGAAGCCGGCGGGTTCTGGTCCTCGCTCGACGCAGACTCCGAAGGCGTCGAGGGCAAATTCTACGTGTGGAGCCTCGACGAGGTCAAAGAGGTGGCGGGCCCCGACGCCGATGCGGCGATAGCGCACTGGGGCTTCTCGCAAGCCGGCAACTTCGAGGGGCTGAACATTCCCGTCCTTCGGGGGCCGCCGAAGGACCACGACCCTCCCACTCTCGGGGGGCCGCCGGCCCCGTCCGGCTCCCCCCCCGAACCCCCCGGTGTCGCACGGGCGAAGGCGGCGCTGCTGGCTCGGCGCACCGAACGGGTGCGCCCCGGCACCGACACGAAGGTGTTGAGCGCGTGGAACGCCCTCGCGTCCTCCGCGCTCGCAGAGGCCGGAGTCATCCTGCAGCATCCCGAATGGGTGGACGCCGCAGGCGAGGCCATGCGCTTCGTGCTAGGGACGCTGCGTGTCGAAGGGCGTCTGATGCGCTCCTACCGGAAGGTGAACGGCGCCGGAGTCGTCAAGCACCTCGGCTACTGCGAAGACTACGCATTCGTCCTCGAGGCATGCCTCACACTCTACGAGGCAACCTTCGACCCGGCTTGGTTGGTCGAAGCTAAATGGGCCGCAGACGAGGCCATACGTCTGTTCCTCGATCACGAGTCCGGTGGCTTCTTCACAACCGGCACAGATGCCCCGGCCCTGGTGACCCGCTCGAAGGACTTCATCGACAATGCAATCCCGTCTGCAAACTCGGTGCTTGCCCTGGAGCTGCAGCGCCTGTCGATCTTCACCGGAGACGCCCGCTACGAACCGCACGGGCTGGCGGTAATCCGCCTGATGAGAGACGCCGCCGTGCGCTCTCCGCTCGGCTTCGGACACCTTCTCGGGGCGATCGACTTCTACACTTCGATGCCCGCGGAGATCGTGATCGTCGGCGACGCGTCGGACGCGGACACGGCGGAGCTGCTCGGCGCAGTGCGCGACCGTTTCATCCCGAACAAGGTGGTCATCGTCGGCGACGAATCGGTCGAGAGCGCGACCTCGCAGATTCCCCTGCTGCAGGGCCGCTCGAAGCGCAACGACAGGACCACCGCCTACGTCTGCCACAGGGGTACCTGCAACTATCCGGTCGACACCTCCCAAGAGCTAAGCGCACAACTGGCGACTCGATGAACGAGTCCGGTCCCCAGGGCGGCCTCCGCGTCAATCGGACGCTCACCATTCCGGACGACGAGCTCCGGTTCAGGTTCTCGGCCTCCGGTGGGCCTGGCGGACAACACGCGAACAAGGCTGCGACGCGCGCCGAGTTGAGTTGGGACGTGGCGGCCTCGCGGGCCCCCGGCCCCCGGCAGAGACAACGCATCCGCCTGAAGCTCGCCAACCGCATCGATGCAACCGGTGTGCTGCGCGTCGTCAGCGACACGCACAGGACACAGATGCGCAACCGTCAGGACGCCCTCGACAGGCTCGGTGAATTGGTTGCAGGTGCGCTCAAGCAGGAGAAGAAGCGCGTGGCCACCAAGCCTTCCAGGGCGGCCAAGGAGCGCCGCATCCAGTCCAAGAAGAAGCGCAGCCACGTGAAGACCTTGAGGCGTCCGCCGGTCTCTGACTAAGTGCTCTTTGTGGCTAGCTCGAGCAGGCGCGTTGCGGTTCGCTTCCACGTCCACAACCGGCGCGCCACGGATGTGACGGTCTCCCTCATGGCCGTGACCTCCTTATCGGGCATCGACAGCAGGCGCTGAACGGTGCGCGCCTGATCCACTATCGGGTCGCCGGGATCAAACGTAAGGATGCCTTCGGCGCCGAGCTCGGCCTCGAGGGTCGCACCGATCTCTCCGATCCCGGAGTGCCGCGGGACAACCGGGATCACCCCGCACGCGGCGGCCTCCGCCGCCACCATTCCGAAGGCTTCGGGGACTATCGAGGGCACCACAAGCAGGTCCCAGTGCGGAAGGACCTTCGACAGCGGCTCGTGCTCCAGCCGTCCGGGCCACTCCAACGGTATCTCGGCCACCCGGGCGAAGAACGCGCTGTCGTCGTCGAGGGAATTCAAGAAGGTCAGCAGATCTGTGAGTGGCTCATCGCCTCCTTGGCGAGCAAGTCTGGCCACCTCGGCGCGATCACCGTTCTGCATGGCGCGCCACAATTCTTTCAAGCCGGCCTCGTAGCCTCCGAAACCGACCGCAACGGCCCTCAATCCCGGTATGCCTGTAAGGCCGAGTGCCGCGAGGAAGTTGTGGACCCCCTTCGCGCGGATGAACTTGCCCACGTAACCGACTATGGGAGGATCCGACGCGTCCCGTGGTCGCGGTTCGAAGAGATCGATATCGGCGCCGGGGTTCACCACCTCGGCGCGCTCCACCCATCCGGGGATGACGTCGCTGGCCGCCTTGATCATGTAGCGGCTCCCACCGGCTATGACCTTTGCCGCGCCGAGTCCCTCGATGGCATAGCGGAGGTAACGCTCTTGCAACTTGACCGCGTACTCGAGTCCGCTTCCGTGCAACTTGGCGACGTATTCCGATCCCGTTGACCGGCAGGCTTCGCTCGCAATGTACGGCCCCATCACCTCGTGCCCGGTGATGATTGCATCAGGCTCGTACCGTTGGATGGCGGTTACCAGGGCGGTGATGTTAGCGCGCGTGTATTGCTCCAGCTCGGCGTCATCGAGATCGATGAATCGCTTGGCGACGAAACCCGGGTACTCATCGTAGACATATACGGGCAGGATCAAGCCGATGTCAGGACGCGCAACGACCGCGCGTCCCCGAGCTCCAGTCGCCCCGGTGTCTGCAACCGAGAAGTCATCATTCGCCGGTGTGAAGTCGCCTGCAGCGTCGATGAAGCTGTAGGTAGCTGCGGCGCGATCCTGACAGAGCACCAACACTTCGTGTCCCAGGGCTCGCCACTCCCTCGCCAGATTCGCGGTGTACAGGTTCGAGCCCGTGCCGGCCAACAGGTATCCGTGCCACAACAGAATCTTCAAAGGCCTGCCTCCTCGAGGCACCGTGTTGATGCCTCGTCGCGAAGTCCGAAGCACTAAGATCCGCGCATCGTGCTCGACAACATGCTGCGCATCGTCTTCAGGAACTTCTCCACCCTATTTCTTGTCGTTGCCGTGCTTGCAGTGCCGGTGCATCTTGCCTACACCTTCATCTACCAAGACGTCGCCCGGGTAGAAGAGCTCCACCCTTACATCGAGAACCTTCCCCGCGGCCGTCAGGTGCAGGGCGTGGGCCGGGCCGTGCTCGCCGACGCTCGCCGGAAGTTCGTGTGGGTCATGGTCGCCGAGGTGCTCCTTCTGCCTCTGCTGGCGGGCGCCGTCCGCAGGGTCGTCATCGTCGACGCCGCCGGTGGGCTCCCCGGAGTGTGGGACGCCTACAGACATCTCCTGACGAAGCCGGTGGGCGAGGCGCGCCGGACGGTGTCACCGGCGACGCGCCTCGCCCTCTTCGCTTCAGGCGCCCTCCTTGCCGTGGTGATCGGCTGGCTCGTGCAGACGATCGGGCTCCTGGGCGCCGAGGTGGGCCCCGACGGCGCCCGGTGGCTCATCGCCGGGATGTCCCGGGCAATCGCCTTCGCCGCGGCGGCTCCCTTTGCTCTGGTCGCCCTGGTGGCGCCGGGCCGCGCCCAGCTGAACCCCGTCCCGGCCTGAGGCCCTGCAGGGTCCTCGACGCGCCAGCTCGGCCACCTCGACGAGATTCGCCTTCAAGCAGGACCGGCCCCCCTCGCTATCCGGTCCGGTGTGGCATAGTGGGAACTCCTTCCAGTTGGGACTGTGAGGGCAAGGGGGCGGATCGGCGTGGAAAAGAACGGGACAAGCGCGGCCCTGGCGGGCCACGGAGCGGCCTGGCGGGCGGTCGCCGACGGGCACAAGGCCAATGTGAGGGGCATCACCGAGCGGCACCGCAGGCGGCGCCTGTGGTTCGTCGCCGGAATCTGCTCCATGGTGCTTGCCTATCTGCTCGATCGCATCTTCGAGGGAAACCCCGTTACCTTCGGTTGGCCGGCGCTGGGCGCCGATGCGATGCTGTGGCTGTTTCCGGTGGTGCTCATCCTGATGATGGGGAGCGTCATGCTCATGCCGCTGGCCAACGGCCGCTCACCCGGCGTTCGCTTCAGCCCCGAGGAGATCGGCCTCGGCTTCTCCGATGTGCGCGGGATCGACGGCGTGCTCGAAGAGGTGACCCGCACCCTGCAGATATTCCTCACCTACAAGAGCTTTCGCGACGAGCTCGGAGGTAACCCCCGGCGCGGGATCCTGTTCGAAGGCCGGCCCGGCACCGGAAAGACCCACCTTGCGAAGGCAATGGCGGCGGAGGCCGGGGTTCCGTTCTTCTTCGTCTCGGCGCCCACTTTTCAGAGCATGTGGCACGGGATGACCGCCATGAGGATTCGAGCCTTCTTTAAGGCGCTGAGGAAAGCCGCACGCCAGCATGGCGGGGCGATCGGCTTCATCGAGGAGATCGATGCGGTCGGAGGATCGCGCGGCGGAACCGAAGCCTTCACCGGCCACACGTCGCCGGGAACCTCGGTGGCGCGAATGGTCAGCCCCGGCTCGGAGGGAATGGTCAACGAGCTGTTGGTTCAGCTCCAGTCGTTCGACACACCGCCGTTTGGCACCCGAATGAAGAACCGGCTCATCGATGTCGTGAATCTCTATCTCCCCGCGCACCGCCAGCTCAAGAAGTCGGCGCCGGATTACAGCAACGTCCTGATTGTGGGGGCGACCAATCGCGCCGAAGCGCTCGATGCGGCACTGCTACGTCCGGGACGATTCGATCGCACGTTGTACTTCGATCTCCCGTCACGGCAGGGTCGCAGGGAGCTGATCGACTACTTCCTCGGGCGGCGCGCCTACGACCCGGAGATGGATCGCATAGATCTGCGTGAGGAGTTCGCCTCGATGACGCTCGGATATTCCCCTGCAATGCTCGAGCACGTGCTCGACGAGGCTCTGGTGTGGGCAATCCGGGATTGCCGGCGTGAGCTCACCTGGAGAGACATTCAGCAGGCGCGCCTTTCCGAAGAGATAGGGCTTGCTCAACCCGTCGCCTACACCGCCAATGAACGCAGGCTGATCGCAACCCATGAGGCCGGCCATGCGACGGCGGCCTATCTGTGCGCCAAAGACCGCAAGCTCGAGGTTCTGTCCATCATCAAGCGGCGGCATGCACTCGGACTACTCGCCCACTCCGATCTCGAAGAGCGCTTCACCAAGACCAAGTCAGAGCTGCAGAGCACCGTTGACATCGCGCTCGCAGGCATGGCCGCCGAGGAGCTCTTCTTCGGAGAGTCCGGCACCGGTCCATCCTCGGACCTCACCGCGGCGACGACACTGGTTGCCCAAATGGTTGGTTCTTTCGGGATGGGGTCCTCACTTGTGTCCTTCGACGCAGTCGGCAACGGAGGACACTCCTCGCCGAACATCGTCGCCAAAGTGTTGACCGACGACCGGGCCAAACGGGAAGTCGAGACGATCCTGAGGGAGCGGAAGGACAAGGTCGCTTACCTGCTGGAGCAGAATCGCCAGCTTGTAGAGGCGCTTCGAGACGCTCTGTTGGAGCGCGAGGAGCTGATGGGCGACGAGATCCTCAAGGTGCTGACAGAGGCGCAGCAGGCCGCCCCTCTGTCCGCCTGACCCAGGGGTGCGCTAAAGCCCCTCGAACAGGTCTTCTTCGGGCGAGGTCGTCTCGACGGTGGAGTGCACCAGCGTGTAGTCCTCCCAGGGATAGACCTTTTTCACCAGCTCGTCGGGGATGGCGAACCAGAAGCCGTCGGGATCTATCTGGGTCGCGTGGGCCAGGAGCGCCTTGCTCCGAAGCTCAATGTAGTCGGAGACATCCACCTGGGCGGTGATCTCGGGGTCGTCCCACTCCTCCTCGAGCCACTGTTTGAGCCTCTCGTTGAATGGGCTCTCGATCCCCTCGGCCTGAGCCGCGTCGTTGAGGATCTGCAGACGGCGCCGCGAGAACGGGGAGAAGTAGTAGAGCTTCGATGGAGACCACGGCGCGCCGGCCTCGGGAAACTTGGCTGGGTCCCCGGCCTCGTAATAAGCGCGTGTGCCCAGCTCGTGGACCCTCAGATGATCGGGGTGGGGATAGCCGGGTGAATCGTCGTACCCCAGGACGATCTCGGGTCTCTCCGAGCGGATGATCTCCACCAATCGGGCCACCACTTCGTCGGGGTCGACGTTGGCGAAGGCTTCGGGGCGTTTGTTGGACTCGGTGTCGGGCATGCCGGAGTCGCGGTAATCGAGCATGTAGATGCGATCGACTCCGAGGATGTCGCACGCAGTCTCGAGCTCCGCCTTGCGTAGCTCGGGGAGCCGATCTTTGATGCCGGGCCGATCCATGCGCGGGTTGATGATCTCGCCCTCTTCGCCACCCGTCGCGCACACCAGGATCACCCTGGCCCCCTCGGCCGCATAGCGGGCCATCGTGCCTGCGCCCTTCGACGACTCATCGTCGGGATGAGCATGGAGGGCCAACAGAGAGCGAGTCTTGGCCGTCATGGGTTGTAGGCTAACCGTCAATGTCAAAGGCTGAATCGCGCCGTGGTCACATCGCAACCGACGCCCACCCCGGTATTGATTTCTTCGACCGGGCGCGCTCGGTCGCGGGTGGAATTCTCATGGCGTCGGGCGCGGCTGCGATGGTGGGATCGATGCTCGACTGGGTGACGATCACGCCTCCTCCGAGGGTACTGCCGGCATTTCGCGACATGGACCTGCAGGGAGTCGAGGCGAGCCAGCCCTTCTCCGGGCTCGAAGCGGGCGACGGGTGGTGGGTGATCGGCGCAGGAGCGATCATGATGCTTGCGGCCGGGCTGCTGATCGTCCGGCGGCGCAGCTTCTACGGATGGATTGCGTTGCTTGCCGCCATGGTCATCGGCGGAATCACATTCGCCGATTTCAGAGCGATCGGCGACCTCGGATCGGGGCTTTCCCGGCGCATGGACGTCGTGGGGCAGGCGAGACCGGCGCTGGGCATCACACTCGTGGCCGCAGCCGCCCTGGTGGGCATCGTTGCCGCGGGAGCAGGCATCGCCGCAACACCGCGCACCGACCCCTGACCTCCGCCCCCCGGCGGGCTACAGCTGCTCTACCCCGTAGCCTTCGGAGGCGAGGCGGGTCGCCACCAGGTCGATGTGGGCTTTTCCCCTGGTTTCCAGCTGCAGCGTGACCTCGACCTCACCGAGATGGACCGCCACGCCCTCACGATGGTGCTCGACCCCCACGATGTTCACTCCGAGCTCCGCCAGCATCCCCAACAGGCGATGAAGCTCGCCCGGGCGGTCGGCGATATGGGTCCGGAAGGCGAAGTAGCGGCCGGAGGCGCTCAGCCCGAACCGGACGACCCCCAGAAGAAGCAGCGGGTCGATGTTTCCGCCCGAGAGCAGCACTACGACGGGTGGTCGCAGATCGCCGACGCCCTCCAGAATCGCGGCCACCCCGGCCGCACCGGCCGGCTCGAGCACCAGCTTCATGCGTTCGGCGGCGAGGACGAGGGCTTCGGCCATCGCATCGTCACTCACGGTCACGACGTCGTCCACCAGGGCCTGGACGTGCTCGAAGGTGAGCTCCCCGGGACAGTTCGCTGCGATGCCGTCGGCGATCGTCGACACACGCTCGAGCGCCACCGGCGCGCCGGCGGCGAGGGACGGGGGAAAGGACGCCGCGCCGGCCGCCTGAACCCCCACGATACGGACCGAAGGCGCTGTTGCGCGCAGGGCCGCCGCCACTCCCGAGATCAATCCGCCGCCCCCCACCGGGACGACGACGGTGCCGATGTCGTCGAGGCTCTGGGCGATCTCGAGCCCCAGGGTCCCCTGTCCTGCGATGATGTCCCTGTGCTCGTAGGGAGGTACGAACACGAGCTCACGGTCGAGCGCATGGGCAACCGCCGTTGCGTTGGCGGCGCCGAAGTCCTTTCCCTGGAGCACCACCTCGGCGCCGTAGCGCCGGGTCGCATCCACCTTGACGAGGGTTGCGAACTTGGGCATGAACACCGTCGCCGGACACCCCAGCAGGGACGCCGCCAGCGCTACACCCTGGGCATGGTTCCCCGCCGACGCCGCTACCACGCCGCCCTGCCGCTGCTCCGGACTGAGCAGCGAGACCCGGTTGTATGCGCCGCGGATCTTGAACGATCCCGTGCGTTGAAGGTTCTCGCACTTGATGAGAACCGGGCCGCCCACGTACTCGGACAGAGCACGGGAGCGGTCCAAGGGGGTGTTCACGGCTATTCCGTCGAGGCGCCGGCGCGCATCCTGTATCTCCGGCAGCCCGATCAGCTCCTTGGTGGCCATTCTCAGATCGTGCCATGCGATCCTCGATTACACGCGACGATAGGCACATGAGCGCATGGTTCCCTGCTTCGTGGCAGGAGCATCCCGCCGCACAACAGCCGGAGTGGCCCGATCCCGCAGCTCTGGATGCCGTCCTCAAGGAGCTCCACGGCCGGCCTCCGCTGGTCTTCGCCGGCGAGGCGCGCACCCTGCAAGCGGCTCTAGCGACAGTCGCACGCGGCGAAGCGTTCATGCTGCAGGCTGGAGACTGCGCCGAATCCTTCAGCGATTCATCCGCCGACGGGATCCGGGACAAGCTCAAGGTCATTCTGCAGATGGCGGTGGTGCTGACCTACGCGTCCGGGCTTCCGGTAGTCAAGGTGGGGCGAATCGCCGGTCAGTTCGCCAAGCCGCGTTCGTCGGTGACCGAACAACAGGGAGGCGCCGTCCTCCCGGTGTTCAGGGGCCACGCAGTCAACGATGCAGCGTTCGACACCGAATCCAGGCGCGCCGACCCCCGGCGTCTGTTGTCCGCCTACAACCAGTCGGCGTCGACGCTGAACCTGGTCCGGGCACTCACGAAGGGAGGCTTCGCCGACCTGAGGCAAATCCACGTCTGGAATCAGGAGTTCGTCGCCGCGAGCAAGCAAGGGCGGCGCTATGAAGCCATTGCGCACCAGATAGATCGATCGCTGCGATTCATGGCGGCTTGCGGCATCAATCTCGAGACCGATGCGTCCCTCCATGAGGTCGATTTCTACATCTCGCATGAGGCACTGCTGCTGGGTTACGAAGAAGCTCTCACCCGGCAGGACAGTCTGACCGGTGACTGGTACGACTGTTCAGCTCACCTCCTATGGGTGGGCGAGCGTACCCGTCGAATCGACGGCGCCCATGTCGCTTTCCTGTCCGGAGTAAAGAATCCGATCGCCTGCAAGCTGGGTGCAGCCGCCACCCCCGACGACGTGTTGAGGCTGTGCGACGCGCTCAACCCGGCCAACGAGCCGGGGCGACTCACCTTCATCGCGCGCATGGGGGCGGACAAGGTCGGGGATGCTCTTCCGCCCCTGGTCGAAGCAGTACAGGCCGGCGGGCGCAAGGTCGTGTGGACCTGTGACCCGATGCACGCCAACACCTTCGTGACCTCGTCCGGTTACAAGACGCGCCGGCTGGCCGACATCATGGTCGAGATCAAGCGCTTCTTCGCCGTGCACAACGCAGCGGGAACGGTGCCCGGTGGAGTGCACCTCGAGCTCACCCACCAGAATGTCACCGAATGTCTCGGCGGCGCCGAGGAGGTCTTCGATCACGACCTCGCACACCGCTACGAGGCCCTGTGCGATCCCCGTTTGAACGCGCGTCAGTCACTCGATCTGGCGTTCGAGATCGGAGCGATGCTACAAACGTAAGCCCTGCGTCCTAAGCACCTCGAAAAGCCTTGAAACTCTTCGGGGACTTGGACAGAAAGAGGGCCGAGGTCGCCAGGGCCACGTGCGAGAAAGCTTGGGGAAAGTTCCCCACCTGCCGGCCGAGGTGGGGGTCGTATTGCTCGGCCAGCAACCCGACGTCATTACGCAGCCTCAGCAGACGCTCGAACAATTCTTGGGCTTCGGCGCGCCGATCGAGCAAGATAAGGCAGTCGACGAACCAGAAGCTGCACAGCAGGAACGTGCCCTCCCCCGGGGGCAGCCCGTCGGGCACATCTTCGGAGATGTAGCGCCGGACCAGTCCGTCGGCCGACATGAGGTCTGCCTCTATGGCCCCGATCGTGTTCTCCATGATCGGTTCGTTGGCATCGATGAAGCCGACCAGAGGCAGCATCAGAAGGCTGGCGTCCATTTCGTCGGTTCCGTAGGCGCGCACGAAACAGGTCCCGTTGCGGCCCACACCCTTGGCCATGATCTCGTCTTTGATCTGCCCCCGTGTCTTTTTCCAGTTGTCGACCGCCCCGCCGAGCCCATAGGTTTCGACCGCATGCACCGCACGGTCGAGTGCGACCCACGCCATGACCTTGGAATGAACGAAGTGCTGCGGGCCCGAACGGACCTCCCAGATGCCTTCATCCGGCTCGTCCCAGTGGGCGCAGACGTGTCCGATGATCTCCATTTCGAGATCCCACGCTTCTGGAGGCGTGTGGATACCAGCCCGGCGCGCCGAGTGCATCGAGTCCATGACCTCTCCGTGCACGTCCAGTTGGAACTGGTCCACGGCGGCGTTTCCAACACGCACGGGTTTGGATCCTTCGTAACCGGCCAACCATTCGAGCTCGAGCTCGACCAGCCTGCGCTCGCCCATTACTCCGTACATGATCTGGAGGTCGTCCGGATCGCCTGCGACTGCGGTGTGAAGCCAGTCCCGCCACTCTCTGGCTTCCGAGGTGTAACCGTGATCGAGCAGGACGTCGAGCGTGAAGGTTGCGTCGCGGAGCCAACAATAGCGATAGTCCCAGTTCCTCACTCCACCGATAGCTTCGGGAAGCGATGTGGTCGCTGCGGCAACAATCCCTCCGGTCGGAGAGTACGTAAGCGCTTTGAGAGTTAGGAGGCTGCGGAGCACCTCCTCGCGATACTCACCGGTGTAGTTGCACATGTTCGCCCAGCTGCGCCAGAACTCGTCGGTTCGGTCGACGAGCTCATGACAGGTCTCGGTGCTTACATGCATGCCGTGAACATGTGAGGGGTGGTAGCGCGCGATGAATCTGACCGACTCACCTTCGGTCACGACGAAGTCCGCAGTGGCGCCGCCGGGCTCGAGCGCTAATGGCACATCGGCAGCCAGGCGGAGGGCGTCCGGTCCTCCCACGGCCTCGATTGCGTCGTCTTCTCGGGTGAACCAGGGCACGATATGGCCGTAATCGAAGCGCGGGCTGTAGTCCATGGTCATGCGCACACTTCCGGACAAGCCTTCGACCATGCGAACGATGACATCCTGAGTGTGGATCTCACGGGGGCTGTCGGGGCGGGTACCGCGTTCAAAGGGCAGACAATCGGTCAGCTTGACTCTGCCCTCTGGAGAGTCGAAAAAGGTCTCGAGGACGAGGCTGTCGGGCCGGTAGGAGCGGGTTGTCGACACGTCTTCCGATTGTGGGGCGATGCGCCACCTGCCGCCTTCGTGCTCGTCGAGGAGCGCGGCGAAGCATGCCGGTGAATCGAAGCGAGGAAGACACAGCCAGTCGATGGAGCCGTCGAGTGACACGAGGGCGGCCGAGTGTGTATCTCCAATGAGAGCGTAGTCCTCGATGTGGCTCAGTGTGGGCCCACTAAGTGTCTATCTTCGTGCGCTCTCACCGAAGCACGACCGGAGGAAGAGCGAAACGCGATTGGCCGGCGCGTTCCACTGCATCCGTTTTCATGGCGCGCCGGATGCGTCGGACATCTTTGAACAGGACGAGGGCATTGCGGTCTCGGTGATCGGTGGCCTCCTGCGACTGGGCCAGCGCTCCGTCGAGCTCGTCCCTGGCGCGCTGATAGTGGGCGCGCAGCTCTTCGAGCTCCGCCTCGAGCTCGAAGATCCTGGTAACACCCGCCAGGTTCACCCCCTCCTGAGTCAGCTCCTGAATCCTTCTCAACCGCTCGATGTCGCGCTCCGAATATCGGCGGGTGTTGCCCTGGGTGCGCTTCGGGGTCAGCAAACCTTTGCGTTCGTATATTCGAAGGGTCTGGGGATGCACCTCGGCGATCTCCGCAGCCACCGAAATGATGTAGATGGCTCTGTCGGGGCTCAATCCCCCCGGTTCCCTGGGTTCCATCGCCAAACTTCCTATGAGGCCTTCGTGACCCGGTGGAGCTGCTGCTCGAGCCCCTCACGCGGGTTGGCTCTGTGCACCTCTGCGAACCGCTCGAGCGCCTCTTCCTCCGCCTTGCTCAGTCGCTGCGGAACCTCGATCTGGACCACCACGTAGAGGTCACCGTTGCCGCCGGAGGTTCGTGGCAGCCCCCGCCCGCGCACGCGCAGTTTCTTGCCGTGCGGCGTCCCGGGTGGCAGCATCACCGTGACCTCGTCGTCGAGCGTCGGGACAGTGATCTTCGCCCCGAGTGCGGCCTCGGGATAAGTCACCGGGACCTTCACTTCCAGGTTCGAGTTGCCGGGGAGGGAGAACACCGGATGAGGCTCGATCCTGACCTTCACGAACAGATCGCCGGGACCGCCGATTGGGTCTACTTCGCCTTTGTTCGCGACCTTGACCCTGCTGCCGTCGCCGACTCCCGCCGGAATCCTCACGCGACCCGCATCGGACAGCGTCACGGTGGTGCCGGAAACCGCATCGTCGAAGCTGAGCGTCACCTCGGTTTCGGCATCGCGGCCCCGCCGGGGCGCCGTCCGGCCCCCCATTCCGCCGAGCAGATCCTCGAACAGGCTGCCTCCGCCGCCGCCGAAGACATCACCGAGGTCACCGATGTTGACGCGCACACCGTCACCGCCCCGCCCCGGGCGGAAGCCGTAGAACCGCTGTCCCCCGGCAGCGATCAACGAGCGCATCTCGTCGTACTCCTTGCGCTTGTCGTCGTTGGACAGGATCGAGTGGGCCTCGGAAATCTCCTTGAAGCGTTGCTCGGCCCGCGCGTCACCCTTGTTGGCGTCCGGATGGTAGCGCTGCGCAAGCTTGCGGTAGGCCTTCTTGATCGCAGCCTTTGACGCAGTTTCTTCGACCCCCAGAACCTTGTAGAAGTCCTTGTCCGCCCATTCTCGTTGAGACACGGCTGATCAGCCTTGCCCGTCTGCGGAGTCGGGGACATCCTGCGCCGCTGCAGGCTCTGCGCCGGCTGTTTCCACCGGCTCGACCGGCCGCGCCACTACCACCATCGCCGGACGCACAACCTGGCCCTTCAACCTGTAACCCTTCCGATACACGCCCACCGAGGTCGGTTCGTCTACATCCGTCGATTCCCTGGCTTCGACCGCTTCGTGCACGGTTGGATCGAATGCGACGCCGTGCGCAGGAATCTCCTCGAGACCTTCGTCGCCGAGGGCTTCCTTGAACTGTCTGTAGACCAACTCGAGGCCGGCATCTCCTACTGTGCCTTCGCTGTGCGCCAGAGCCAGCTCGAAGTTGTCGAGCACGGGAAGCAGACGTTCGATCAACCGCGCAGAGGCGCGCGACGCTGCCGCTGCCTGATCCCGCATGACGCGTTTCCGGTAGTTGGCGAACTCCGCCTGGACCCGGCGCAGATCATCGAGGTAGGAGACCTCCGCCGGTTTCTCCTGCGGCGCGCCGCTTTCCTGCATCCCGACCTCGGGCTCCGCCGCTGCAGGCGTCTCTGCCGCCGCCCCCTCGGGCGCGCCGGCGGCAGGGCCAGGGGCTGGGGGCCCCTGGCCGGTTCCGCGTTTGTCGCGCACGGGAATGCCCTCGCCGGTTCCCTGCATCAAGCGCTCTTCTCCCCTTCGTCGACAACCTCCGCGTCGACGACATCGTCACTGCCTGGGGCGCCGGCTGTGTCGGGCTGGGTCTGGGCCTGCTGGTAGAGCACTTCGGCGAACTTCTGCGACGCCGTCAGCAGCTGCTCGCTGGTGTGCCGGATGCGGTCGACATCCGAGCCCTTCATTGCCTCCCGGGCGTCGTTCAGCGCGTCTTCGACCAGCTTCAGATCCGCTGCCTCGAGCTTGTCGCCGTGCTCCTTGAGCGTCTTCTCGGTCTGGTAGATCACCGAGTCGGCCTGGTTCTTGGCGTCGGCCTCCTCGCGTCGCCTGCGGTCCTCCTCGGCGTGCTCTTCGGCGTCCTTCATCATCTTGTCGATCTCGTCACTGGCGAGCTTGGTACCACCGGTGATGGTCATCGACTGTTCCTTGCCGGTGCCCAGGTCCTTCGCCGACACGTTGACGATGCCGTTGGCGTCGATATCGAAGGTGACCTCGACCTGCGGCATGCCGCGCGGCGCGGGGGGCAGCCCGACGAGTTGGAACTTGCCGAGCGACTTGTTTCGGTAGGCCATGTCCGCCTCGCCCTGCAGGACATGGATCTCGACCGACGGTTGATTGTCCTCTGCGGTGGTGAAGATCTCGGAGCGCTTGGTCGGGATGGTGGTGTTGCGCTCGATCAGCCGGGTGAAGATGCTGCCCTTGGTCTCGACACCCAATGACAACGGGGTCACGTCGAGAAGCAGGACGTCCTTGACCTCGCCCTTGAGCACCCCGGCCTGGATCGCTGCGCCGACTGCGACAACCTCATCTGGGTTGACGCCCTGGTGTGGCTCCTTGCCGCCGGCCAGATCAGTGACCAGCTTGCGCACCATCGGCATGCGGGTGGAGCCCCCGACGAGGATGATGTGGTCGATGGCCTCGACGCCGACTCCGGCATCCCGCACCGCCTGGTTGAACGGCCCCTTGCAGGCCTCCAGCAGATCCCCGGTCATGCGCTCGAACTCGCTCCGGGAGAGCGTCAGCTCGAGGTGCAGGGGGCCCTGCTCGTTGGCGGTGATGAAGGGCAGGTTGATGGTCGTCGTCTGCGCCGACGACAGCTCGATCTTGGCCTTCTCCGCAGCCTCTTTGAGGCGCTGCATCGCCATCTTGTCCTTGGAGAGGTCGACGCCGTTCTGGTCCTTGAACGTCTTGACCAAGTGATCCATGACCCGCTGATCCCAGTCGTCACCGCCGAGGTTGGTGTTCCCCGACGTCGACTTGACCTCGAACACGCCCTCGCCGAGCTCGAGCAGCGATACGTCGAAGGTTCCGCCACCGAGGTCGAACACCAGGATCGTCTGCTCGGTCTCGCTCTTGTCGAGCCCGTAGGCGAGCGCGGCCGCGGTCGGCTCGTTGATGATCCTGAGCACCTCGAGGCCGGCGATCTGCCCCGCCTCCTTGGTGGCCTGGCGCTGGGCGTCGTCGAAGTACGCTGGCACCGTGACGACCGCTTCGGTCACCCGGTCGCCGAGATACGCTTCCGCGTCACTCTTGAGCTTCTGCAGGATGCGGGCGGATATCTCCTGCGGCTTCCATCCCTTGCCGTCGATGTCGTGGGTATCGTCCGAGCCCATCCGGCGCTTGATCGAACGCACCGTCCGGTCGGGGTTGGTGATGGCCTGGCGCTTGGCGACCTCGCCCACCAGGATCTCGCCGCCCTTCGACCAGGCGACAACCGATGGGGTGGTGCGTGCGCCCTCTGCGTTGGGTATGACGGTGGGCTCTCCCCCCTCGAGGGAAGCGGCCACCGAGTTGGTCGTGCCGAGATCGATTCCTACTGCCTTGGCCATTTCTGCTCCTCTGCTGTCGTGTGTGTGGCCATCTCTTCTTACCCGATACCCCCGAGGCTTAAGCACTCTTGGGGAGTAAATCTGAGTGGCCTTCAGTATGCCAACTTGAGCATCTCTTTGTCAACTTGGCACTCGGTCCCGCCAGCCAGGCCGGGGGACCGAAGCGACCGTATACTTTCCTCTCCCACGGCCCCATACCCGGCGATCCGCTCCCCGGGTGCGCCCGCCCTCGGAGGTAACCCAGGTGCCCGAACGTCTCGCCTTCACCGGAGTAATGCTGCTCGCGGCGGTGGTCTGGGCGCGCCGGGTCGCCCGCTTGTACGGGTTCCTGGGCCTCGGCGCGCCGGACGATCGCAAACCCAGGCACTGGGGACGAAAGCTCCGGCAGCAGGCCGTGGTCGTCCTCGGGCAGCGCAAGCTGCTTCAGTGGACCGTCCCGGGGGTGATGCACGCCCTCATCTTCTGGGGGTTCCTGGTTCTGTTGACCACCATCGTGGAGGCCTTCGGCGCGATCTACCAGGACCGCTTCCATCTCCCGCTCGTCGGCCGGTGGGGGGCGTTGGGGCTGCTCCAGGACCTCTTCATAGTTGCGGTGCTGGCCGGATTGGTCATGGCGGTGGCGATCCGCAAGCTCCAGCGGCCCGGGCGGTTCAAAGGCTCCCACCTGCGTGAAGCCGACCTCATCCTCGGCGCCATCGCCGGGATCATGGCGACGGTGCTGCTGTCCCGGGCGGTCCAGATCGTGCTCGGCCTGTTTCCCTACGACACCCGATGGACGCCGGTCTCCGACGCGGTGGCTGCGCCGTTCGACGGGTTGTCGCAGGCGTCCCTGGGCGTGCTCGACACCCTGTTTCTGTGGATGCACGCTCTGTTGATCCTGGGCTTTCTCGTCTACCTCACCTATTCGAAGCATCTCCACATCGTCACGGCTGCCATCAACGTGCTCTTCACCTCAGAGCGGCCGAAGGGCGCACTCCGGCCGATGCATCTTGACGTCGAGACCATGTCCGAAGACACCGCCCTGGGAGCGGGAGTGGTGACGGACCTGACCTGGAAGCAGCTCCTCGACCTCTACACCTGCACCGAGTGCGGCCGGTGCCAGTCGCAGTGCCCTGCCTGGGCAACGGGCAAGCCGTTGTCCCCCAAGCTGCTGATCATGGATCTGCGCGACAACCTCTTCGCCGCCGGTCCCGATCTCCTTGCGGCAAAGAAGGAGGGCCCGGAGGCATTGGCTGCGGCCGTGGCCGAGCTCCCTGCGCTCAACCCCGGCGTCGTCGAGGACGAGGTGGTGTGGGATTGCACTACCTGCGGCGCCTGTGTGCAGGCGTGTCCGGTCAACATCGAGCACATCGACACGATCGTCGACATGCGGCGCAATCTCGTCATGAGCGAATCGCGTTTCCCCAAGGAGATGCAGGGTGCGTTGCAGAACCTCGAGACCTCGGGCAACCCCTGGGGCCAGCCGGCCGCCGCGCGCCTCGACTGGACCAAGGGAGGCCGGGACCAGACCCCCCTGGACATCCCCCACATCTCCGAAGCCAAGGACGCGGAGGTGCTGCTGTGGGTCGGTTGTGCGGGGGCTTTCGACGACCGCAACAAAAAAGTCATCTATGACTTCGCCCGGTTGTTGCAGATCGCCGGTCTCAGCTTTGCGATTTTGGGGTCGGACGAGGTCTGCAACGGCGACCCGGCGCGCCGGGTGGGCGCGGAGTACATCTATGAGATGCTCGCCGTGCAGAACATCGAACAGTTGCAGTCGCACAGGGTGAAGAAGATCGTCACCGCCTGCCCCCATTGCTTCAACACGATTGCAAACGAGTACCCTCAGTTCGGCGGCGTCTTCGAGGTGGTGCACCACACCGAGCTTCTGGCACAGCTCATCAGGGAGGGGCGGCTGCGAGCGGCGCGCCCGATGGCCAAGAAGATCACCTATCACGACCCTTGTTACAACGCGCGCCACAACGACGTGTGGAAAGGCGCCCGCGAGGTCATCACCTCGATCCCAGAGGCCGACTACGGCGAGCTCCATCGCCACGGGCACTCGACCTTCTGCTGCGGCGCCGGTGGTTCGCGCATGTGGATGGAAGAACGCATGGGCAAACGAATGAACATCGAGCGCACCGACGAGGCGATCGCGTCGGCGTCGGACACCGTTGCGGTCGGCTGTCCGTTCTGCAACATCATGCTCTCGGACGGAGTCACCGAACGACATGCCGACGCAGACATAGCGGTGCGAGATGTTGCCCAGGTGCTGCTCGAGTCGGTCGAGGGCGGCGAGTCCCCGGCTCAGCCGGCCGGGAAGTTCTCGAAGTAGCGCGACGGCGTCGGCCCCCGCTGCCCCTGGTACTTGGAACGCGCGGTGGGCGAGCCGTAGGGTTGCTCGGCCGCGGAGCTCAGCCTGAAGAAGCTGATCTGGCCGATGAGCATCCCTGGGTAGATCGTTATCGGCAGACTCGCGACATCGGAAAGCTCGAGGGTCAGATGCCCTTCGAAACCGGGGTCGACATAGCCCGCAGTCGAGTGGATCAACAACCCGAGCCGCCCCAATGAGCTCTTTCCTTCGAGGCGCGCGACCAGGTCGTCCGGCAATCTGACGCGCTCCTTGGTCGAGCCGAGCACGAACTCGTTCGGATGGAGGATGAAAGCTTCGCCGTCGGGCACCTCGACCAGCTCGGTCAGGTTCTCCATGGGCTTCTTGACGTCGATGTAGGGGTGGCGCGCGTTGTGGAAGGTGCGAAAGAGGCGATCGACGTGAAGATCGATCGACGCGGGCTGAACATCAGAGGGGTCAAAGGGCTCGATGCCGATCCGCCCCGAGGCGATCGCTTCGCGTATGTCGCGATCCGAAAGAATCATGAGGCCCCCAGGCAGCGACGGAGTGGCCCCGGAGTCTACTGGCTGGCCCAGCGATGCCACGGCCCTTCATCCATCGTGGCTCGTTGTCGTCGATGGTGGCGGTGCATATGACCCGCGTATTGCCCGCGGCCACCACGCAGGAGCCTTCGGCCCAGGGCATGGGACCGGGCGGGAGTCAGGGCCATTTGTCCAAGATCGCCTGGGTGAGCAGGTAGCCGGCGAACGTCAGGTCAGAGCTGCGCTGATCGCGAAGGCGGTGACGTGGCCGTATCTCCGCCTGACCGTGATGGTGCCGGACCAGGAGTCCTCCCGGCGCTCGAGCCGAACCCCGAACAACGCTGCGGCGCTCAGGAGCAGCGCCACCAAGGGGCTCAGGACCGTAAGTATCCCGACCCCAGTGTTCGAGAAGAAGCCTCCAGAGGTTCGAAGTTGAGCACCCCGGCGGCAAGCCAGATCAGTCCCGGCAGCATGATGGCTTGAGGCAGGACGGCGGGGGTCTTGGTGAATGGGTTGTGCACGACAGCTCCTTCCGAGGTCAGTTGCGGGTACAGGCGGGCATCCAGCGCGCCGGCCACCAGGTCGAACATGATCCGGGGCGTAAGTGAGGTTTGTTCCAGCATCGCCTCGAGCTCCCCGCCGTAGCGCTTACGCCACCGTCGCGGGTAGAGGCGGATAAGCCACCTCATGTCGTCCCCAGTCGCTGCAGGCCGGTTGCGGCCACCTCTTTCAGCTGCCCGAGCTGACCGGCGAGGGCCTCGGCCCCCGCCGGGGTCAACCGGAGGGCCGCTTTCGGTCGTCGGTTTCCACGGGCTCGACCAGCCCGCGCTTCTCCAGCCGGGTGAGAGCGGCGTAGAGCGTGCCGGGCCCCAGGCGGACGTCCCACCGCGCCTCGATCTCTTCCATGATGGCGTAGCCGTGCTTGGGCCGGCCGGCCAGGCTCACCAGGATGAAAAGGGCGGGCTCGAGGAACCGGCCGAGTTGGGACAACGTCGATGCCACGGAGCCTCCTCCCTTGTCACGCTTGGCCTATTACGCTTTACGTACTACGTGGCACGTAGTACTGAGTGGGCCAGGTCGTCAACCGGTGGGGACGTGGTATCTACAAGAAGAACCAACGCGGGTGTAGCTCAATGGCAGAGCTCTAGCTTCCCAAGCTAGTTACGGGGGTTCGATTCCCCTCACCCGCTCCCTGGTATCGGCGCAGGCAGGGCGCGCCTATCTGGAAAGGGATGCCCTAGCCGCCGGTTGGGCGGCTGTTCCTCCTCGGTTGGACAGTCCGGGCGGGGTTCGTAACGTTAACTGGACGGCGGGGGGTCACAATCGGTGATCATGCCCACGCACCGATCGAGGGGGATCCGAGAATGAGGGTCAGGACTCCACGCCTTGTGTGGGCCGCGCTCGGGGCTATCACCGCCGTGGTCCTGGCCAGTCAAGTCGTTTCCGTGGAGGCCGGGTTGGGCGCAGACCCGACGGCAGTCATGATTCTCTCCTTTCCCGTCGTCGGGGCCCTGATCGCTTCACGGCAACCGGGTAACGCGATCGGCTGGATCATGTTGGCGGTCGGTGTGGAGGAGGCCATCTCGGACATGCTCTACATCTACGCAGAGTATTCATTGACCATTGATCCGGGATCGCTGCCGCGTCCCGATCTCGCTCTCGCCTTGGGTGCCCCGACGTGGGTGCCCTTCATCGGGCTCATGGGGACCTTTCTCATCTTGTTGTTCCCCGACGGCCACCTTCCGTCACCTGGCTGGAGGCCGCTGGCGCGATTTTGCGCGCTCGCGATGATCCTTTCGTTCATCGCCATCCTGATCGCCCCAGTCTCCTTCGCCGATCAGGGCCATCCGAATATCAGCAATCCTCTTGGGATCGACGCCCTGCGGCCCTACATCGACGCTCTCTTCCTGATCCTGTTGCTGATCCCGATCAGTATCGTCGGCTGTGCGGCTGGGCTGATCCAGCGCTTCCGCCGCTCCCACCGCCAGGATCGCCTCCAACTCAAATGGCTGGCGTCAGGAGCGGGCGCAACGGCAATCCTGTACCTCATTGCGATGGTGCCTTCTATCGTCTTGGCCTCGCCCTGGGACATGAGGGGGCCCGTGTGGCTCACCATCCTCCAGAACATTGCGCTCTATTCGTTCGCGCTGATCCCGGTGGCGGTCGGGATCGCAATCCTCAAACATCGCCTCTATGACATCGACGTCATCATCAACCGCACCCTCGTCTATGGTGCTCTTACCGCAGTGCTGACGCTGGCTTACGTCGTAGCGGTGACCGTCTTGCAAGCTCTCCTTCGTCCTTTTGCAGGACAGTCGCAACTCGCAGTGGCAGGCTCGACCCTGGCGGTCGCGGCTATGTTCCGGCCTGGGCGCGCCCGTATCCAAACCTTCATCGACCGGCGCTTCTACCGCCGGAAGTACGACGCGGGACGAACCTTGGACGCCTTTTCCGCAAGGCTTCGAGACGAGGTCGATCTCGACACCCTGGGCCCGGAGCTCGTTGCACTCGTAAACGAGGTCATTCAGCCGGCTCACACGTCGTTGTGGCTCAGAGAAACCCAGGCGGCCGGACAAAGGTGATGCAGAGCCGGTTCGTACAGTTGACAAGACGAAGGGCGTCGGATCGGAAGATGACGTTTATCAAGCCGGCAGAGCAGGGCCTTAGATGACCAGGCGAACTCCCTCACGCCTGGTATGGGTGGCGCTCGGCGGCATCACCTTGGTGGTTCTGGCAGGTGAGGCCGTGTCGATGGCGGCCGGGTTGGGCGTAGATCCGGCCGTGGCCCTGCTGCTCTCCTTTCCGATCATCGGGGCCTTGATCGTCACCCGGCAGCCGCGCAACGGGATCGGCTGGATCATGCTCGCGATCGGGATTGCGGGAGCAGTCGTGGCCATGCTCGAGGTCTACGCCGAGTATTCCTTGGCTGTTCGTCCGGGGTCACTGCCGCGCCCCGATATCGCCCTTGCGCTGGTTGCGCCGTCATGGATACCTGTCGTCGGGGTGATGGGAACCTTCCTCATCTTGTTGTTCCCCGACGGCCGGCTCCCGTCACCCCGCTGGAGGCCGTGGGCGTGGTTCTGCGCAGTGGCGCTGGCACTCCCGTTCATCGTCATTCTGTTCGCACCGGGCCCGTTGACAGTTGAGGCCTACCGGTACCTGAGGAACCCTCTGGGGATCGATACGCTGCGGCCGTTCGTCGACACCCTCCTGCTGACCATCGTTTTGATCCCGATCGGCTTCGTCGGCTGTGCAGTGGGGCTGTTTCGGCGGTTCCGCCGCTCCCACGGCCAGGAACGCCTCCAGCTGAAATGGCTCGCCGCCGGAGCGGGCACCACGGCCACCCTGTACCTCATCGGAGTGGTGGTCTCTCTCACCGTGGTTCCGCAGCTGGAAGCTGAACCGGTCTGGCTCGGTGCCCTCGATCAGATCTCGTTTTATTCGTTCGTGCTCGTCCCGGTGACCATCGGGATCGCGATCCTCCGGCATCGCCTCTACGACATCGACCTCATCATCAACCGCACCATCGTCTATGGTGCCCTCACCGCAGCACTGACCCTGGCTTATGTCGTAGCGGTGACCGTCTTGCAGGCTCTCCTTCGTCCTTTTGCAGGACGGTCCCAGCTCGCAGTGGCCGGTTCGACCCTGGCGGTCGCCACTCTGTTCCGGCCCGGGCGCGCCCGCATCCAAACCTTCATCGACCGGCGCTTCTACCGCCGGAAGTACGACGCCGGACGAACCCTGGAGGCCTTCTCCGCAAGACTCCGGGACGAGGTCGACCTCGACCCCCTGACCGCCGAGCTCGTCACGCTGGTAGGCGATGCAATGCAGCCAACCCACGTGTCGTTGTGGCTCAGAGAAACTCGCGGTGTCACAGCCCCCGACGGTGGCGGATTCCATTAGCGTGAGTCTTTTCGAGCACCTGGCGATCTCGCCGCCGGGTCCCGTGGGACGAGGTAGAGACGGGTAGCCCGGGCTAGAGCCTCATCTGAGACGCCATGAACCTGACGGTATCGTCTGCGACCATGAGGCTCCTCTTGTGGGCCTCCCGGGGGTCACCTGCATCCTGCACCTCTGAAATCTGCCTTTGGATATCGGCAAGGAGAACCTGCGCCTCCCTCAGGTAGTCGGCCATAGCCACGTGCCCCCTGACTCGGAGGCCCGCCTCCTGACCGGCGTATTTGTCTCGCTGATCTTGCACCAACTCGAAAACCGACTCCCCGGTCATCGCCTGAACCCTTGTCATCTCTCTCCCCCCAAAGTCGGTGCGTTGTCATCTGATTACACCCCGGCGGCGCATCCCTTGGCAATAGATGGCTGGAAAGGATGGCCCCTGAGAGGCGGTTATTGGTTCATGCGGACAAGGCTCGTGCGCAGTCGCCCTGTCCGTCCGCCTGAGGTTGCCTTATCGGCGGCCGAGCACGCGGGCGTCCAACCAGGCGTTGCGGAACGCACCGCGGGGGTCGAGCCGCTCGATCAATCGGATGAAGTCGGGCAAGCGCTCATATCTGGGGGCGATCGAGGCGGCTTGGGCGAGGAACACCTTGCCCCAGTGCGGGCGCACCCCGAACGGAGCCAGGGCGTCCTCGATGTCGACGAGCACGCGCTCGACGGCGTCCTGCTCGGGCTTCCAGGTGAAGTGGACGGCGACGGTGTCCTGTCCGTATTGCGGGCTCATCCACAGCTCATCGGCGGCCACGGTGCGGATCTCGGAAACCTGCAATACGGGCCGAATCACGCCGGCCAGCTCACGTATCGCCTGGATCGCGGCAGAGGCATTCCGGCGCGGGACCAGGTATTCGGACTGGAGCTCCTGGCCGCTGCTCGGCGTGAAGCCCATGCGGAAGTGCGGCAGGCGATCGGACCAGAGGCCCACCGCTCCAAGCTGCGGGGAGCAGTTGACAGGGTCGAGACCGAGAATCGGGTGCCGGTCGACGGTTGCGGCGATCGCGCCGAAGAGGTCGCCGCGAACCGGCTCTGGTTCATCGGTCACCCGGCTCTTCACCCACACCTGGTCGACCGCTTCGGTCCACTGGGTGAACACGCTCACGCTGTAGCCGGTGGAGGTGATGGCGTCGAAGTTGTCGAACAACGCGTCCCAGCTGAGACCTTCGAACACCCGCTGGCGCACGTGGTAGGCGGGTTCAACGTCCAGGGTGAGCCGGGTGATTGCGCCGAGTGCGCCGAGCCCCACGACGAGGCCGTCGAAGTCGGCGTCACCCCTGGACGCCGTGAGGATCTCGCCCGAGGAGGTAACGATCTCCAGTCCTGCAACCGTGGTCGCGAGATTGCCGTTGTTGTCGCCGGAGCCATGTGTCGCGGTCCCCACCGCACCCGCGACGGAGATGTGCGGCAGTGACGCAAGATTTGGCAGGGCAACACCCTCGGCCTTCATCGCCTCGGCGAGCTCCCCGTACCTCAGGCCGGCAGAGAAGGAGATCGAACCCGCGGCATGGTCGACGACGACCTCCGCAGGCAGAGCGTCGAGGCTGAGCAGCTCCGAGGAGTCGGCGATGTCGGTGAAGGAATGACGCGAGCCGAGCACGCGCAGCCGGGGCGCGCTCGCGACGATCTCTTGCACCTGTTCCAACCTCGACGGCCGGTGCAGCTTGCCGGCCCGATATCGGTAGTTGCCGGCCCAGTTGAGCTCGCTCACGAGCTGAACGTTATCCTCCATGGGCCGCCGAGTAATGGACGACGCGGCATCTCCCCCGTGCGTCTTGGTACCCTAATATGTTTGTTCCTTGCGACTACAACCAAAGGCGGGCCTGCGCCGAGTCTTCACGGGTAGACGGAGGCGTGCGCGCTTAACTGCTGTGATAGTCCTTCTCGCGCTTCTGAGCGCTTGCGAATCTGACAACATCGTCACAGAGGACTCGAGGCAAACAGAGTCGTTGTCGCATCCCCTTCAAGATCACGCCTCTCCGCCGTCCGAACGCCGTGGTGAAGATCCAGCCAACAATGACGCCGGCCCCGACTCTGCATCTCTCCAACAAGATGCTCCATCGCCGTCCACCGAGCGCTTCACCATCGTCGCAACCGGAGACATCCTGACGCACTCCACCGTCTACGAGAGGGCCCTGTCCAACGGCGGCAACCACTATGACTTCAATCCGATGTTCCGCAAGGTGAAACCCCTGTTGTCCGCAGCCGACATCGCCATCTGTCACCTCGAGACACCGCTGTCTCCCGACAACCAGAGTCTGTCGTCTTACCCAACCTTCAATGTGCCTCATCAGCTTGCGGACGCCATAGCAAATGCCGGATACGACTACTGCTCGACCGCCTCGAACCATTCCTACGATCGAGGGCCCCAAGGGGTGAAGGATACGCTGGGCGTGCTGGACAAAGCCGGTGTGCGACACAATGGGACGGCCCGCCGGTCCAGTACGGCCGGCCGTCCGGAGCTCATCGATGTCAACGGAGTCGAGGTGGGTTTTCTCAGCTACACCTACGGCTTGAATGGTTACGACTTACCCGTCACCGAATCCTGGCTGGTGGATGTCATCGATACACAATCGATCTTGAGGGAAGCACGAGCCGCTCGCCGCGCAGGCGCGAAATTTGTAATTGTGAGCTTGCACTGGGGGCTCGAGTACCAGGTTGCCCCTAGCGCCGGCCAGCGGAACCTGGCCAGGCGGTTGCTCAGGACGAACGCTGTCGACCTCATCTTGGGGCACCACGCTCACGTCGTTCAGCCGATAGATCGTATGGGGCAGGACTACGTCGTGTACGGGATGGGCAACTTCCTTGCAGATCAATCCATCGCGTGCTGTGCCGCGGCCACCCGGCACGGTGTGATCGTCAAGATCGAGGTGCAGGGCAAGGGCAACGATCTTCACGCCGGGAGGGTCACCTACACACCGACGTGGGTGACACACGGCAACTACGTCATCACTCCTGTGGCCCAGGCACTCGAAGATCCGTCGACTCCGGCCGATAGACGCGGCACGCTCAGAAGGTCGTTCAAGCAAACGACAACCGCGATTCGATCACTGGGGGCCGGCCGGTTCGGCGTCAGACCGGAGCGATCACCCTAGCCACGCTCCGGGCACACCGAGCCACGGGTTCTGGTGCCCAGAGTTGCTGGTGCGTCCATGAAGGATTGCTCCGGCGCGGTCGGACGCCCGCAACGACGCTGCTATCTTCGCCTGATGAGCATTCGAATCCAGTGCCTCGTCATCGACGCACATGATTGCCGGGCGCTCGCCGGCTTCTGGGCCGAAGCGCTGAGCTGGCGCGTCACCTACGAGGACGGGCATCAGTCCGTGGTCGAGCCACCCGAAGGCAGCCCCGAGGCCGATGTGGCTCCCGATCTTCTCTTCGTCAAGGTCCCCGATGACAAGACGGCGAAGAACCGGCTGCACCTCGACCTGCGTCCCGCCGACCAGGCGGCAGAAGTGAACCGCCTCATTGCTTTGGGTGCCCAACCTGCGACGATCGGCCAGGACGACGAGGTCAAATGGAGGGTCCTCGCCGATCCCGAGGGCAACGAGTTCTGCGTCCTCCCTCCGCTCGAACCCGATACCGCTTAACGGGGCCCCGGGGACGGCAGGTCAGATTGCGTCTCCGGAAGCCAGAAGGCGACCGCCCGAATCACACAGGTCGAACAAGACACATTGCGTGCAGCGGGGGTGGCGAGCCTTGCAGATCTTTCGGCCGTGCTCTATCAGGGCCATGTGCAGGCTGTAGCGGAGCTCGGCCGGCACCGCGGGCCCGAGCTCGCGGCTCGCAGTCTCGGCGGTCGCCCGGTCGTCGATCCAACCCAGTCGCCGGGCCACCCGATGGACATGGGTGTCGATGGGAAACGCGTTCCGGCCCAGCGAGAAGACCAGCACACAGGCAGCGGTCTTCGGACCGACTCCAGGAAGCGAGCAGAGATAACCGTCGACCTCCTGATCCGGCAGACCATGGAGGCACGATAGATCGAGTGCCCCCTCCCGCCGTTCGATCTCGGTGAGGATCGCTTGTATCCGGGGCGCCTTCTGATCGGCGAGCCCGCCTGCTCGTATTGCATCTGCCACCTCAATGGTGGGAGCGTCCCGCACCTCCTCCCAGGTGGGGAAACGTGTCTTCAGGCCGGCGAAGGCGCGCGCCGTGTTGGTGTCGGAGGTGTGCTGCGAGAGCAGCGTGCTGACGAGCTCGTCGATTGCGGGCTGTTCCGGCTTTGGCTCGAAGTGGCCCTGCCTCTTGCGAAGGCGGCGGTGCACCGCCCTGATCCGGCGCGCCGAAACCATCTTGCGGTTGTTGACGTGGCGCGGTGCGGCCGGTGCCGAGGACATGATTTGCCCAGCCTATGCAGCACGCGTCAGCCCGATGACCCCTTGGTGAATGACGCGAACTTCGTGTACTGATTCATGAAGGCGAGGTTCACCGAGCCGGTGGGGCCGTTGCGGTGCTTGGCGATGATCAGCTCTGCCTCGCCCCGGCGCTCCGAGTCTCGGTTGTAGACCTCGTCGCGGTACAGGAGCATCACCAGATCAGAGTCTTGTTCGATGGAGCCGGACTCACGCAGATCGGCGAGAAGTGGACGTTTGTCAGAGCGGTACTCCACACCCCTGTTCAGCTGCGACGCACACAGCACCGGCAGGTTGAGGTCGCGCGCCAGTATCTTGAGGTCTCTCGAGATGTCGGACACTTCCTGCTGACGGTTCTCGGACCGGTGCGCCGATTGCATCAACTGCAGATAGTCGATGATCACGAGTCCCAAACCGTGCCGGGCCTTGAGCCTCCGGCACTTTGCGCGTATCTCCATGAGGGTCACGGTGGCCGAGTCGTCGATGAAGATCGGCGCTTCGGCGAGCTTTCCCAGCGCAGCGGAGAGCCGCGGCCAGTCCTGCTCCTGGAGCGTCCCCTTGCGGATCCGCTGTGAATCCACCTTTGCTTCGGATGAAAGGAACCGCTGCACCAGCTCGTGCCGCCCCATCTCGAGGCTGAAGATCACCACCGGCAGCTTCTCGCGAACGGCGGCGTGGAGGGCGAAGTCGCCGAGAAGGCTGGACTTTCCCATCGACGGTCTGGCGGCGACGATGACCAGGTTGGAAGGCTGGAAGCCGGAGGTCATCTCGTCGAGGTCGGGGAAGCCCGAGGCCAGGCCGGTCACCGATGCTCCGCGCTCGTAGAGAGCCTCGATCGCCTCCATGTTCTCGGTCAGGAGGCCGTGAATCGGTTGCACCGCATCCCGCAGCCGGCGGTTCCCGACTTCATAGATCAGACCTTCGGCCCGGTCGATTGCACCTGCGACGTTCTCAGGCATGTCGAACCCGAGCTCCTGAACCTTCGCCCCCACGTCGACGAGCCTGCGCAGCTGTGCGAGCTCCTCGACGATGCGGGCGTAGTGGCGCGCCGAGGACGCGGTCGGGTAGGCGTCGAGAAGTCCAAGGATGTAAGGCTTTCCCCCGATGCTCTCGAGGGTGCCCCTGCGGCCGAGCTCGTCGGCGGCGGTCACCGCGTCGGCGGCCTCACCCTTGCCGTCCAGCGCCAGGATGGTTTCGTAGACCTCTGCGTGGGCGGGCTTGTAGAAGTCTTCTTGATGAAGGATCTCGACGACGTTGGCGATGGCTTCGCGCGATTCGAGCATCGCCCCCAGCACCGACTGCTCGGCATCGAGGTTGTGCGGGGGGATCCGGTTCGGGCGCACGGACTGCACCGAAGCCATCTGAGCCAAAGCTGCCTCCACTTCTGAAGATCGTCCAATCGAACGTGTGTTCGATTCTACCAAAGCCCGGTGACGGATCCACGGTTTACCCGCCCGGAGCTAGGACGTTAGAAGCTGTGAGGAGTGAGCAACAAGCCCAACAACCTGTGTCTCCATTGTGGAGAAATGCCGGGGGCCGGGTTTGTGGCTCCCGCAGCTATTCGTCGTGCGCGATTACCTCGACGTTGACCAGTGCATTCACCTCGGCGTGAAGGCGCACCTCGACCTGATGGGTACCCAGAGAGCGGATCGGGTCGTCCAAGCGGATGTCGTGACGGTCCACCGACTCATCAAGCTGCTCCTCGATCGCCCTGGCGACGTCCGAGGAGGTCACCGAGCCGAACAGACGACCGCCGTCTCCAGCGCGCGCCGAAATGAAAACCGGCTCGGCACCGAGCGTTGCGACACGCGCAGCGGCGGCCTCCTTGACCCTCTGCTCGCGGTCCAGGCGGGCTCGGCGCATCAACTCTGCTTGTTTCATGGTGCCTTTGCTGGCCGTGATGGCGAGGCCCTTGGGGACCAGGAAGTTACGCGCGTATCCATCTGCGACCGAAACGAGGTCGCCCTTGAGGCCGAGCTTGTCTACGTCTTGAGCGAGGATGATCTGCACTTTGGGCTGCTCCTATCGAGACGAGTACGGCAGCAAGGCAACTTCTCGCGCGCTCTTTATCGCGGTTGCGACCTTTCGCTGATGACGTGTGCAGTTTCCGGTCACACGACGTGCCCTTATCTTGCCGCGATCACTCATGAACTTGCGCAGAAGGGAAACATCTTTGTAGTCGATGTACTTGTTGCCGTCGGCGCAGAACTGGCAGTACTTCTTCTTACCTTTGCGCTGAAAGGCCGGCTTGGTGCTCTTTCGGTTCCGGTCTCTGTCTCTGTCCCTGGCCACCTAGAAGCTGCCTTCGTCGGCCGGCGCCGGACTGCCGACGGGCGCAGGCGCGCCCCAGTCCGAACCCCCGCCGCGAGCTGGCGGGGTGCCTGATTGCATCCCTCCGCTGCGCTGAGGCTTGACCACCGTTGCATTCGCCCAGCGCAACGAGGGCCCAATCTCGTCTACCTGCAATTCGACGGCGGAGCGCTTGTTCCCCTCGGCGTCCTCCCAGGATCTCTGCGACAGGCGGCCGACGACCACGACCCGTGTTCCCTTGGTCAGCGACTCCGACACGTTCTCGGCCATGTCGCGCCAGCAGCTGCAGCGAAAGAACCCGTCGAGCTTGTCGTCCCACCCGCCGTCCTGGTTTCGGATTCGCCGGTTGACCGCCACGGTGAAGTTGGCGACCGGAGCGCCGGATGGAGTAAAGCGCAGCTCCGGGTCATCGGTGATGTTGCCGACGAGTGTCACGGTGTTGTCACTTGCCATTTTCCTGCTCCTCCCTTATCTCCCACTCGAATTCCACGGCAGCTACTCCGGGCGGACTATCTTGCAGCGGACGAACTCCTCGGAGATCTGGATGGTCCGCTCGAGCTTCTGTGGCACATCCTCGGCCGCCTGGAAGTTGGTGATGAAGTAGTAGCCCTCGCGTTGGTGGGCGATCTCGTAGGCGAATCGCCGGGTGCCCCATCGCTCGACCCCGGTCACCTTCCCACCGGAGTCCGAAACGGCCCCGAGGAACCGGTCCACCGCCTTCTGAATGGCGCCTTCTTCGAGGCGCGCATCAACGATCACCAATGCTTCATAAGCTTGCACTCAGGCCTCCTCTGGACTCAGGCGCACTTTGCGACCTCGAGGCCCCGTCCACGCCTTCGGCGCCGGCGGAGCAGGGGAAGTTGCAGGTAAAGCCTGCAACCCGACAACCCTAGCACCTCCCTTCTGTGTCCCGGCCTAGGCCCGAGCCGTGCTCTTTGATGCAACCCCGGTCAGCTTACGCACGGGGTGCGACGATTTGGAGAGCTGCGCCACACCGGGGGACCGATCGTTGCAGGGGCGCGCATGAAGACGACAATCAGCATCACCAGGAGGACGGCGCGGCCCCACACCGCCGAGATCAATGCAACTTTCGCGGGCGTCAGGTCAAGTCCCCGATACGCGAAGTCGTAGAACCAACGGAAGATGCCGACGTACAAGGCGAGATCGACCACCGAGTAGGCGGCCCACCATCGCAGCCTCACCCTGAGCAGTGCGAAGAAGGGAAGCAGCCACAGCACGAACTGAGGTGAATGGACCTTGTTCCACAGCAGGAAGACGGCCAGGCTCGCCGCGCTCACCTGCAGCCAGGGAAACCCCGCCTCGCCGCGGCTGATGGCCCAGCCCCACACGAGCAGCCCCAGGCAGGAGACCACGATCAGCGCCGTGGTCAGGGGATTGATCACGCCCGGCCCCGCCGAAGGCCAAGCCCAGGCCCACACGGTGTTGAAGTCGGCGGTTCGCAGGCTCTGGAACCTGTATGTGGCCCACCATCCCCCCGGATTCTGGACGAAGAAGGGGGTATTGGCCGCTACGACCGTCGCCACCGCCACCAGCGCCGTCTGCACCCCTCGGCGGCGACTGCCCCGCCATTCGTGGAGCACAAGTGGGGCGACGAAGAGCAGGGGGTAGAGCTTGAGCGCACCACCCAGGCCGAGGAGCCCCGCGCTCCACAGCGGATGTCCCCGGGTGTGGGCCCATACTGCGCCCACCGTCGCAGCCACCACCAGCAGATCCCAATTGTGGAAGCCGTAGAGAGCGAGTGCAGGCGCCGCTGCCCACAACAGCCCTCTCCAGCCGGTCATGCCCGCCAGGAAACCCGCGGTCAAGAGCCCGAACGGAGCCAGGAGCAGAGCCGATACCTTCAGATAGCCGTCGGCATCGGTTGCCAGGAGCCCGCTTGCCCACATGAACGTCCCGGTGAGCACCGGATACTCGATGGCTCCGTCGGTCAGCTCACCTTCGACGAGCTCGCCGTGGACATAGGGAAAGATCCGACGGTCGATCGCCCGTCCCGTATACAGAGGTTGAATGTCGTTGTAGCAGAGCTGTCGGTACTGCCTGCCATCCCACGGCGCGAGACAACCGGCCTTGAGCGCCCAGCCTGCTCCGAGAGTGACGGCACAAATGCACACGACGAGGGCAGCGCCCCCCGGCCGCACCCTCAGGGTCAGCCTGGGGGAGGAAAGCGGCCGCCGTGTGCGGCCGGCAGATTGCCGGAAGGGTCATCCGGAGGCGCCGGAGCCGGGTTGCCGGGAGGGTCATCCGGGGACGGTCCCGGGGCCGCGCTATCGGACGGACTCGGCTCGGGCTCGGGGGATGGCTCCTCTGGAGGGGTGTCCGATGGTTCCGGGCTCGGCTCGAGGGTGGGGGTCGGCTCCTCGGAAGGGGTGTCCGAGGGTTCGGGTGTCGGCGTGACGCTGGGCGTCTCGCTTGGACTGGGCTCGGGCGTGGAGGTCGGACTGGGCGACTCGCTCGGACTGGGCGACTCGCTCGGACTGGGCTCAGGCGTTGGCGACGGGGTCGGCTCCGGAGGCGGCGGCGGATTGAGGACGCTACCGGTGTCCACCGCGACCGGGAAGGGCTCAATCGGGAGATCCTGGGTGGCTCTCGCCATGTAGGCCGCCCAGATCTCGGCCGGGAACGAGCCCCCGGTCACCTCGATTCCATGGACCGGCTTGCAAAATTCGTCGGGCGCGCAAAAGCCCATCTGGGGCACCTCGAGGCCGCCGCCCCCAGGACGAGGGCGCGCCGGATATCCCATCCACACGACGGTGGCCAGCTGGGGGACGTGCCCGGCGAACCACGCGTCGACATTATCCTGGGTGGTGCCCGTCTTGCCGGCGACCGGCCGGCCGATGGCCGCCGCGGTGGCGGTCCCGCCTTCCACCACATGGGTCAGCGTCTCGTTGAGGACGTCCACGGCTCTCTGGTCGGCGACCCGCTGGCGCTCCGGAGCACTGTGTTCCAGGCACCGCCGGTCCTCACCTTCCCGGAAGACGTCAAGGCATCGGTCGTCGGAATCGGTCACATAACGAATGGGTTCGACCTCCGGAAGCACACCCCGGCCCGCGAAGGCCGCGTAAGCCCGGGCCATCTCGAGCGGCGTGACGTCGAGGGTACCGAGAGCGAGCGAGCAGTTGGGCGCGATCGTCCGGCGCGATCCGGTTCCGGTTCGATCGAATTCGAATCGCCCCAACCGGTCGGCCAGAGCCCCCGGACCGATCTCGGCCACGAGCTGGGCGTAGACGGTGTTGACTGAGTTGGTGGTGGCCTCGTCGAGCGTGATGGTTCCATACGCCGCACCGCCGTAGTTCTCGGGCTGCCACGGGCCGCCGTCGGCATCGGCGCAGGCCGGGTCGGTCACTGTCGCGGGACTGCCGCCCGGGAAGTAGGAGCGCGGAGATATGCCCTGTTCGATGGCCGCCAGCAGCGTGAACGGCTTGAACGACGATCCCGCCTGTCGCCCGGGAAGGCTCGACGCGTAGTTGAAACCGCGCGCCTTCTGGACGCTCGTGTAATTCGTCCCTCCGACAAATGCCCGGAGAGCCCCCGACGGCGTCATCGAAACCAGGGCGGCCTGCGGATCATGGGGCTCGGTGAGAGTGCCCGAAATCGCCTCCTCGGCATAGTGTTGCATGTCGAGATCGAGCGTCGTATGGATCTTCAACCCCCCCGTGTAGAGCCGGTTTCCGTACTTCGGATAGAGGTATTCGCGGCGCAGCCACTCCATGAAGTAAGCGGCTTGCTGATGCTTTATCCGCCCCAGCGCCCCGGAAGCAAGTTTCACCGGCCCTCGGGAGGCGCGATCGGCGCGCTTGGCACTTATGTAGTCCTGCTGTGCCATGAGCTGCAAGACCTGGTTGCGGCGGTCCCGGGCGATTCTGGGGTTCTCATCGGCCTGGTAGCTCTCGGGCGACGGAATGATGCCGACGACATAGGCTGCTTCCGGCAGTGTGAGCTCGGAGGCGTGCTTGTCGAAGTAGCTGCGCGCCGCAGCTTCGATGCCATAGGTGCTGCGCCCCAGATAGATCGTATTGAGATAGAAGCCCAGGATCTGTCGCTTCGAGAATCGGCGCTCGAGCTTGACCGCAAGGATTGCCTCCCTGGCCTTTCTGCTCAGTGTCTGTGCATCATCCTGCAGCACTGCGTTCTTGACGTACTGCTGCGTGATCGTCGATCCCCCCTGGCGGATCTCGCCACCGGTGATGTTCGCCCATGCAGCGCGGGCAATGCCGCGAACCGAGACACCGTTGTGCTCGAAGAAACCACGGTCCTCTGCGGCGACGACCGCCTGCTTGAGGTAGCGCGGCAGCTCGCCGGTGTCGACGAGGAACCTCCGGACTTCGTCGCTGTAGATTCCGATGAGCTCCCCGTCCCGATCGTAGACCTCGGCGGAGGAAGCCAGCGGCACCTCCTTGGGCAACGGGATCGATGCGAACGCATAGGTGATCAGGAGGATGCCAAGCCCCAGGAACAGTGTTACGAGGGGGAGGAGCCACCCGAAGCGAAGCAGTGCAGGGGCCTTCGACGGCGTGGCTGCGGCGGAGCTTGTCATCTGGGCAAAGCGCGTTCGGTAGCGCCGAGGCGCGTAGTCAACCCCTCTTGCGTTGTTTGCTTTGAGCCCCGTTCGAGGCAAATCGGCGCCCTGCCGAGTCGGCGCGCAGCAGGTGGTTCCACCCGCAGTCGATGCACACCTCAACCGCGTAGCAGGTGAATTCTTCGTGCTTCCCCGACAGCTCCTTGAGCCACTCCGGCGGATAGACGACCCGTCCGTTGTTGTGCTTGAGACCCTCCCCGTAGACGTATCGGACCTTCTTGAGGGTCGAGTGGGAGCAGATCGGGCACGGGGCGTTCGAAGGTTCGCCGATATTCTTGGCGGCCCGCATCAGCTCCGGGTGAGCGTCACAAACATCTGTGGTGGCCAGCGTGCCCCGCTTGAGCGCCACGATCGAAGCTCGGCGCGCCAGGCTGTAGTCGACCGTGGGCCCCCCCGGAAGCGCGGGCATGCCGGTGGGATCGAACGAGCGCCCTGATGTCGTCATGGACCGATGGTAAACGCACCCTCGGACAAATGGCCCTCCCTCCCGACCGGGCCACTCGCGGCCCTGCACCCCTTCCCGGATGCCGTGGTATCGTCGATATATCGATCCGATATATCGACACGCGACTAGTGGTTCGGAAACGGTGGTCCTCGTCCATGAAGCAAACCGGCATCCTGGAGTTGGCCGTGCTCGGGCTCCTGAAGGAGCGCTCCATGCACGGCTACGAGCTCAGAAAGCAGCTTAGCGCCAAGCTTGGTCCGCTGTGGCACGTCTCGTGGGGCTCCCTGTACCCGGCTCTGAGACGGTTGGCGCGCCAGGGTGCGGTCGACAAGGTGGCCGAGAGCAGCCCCACTCGGGGGCCGGGGCGCAACAAGACCGTGTACCGGATAACCGCCGTAGGCGAGGAGCTGTTCGATGGGCTGTTGCGTGAGCCCGGCGCGGCGCCCGACCCCGAGCTCTTCGCCTTGAAGGTGGCTTTCTTTCGCTACCTTCAGCCCGAGATGCGTGTGGCAATGCTCGAACGGCGGCGAATCTACCTGCAGGACAAGCTGATGCAATTCAAGTCCAACCTGCGCGACTACCGGGAACGCATCGACAGCTACGCGTTGGTCTTGCAAGACCACGGAATGGCCGTGGTGGAAGACGACATCGAGTGGATCGACGAGCTCATCTCGAGAGAAAAGAGCCTCGGCTCAACCGCCGGCGCCGACAAATCCAGCAGCACATCCAAAACCAAGCTCTAAAGGGCAGCTCGGATCATCAAACAGCCCCATGTGGGGGGCCGCCTGGGGGGAAAAAGGAGGTACGGATGGAAAAGATAAGAGTGGGCATCGTAGGGGTCGGGAATTGCTCCTCCTCGCTCATCCAAGGAGTGGAGTACTACGCGAAAGCGCGTTCTGATGAGAAGGTCCCGGGTTTGATGCACGTCGACCTGGGTCCCTATCACGTATCAGATCTCGCATTCGTGTGCGCTTTCGACGTCGACAGCAACAAGGTCGGGCTTGATCTCGCCGACGCGATCTGGACCGAACCCAACAACACCACGAAGTTCGCCGACGTTCCCCCAACTGGAGTAGCCGTCCAGCGCGGGCACACTCTCGACGGACTCGGGCAGTTCTACTCGCATGTCATCGAGGAGTCGTCCCAAGAACCGGTCGATCTCGTCGATACGCTCAAGAGCAGTGGTACCGAGGTGCTCATCAACTACCTGCCGGTCGGCTCTGAACAAGCTGCGCGCTTCTATGCCGAGGCCGCTCTCGAAGCCGGTGTCGCCTTCATCAACTGCATGCCGGTCTTCCTTGCAAGCAATCAGGAATGGGCCGATCGCTTCGCCCAGGCGGGCGTGCCGATCATCGGCGACGACATCAAGAGCCAACTCGGTGCAACCATCTCGCACCGAGTGTTGTCCAAACTGTTCGAGGACAGGGGGGTCGTGATCGACCACACCTATCAGTTGAACTTCGGTGGGAACATGGACTTCATGAACATGCTCGAACGCGAGCGCCTGGTGTCCAAGAAGATCTCGAAGACCCAGTCCGTTACCTCCCAGATCAGGTCCGGGATCGACAGCGAAGACATCCACATTGGACCGTCGGATCACGTCCCCTGGCTCAAAGACCGCAAGTGGGCCTATATCCGGATCGAGGGACGCGAGTTCGGTGACGTGCCCGTGTCGATGGAGCTCAAGCTCGAAGTATGGGACTCGCCCAACTCGGCCGGAGTCGTGATCGACGCCGTGCGTTGCGCAAAGCTTGCCAAGGACCGCGGGGTGGGAGGTCCCCTTCTCGGTCCGAGCAGCTACTTCATGAAGTCACCGCCGACGCAGTACTCCGACAACGAAGCTCATGAGCTCGTCGAAGCCTTCATCGAAGCCTGACCGCACGGGATTCACCCGTGCGTAACGATCCCCAACCTCAAGGACTGGCTCTCCTCATCGGGAGCCAGTCCTTTTCGCAGGCGGCCGACGGACTCGCCCAGGCCGCTTTTGCCAGCGTCCTGGTGTTGGACGCTCTCGACCAAGGCGTCCCGGCGCGCATCCTGGGCTTGCTTGCTTTGACCCTCATCCCCTATTCGTTGATAGGGCCCTTCGCCGGCGTGTTCGTCGACCGGCTCGAGCGCCGGAGGTTGCTGGTCTGGACCAATGTGGTGCGGGCCGCCCTGCTTCTGGCTTTCCCCCTGTGGTCCACCCTCCTGCCGGGTGACATCCCGCTGTACGCGGGGATCCTGACGATCCTGGGTCTGGGGAGGCTGTGGCTCACGACCAAGAGCGCTGTCCTTCCGCTCCTCATCCCCGAGGACGGCCTCCTGCGCGTCAATGCTCTCTCCAGCGGGTGCGGAATGATCTCCGCATTGATAGGAGGCGCCGGGGGAATAGCGCTGACGGGCTGGATGGGAGTAGACCGGGCCCTCGCCGCGGCCGGTCTTCTCTACCTTGGCGCAGCCGGGGGGTCGTGGCTGCTTCACCTTCCGTCCGGGCAAGGGCTCGGCGTCAAGGAACCACTGGTGCAGGCCGCCGCCGAGGTCGCCACTCAGCTGAGGACCGGCGTCGCCCAGGTCTGGACCCATCTGCGGGCTCGCCTGCCGCTGGTGGCCATCTTCATGTCCAGGACGGTCGCGATGTTCATCGCCATCGTCGCCATCCTGGTGATCAAGAAGGAGTTCCCGGGTACCGACGGCCGCACCGGGCGCCTGTCCGCCGGTGCCCTGTCGCTGGGGGCGGCGGGAATCGGGGCCTTCCTGGGTACGCTCACAGCCGGCTTTCTCGGCAGGCGGCTGAGCAAGCCCGCCCTCATGCTGGTCGGATTCGGTGTCTCGGGGGCCGGGATAGTGGCGCTCGGAGGGATTCCCAGCCTCGTGGCGGTCGCCTTCTTCACCGGAATCGCCGGATACGGCAGCTTCATCATCAAGGTCGCCGTCGACGCTCAGCTGCAGCAGGTGCTGGCGAACGCCTTCCACGGGCGTGCTTTCTCCCTCTACGACATCCTCTACAACCTGGCGAGCGTCCTCGCCGGGATCATCGTGGTCGTATTCGAGGGTGCATCGCTCCGAAGCCTCGTGCTTCTGGCGGGGCTCACGACCCTGCTGCTCACCGTGGCTCTGGGGCTCGCTATGCAGCGCGCCGGGATGTTCGGTGCTCCTGGGCATGCTCCTTTGATCGAATCCCAAAGTTAGCCGGGCACCGGGCCGGTCTCACGGCCGTCCCTTGGGGCGGCGGGCGACGAGCATGAGCTCGGGATGCTCGAGGTCGGGAGCACGACGCGCGTAGCCGCCGGGTTCGACCGCCCAGACGTTCTCGGGGATCAGCCCCACTCCCAGGGCAAGCAGCCTGAGCTCGCGGGCCGTGTACACGCCCGTCCACAGGTCCACCTGCTCCGAGCTCCCAACCTCGGTAGTGATAGCGGCGAGCTCGTGGACCAGCCCCGCATCCGCGTCGAAGGCTGCGCCGGAGCGGGGATGGCGCGCCTCGTAGAGCGCGCTGAAGGCGGTCACGACCACGCGGCCGCCCGGCCGTGCGGCTTCCGCCATGCGCTTGAGGACGAGCGAATCGTCCCTGCCCATCAACCCGAAAGCCCCCTGGCACAGCGATATCACCGCATCGAACTCGTCATCGAAGGGCATCTGACGGGCGTCGACCTCGAAGAAGGCGGCGCCCACATGGGCGCTGCGGGCCGCGTCCGCGGCTATGTCCAGGAACCGTGCCGACACGTCCACTCCGGTCACGCTCAGTCCCGCCTGTGCGAAAGCGACCGCGTGTCTCCCGGGCCCGCAACCGACATCGAGGATGCGGGCGCCTGGGGGAAGCCGGAGCGTCTCGATCAGAAAGGCGACCTCCTGTGAGGTTCCCTTGGTGAAGCTGTAACGAAGGTAAGCCTCGCCCAGCCGGTCGGCCACGGCGGCGAAATAGGCTCCGCCCGGATGGCCCGGAGCCTGCGTCACCCTGGCGCCGAGCCGGTCTCCGGGGGCGGCGGAGGAAGTGGGATGCCCCTTGCATGCGCCCACTCGAACAGTCGCCGGCCCGCCTCCTCTTTGCCGAGCTCGCCTTCGTCCAGACGCAGATCGAGCAGAAACGCCAACGCCTCGCCGACTACGGGACCGGGCGGCGCGCCGAGGAGTTGCATCACCTCGTGACCGTTCAGCTCGGGGCGCATCCTCGCGATCTCCTCTTTCTCGGCGAGCTCGGCGATGCGGTGATCGAGCTCGTCCATCCGGTCTGCGAGGCGTTTCGCCTTTGCCGGATTGCGGGTGGTGCAGTCGGCTCTCACCAGGGCGTTCAGGAGTGGGAGCAGAGGGCCGGCGTCGCGCACGTAACGACGCACCGCCGCATCAGTCCACCCCAGGCGGTAGGTGTGGAATCTGTGATGCAGGCGGATGATCTCGCTCACGGTATTCACGGTGTCGTTGGAAAAGCGCAGTGCAGTCAGCCGTGTCTTTGCCATCTGCGCGCCCACGACCTCGTGATGGTGGAACGAGACCCCCTCAGGACCGATGCGGCGGGTGCGGGGCTTACCGATGTCGTGCAGCAGCGCCGCCAGCCTGACCTCTGTGACCGGATCGGTGCGCTCGACGACGGCCAGGGTGTGGCGGAAGACATCCTTGTGCCGGTGAACCGGGTCCTGCTCAAGCTTGAGTGCGCCCAGCTCGGGAAGAAACAGGCCCGTGAGGCCGGTGGCCTCTGCCCGGCTGAGGGCGTCTGCCGGCGCCGGCCCGACCATAAGCCGCACCAGCTCGTCGCGGATTCGCTCGGCCGAGACCGTCGTCAGGCGATCCTTCAGACTCGTGATGGTCTCCTCCACGACTGGGTCGATGCGGAACTCCAACTGGGACACGAAGCGGAACGCCCGCAGCATGCGAAGCGGATCGTCGAGGAACGACTCCTCGGGCGCAATCGGAGTCATCAGCCGCCGCTGCCTGAGGTCGTCGCGCCCGCCGAATGGATCGATCGCTTCTCGCTCGGGAAGGCGCACCGCCATCGCATTCACGGTGAAGTCCCGGCGAGCCAGGTCGGTCACGACGTCACCGACGAAAGCGACGTCCGGGTGGCGGGAATCCGGTCTGTAGCTTTCACTCCGGAAAGTCGTTATCTCGAATGTTGTCCCGTCGATCTCGCCTCCGACCGTCCCAAACCTCATCCCCTGAGCCCAGACGGTGTCGGTGAAGCGGCGCAGGACCCCAAGGGCCCGTTCCGGAGGGGCGTCGGTCGAAAAATCAAGATCGACGTGGGGGCGACCCAGGAGGGCGTCGCGGACCCACCCTCCAACCACGTAGAGCTCGTAACCGTCGTGACGGAAGGCGCGGGCCAGTTGCATCGCCGTGCCGTCTTCCCGGAGCAGATCGGTCGTCCCGTCCGGGGACGGCCTCGGTGTGGACAGTGAAGGCGGCATGGGCCCAAGGGTAAGCCGCCCGCGCTCCGGGCCGGCAGGGTGGGGTAGACATGGCCTGTGAAAACCTTGACCAAAGCCAACGTCCGTCACATCGGTGCCCTGTTGCGCCAGGGCCGCAACCCTGCGGTCACCGTCTACGACAGCATCGGTTCCGACTTCTTTCTGGAGCCGGCCCCCGGGTGGCTCAACCTCGGGTTGTGGGAGGGGCCGGGTGATCCCGACGAGGCGCCCCACGCAGTCCGCCGGCTCGTCGAAACGCTCGCACTGGAGCTTCCCCGCGGTGGCACGGTCCTCGATGTAGGAAACGGGCTGGGGGCCCAGGATCTCGTGATTGCGGAGGTGGTCGGACCGGCCAGGCTCATCGCACTCAACCTCACCGAGTCGCAGCTGCGGGCCGGGCGCGCCAGGCTCCAGGCGGCCGACGCCCAACCGGTGCTCGGAGACGCCGTCCGCCTTCCGGTGCAGACGGCAAGCGTCGACGGAGTGATCAGCATCGAGGCCGCCTTCCACTTTCCCTCGAGGGCCCGGTTCTTCTCGGAGGCCATGCGGGTGCTGCGCCCCGGTGGAGTGCTCGCGTTTTCCGACTTCTCCAGCGAGAGGACGGTGCCCCACACTCCCGGCGAGTTGATAGCCGGACTGAGCAATCTGCGAATCTGGGGCATGGGCCGGGGCAATCTGGCGACGTCCGCGCAGATCGGGGACGCCATGGTCGCCGCCGGCTTCGTCGATGTCGGCGTCCAGAAGGTGGGCGCGAGGGTGTTTCCGCCCGCCATCAGACTGTTCAGGCACCGGCTCGAGACTCTGGGAGTCGAACAACCCTATCTGTACCGGTTCGCAGCACGCCTGCTGCTGAACCAATGGGACCTTCTCTACCGGCGCAAGATGATGGAATACCTGCTGGTCCGGGGGCGGCGCCCCCCGGCTTAGACGGGCTGGAGGCCCGCCTGCTGTAGCGAGATCTGGAAATCGTGCGGGTTGGTCGCCGCGCTCTTGGCGTCTTCGAGCTCGACCACGCCGGCCCTGAAGAGGGCCAGGAGCGCCTGATCGAAGGTCTGCATGCCGTAAAACGAAGACTCGGCGACGATGTCGTGGATCATGTGGGTCTGGTCCGCATTGAGCACGAGGTCGCGGATCCGCCCGTTCATCACCAGTATCTCGATGGCGGCCACGCGCCCGCCGCCGAGGCGCGGCAGCAAACGCTGTGACACGATCCCGGCGAGCGAACCGGCTACCGCGACACGCGTCTGCTTCTGCTGATGGGGAGGGAAGAAATCGATGATGCGGGTAATCGTCTCGCTGACGTCGGTGGTATGGAGGGTGGCAATGACGAAGTGCCCGGTCTCGGCCGCCTGAAGCGCGGCTTTGACGGTCTCGGGGTCACGGATCTCGCCGACGAAGATGACGTCGGGATCCTGTCGCATCGCCGCGCGCAGTGCGGTGGCGAAGTCCGCTGTGTCCTGCCCGATCTCGCGCTGACTCACCATTGCCTTTATGTCTTGGTGGAGGATCTCGATCGGATCCTCGATGGTCAGGATGTGGGCGGCGCGGGTGGAGTTGATGTGGTTGATGATCGCTCCGGTGGTTGTGGTCTTGCCCGAGGAAGTCGGTCCGGTGACCAGAAGCAGCCCGCGATGCTCGTTGGCAAGCGCCTCTACGGCAGGAGGTAGGCCGAGCGAGCCGAACGAAGGGGCTCCGGGCAACACCAGTCGGGCGGCGATCCCGATACTTCCCCGCTGGCTGTAGACGTTGACCCTGAAGCGGCCGATACCTGGTTCCGAATAGGCGAAGTCGACCTCTCCCGTCGATTCGAGGACATCTTTCTGCCGGTCGTCCATGATCTGCACGGCTGCATCGAGGCAGTCGGCGGCCGACATCCTGGGAAAATTCGCTGGGGACAAGCTCCCGCTGATGCGAACACTGGGGGGTCCGCCCGCCTTGACGTGGAGGTCCGACGCCTTGTACTCGACCACGTACTTGAGAAAATCATGGACATCGGTCATTTGCTCCCTTTGGCGTCGTCGGCCGGCGAGCAGGCCGTCGGCACTCTCCGGCTTCAATCCAATCGGCATCGCCTCCGCCCCGATTGAGCCGAGGGACGGTTTTTGGCGGGGAAGTCATGCTCTCAGGAGGAGATCCACCCGTTTGAGGCGGTCTCCGGCGGGTAGTTCATCAGTGACCCAATTTCAACGGGTTCTGAGTTCCAAACCGAGGGGAGCATGGCTCATGGCGGTCGACGGAACCAGCAACGGGAGCGACGGAAGCAAGATGTCGAGAGCCGAGGCCGGCCGCAAGGGGGGCCGCACCACCAAGAGCCGCTACGGCGAGGGCCATTTCGGCCGGATAGGCAAGATCGGCGGTAAGAAGGGCGGGGAAACCACCAAGCTTCGTTACGGCTCCGAGTTCTATCAGAAGATCGGCCGGATGGGCGGCTCCAAGTAAAGAGGAAGGCGACTCCCGATCACAGCATCGGACCAGGGTTGCCGAGGAATCTCCCCGCATAGGGGGGCTTCGTTTCTTATGCTCGGCCCATGTCATCCCGCCCTCGCCTGATCGCCGGTCCGGTGGCTCTGAGCTTGCTGCTGTGCGTGGTGATCTTCATCGGTGCCACGGGACATGCGGCTCGAGCCGCTCAAGATGACGGGCGCGTCCAGTTGAATCTGGTGGAGCAACCGGTCGCCCACTCTCCGGAGGACCCGCTCGACCTCGCGATCGAAGTGACCAACAACACATCCGAGACGCTCAGCGGGTTCGCCGTCACCGTGGGAGTCGCCGAGCGCGTGCTGAGTCGTTCGGCTCTCCGGGACGCCTTGGCCAACTCTCCGGAGTTCCGTCCGAGCGCATTCACGAAGTACTTCAGGGCACGGGAGCTCGCCGCCGGTGAGTCGGTCACCCTGTCGATCCATGAATCGGTGTTCGAGCTGAGCACGCTCGAGCAGGCGACCGAGGGAGGAGCGTACCCCCTCACCATCGAACTGTTCGACGTCGGCCTGACCGAACGTCTGGATGAGTTCACTACGCCCTTGATCTACTATCCAACTCCTCCCGAGATCCCTTTGCATCTCGTGCTGGTGGTTCCGGTCAATGCGCTGCCGGCGCGGGCGCCGGATGGAACCTTTCCCGCAGACGCCTCCGGGGGTTGGCCGCTGGAGGACGCTGTGCGAAGGTCGGGATGGCTGGGGGGAACCGTCGACGTGATCCAGCGTCTCACCGCCTCCAAAGAACCGGGCGCCGCTCCCCCCACACGTCGAGGACCGAAACGCAGTCGCGCCGGCCCCACCCGCACCCCGCGGACCACATTGCCAGCCAGACCAAAGGATCTGCGCATCGCCCTTGCTCCGACGCCAAGGCTGATAGAGGAACTGACGGACATGCAAAACGGCTACCGGCGCACCGGCGACGCCGGCACAGAGCAGTTGGGGGCGGGCGCACCCGGGGCCGAGAACGCCGCAGCAATCCTCGACCGGCTGGGCTCCCTGCTCACGCTCGATGAGGTCCAACCCCTGCTCGTCCCTTACTCCTTTGCGGACCTGCCTTCGGTCGAACGCAGCGGTCCCGGCCCGTCCCCGAGCCAGACCCAGCTCGGGGTGGGCGAGCGGGTGCTCGACAACGCTCTCGGTTACGACTTCGGGCAGAGGTGGCTTCTGCCTCCTGGAGGTCGCATCGACACCGGCACGTTGCAGGAGCTTCAGCTCGGCAACGCGGCGGACCGTCTGTTCTTCTCGGGCCGGTCGCTGCAGGGTTCCCTCGAGCTCTCGGGCGAGGGCTGCACCGAAGCCTTCGCCAGTTTCACCTGCCCGGTGAGGACCAATACGAAGGTGGGTACGGCGTTCGGCTTTGTGGCCGACAAGGGTCTGCAGCAGCGCTTTGCCGACCTCGGCCGGCAACCCCGGCTCGACCGCCTCGCTCTCCAGACGCTGCTCGCTGAAACCGCAACGATCTGGGCGGAGCTCCCCGGCAGATCGCAGCGCGTGGTTCAGGCGACGATACCGCCTCTCTGGCATCCTTCACCGGGATCGATGAACCGGCTTCTCGAGGCGTTCGCTGCGGCCCCTTGGCTCGAAATGGTTACTCCGGCCCAGGGATTGCGCAAGGGGTTGCCCTCCGATCAATCCACCGTGCCCTCCCTGGGGAACGCCTCAGATCAACCCGTCGCCGACTTCGCCACCAGGGTGGAGGATGCGCACGACACCGTCCAGAGTTTCAGCTCGCTGGAGCCCCCCGAAGCCATGGTCGAGCGTCTCGGCCGCAATCTCCTCGTGGCGCAGAGCATGATGTGGTGGGCGGACGATACGCTGCAGGCCAAGGGTCTCTCCTACGCCACCGAAGCAGCGCGCGAGGCGTACGGCGAGATGGCGAAGATCCGGCTCGGCGCGCCGGACCGAATCACCCTGACGTCCCGCGAGGGTCAGATTCGTCTGGAAGCCTTCAACGACGCCACCTATCCCGTGAAGGTCCGCATCACCTTCGCGGCCCCCAAGCTATCCATCGAAGAAAGCATCGTGCGCACCATCCCGCCGGGTAAACAGCAGCCGTTGGAAGTCGAAGCCACCGCCGAGGCCAGTGGCACATCCTCCCTGGAGGTCTACCTGGAGACTCCCGATGGACTGACCCTGCAGGGTAGCCAAAGGAGGATCGCGGTCACTTCCACACAGTTCAACCGCATCGCCCTCGGCCTGACTTTCGGAGCCCTTGCCTTCCTCGTGTTGTTCTACGTGAACCGGGCAATCATTCGACGCCGAGGTGCGAGGCGCAGCGCGCAGACCACCGCCACTTGAGCTCTTTAGCGCGCTCAACCGCGCTCATGACGGGCGGAACGGTGTTATCGCGCGTCACGGGGTTGGCGCGCCTAGCTGCCATTACCGCAGCACTTGGTGTAGTGGAAACGCGCCTCGCCGACACTTACAACTTCGGTAATACCGCTCCCAACATCATCTACGAATTCCTCCTTGGAGGAATCCTGACATCGGTGTTCGTGCCGGTGTTCGTCGAGCTGCTCGAGAAAGAAGGCCGCGACTCCGCATGGGAGGTCGGCAGCGCAATCATCAATCTTTCGCTTCTCTTTCTTGGTGTGATGACGGTCCTGGGAATCTTCGCAGCGCCCATGCTGGCGAGGTTCTACGAAGTCGACCTTCCAGGACAACAGCGGGCGCTCACTCTGCTGCTTCGTCTGTTCATCCCTCAAATAATGTTCTACGCGCTGGCGGCTATCACTGCCGGCCTATTGAACGCGCATAAGCGCTTCGGTCCGCCCATGTACACGCCGATCCTCAACAATCTGACCGTTATCGCCATCTTCGTGTACTTCGCCTCGACCTATGGCGAGGTCGACCTTGCATCGGTAACCACAGGCCAACTGATCCTCATCGGTGCAGGAACCACTTTCGGAGTCGCGGTGATGGCCTTTGGGCAGCTCCCTTTCCTGCGAGGTCTGGGACATTACAGGCTGACCTTCACGGTGTCCCATCCCTCTGTGAGAAAGCTCGCCGGATTGTCGGTGTTCGTCGTGGGATATGTGATGGCAAACCAGGTCGGGTACCTGGTCGTTCAACGGCTGGCCAGAGGCGAGAAGGGCGCCTACACGGCCTACGTAGCGGCCTTCACCTTCTTTCAACTCCCCTACGGGCTCTTTGCCGTCTCGGTCATCACTGCGTTGCTTCCCAACATGAGCCAGCTTGCGGTGCACCAGCAATGGGACGACTTCAGAGCAAGGCTCTCGGATGGCTTGCGGGCAACGCTGTTTCTGATTTTTCCCGCCGCAGTCGGTTACATGGTCCTCGGTGCGCCGATAGTGCGGCTTCTGCTTCAGAACGGCATCGCCACCTCCCAGTCGACCGCGCTGGTCGCGTCGGTCTTGAGAATCTTCGTCCTCGGGCTCGTCCCCTTCTCTCTGTTTCAACTCCTGCTTCGGGCGTTCTATGCAACGCAGGACACGCGTACGCCCTTCATGGTCAACTGCGCTGCGGTCGGAATCAACATCGTGGCCAACATCGTCCTGTTCGGGATCTTGGGTGTGCAGGGTCTCGCAGCGGGGCATGCGATCGGCTACACCTTCGGAGTCGTGGTACAGGGGCTGATTCTGTCCCGCAGGATCGGGGGGCTCGAAATGGCGCGCCTCGGGGCCACGGGGGCCAAGGTCGTCATCGCTTCCGCGGGCATGGGGATTGCGGTGTGGGCGGCTTACTCGGTGGCGGAGAGCATTATGCCGACCGAAACGCTCACAGGCCAGGCCTCAGCCGTTCTCGCGCCGTTACTCGTGGGTGTTGCCGCCTACGGACTGCTCGCCTACCTGCTGCGGATCGAGGAGCTCGAGGCCGTCCGAAGTCTGGTGCGCCGGCGGATTTCATGACTCCACTTACTTTTCGGCGCGCCGAGCCGATAGATGAGCATGTACAAGTGCTCGGACGAACGCGGCGTGGTTCTGGATTGGTTCCTGAAGCTCGCCGTCGTTGGCGGAATGCTGGCCGTGGTGCTCTTCGATTTCGGCTCGATAGCCGTGAACACGGTTGGCCTCGAATCCACCGTCGACGAGATCGCTCACAGCCTTTCGGTGTCGGTCGCCGATGACACCCTGAACGCAGTCGACAACGCCGCACTGATGGAAGCCGCGCGGCCTACGGCCAGACAGGCCCGGGCCCGGATCGTCAAGGTGAGTGTCGATATCGAGGGCCGGGTTCACATCCGAATCCGCCGTCGCGCCGACACGCTGCTCCTTGCCCGCATCGGCCCGCTCAGCCACTGGGGAGTGGCTACGGCGGATGGCAGCGCCCTCACCCAATAGCATCTCCTTCAATGACGCCCCAGACTGTCACCCTTGCCCAGCGCTACGTGCTCGAATCCCGGATCGCCGCGGGCGGTATGGGCACGGTCTGGCGCGCCCGGGACCAGGTGCTGGCTCGCACCGTGGCGGTCAAGATCCTCCATCCGGCGCTATCGGAGGACGACCAGTTCATCGAGAGGTTCAGACGCGAGGCCTTCGCCGCCGCCAGACTGACGCACCCCGACATCGTCGCGATCTACGACACCGGGCACGAGGCCACATTCGACGACAACACCAATCGCCACTACATCGTCATGGAGTACTGCCCCGGAGGTACCCTCAAGGACGCGCTGCAGCAAGCCGGGCCGTTCGCCCCGGCCCGTGCGCTCGAGGTGGGCAGCAGGATCTGCGGCGCTCTCGGTTACGCCCACCGCAAGGGGGTCATCCACCGGGACGTCAAGCCGGAGAACGTCCTCCTCTCCGAGGACGGGGACCTCAAGGTCGCCGACTTCGGGATTGCAAAGGCCGCTTTCGCCCTCAGCGATCTGACCTCGACCGGGGTCATCCTGGGGACCGTCACCCACATCTCTCCGGAGCAGGCGCAGGGCGAGGAGCCCGATGCCCGTTCCGACCTTTACGCCGTGGGAGTGCTGCTCTTCGAGCTTCTGGCCGGGCACCCCCCCTTCCAGGCCGATACCGAGATCGCGATCGCCATGCAGCACGTGAACAAGGCGCCTCCGTCTCTCAGGGGGCTGCGCGCCGATGTTCCCAAGCGAGTCGAGGCCGTCGTCTTCCATGCCCTTGCCAAGGACCCCGGAGACCGCTACCCCTCCGCCGAGGAGATGCGCTCGGCTCTGGAGACGGCGATCTACAACCTCGGCCCGGCAAGGTCGTATGAGCGTCCCCCCGGAGTCCTGGGCGAGGAGGCGTCCCGGCCCGGCCGGTCCCGGACCAGACGAGACGGCCGGCGCCGATCGAGGTCCTCCGCGGCCCCGGCCCCGGGCGCTGCACCGAAGGCCGCCCCGGCATCGGCCGGTGACCGCAGCCGCGTAGTCGGCGACGAGGTCGACGCTTTCCCGATGACGCCGGGCGGCACAGATCCGGCCCCTGCCCCCACTACCCGGGTCCTGTCCCCCGATGCCTCGGATGACCGCACCCGGGAGACGCCCCGGCCGGCTTCCGCCCATGGCACCACGCAGCGCCGCGGCGGGGCGATTGCCACCATGGCAGTGGTGGTCATCGCTGCGGTGATCGCCGTAGCGGCTTTCAACTCCACCGACACAGATCCCGGCGAATCTCCCGGCGGGGGGCCTGCGACGAAGGCGGAGGGCGACGCCCGGAGCAGACCTCTCGACGTGGAGACCGTAGCCGACTTCGACCCTCACGGGGAGGGCCAGAGCGAACATCCCGAGGAAGCCGGCCTCGCCGTCGACGGGGACCGTTCCACCGCGTGGACAACCGAGACCTACGACGACGCTCTGGAGCTGCTCAAACCGGGGGTTGGCCTCGTGTTCGACCTCGGGCGGAGGCGGGCGGTCGAGCGCGTCAAGGTCATCTCCCCCCAGCCGGGCTACGCTTTCGAGGTGAAGACCGCCGGCAGCCTGCCCGGGGACGAAACCGGATTCACCGATGTCGGAGCCCAGAACCGCGCTCCTGCGGCCGCCACGATCGACACCGCCGGAGCCCGGGGCCGATACTGGCTGGTCTGGATCACGAAGCTCCCGGGTGGAGACGGCGGGACTGCATCGCTGGCCGAAGTCAAGCTCCTTGGCTGACGGGAACGCTCCGTGGCCGGGGAGACTACCGACGAAGAGCTCCTAGAGGGCTGGCTGCAGGGCCGGGAGGACAGCTTCTCCGAGCTGGTGCGCCGGCACGAGGATCGGATCTTCGCCCTCGCCCTCCGTATGACGGGCAACCGCCCCGATGCGCTCGACGCGACCCAGGACACCTTCCTCATCGCCGCCCGGCGGGCCTCGACCTGGCGTGGTGAGGCCAGCTTCGGCACCTGGCTCTACCGCATCGGGATCAACGCGACCCACGACCTCCTGCGGAAGAAGAAGGGATGGGAAACGCTCGAGGCGGACCCCGTCGAGGGCGTCGCCGCGCCCGCACGCGGCTTCGACGAGAGCGTCGCACTGCAGGTCGATCTGGCGCGCGCCCTGGCCTCCCTCCCCCCCTTGTACCGGGAGGCGGTCGTGATGCACGATCTCGGTGATCTTCCCTACGACGCCATCGCCCGCCTCACCGGGGTGGGCATCGGAACCGTCAAATCCCGGATAAGCAGGGGGCGTCGCAGGTTGGCCGAACTCCTGGAACAACCATCGTCCTCGCGCCCGTCTAAGGATCGATGACCTTGCCCCCACCCATCTCCCACGAGCGCTGCTCCGAGCTTCTCGTCCCCTTCGTCCGGGGGGAATTGTCGCCTGCCGACACCACCTCGGTCGATCGACATCTAGCCGGCTGCGCCGACTGCGCCGGCGAGCTCGCTGCGGTGAGGTCCCTCCTGGGCGCGCCGGTCGAGGCCATGGACGACCTCGAACGGGCCCGGCTGCGCGCCGATATAGCCGCGGGGTTGCGTCGGGCCGCCCCGGAGGGACCGGAGGTCCACCGCGAAGAGGATCACGGCGCCCCCTGGAACCCAAGCCGCCGCACCTCACGGGGGCGGATGCAGCCCGGCGCGTGGCTCGGAGTCGCCGCAGCCACCGTGATTCTCTTCGCCGGCGCCCTCGCCTACCTCGGTTCCGTGGGTGTGGGGGTCGGGGGCTCGGATCTGGGCGGTGCGGCGGGGTCGGCGGAGAGGGCGGCCCAAGGCGGCGACGCCGGGGCCCGGGCGCCGGGGACGGGGGACGAGGGGTCCGGCCCCCGCCCACTGAGCGAGCCGGCGCCCCTCGTCGTTCGAGGGCGCCCCGAGCTCACCGAGCAGACTCTGACGCGGCTCCCCCGAACGACCCCCGTCTGGCGCGCGTTCGCGCGGGTGTACGAGGCCGGTGACGTCCCCCGCCTGCAGGGCCGGTTCACCCGTGCCCTCGAACGGGGGCTGACCAACGCTGCGGTCGGGGCCTGCCTGGACCAGGCCATCACGGCGCAGCCGGGATCGCTGCCGGCCTACGGAGCGCTCGGAGCGCTCGACGGGCGGCGAGTGCTGGTGCTCGGATTCTTCATCCCCGGATCACCGGACGCCGCGGTCGATCGCGGCACGGTCACGTGGTGGGCTCTGCGGGGGCCGGGCGAGCCGGCGGGATGCCCGGAAGTCCTGGGCCGGGCCGGGGGCCCGATGGGGGCCGGGGAATCCCCGTGAGGCCGGAAAGGTTCTAGGAGGCATGACTACCCCAAAAGAAGCTCGCCGACTGGTGATCATCGGCTCGGGCCCCGCCGGGCTTACCGCAGCTGTGTACGCAGCTCGGGCGAGCCTCGCGCCGCTCCTGATCGAGGGCCTGGATGCAGGCGGGCAGCTGATGCTCACCACCGAGGTCGAGAACTACCCGGGCTTCATCGACGGGGTCCTGGGCCCGGAGCTGATGGAGCGGATGCGCAAACAGGCCGCTCGCTTCGGCACCGAATACATGACCGGGAACGTCACCGAGGTCGACCTCTCGACCCGGCCCTTTTCCATCGCCACGAGTGAGCGCACGATACTCGCCGATGCCCTCATCCTTGCGACCGGGGCCCAGGCGAAGATGCTGAGCGTACCCGGCGAGCGTGAGCTCCTTGGACACGGGGTATCGACCTGCGCCACCTGCGACGGCTTCTTCTTCCGGGATCGCGAGATCCTCGTGGTGGGCGGCGGCGACTCCGCGTTGGAGGAGGCCATCTTTCTGACCAAGTTCGGGTCGAAGGTCACCGTCGTACACCGCAGGGACACGCTGCGCGCCTCCAAGATCATGCAGGACCGCGCCTTCGCCAATCCCAAGCTCGAGTTCATCTGGAATGCCCAGGCTCAGGAGATCGTGGGTGACACCACGGTGAAGGGTCTGCGCGTCAAGGACTCCCAGACCGGCGTCGCCTCGGAACTGGCCGCCGACGGCGTCTTCGTCGCAATCGGCCATACGCCCAACACCGGGTTGTTCGAGGGCAAGCTCGACCTCACCGAGGGCTATATCGACGTGGAGCCGAACACCACCAGAACATCGGTCGACGGCGTGTTCGCCGCCGGCGACGTGGTGGATTCCCGCTACCGGCAGGCGATAACGGCGGCAGGCATGGGCTGCATGGCCGCCATCGACGCCGAACGCATGCTCTCCGACATCCCGCTGACGGAAACGGCCTGGTAAAGGGGTCTTGGCCGGGGGCAGCGCCCCTGCCATACTTAGCGACCTTCGGGGTTCGGCATGGGGACTTGCACGGCGCGCTCCAGTTGTCGGCGGCGCCCGGTCCGAGGCCCTGGATTGATTCCGGCAGGCGCTTCACCCAATCCAGCTCTGCGAGGGCTTCGACCCGTGGCCAACTTGATCAAACCAGGAGATCACTCCGCCCAGGTAGCCGATGTGCAGGCCCGGTTGCGGGCGCTCGGCATTTCCGTGGACGACCACGCGGGGTGGTTCGGGAGCTCGACCACCGAGGCCGTGCGCACGTTTCAGCAGCAGCGGGGAATACTGGTGGACGGGATCGTGGGGCCCAGCACCTGGGGTGAGCTTGTCGGGGCGTCGAGGCGACTCGGAGACGCCATCCTCTACCTCAAGCAGCCGCCGATGCGCGGTGACGATGTGGCCCTGCTCCAGGAGTGCCTCAACGCTCTCGGATTCGACGCCGGACGCAGCGACGGCATCTTCGGGCAGGCCACGGATTCTGCGGTGCGCGCCTTTCAGAAGGAGTATGGAGTCGCCGAAGACGGCATGTTCGGCCCCCGGAGCCACTCCGCCCTCATGGGATTGCGGGTCGATCGGCAGGGATCGGCTGCGGGCCTGCGGGAGGAGCTTCGGCGCGTCGAGCGGGGCGGTCGCGGTCTGGGCGGCTCAGTGGTGGTGATCGACCCCGGCCATGGAGGCCCCGACCGCGGCAATCTCGGCACGAACGGCGCCTGTGAGGCCGATGTCTGCTGGCAGCTCGCCCTGCAAGTGGCCGAACGCCTGGCGGCCGCAGGCGCCACCGCCCGGCTCACCCGCACCGAGACCGAAGACCCCGACTACTCCGAACGGGCCCGGCGCGCCAATCAGATCTGCGGCGAGATGTTCCTCTCCCTGCACCTCAACAGCTACGGCGAGCCCACCGCCGAGGGATCGTCGACCTATTACTTCAGCACTTCGCAGGCGGCCCAGCGGCTTGCAGAGGGCATCCAGGGTGAGCTGGTCGGGCTCGGGCTGAACGACTGCAGGTCACACGGGCGCTCCTATACGGTGCTCAAGGAGACCCGCATGCCGGCGGTCCTCATCGAACCCGTGTTCATCACGAACCCCGACGAAGAGAAGAGCCTGCACCACCGGGAGTTCCTCGAGGCGCTCGCCCGGGCGATCGTCACGGGCCTCGAGCGGTACTACGACGACCTCGTCTAACGGCGTGGTAGGGGGGTAAAAGAACGGCGCTCCCCTTCGATCTCGTCTGAGTCGTCCCCCCGCCCGGCCTGCGGACGACCGAGTTCGGGGGGTCAGTCGAGAGTGACGACCGTCGGCTGTCCGGCCGCGGACTCCCCGATGATCCTGCGCATCAGCCGCTCGAGCTCCTCCAGCGACACGAAATCGATCGTCACCTTGCCCTTGCGCTTGCCCGTCTCAACTCTCACCCTGGTTTGCAGGTGATCGGCCAGTCGGCGCTGTGCTTCGGTCACGAGCGGAGGGCGGGCCGAGCCATGTGTGCCGGAGCGTCCCGGACGCGTCTCCGAGATGGCTCCGTAGCGGCGGACCAGGTCCTCGGTCTCGCGCACCGACAGACCCTCCTGCACGGCGCGCCGGGCCAGGCGTTCCTGGAAGGGGTTGCCTTGCAGGCCCAGGAGCGCCTTACCGTGCCCCGCGGTGAGCCTGCCCTCGGCCATCAACCTTTGGCTCGAGGTCGGCAGATCGAGCAATCGGAGGGCGTTGGTGATGCTCACCCGGCTGCGCCCCAGCCGGCTTGCCAGCGCCTCCTGGGTCAAGCCACCCTCATCGATGAGCTGGCGATAGGCCGAGCCCTCCTCGATCGGATTGAGGTCGGCGCGGTGCAGGTTCTCGACCAGAGCTCGTTCCAGGGAGCCTCGTGGATCGGTCTGGACGATCACCGCGGGAACGCGGTCGAGGCCGGCCCGGCGCGCCGCCCGCAGCCTGCGCTCCCCCGCTATGAGCTCGAAGCGGCCTGCCGGTCGCCGTTGTAGCAGGAGCGGCTGCAGGACACCGAGCTCTCCTATCGACGCGGCGAGCTCTTCGAGTGCGGTGGGGTCGAAGGTCCGGCGGGGTTGATCGGGGTTCGGCTCGATCGCGTCGACCGCAACCTCCAGAAAGCCGTCCTCCTGCGGCGCCGGGCGGGGCTCGGCTTGTGGCAGCAGGGAGTCGAGGCCGCGGCCCAGCCCCGAACGCCGCCCGGAACCACCCGGCCGGCCGGAGCTTCCTTCGGGCGGTCCAGAGGTCATCGTTCCGGTCCTCCCGCGGCGTGCTCCTGCTCGGATGTCGCCGCGGCTCCCTCTTCGGCGCGCCGGGCCCACGGATCCACCCGCGGCCACGCTTGCTCCAGACCGTCGGGCTCGGAGGCTCGGGTTCCGTAGGCCCGTCCGCCGGGAGGAGCCGGCAGCCGCGTGAGCGGACCGTCGAGCCGGTAACGTCCGGCGACCTCGCCGGCGAGGGCCCGGTACGCCTGCGAGCCGCGCGACCCGGGGTCGAGGGTCACCACGGGCTCACCGAAGGAGGGCGCCTCGGACAGTCGCACGCTGCGCGGGACCACGGTGTCATAGACCAGGTCGCCGAAGTATCCTCGTACTTCGAGGGCGACCTGCTCCGCGAGCCTGGTTCTTGCGTCGTACATCGTCAAGACGACCCCTCCGATCCGAAGCTCCGGGTTGAGCGCCGCACGGACGCGCTCCGCGCTCCCCAATAGCCGCGCCACCGCCTCGAGCGCGTAGAACTCGCACTGGACGGGCACCAGGACATCGCGCGCGGCAACCAATGCGTTGACCGTGAGCAGGCCAAGAGACGGCGGGCAGTCCAGCAGGACGATCTCATAACGCTGCGGCGCCTCGGCGAGGCTTTCGGCCAGGCGGTGCTCACGCTCCATTGCCGCAACCAGCTCAATCTCGGCTCCTGCCAAATCCAGGGAGGAGGGGACGCAGCTCAAACCGGGCACCGAGGTCGCTACCGCCACCTCGTCCAGGGAGGCGGATCCCATGATCAGGCTGTAGGACGACCGTTCGACCGTGCGGTGGTCGAGCCCCAGACCGGTTGTGGCGTTGGCCTGGGGGTCGAGGTCGACCACCGCCACGGAATACCCCGCCAGCGCCAGGCCCGCCGCCAGATTCACGCAAGTAGTGGTCTTGCCGACCCCACCCTTCTGGTTCGCGACACACAGCACCACCCCGGCGCCCCGGGAGGCGGCATGTGGAGCCAGGATATCCCAATTACTGACGTCCATCCCGGCCGAGCCCCCCTTCCCTAACCGCACCGACCGCAACGCGCTCTCAGCCCCGAACTATAGCGAGCCCGGCCCCGATCACCTCGGCTTCCGGGGGAATCTCGGCCGCCGCCCCGGCGAACACCACGACCGCTCCGCCGGGCGAGACCAGGGGCAGACCCAGGCTGAGCGCGGCCGAGGGAGGCGCCACCGCCCGCAGTGTCACCACCGGGTGCGCCGCCATGAACCCGGGGTCTTTCCCTATCTCCTCGGCGCGCCGGACCACCACCTCGCAGTTCAACCCCAGAGACCGCACAACCTCCTCCAGAAAGGCGGCGCGCTTGGTCTGGGGCTCGAGCAGCCTCCAGTGCCGGGAAGGATCGGCTATCGCCAGGGGTATCCCGGGTAACCCCGCACCCGAGCCGACGTCGATTGCGGGCCCGGACGGCAGCGACCTGATCACCTCCAGGGCGCGCAGCGAGTCGGCGATGTGGCGGTCCGCGAAGCGGACGAGGTCCCCGGGAGAGACCAGGTCGACGCGGTCGGCCCACCTTCGCACCAGGTCCTCGTAGCGCTCCAGCGTGGGCTCGTAAATCATGGAACCCCCTCTGACCTGGGCTTTTAGGACGAGCAGATCGGCCGGGGCTAGCCTTCCTCCGACGACTCTGGAACCTGCGACGCGGGAATGTCGCCTCGAACGATCACCTTCCGGGCCGGTTCCTCGCCCTCGCTAAAGCTGGTCGCGCCGTCGACCACGGCGACTGCGTCGTGGATGATCTTTCTCTCGTAGGCGTTCATCGGCTCGAGCTCGATCTCGGTGCCCCGCTCCTTGGCCCGTTCGGCCATGGAGCGAGCATAGTCCTCCAGCGAGATCCTCCGGCGCGCCCTGTACGACTCGACGTCGACCGACAGTCGCACCCGGTTGCGCAGCCGTCGCTGCACCGCGGTCCGGGTGATCTCCTGGAGCGCTTCGAGGGTTTGGCCACGTCGTCCGATCATCGCCCCCATATCGCCTCCACTTACGTTCAGGACGACGTGGCCCTCTTCGATCACCGCTTCGACTTCTCCTTCGATGCTCATTGCCTCGAGGAGGCCGCTCACGAACGTCCGGCCGGTCTCGGCCACCTTCTCGATCGAAGGAGGGGGTTCTTCTCCGCCTCCAGGGCCGTTCGGGCTGGTGAGATCCGCGTCGG